>Ga0207693_10002247_pt1 | contig 16812 bp, 17 predicted proteins | sample LARL81metaG_FD_184347 | JGI IMG/M metagenome (GOLD analysis project Ga0207693, IMG submission 184347) | Corn, switchgrass and miscanthus rhizosphere microbial communities from Kellogg Biological Station, Michigan, USA - LAR L8-1 metaG... | ecosystem: Host-associated > Plants > Roots >...
GCTTGGCTCACCAGGCTTCTGGTCCCAGTTGAAGTCGCGCCATACACCGAAGCCGGGAACCGTTTCCCGCGGCATCTCTCCCAGATTGAGGACGAACCAGCCTTCGTCGGCTGGCAGCGGGCCTTGTGCGGTGACCTCGATACGAGCCTCGTCCACCTGGGACCTCCTGTTCCGGTCGTGCGGGGGGTCGACCTGCCTGATCGCAGCATCGCAGCACGCGGAACGGAGCGGCGCATGCTCGACCATCTGCGGACCATCGCGACGCAACGTTGCCCGAGGCCAAAGCCATGCCGATCTACCGCTCATGGGTCGCCACGAGCTGGTGCCGATCAACGCCGGGCCGGTGCCGGACCGGCTCGCGATCTGGCCAATCGACGACGGACGCTACGGGCTTGACGCCACCTTTCAAGGCGCGAGCGGATATGCACGGGCGGAGCGCCACGAGGCGGACCTGGCGCGCCAGGGCGTGCCCTACAGCCTCAAGCAGGAGCTCGATGGCGGCTGGACCCTTCGGTTCGGCCCGCTACGCGCCATCGATGTAGCCAAAGCGCTGGGCGCTTTCGTCTACTGAGAGCCTTCGAGTTTGAGCTGTGCTCGGCAGGCCCAATGGGCGACCGAAACCTGACTCACCCCAACCGGGTGACGACCTCGGGGCCCCGCGGCGGGAGACTCCATGCAAACACCGAAAGGAAGACTGATGGCAACTCAATCCGGCGAGACACCCGTCCTCGATCTGCTCGCGGGTATGACCGCGAGCTCTGTCGAGAGCACGAACCTTGACCCGAGATCGTTGATGCTCGTCCGCATCGCTGCCCTCGTCGCGGTCGACGCTCCTCCAGCTTCGTACATGCTGAATCTGGGTGCCGCGGGCGAGCTCGGCGTCACGGCGGACGACGTCGAGGGGCTGCTCACGGCGGTCGCCCCTATCGTCGGCACCACCCGGATCGTCTCCGCGGTCGGCAAGCTGGTGCGGGCTTTTGACCTGAAGCTGGAGCTGGGAGAGCTCGAGCAGTACATCGAGGGTTAGGACGCGGGAGGGAACCGCCTGCCTCCCTGAAGCGCCTCAGAACCTGGCGCGTAAAGCCCGGCGCCGCGCCTCACAGGGCTGTCCAGGCGCGGGCGATCTCGGCGCCGAGCGCGCAGTTTCGGCGCACGATTTCGAGGTTGACATCGACGCTTCTGCGTCCGGTGTGCTGGTGGACGTAGTCGAGCAGGAACGGCGTCACGTCTTTGCCGCGCACGCCCGTGGTCTCGGCGGCCTCGAGCGCCTCGGCGAGCAGACGGTCGTGGAGCTCAGGGTCGAGTTGTTCGCCCTCGGGCAGCGGATTGGCGACCAGGAGCCCTCCCGGGAGCGCCAGCTCGTCGGCAGCCTTCATGATCGCGGCGACCTCCGCGGCACTGCTGACGGGTGTGTCAACCCGGTGGCCGCTGTCGGTCAGCCAGAAAGCCGGGAAGTGGTCTGTTCCGAACACGATCACAGGCACGCTGAGGGTCTCCAGGCGTTCGAGCGTCGCTCCGATATCCAGGATCGATTTGATGCCCGCCGAGATGACTGTGATGCGGCAGCTTCCGAGGATCCCGAGGTCGGCTGATTCGTCGAACGTGCTTCCGGCGTCGCGGTGGACGCCGCCGATCCCCCCCGTGGCAAAGACGCGGATCCCGGCGTGCGAGGCGAGCAGCGCGGTCGCCGCGACCGTCGTGCCGCCGGTTAGACCCTGGGCCATCGCGATGGGTAGGTCGCGAGCACTGAGCTTGACCGCGGTCTCGCTCTTTGCCAGCCGTTCGAGCTGATCGCTTGCGAGACCGATATGAGCGACGCCGTCGAGCATCGCGATCGTCGCCGGCATCGCGCCGCCTTGCGCGACGGTTTGCTCGAACTCGAGCGCGGCCGCTAGGTTCTCCGGCTGCGGCAGGCCGTGGGTGATGATCGTCGACTCGAGCGCGACGACCGGCGCCCCGTCCCGCAGCGCCCGGGCGACCGCCTCGGACATAACCGAAGCCACGATCGAACCGTAACGCGCCAGGGCGCGATGATGTCGCCATGAAGTCGATCTGCACGATCGGGGATCTGCTGCTGGACGTGATCGTTCTGCCCGACCGGACGCTTGCGCCCGATTCGGACACGCCCGCAACGATTCGGCTCGCCGCAGGTGGCCAAGCGGCGAACGTCGCCGCCTGGGCCAGCGCCCTCGGCGCGTCGAGCCGATTGATTTGCAAGCGCGGAACCGACACGTCCAGTGAGATGGCCGTCGTCGAGCTCCAGCGCTACGGCGTGGAGATTCGCGGACCGGCCGTCGCCGGCCGCGCAGGCGTAGTCGTCTCGATCCGAGAACAGCCCAGCGGCCGCACGATGGCCTCTGATCGCGGAGTCTCGTCGCTTCTGGACGCCTCGGAGATTGATGCGTCGTGGGTCGGGTCCTGCGAGGTGTTACACGTGTCGGGCTATTGCTTGATGGCTGAGCCGATGGCGCAAGCCGCCATCTACGCGGCCAGCCACGCCCGCCGCGTCAGCGTCGACCTGGCGTCCGCTCACGACATCGAGTTGCTCGGCGCCCAAACGTTCACCTCCCGCCTTGAGGCGCTCAGGCCCGACCTGGCGTTCGCCACCGAGGCAGAGCGAGCAGCGGTGCCCGGTTTCGACACCAGCTGGGTGATCAAGCACGGCGCCCGAGGTGCGACGTTCCCAGAGGGCTTCTATCCAGCTTCGGTCGTCGAGGCGATCGACTCCACCGGCGCAGGCGACGCGTTGGCTGCCGGCTATCTCGTCGGCGGACCGGAGCTCGCGATGGCGGCCGCGACGCAGAGCGTCGGGCTCGTGGGCGCGATGCCGCCGCGATCCGAGCGGTGATCAGCCACCGATCACGTCCGCGAGGTCCATCGAGCTCGCGATCGTGTGGAACTTCACGTCGGGCGGCGCAACGAGCGTCGCCTGGATCGCCTGCATGAACTCGGCGACGTGCGAGCTGGCGAAGTGCTCCTGCAATGCCGTGTCGCTCTCCCACTCCTCAACGAACACAAACTCGTTCTCGTTCCCGGTGTCCTGGTAGAGCCGGTAGCTCATACAGCCCGGCTCAAGACGTGAAGCCGCTGCGACCGTCTGCCCAACCCGGACAAGGTCGGCGTGCTTGCCGGCATCGGTCACAACTCGCCCAACCACCACGATCATCGCGTCTCCTCCGGGGCGTGATCAGGTCGGTTTGCACTGACCGATCACGCTGCCGCGCACGTGATTTGCGGCCTGTCGTATACCTCCGTCGGCGGCACACGACAGGTTTCGCTTCACGTGGTTGTTAGACACCGTGTTGCCGTGCCCTCGATTGCCGTGGAAGTCGAGGTTGCCGTCGATGGTGTTGGCTCCGCATCCCCCGATGTTCCAACCGACGCCGCCGTGGCTATTCTGCACCTCGAGGTTTCCGTGCACGGTCGTATCGCAGATGACGTTGCTGCCCGCGCTGAGCGGGTCTGCGGTTCCTGTGGCGTTCTTGGCCTTCAGATCGCCGTAGACCGTGACCCCGAGGATTCGAGCGCCGGCCGTGTGGTCGAGCTCTAGGTCGCCCCGTACTGTGACGTCGACGAGGTCGCACCAGGCTCCGTTGGGAACTGTCAGGTCGCTACGTACGACCGTCGCGTTGATCTGCTCGTCCGCGCAGATCGTGTCCTGGTGGCTCCATCGATCTTGTCGTCCACCGAGAGTGGAGCGGAGCGGCATGTGGGACAGAGCGTCGGCGTCACCCACGAGCACCTGTCGGCCGCCGGCGTCGAGGATCCATTTCTGGGCCTTCTGTGACCAGTAGGAGAGCTGACGTGCCGGGATGTGAAGCGTGAGCTTCTCCGACTGGCCGGCGTCGAGCGACACGTGGGCGAACTGGGCCAGCGAGCGCACGGCAAACTGAATCCCGGACGGCTGACGTGACGGCGGTCCGACGTAGACCTGGACGGCGTCCGCGCCGGCCGTGTGGCCGGTGTTGCGCACCCGGAAGCTCACGTCCGCGCCACCGTCGCTCGTCGAGCGGAGCTCGAGGTTAGAGAAGCCGAACGTGGTGTAGGACAGGCCGAAGCCGAACGGGAACTGAGGCGTGATGCCCTCCCGGTCGAAGAACCGGTAGCCGGTGAAGATGCCCTCGGTTTCGGTTGTCTGGGTCGCGGCGGGGCACGTGGCGCCCGAGCCGGTGACGACGCCGCAGCCGCCGTCGCCGTTCAGGCGTTCGGGATGCTGGCCGAGCGTGTCACCGACGTAGAGGGGCTTCGTCTCGTTGTAGCCCCAGATCGTGTCGGTAGCGTTCGCCGGCCACGTCAGGGCCGTGTGGCCACTCGGGTTCGCCAGTCCGAGCAGCACCCGCGCCATCGCGGTACCCCCTTCCTGACCCGCGAACCACGACTCCAGCACGCCTCTCACGTTCGGCAGCCACGGGGTCAGCACGGGGTTGGCGGTGTTGAGCACGACGACTGTGTTCGGGTTCGCCGCCGCGACGGCGTTGATCAGGTTCGTGCTGGCCGTCGACAGTTGGGTGGGCGCGGACATCGTCGTCCCGGGCAAGGCCGGGTTGGGAGTGCTCGAGGTCGCGCCGGTGCCGTCGTTGACGAACACGAGTGCGAGCTTCTTGCCGACTGCTGCCGCCGCCGCGTCGGTGATGTCGCCGTTTGCCCGCGAGTACGCGAAGCGGAAGCTCGCCGGCCTGCACGGTGCGGGAACCGCGGCCACGGCCGGGTTGGTCCCTGCTGCCGCCGCCGGTGGCGTCGAGACGCAGTTCGTGGCGTTATCGACCGTGAGCTTGATCGAGTGGAAGCCCGGGGTCAGCGCCGATTGCGCCGCGGTGCAGTTCGTCGTCCCGGGCTCCAGCGCGGCGGTTCCGGTCGCGCATGTGCGGCTGATCAGCCCTTGGTCGACGGAGCCCGCGGTCGTCGGGTTGCTGGGGACCGAGGCCCCCCTCCCGCCCGGGTAGACGTCGGCGGTGGTCGCGTTCAGGTTCAGCGGCGCACCGTCGAGCGAGAACGTGACCGCGTCCGGCGGGGAGTTGGTCTGCGATGCGTTCGCGGCCGTGAACGGGCTGCACAGCGTGAGCGTCGGGTTCGACGGGGGCGTGTTGAACTGACCCGTCTGCGGGCAGTTCAGGGTCGTCGGGAGCGTCGGGCTCTGTTGGATCGCGAACGTGTAGGTGTCGGCGGCCGGCACGTAGATGTAGCCGCTCCACGTATACGTGTGTCCGGGGGCGAGCTGGTTGCCGCTCACGGCCTCATGATCGATGGCGGTTGTGTCCTTTGTCGCGGCGGCGCCGTCGACCGACAGGTTGAGCCCGCCGAGTCCGCTCGCGTCCGCGGTCGTCGACAGCGCCGAGGTCGGCACCGTAATCCCGTCGGGGTCGTTAGCGGCGACGAACTTGAACGCCCCTGAGTTGCCGCTGAACGCCTTGAGCTGTTGCAGGGGGTTGATCGCGTCACGTCCGATGAAGCCCGTCGAGGCCTCGGCGGTCGGGTCGGCAATGGTGTGGTTCGCGCTTGATCCGGTGACGAGGATGCCGCCGGACAGATCCGAATGGGTGATCGGCAGAACGTCGCCGTTGTTCTTGAGAAGCGTGGCGCCTTCCTCGGCCATCCGCTCCACGATCGCCGCATCACCCGTCGTCGTCCCGAGCTGGCCGGTGGAGCCGGTCGGCAGGAGCGCAGTTCCGGTGCGGTCGCTGCCTACGCCGCCGGGGTTCTTGCACGATGCCGACGGCGGGGAGTCGTTGCAGCCAAGCATCCCGAACCGCTGCTCCTGATAGAGGATTCGAGCCAGCGACTGGTTGAACAGCGACACCGGCAAGTTGCCGTCCACAACCGAGCTGACCAAGGTACAGCCGAATGTGTTGGGGCAACCTGAGCCGCCCGAGCCCTGGAAGTTATTCGGGATCCCGGCGACGTGCACCGCGCCGGCCGCCGTGCACGGCTCGTAGTTCCCCGACGCATCGGCGCACGTGCTCCCAGTCTGATCGAACGCGGACGGCGGCCCGCCGAACCCACCCCCCGAGGTCGTGCTCAGCGCATCGTTGGCGCTGAAATAGCCGGCCTGCGTCGGCATCTCCTGGTCTTCGCCCTGCACGATCCCCGAGGTGCTATGCGTCGCCGGATAGTCAGACCCAACGAGAGCTTTGGAGCCCCACATGTCACGCAACACGTAGTTGAGGCTCAGCGGCTGCTCGCACGAGAAATGCGACTCGTTGAGCGGCCACGTCAGCGGAGCCTGCGCCGCGCCAGCGAACGGGCTCGGCTGGGTCAAGGACGAGACCGGGCCCGGCAACGACGTGGATGTATCGCGCCAAATCTGGTAGGAGCACATCGTGGCCGAGGCCCGGCCGTTGACGAAACCGCCCTCATACGGCGTCAGGTAAAGCTCGTGCAGCCCCTGGTCGGTGATGTCGGTGTTGAGGTTCTGGTTCTGGCCGTTGTACACGACGAAGTGCTTCATCTCGGACATCGCACCCGCGCCCTGCATGCCGTTGATCTGCGCGGCGACCATCTGACTGCTGAGGAGCGGATCCTCGCCGGTGGTCGTCAGGTTTCGACTCCAGTTGGGCAGCCGGTCGAGATCGGTCTGCGGGCCGAACATGCCGGTGACCATGAACTCCCGACTCTCAGTGCCTTCCAGCTGTCCCCACGCGTTGCCGAGCGAGCGGTCGAACGTGGCGCCGAGTGACATCAGCGTCGTCGGGCCGGTCGACCCTCGCGCGTTGTTCCCCGACGTGTTTAGGACCCCCTGGGCGTCGGTCCAGCAGGGCGGTGCGATGCTCGGCGTGGTGCCCGTCGGCGCGCTCACCGGGCCGACGTTGTGGCACGTCGAATTGAGTCCATCATGGAGCAGGGCAGAGGCGTTGGCTAGCTGCGCCTGCGTCGGTGGGTTGCTCGGCTCGAGCTGCGCGATCAGGCTCAGCACCGCTGGCGTATACGGCGCCGCGGCGTCCACCGACGGGGAGCTGGCCGTTGATGGCAGCGGCGCGTTCAGCGCGTACGGAACGTTGCTTGGCACTGACGAAGGCGCCGCGGCGGACATGCCGAGCCCAAGCGCCAGCGATGCGGCAGCGACGACGATCGCAACGAGTCCGATGCGAAGGACAAAGCGCCGGCGATTTGGCCGGTGAGCAGCGAATCCGCGCATGCTGAATCTCCCCACGTGACTTGAACGTTTATCTGGGCGACCGACTCGCGCCGTCCCAACAACACCTGTGACATCCGTCGTGGCGCTTGGTGCCGCATCATGAAACCCCCCAACTGACGAGCAAACGTGTCAGCCCGGGACCGGCATCAAATGGCTTACGGTTGGCCGTGACCGCATACCAGTACAGCGTCCGCGCCACGGCGACCGCCTCCGGCACCGAGGCATGGCGGCCGTAGCTGTAGAAGAAGAAGATCAGTGGAGCGCAGGCTAGGACACGAGCCGACTCGAGGGCACTTGCGGACTTCTCCGGGCCGCCCGAACGACACACGCGCAACACCTTGTCACGGGTCGCGCTGCTGTAGCGGACATCGTTGAACGACGCACGACTCACCGCGGGATGTGACCGATAGAGCGCGAACAATGCGGCGCGCGCCTGCACAAACGTGGTCGGTCGTACCGGCGCTGTCAAGATGGTCGGTGCCGGGACGCTCGCCGTCGGCGAGTTCGACGCGCCCGGGCCGCTGAACGCCGCCAGCGTCGCGACAGCAATCGCAATCAAACTGACCACCAGGACGCCGCTGATTAGCAGCGATCGTCGCGCGGCTGGACGTACCACGCCTGGCCATGGTCGAGTTGCGGACACCTTCGATGCCGCCATCGAGCTTAGAACCCTCTCTATTCCACTTTCCCAACCCGGCGCTTGGACGGGCGGAGGAGAAATACACCCGGAGCGTTCGGCTGTCAAGCGGTAGAAGCAAAATACAGTTAAGCCGCTGGGCGGATTAACTGTTAGGCTTCCGATCGCGATGCCAAGGCGCCTTCCCGATCCATCTCCCCGCCGATCGCGCACACAGCGACAGCTGCTCAGTGCGATCAGCGACCACGCGGGCATCACGCGCCGGGACCTGAGCCGACTGACCGGGCTCTCGCGCAGCGCCACCGCCGAAGCCGTACAGGACCTTCTCGCCCGGCGCCTGGTCGCCGAGCGGCGCAGCGATGCCGCAGCTGGCATCGGGCGCCCGTCCGCGCTGCTCTTCCCAACTGTCCCGGAGGCGCTGGTCGGGGCAGTCGACTTCGGCCACAACCACGTATCGGTGGCCGTCGCCGACTCCGACGGACGGGTCCTCGCCGAGCGACGTCAACCCGTTGACGTCGATCAGGAAGCGACCCATGCGCTCGCGCAGGCGGCCGCACTGCTCGCAGACTGTCTGGACGAGGGGGGGCTCACCGCGTCCGATCTGGCCAACGTCACGGCTGGGATACCGTGCCCGCTAGACGCCAGCACCGGCGTCGTGCGCTCACCGACGATTCTCGCCAGCTGGGTGGACCTGGATCCAGCCCACGAACTGGCAGCGCGCACCGGGCGACCCGTGTTCGTCGACAACGACGCGAACATGGGAGCCAGAGGCGAGCAGCGATTCGGCGCCGCCTGTGGATGCCGGAACTTCATCTACGTCAAGGCCTCCCACGGCATCGGGGCGGGACTCGTGCTCAACGGCGAGACCTATCGCGGAGCGCTCGGGATCGCCGGCGAGATCGGCCACACCCAGCTACCCGACGCCACCAGCCTTTGCCGCTGCGGCAATCGAGGATGCCTTGAGACGGTCGTGTCCATCACCGAGGTGAGGCTTCAGCTCGCCCTCATCCGTCCGCAGGCGCATGCGGGAACCGCCGAGCCGTCACTCGCGGAGCTGAGTCGTGACCCTGCCGCCGCACGCGTCGTTGGGGCCGCCGGCCGCACGCTCGGGCGCGTTCTCGCCGACATCTGCAATGTCCTGAACCCCGAGGCCATCATCGTCGGGGGCGAGCTCAGCCTCGCCGGTGAGCCGCTGCTCGCGGGAATCCGCGAATCCCTCGGTCGCTACGCCCAGCCCGAGGCGGCGCAGAAAGTCCGCATCGAAGTGGCCGCCCTGGGTCTTAGGGCTGAGCTCATGGGCGCAGTCGCGACCGCCCTCGCCCACGTGGCCTGACCACCCGCTTGGGCGTGCACCCGAGCCTGCCGTGGCGGGCCTGGCCGCCGATCGGTCACTTCGCGGGTCGCAGCATGCTGGTCACGGGCGGACAGGCTCCGGCTTGCGAGACGCTGGTGACCCGGAACCCGTGGTGCTCGTAGAACGGCACCGTTCGCGGGTTGGGCGTTTCAAGGAAGGCGGGGCTGTGATCGGCGTCGACGCGTATCAGACATTGCCGGAGTAGCTCTGCGCCAAGGCCGGCTCCCTGACGAGCGGCATCGACCCCGAGCCAGGGCAAATACCAGTGGGGATCGGTCGGATGGGCGGCGTCCATCTGTTCGAGGACGGAGAACGTGTCCGTGTGCTTTTCGGTGCAAACCGATTCGCTCAGGACCGTCACGATCGCGTCACCGTCAGCTTGCACACCCGGAGGCAGCCAGATCGCCACCGCCGCAAAGTCGTCCATGCTCCACACCGTCTCTTTCTCGAACGCTTCGCCACCGAAGGCAGCGATGAACGCCGGGAAGTTGGTCAGGTACTCCACGGGCTGTGGGTAGAGCCACCGCTCGACTGGATCGGCGATGAACGCCGACACCAGGGTGGCGGTCACCCTGGGTTGATCGGTCTGGGCCACCGGGTCGATCGTCAGCGAACCCACACTTGGGATCCTAAGCCCGCGCTCCCCGCGACCAGCTGCTCGGCCCCAGCCAGACCCGCTTCGCCGATGAGAGAAGCAGCATCGGCACAGCGGGATCCGGTGATCCTGTCGTCGCCGACGCGATCGTGCGAGATGACGCGTGAGGAAGGGGCAACGATCGCTGGCCCGCCGCGCGGCCGCACGAACGGGAGCGTCGTGCTGCAGTCGATGCGGTGGCGGGGGCAGCCTAAGGGGTGATCTCCCGGTTTGAGTAGTAGGGGCGCCAGAATGGGAACTCGGCGGCCAGCCAGTGTCGGAGCGCGGCGTGCAGCTTGGCGTAGTCGCCGCGCTCATAGGCGACAGGAGTTACCCACCAGCTGACGTCGACGTCATAGTCAATGAGCGCCTCACACAGCGCGGTGCGGCGGCCGAGAGGGTAGAGGTAGCAGCAGCCGAGGTAGGTTCCGCGGGCGTCGTAGACGGCGTAGGTGAACGAGTAGCCGTCTCGGAACTCGGCCTCGTGCCATACGAGGTCTACGAAATTGCCTTCCTCGGTGACGGGTTCGGTTGGCCAGCGGCCACCGCGGGTGCGGGTGATCAATTCGAGGCTTGCGTTTATGCCGTGCACGTCCTCGGTGAGGTCGGCGCGGGTGATCGCTCGGGCCTCGAGATGCTCGAAGCGAAGCCGCCTCGGCACCGTAAAGCCCGCTGGCGTCACTAGCTTCTTAATGAGTTGCTCGTAGTGCACCGGAAGTCCTTCGGGGCGGCCCGGGGGTGGCTTCTGTCACCTCGTCGCCTACGCGGTGTCCCCTTGCGCTGGCTCGTAGATCAGAATCGCGACGCCATCGCCTACGACCTTCGAGTCGACGAGCCGCAGCTTCTTCTGGTTGCCCGTGTCCCCGAAGATCCGCTTGCCCGTCCCCAGCACGACAGGGAAGACCATCAGGTTGAGCTGGTCGAGCAGGTCGTACTCGAGCAGGGTCTGCGCGAGTTGCCTGCTTCCGTGGACGTAGATGTTGCCGCGGTGCTCATCTCGCACGCGTCTGACCGCATCGACCGGGTCGCCGTCGAGCACAGTCGTGTTGGTCCAGCGCGACGCGTCCGCCTTTGACCCGACGACGTACTTGCGCATGTTGTTGAAACGGTCAGCGAAGTCGCCCTCGCGCTCTGGCCAGGCGTCTGCGAAGCCATCGTATGTCACGCGGCCCAGCAGGAAGGCCTCGGACTCGAGCACCTCGTCGTATTTGAACTTGTCGCCCTCCTCGCCGCGCGAGAAATCAAACGCCCACCCCCCGTACTTAAAGTCTTCGGCCCCACCCGGGTCCTCCATCACGCCATCCAGCGAAACGAACTCCGTCACAACGATCCGTCCCATCCGCTACCTCGCTCGTCGGTGGTAATCTATTCAACCGCTCGGTTTAGCAACCTATCAGATGAATACAACTCCCGCCGACAAACTCAGCCTCACGTTTGCGGCCCTCGCCGACCCGACGCGACGCGTGATCCTCACCCGGCTCACCGAGGGCGAAGCGACCGTGAACGAACTTGCCGAGCCGCTGCCGATTAGCGTTCAGGCTGTGTCCAAGCATCTCAGGGTCCTTGAGCATGCCGGCCTGATTACGCGCACCCGCTCGGCGCAACTGCGTCCGTCGAGGTTGCGCGTGGCCCCATTGAAAGATGCCGCCGACTGGCTAGGGTCCTACCAGCGTTTCTGGGACGCCAGCTTCGAGCGGCTCGATGAGCGGCTGGGGCGCAATGACTGAGGGGGCCAGTGAATACGGGATCCGGATCCGTCGCGTGTTCGACGCTCCGCGCGAGCGCGTCTGGAGGGAATGGACCGAGCCAGAGCGCTTCGCCGACTGGTATGGCGGCCCGCAGTGCGAGATCCCGCTTCACAGCGTGTCGATGGACGTACGCCCAGGCGGCAAATGGCAGCTCACGATGTTTGCCCCTCCCGCCCGGCGCAGGATCGACTGGAAAGGCGAGTACCTCGAAGTTGTTGCACCCGAACGACTCGTCTTCACGGTGTCTGATCAGCCGGGCGACGAGGCCTTTGAGCTCGTCACCGTCGTGCTCACCGACGTCGGCGACGACCGGACCGAGATGCAGTTCGAACAACGCGGATCGATGTCGCCCGAGCAGTACGAGCGCGCGACCGAGGGCTGGGGCGGGTTCTTCGATCGCATCGACGAGCGGCTCGCCACTGCATGAACCAGGAATTGGCGAAGTCGCACCACAGCACGATCTAGCCGACGCGGACCCGCAGCCTCTTGGCGCGCGACGTCTATCGAGATTCGAGCGCAGTTGCGCTTGGTCGCCAACGCGACCGTGAGCTCAGCGCCGTCGCTGTGCCAGGTGATGCGAGCCGATGAGAAGCGCGGGAGAGTGCGGTCTCAGTTGGCGGTGTATACCGACGAGACAACTTTCTCAGTGCTTTTCGAACGCCACCGGCGCGAGCTACGGGCGCACTGCTACCGCATGGTCGGATCATTCGAGGACTCCGAGGACCTCATGCAGGAGACGTTCGCGCGCGCGTGGCGGGCGCGGGCGCGGTTCAGACGCGAGGGGCGGTGGTCGTTTCGCGCGTGGCTGTATCGCATCGCGACGAACGCGTGCCTCGACCACGTGGCGCGGCGCGGCTCGCGGGTACTGCCGATCGACGTCGCGCCCGCGGCCGACCCCGAGGACGACATCCCGCCGACCGCCCACGACGTGCGGTGGCTTGAGCCGTATCCCGATCGGTTGGTGGACCCGCACGAGGCGGCGGTCGCTCGCGAGACGCTCGAGATTGGGTTCGTGGCGGCGGTCCAGCACCTGCCGCCGCGGCAGCGGGCCGCGCTGATCCTGCGCGACGTGGCTGGATTCTCGGCGCGCGAGACGGCGACGCTGCTCGGGACGAGCGTGCCGGCTGTTAACAGTGGGCTGCAGCGGGCGCGCGGTCGGCTGCGCGAGCGCCTCCCGTCGCGGCGCGACGAGTGGCCGCGCCCAGACCCACCCGCGGAGCAGCGGGAGGTCGCCCGGCTCTACGCCGAGGCGATCGAGCGCCGGGACTCTGGGGCGCTGGCCGCGCTCGTCCGCGACGATGTGCGGTTCTCGTTCCCGCCGCGCCCGCTCTGGTACGACGGGCTCGACGCGTTCCGACGCGGCAGCGAGAAGCACGCCGCACGCGGTGAGCACCTGTTCATAGAGGCAGGGGCGAACCTTCAGCCGGCGGTGGCGATCTACCTGCGGGCGCCCGGGGAGACGAGTTACCGTCCGCTCGCGCTCGGGGTGCTGCGTGTGCAGGAGGGCCGCGTCGCCGAGGTCCTGGATTGGAGCCGGTCGGATCTGTTCGAGGCCTTCGGCCTTCCGATGAGTTTTCCGCCGGCGCACCGTTCCAACCTGTACGAGGACGGTTTCAACGCGAAGGAGGTCCGATGAACGTCGGGACAGAGCAGGAGTGGCAGGCGGCGCGCAAGGAGCTGCTGGGCGCCGAGCAACAGCTGGAGGAGCACGCTAGGCACGTTGAGGAGCAGCGGCGCGAGCTGCCCTGGGTCCCCGTCAAGAAGGAGTACTGGTTCGCGACCGAGGAAGGGCCGAAGTCGCTGCCCGAGCTGTTCGAGGGGCGCTCGCAGCTGCTCGTCTACCACCTGATGTTCGGCGAGGACTGGGCGGTTGCCTGCCCGGGCTGCTCCTCGCTCGCCGACGGGTTGGGCGGCGTGGTCATGCCTCTGAACGATCGCGACGTGACGCTCGTCTGCATGTCGCACGCGCCGCTCGAGAAGCTCGTCACCTACAAGAGGCGTCGCGGGTGGACGGTGCCGTACGTGTCGGCGCACGGAGGCGACTTCCTGTTCGACTACGGCTTCGCGTTCCGGCGAGAGGAGATGTCCGGCATCGTTCGAGAAGAGTTCGACATGGGGCAACTGCTCCGCGAGGCGCCGCTGTGGCTGCGCAACTACCGCGAGGAGGTCGGGGCACCCGACCTGGAGTCGGCAGTATCCGTGAGCGCGGGGTGGAGCGTGTTCGCAATGCGGGACGGCGCTGTCTACAACACCTACCGCGTTTATCCGCATTCGCGCCTCATCACCCCGCTGTTCTCCGGGCTGCTCGAACTGCTGCCAAACAGGGACTGAGTCGCACGGGCGAACTCGCCGACCGTGTCGAGGCCCTCGAGGGGCAGCTTCGCGTGATCAGCAGGACGGGCGCCGGCACCACGGTCACAGCGGTGATCCCATGCGCGTCGTGATCGCTGATGACAGCTTGTTTGATCCGCGATGGGCTTGCCTCGTTGCTGCGCGAGAGTGGAATCGAGGTCGTCGCTCAAACCGACAGCGTCGATGGCTTGCTGCGAAAGGTCGGCGCGCACCGCCCCGAGGTCGCGATCATCGACATCCGGATGCCGCCCACGCACACCGACGAGGGGCTCCAAGCCGCAGCAGAGATCAGGCGCCGCCATCCCGACGTGGGCATCATGATCCTCTCCCAGCACGTCGAAGTCGGAGTCGCGACTCGCCTGCTCGCCGAGTCCGCAGCCGGGATCGGGTATCTGCTCAAGGACCGGGTCACCAACTTCGAGGACTTCACCGCGGCCCTGCGGCGCGTCGCCCGCGGCGGGTCGGTCCTGGATCCGAGCGTCGTCTCCCAACTCTTGTCGGCGGGAGGCGAGGCGGACGATCCGCTCGCCGAACTGACCCGCCGCGAGCGCGAGGTCATCGCACTGGTCGCCGAGGGGCGCTCGAACAAAGGGATCGGGCAGCGCCTGTTCATCACCGAGCGCGCCGTGCAGAAGCACGTGACCTCGATCTTCATGAAGCTCGGCCTGCCGCACAGCGACGACGATCACAGGCGGATCCTCGCCGTCCTCGCCTACGTCCGCTCCTAATCCGCCGCCGGTAGGTGCGTCTAGACGCACCCCGCAAAAGCCGGATAGGCGCACCGCTGACCACCTGGCCGCCCCATGGTCACCCGGGCTCGATCAGTCCAGTCTCCGAGGAGATGTTTTCCCCCTCCAAAGGAGCGCCATGAGGACGGTACTCGTCCACGACCACGCGGAAAAGCACTCTGCGCGTTCCCCCGACAAACGACCAATCCGGAAAGTCGCTCGATTCCTCCCCGGCGGAACGCTCGCCGTGCTCGGCACCCTTGTCGCGATCGGCGGCGGCGGCGTGCTCGCTGTGTTCGGCAGTAGCGGCACCCTCAGTTCAGGGCGACATCTGGTCTCGACTCCAGCAGCCGCGCTCGTCTCCTCCGTCGCGAACATCAAGAACACCTCCGGCGTCGCGACGATCGTCGGCCAGCCGACGCTACGCGTCTCCGTCTCGCCGGTCCAAGGCACGACCGCGGCGTTCGTCGGAATCGGCCGGGCCGCGGACGTAGCTCGCTACCTCGCCCACGTCAGCACCGAGGAAGTCAGCAGCCTGAGCAGCAATCCGTACAGAGTCAGCGGAGCCCACCACAACGGCCAAGCAAACGCCCAGCCGCCTGCTACCCAGCACTTCTGGGCGGCCCAAGCAAGCTCCACTCACGCCACGGAGATCAACTGGAAGATCCGACACGGCCAATACCGAGTCGTGATCATGAGCGCCAACGGGCACGCCGGATTCGCCACGACCAGCGCGATCGCGGTGACGCTCCCGCACATCGCGCGCTACGCGCTCGCCGCGCTGCTCCTCGGGCTGATGATGGCCGCAGGCGGCACCGCCCTGCTCATCCGGGCCACGGGCCGACCCCAAAACGAGCGAAACAGCATCAGCCCGGCGTCAGGTGCAGCAGCCAGCACCGTCTGACCCAAATACCGGACTAGGAATGGGCGCGGTCAGATCGACCGCGCCCTTCCTGAAGCGTTCGTCCCTCCAGACCGCGCGAAGCGCAGGGCCGCGACCAGCGCCGCGGACTGTGTGGGGCCGGCGCCGGCGTGGCGCCGTGTACGGCGGTTGCTGGCAGGGACACAACTGATGAGAACGAAGTGCGCTGAATCCGCGACATCAAGCGGGCGCGGAGGCGGTTCTGATCGACCGAGCCGTGTTCGATCGCGCCTGTCGCCGGATGCGCATTGTGTTTTCGCTGTCCGATCACCTGGTTGCACCTGGACGCAGATGGGTCGCGTCGCTGCTGATTTGTCTCGCGGTTGGGCTGGCTGTCGGCATCGCATCGGCCGCGACGTACGTGAGTGCCTCGCCGTTTATACGCGTGCTGCGGGTGGGTGAGGAGGGTGGCGATGTGCGGAGGTTGCAGCGGTGGCTCACCGCGGTTGGCATACAGACGAGCGCTGACGGGATCTTCGGGGTGTTGACACAGCGGGGCGTCCGGCGCTTTCAGCTCGCGGCGCGCCTATCCCCGGCGAGCGGGACGGTCGGGGTGCGAACGGCGCGAACGCTGCAATCGTGGGTCGCTCGCGGGAGGAGCATCGGACGCGGCAGCCGCACATCCCGTCGCCCGCCGTTCGGAGGGGTGCTGCGAATCGGGGATCGGGGCGGCGATGTGCTGACGCTGCAGCGGTGGCTGGGCGATGTGGGGATCCCGACGGGCGCGGACGGGATCTTCGGCTTGCTGACGCGCCGCAGCGCACTGCGGTTTCAGCTCGCGGCACGTCTGAGTCCCGCGAGCGGGACTGTCGGGATCCGGACCGCGACGACGCTGGGGTCGTGGGTCGCGCGTGGCCGGCGGGTCGCGCCGGTCGTCTCGCCGTTCGGGCGCGTGCTGCGCTCGGGCGACCGCGGCGGCGACGTGCGCACGCTTCAGCAGTGGCTGGGCGCCGTCGGCATCCCGACCGGCACGGATGGGATCTTCGGGCCGATGACGCTGCGCGGCGCGATCCGATTCCAGCTTGCCGCGGACCTGCGCCCGGCGAGCGGGACGGTCGGTGTGCGAACGGCCCGGGCGCTACAGGCGTGGGTCGAGGGCCGCAGGATCGCCGCCGCGGGGCTTGTGTTCCCGCTGTGGCCGATCGGGCGGGTGCTCTCGCCGAGCCGCTGGACGCTCGATCAGGGGGTCGACATCGGCACTGTCGGAGACGCGTGCGGCCCGCGCGTGATCGAGGTCGCGATCGCCCCCGGGACGATCGTCGCCGAGGGCATCAGCGGCTTCGGCCCCGACGCGCCGATTCTGAA
>Ga0207693_10002250_pt1 | contig 16796 bp, 15 predicted proteins | sample LARL81metaG_FD_184347 | JGI IMG/M metagenome (GOLD analysis project Ga0207693, IMG submission 184347) | Corn, switchgrass and miscanthus rhizosphere microbial communities from Kellogg Biological Station, Michigan, USA - LAR L8-1 metaG... | ecosystem: Host-associated > Plants > Roots >...
TGCAGGAGCTTCAGGATCGGCTCGTGTGGCCGCGCCAGAAGGCGCTGGTGGGCACCGCGCAGACCGTGCTCGTGGACGGTCCCAGCGAGGATCCCTCGTTTCCCTTCGAGGGGCGCACGGCGGGACAGGCGCCGGAGATCGACGGCGTCGTCTACCTCCGCAATGGCAAGCTCACGCCGGGGCGCTTCGCCGACGTCCGCATCGTCGAAGTCGACGGTTACGAGCTCGTGGGGGAATAGGCGATCCGCCCCGCGGACCGCCTGGCCTTCGCGATCGCCAGTGGCGGGGGCGCCGGCTACTTCCCCGTGGCGCCGGGAACCGCCGGGAGCGCGGTGGCCGCGGTCGGCCTCTGGCTCATCCCGTTTTCCCGCCTCGGCTTCTTCGCCACGCTCGTGGGGGTCATCGTGGGGGGCGTGTGGGCCTCCCACCACGTGGAGGTCTTGCTCGGCCGCAAGGACCCCGGCCTCATCGTCATCGACGAGGTGGCGGGCATGATGGTGTCGGTGGCCTTGGTGCCCCGGAGCATTCCCGTCCTCATCTGCGCCTTCTTCCTCTTCCGGCTCTTCGACATATGGAAGCCCTTTCCCGCCCGCGAGTCCCAGTCGTTGCATGGGGGCGCCGGAGTCATGGTGGACGATCTCATCGCGGGGGTGTACGCGCTCGTGCTGATCATGGGCGCGCGGCTCCTCTTCGGGGTGCCGCGATGAGTGTCGCGCACGTGCTGACGGTGGTGGAGGCGGGAGCCGACGACCGCGCAGGACGCGACGTGGCGCGCGCCCTATCGGCCGACGGCGTGCTCGTCATCTCCCGTCAGGCGGTGGATCCGAGCGAAGCCGCGCTCGAGGCGGCCCTGCGCGGCGCTCTCGAGACGCGAGGGAGCCTGACCGTCGTGCTCGCCAAGCCCGGCGGATCCGAGGGCGAGCTGGTGCCGCGCGTGGTTGGTCGCCTCACCGGCGCGCGGCTCGTCCTCAACGAGCGGCGCCTCGCCCTGATCGAGGCCTCGTTCTCGCAGCGCGGCCTCGCCATGCCGCGACGTCTCGATCGGCTGGCCCTCCTGCCGCGCGGAGCCGAGCTGCTCACCGCGGCGCCCGAAGGCTCCCACGGCTGGACGCTCGCGGGACGGCACGGCTCGCTCGTGGTGCTTCCCCTGGACGCTCCGCACCTCGCCAGGCTGACGGGTGAGGCGCTCAAGGGGTTGCCCGGTCTGGCCAGCGGCGACGGACAGGTGCTGCGCGTGCTCTTGACCACGGGGCTCTCGGCGGCCGACGCCGAGGACCGGCTGGGCAAGTGGCTCGGGAAGGAGGGCGACGTCACCGTCTCCTGCGTACCCGTGGGGGCCGACGTGCACGTCCGGCTCCTCGCCCGTGGCGCCACGCGGGCCCTCGCGTCGGTGGCCCTCCAGCCCGTGGAGGCCGAGGTACGCGCCGCCCTCGGCACGGACTGCTACGGGCAGGACGACGATCTTCTCGAGGCGGTGGTGGGGCGGCTCCTCCTCCGGCACGGATGGATGGTGTCGGTGGCCGAGTCGTGCACAGGCGGGCTCCTCGGCAACCGCCTGACCAATATCGCGGGCTCCTCGCGCTACATCGAGCGCGGCGTCATCGTGTACTCGAATCGCGCCAAGGAAGAGCTCCTCGGCGTGCCCGAGCCTCTCCTGCGCGCCCACGGCGCGGTGAGCGAGCCGGTGGCCCGCGCCATGGCCGAGGGCGTCTGCCGGATCTCGAGCTCGCCCTGCGGCCTCGCCGTGACGGGCATCGCCGGCCCCGACGGGGGAAGCGCGGAGAAGCCGGTGGGCACCGTCTATATCGGCTGCGCGACGCCCGGGGGCATCGAGGTGCGCCGCTGCCGCTTCGACGGAGATCGGGTGGCCATCAAGTGGCAATCGTCCCAGACGGCGCTCGACATGCTGCGCCGCCGGCTCGAGGGGTGATGCCGCGCGTCTTCGTCGCTCTGGCCCTCGGCGATCAATCCAGGAAGGCGGTGTCGGCGCAGATCAATCGCCTGCGTCCGCTCTCCAAGGCCGTCACGTGGACCCCGCCCGCCAACCTGCACCTTACCCTGCGCTTCCTTGGCGACCAGACCGACGAGCAGCTGAGCGACGTGCTGCTGGCCCTCCAGGAGGCGGCCGACGGCGTGCCCGGTTTCACCATGGGGCTTCGTGGCCTCGGGGCGTTTCCCGGTCTCGAGCACCCGCGCACCATCTGGGTCGGCGTCTCCGTAGGGGCCCCCGAAGTGAGGGATCTCCAGGCTCGGGTGAGCGAGGCGCTCGAGCGGCGGGGCACCCCGGCAGAGCCTCGTGCCTGGCAGGCGCACGTCACGATCGGTCGCGTGCCCGTGCAGAAGCGCTGGCGCCGCGAAGGCATGGCGGACATACGTTCGGGTCTGATCCGCGGCGCCGCGACCACCTTCGGCAGCACGCACGTCAACTCCATCGAGATCATGCGCAGCGATCTTCGCGCCTCGGGCGCCCGCTATACTCCCATTGCCTCCGTGCCCCTGGCGTCGGAGTGAGGGGGTGAGCCGTGTCGCGTATCCCTTCTTGGACATTGACATGCTGGGCGAGCGCGTCAGGATGTGTGTCGAGGACCGCGTTGTTTGACTTTGTGGCGGGGGCCGTTCTACGATGATAAAACTGCTTGTCGAATCGGGCGTTTTCACGCCTCGGAGGAGAATCCATGGCTGAAGTAGCAAAGAGCGATCGACGGCAGGCCCTTGACCTCGCCATTGCGTCCATAGACCGGCAGTTCGGCAAGGGCGCCATCATGCGCCTCGGCCAGGGCGGCGTGATGGACGAGATTGCCACTATTCCGACAGGCGCGCTGTCCCTCGACGTCGCCCTCGGCATCGGCGGCATCCCGCGCGGCCGCGTGACCGAGATCTATGGGCCGGAGTCCTCGGGCAAGACCACGCTGGCCCTGCACATCATCGCGGAGGCCCAGCACATGGGCGGCACGGCGGCTTTCATCGATGCCGAGCATGCCCTCGACCCGGTCTACGCCAAGAACCTCGGCGTCAACACGGACGAGCTGCTCATCTCCCAGCCCGACACGGGCGAGCAGGCCCTGGAGATCGCGGAGACTCTCGTGCGCTCGAATGCCGTGGACGTCATCGTCATCGATTCCGTGGCCGCCCTCGTGCCGCGCGCCGAGCTCGACGGCGACATGGGCGACTCGTTGCCGGGCCTGCAGGCGCGCCTCATGTCCCAGGCGCTCCGGAAGCTCACTGCGGCCATTTCCCGCTCGGGCGGCGCGGTTATCTTCATCAACCAGATCCGCGAGAAGATCGGCGTCATGTTCGGCTCGCCCGAGACCACCACGGGTGGTCGCGCGCTCAAGTTCTACTCGACCATTCGCCTCGACATTCGCCGGCAGGAGACGATCAAGAACGGCACCGAGGCAATCGGCTCGCACACCAAGGTCAAGGTGGTGAAGAACAAGCTCTCGCCCCCTTTCCGTGAGGCCGAGTTCGACGTGATCTACGGCGAAGGGATCTCCAAGGAAGGCTCGGTGCTGGACGCCGCCGTCGAGCAGAACCTCGTGGAGAAGTCCGGCACCTGGCACACCTACAAGACGGAACGCATCGGGCAGGGACGTGAGAACGCCAAGAAGTACCTCAAGGACAACCCCAAGGTTCTGGCGGACCTCGAGACCAGGGTGCGCGCGGCCCTCGGTCTCAAGCCGTCCGGCGGTGCCCCGGCGCCGGCGGAGCCTCAGAAGGCCGCCAAGTAGGAGCCACGAGTGGACTTACTCCAGCTTCTCACCGAGTGCGTGAAGCGTAGCGCCTCCGACCTGCACCTCAAATCCGCCTCCCGCCCCATCTTGCGGGTGCACGGCCATCTCGAGACGCAGGATGATCTGCCGCCGGTCACGCGCGACTTCATGCGCAAGACGGCCATGAACATGCTGGGGGAGCTCCGCTACAACGCCCTCATGGAAGGCGAGGAGATGGACCTCGGCCACACCGCGCCGGGGATCGGGCGCTTCCGTATCAACCTCTTCCTGTGCCAGGGCGACGTGCGAGCCGTCCTCCGGCACATTCCCGAGCACATCCCGGCCTTCGAGGGTCTGCATCTGCCCAAGGTGCTGGAGCGGCTCAGCCAGGAGCGGCGCGGGCTCATCCTCGTCACGGGCATCACCGGCTCCGGCAAGTCGACTACCCTCGCCGCCATGCTCGACTACATGAACCGGACCCGCAACGACCACATCGTCACCATCGAGGATCCGGTCGAGTTCGTCCACGAGGACAAGAAGTGCGTGATCAGCCAGCGCGAGATCGGCCAGGACTCGACGAGCTTCGCCCAGGCCCTGCGCGCCGCCCTCCGCCAGGACCCCGACATCATTCTCGTTGGTGAAATGCGCGACGCGGAGACCATGGAGGTGGCGATCAACGCGGCGGAGACGGGCCATCTCGTGCTCTCGACCCTCCACACCCTGAACGCCACGGAGACTATCAACCGCATCATCTCCATCTTCCCGCCCCACCAGGAGGATCAGATCCGCGCCCAGCTCTCCGCGGTCATCCAGGGCGTGGTGTCCCAGCGCTTGGTCGTCCGCGCCGACGGCAAGGGACGCGTGCCCGCCGTCGAGGTGATGATGATGACCGGGCTCGTGCGCGAGTCCATTCGCGAGAAGGCCAAGACGCCGCAGATCCCCACCGTCATCGCTGCGGGCCAAGCGCAGTACGGCATGCAGACCTTCGACCAGTCCCTGCTCGGTCTGTACCGGGAGGAGCTCGTCACGTACGAGACCGCGCGCGACGCTGCCACCAACCCCGACGACTTCGATCTCAAGGTCAAGGGCATCTTCTCCACCGGTGAGATGACCTGGGACTCGAGTAGGGACGGGGTCGGCGACCACGCCGCGGGCAAGCCGGCGGGCGCCAAGTCGGTGTTGACCAAGCCCCCGGGCGTGACCAAGCGGGCCTGAGGCCGTGACGCCGCGGGGCCGCCGCACAACGCGCGGCCCCCGGGAACGGCGGGAGCTGGACGCGAAGGCCGCCAAGCTGGCGGCCTTCGAGCTTTTGGCGCGCAAGGCGTGGAGCGCGCGCGAGCTGATCTCCCGCCTGAAGCGCCGGGGTGCCCCCGATGAGATCGCGCGCGCGGTGGTGACAGAGCTGACCACACGCGGTTACGTGGACGACGCGTCCTTCGCGCGCTTCTGGGCCGAGTCGCGCGCCCGGGGCCGCCGCATCGGCAGTCGCCGCCTCCGCCAGGAGCTCCTCCAGAAGGGCATTCCGCGCGACCTGGCCGCGGCCGCCGTGGCCGCCGCCTTCGAGGAGGCGCCCGAGGCGGAGCGCTGCCTGGAGGCTGGCCGCCGCCGCCTGCCCGCCCTCTTGCGCCGGGACGGCGGGCGGGCCGCTCCGCGTCTCCGCGACTATCTCCTGCGCCGTGGCTACCCGCCGTCCCAGGTGATGCGGACGGTAGCCGCGCTCACAGGGGCGCGCCCCGACGGGCCCGACGAGACTTCCTGAGCCCCGGTATAATGGTCACATGACCGTGACCGGATCGGAGCTCCGCCAGAAGTTTCTCGACTACTTCACGCGCCACGGGCATACCGTGGTGCGCTCGTCGCCCCTCGTGCCTGCCCAGGACCCCACCCTCCTCTTCACCAACGCGGGGATGGTGCAGTTCAAGAGCGTCTTCCTCGGCGAGGAGCAGCGCGCCTACCAGCGGGCGGTCACCGCCCAGAAGTGCGTCCGGGCGGGGGGCAAGCACAACGATCTCGAGAACGTCGGTCGCACCGCCCGGCATCACACCTTCTTCGAGATGCTGGGCAACTTCTCCTTCGGCGACTACTTCAAGGAGGACGCGATCACCTTCGCGTGGGAGTTCCTGACCACCGACCTCGGCTTGCCCAAGGACCGGCTCAAGGCGACGGTGTTCACGGACGACGACGAGGCTTACGAGCTGTGGAAGGGGATCGCCGGCCTGAATGACGACCGCATCCTGCGCCTGGGGGAGAAGGACAATTTCTGGGCCATGGGCGATACCGGCCCCTGCGGGCCCTGCTCCGAGGTGCACTTCCACCAGGGCGACCACATTCCCTGCGCGGAGGAGCAGGCGGGGCGTCCGTGTCTCGGACCGGCCTGCGACTGCGACCGGTGGCTCGAGATCTGGAATCTCGTCTTCATGCAGTTCAATCGGGCCGCCTCCGGGGAGCTGACGCCGCTGCCCAAGCCCTCCATCGACACGGGCATGGGGCTCGAGCGCATCGCGGCGGTGGTGCAGGAAAAGCAATCGGACTACGACACGGATCTCTTCCGCCCGATCATCAGTCACGTCGAGCGCATCGCCAAGCTCCGCTACGGCGCGGACGCCGACCACGATGTGTCCATGCAGGTGATCGCCGACCACGCCCGCACCGCGACCTTCCTCATCACGGACGGGGTGACGCCCTCCAACGAATGGCGCGGCTATGTCCTGCGCCGGATCATGCGGCGAGCCATGCGCCATGGCCGCATGCTCGGCCTCACCGAGCCCTTCTTGTGGGATGTGACGAAGACGGTGGTGGAGATGATGGGCCACGCCTATCCGGAGATCGTGGAGGCGCAGGCGCGGGTGGAGAGCGCCGTGAAGCAGGAGGAAGAGCGCTTCGCGGAGACGCTGGGTCTCGGCATGGCAAAGATCGACGAGTACATTCGAACGCACGGACGCACGGTGCCGGTGAGTGCAGCCAAGGTCGTCGACGGTCAGTTTCTCTTCACCCTCTACGATACCCACGGATTTCCAACCGATCTCGCCAAGGAAGTGTTCGAGGACAAGGGCTGGACCGTGCCCGTCGAGGCCATGGAGAAGTTCGAGGCCGAGATGGAGGCGCAGCGTGCGCGGGCGCGGGCGGGCGCGTCCTTCGGCGGCGCGACCGAGGGCGATGGCTCGGTCGAGATCTATCGCCAGCTGTCCGCGCAGCTGCCCAAGCCGCAGTTTCTCGGGTACACGGAGATGGCCACGCCCGCCCGCATCCTCGCCCTGGTGGCGGGGGGACGACGGCTCACCGAGGCGAGCCTAGGCCAGACCGTCGAGGTGATCCTCGATCGCACGCCGGCCTATGCGGAGTCGGGCGGACAGATGGGCGACACCGGCGCCATCATCGGGCGCGACGGGCAGGGGACCATCGAGGACACCTACTATCGCGGCAGCCAGATGATCGTGCACCGCGTGCGCGTGCTCCAGGGCACCCTGCGCGAAAACCAGGAGGTGGCGGTCTCCGTAGAGTCGCGGCGGCGCCAGGGGCTCAAGCTCCACCATACGGGCACCCATCTCCTCCACGCCGCGCTCCGGAGGATTCTCGGCACTCACGTGGCCCAGGCGGGTTCCCTGGTGGCTCCGGATCATCTGCGCTTCGATTTCTCCCACGGCGCCTCCGTCAAGGACAGCGAGGTGGCGAAGGTCGAGGACCTCGTCAACGAGCACGTGCAGGCGAATATCGTGGTCACGCCGGCCGAGATGGATCTGAACGCCGCCCTCCAGAGCGGCGCTATGGCCCTCTTCGGCGAGAAGTACGGCGATCGCGTCCGCGTGATCCGCATCGGGGACTTCTCCACCGAGCTGTGCGGGGGCACTCATCTCGAGGCCACGGGCCAGATCGGGCTCTTCAAGGTCGTGTCCGAGGGCGCGGTCGCCTCGGGGGTGCGCCGCATCGAGGCCGTCACGGGAGAGGCCGCGCTCCGGCACGTGGGCCAGGAGGAGGCCGCCCTCCGCGAATCGGCGGGTCTGCTCAAGATCCCGCCCCTCGAGCTGCCTCAGCGCCTGCAGAAGCTTCTCGACGAGCAGAAGCAGCTCGAGAAGCAGCTCCGGGACCTCGAGGCACGCGTGGCCAAGGGGCGTGCCCAGGAGCTGGCCGCGTCCGCCAAGGTGGTGGGCGGGGTGTCCGTACTGTCCGCGCGTCTCGACGGCCTCGACGCCGAGGGGCTCCGCTCGGTCATGGACACGCTGCGCGAGCGCATGAGCTCCGGCGTCATCGTCCTCGGGTCTTCCATGGACGGCAAGGTCACGTTGATTGCTTCCGTCTCCAAAGACCTGACCAAGCGCATCCAGGCGGGCAAGCTCGTGCAGGAGATGGCGCCGCTCGTCGGCGGCAAGGGCGGTGGCCGTCCCGACCTCGCTCAAGGCGGCGGCGCCGACGCCTCGCGGCTCGACGAGACTCTGGCCCGCGTGCCTGCGCTCATCGAGCGATCGGGAGCGGCCTAGTCCCGCCCTCGCGGGACTCCGACCAGATCATGGCCAACGCGCGCGGAACCGTACTCATCGTCGATGACGACCCGGTCAGCGTCGAAGTGCTCGGTGACTATCTCGCCCGGAAGCAGCTGGGTGTCGTACGCGCGCACACCGTGGACCAGGCCCTGGCCGAGCTCGACAGCGAGCGGCCCGAGGTAGCGGTGGTCGGGGTCCGGCTCGGCGACACGGGCGAGCTCGAGGCGATCAAGCGCATCCGCGAGGCCAACGTGCACGTGACCCTGCTCGCCACCGCCACGCCGGAGGACGGTCATCTGGCCACCGCCGCGCTCGGGCTGGGCGCGACCGACTATCTTCTCAAGCCCGTCGATTTCGACTACCTGGGCCGCGTCATCGAGAAGGCGCTGACCGCGGCGGCGCCCATCATGGGCTTCGCCGAGGTGACGCCCGAGCCCACCGTGAGCTCGCCCCAGACGTTCCTGTACACCCTCGCCCTCGAGGTGTTCCGGGCCACCCGGCCTCTCTCGCCGGAGGCTCGCGCCTCGGTGGGGACCGCACTTGAGCAGGGGGCGCTCCAGGCCATGCAGCGCGGGGTGAGCGGCGAGAAGGCCGAGGTCATCCGCGCCCTCAACCAGGTGCGCACGCTCATCCGCTTCTCGAAGGATCTGGGCGATCTCGACGAGGCGACTGCCACGCGCCTCGAAGAGTTCATGGGGCGAGCGCGTCGCTCGGTGGGACTCTCGTAGCGCCGCTCGCGCCACCCGCGGTTCGCAACCGGAGGACGCCTCGTGGACTCGGCTGTGCTTTTTGATTTCGGGGGCACCCTCGACGCCGACGGGATCGCGTGGAAGGAGCGTTTCCACCGTCTCTTCGAAACCGAAGGCGTGGCGGTGGGACCGGGGCAATTCGATCCGGCGTTCTACGCGGCCGATGACGCGCTGGTCGGCACGGTGCCGGCCACGTTGCCCCTCGAAGACACCGTGCTCCGCGTGGCCAACGGCGTGGCGGCGGCGCTCCGTGCCGAGGACGCGACGCTGGGGGCCCGCGTGGCCGCGCGCTTTCTCTCGGAGGCGCGGGCCTGCTTCGAGGCCAACGCACCCGTGCTCGAGCGACTTGCCCAGCGCCATCGTCTCGGCATTGTGTCCAACTTCTATGGCAATCTTCCGACCGTGTGCGATAATGCCGATGTCCGACGGTATTTTGGCGTCATCGTAGACTCTGCGCAGGTCGGGTTCTTGAAGCCTGATCCGCGCATTTTCCTTGCCGCGGTCGAGACGCTGGGCGTCAAGCCTGGTCGCACCGTCATGGTGGGCGACTCACTGGCCCGGGACATGGCGGGGGCGCGAGCGGCGGGGATGGCGCATATCTGGCTCGCGCCCCATCCGGAGCGCCAGGGACCGCCGTGCTGCCAGGAAGATCGCGTGATTCAATCGCTGGCTCAAGTGGAGGAACTGCTGCCGTGACGTCGGAACCAGGGCTGTCAGGCGGCATCATCGCGGCGGGTGAAGGCAGCCGCCTGAGAGAGGCGGGCTGGACAGTCCCCAAGCCCATGGTGCCGGTGGCCGGCGTGCCGTTGATCGAATCCACCATACGGAACTTCGTGGCCGCGGGAATCTCGCGGCTGTCCATCATCGTCAACGAGCAGGAGCGGGACTGCGCGGCGTGGGTCCGCGCGCGATTTGCCGATCTCGATCTCCGGGTGATCGTGAAGACGACGGCCTCCTCCCTCGAGAGCTTCCGGGACGTGGCGGGCGCTCCCGAAGGGGGACGCATGCTCGTGTCCACGGTGGACGCGTGGTGCCGTCCCGCGGACTTCGCGCGCTTCGTCTCGTCTGCCCTGCGCCGGCCGCGCGAAGCCACCGTGCTTGCTGTGACTCCCCTCGTCGACGACGAGAAGCCGCTGGGAGTGACCATGGACGCCGAGGGTCGGGTGACCGCGCTCGGTGTGCCCTCGCCCGCGTTGGTGACGGCCGGCGTCTATCTCGTCTCGGAGCGCGCGCGGCGGCTCGAGCCACCGCGCCGTCTCGGGCGGCTGCGCGAGCATCTGGGCTGGCTGCTCGACTCGGGCGAACCGATGTTCGGAGAAGTGATCGAAACGGTCGTGGATGTGGACCGCGCCGAGGATGTGGCGCTGGCCGAATCGCTGGCCGCCGCCCGCCTCTCGCGATGAGGGTCCCGCCGGCCCGCGAAGCGACGGGACCCTTGTCGGCGCCCTGTGAGGAGGGGAATACGTGAGAGTGAGTGATGCATACTGCTGGGGTATCTTCCGCGAAGAGGCGCACTCGCCCGGCCGGGAGAGCGACGATTCCGAGATTCTGCGCCTCACCGCGAAAGGCCTCGAGGCCAAGGGCTTTCAGGTCGATCTCATGACGCCCGACGAGCTGGCCGGCCAGATCGAGAGCAAGCCGCGCGGGATCTTCCTCATGTGCGAGCGACCGGAGGCGCTGCAGGCGCTGGGAACGCTCGAGGCCGACGGGGTTCGTGAGGTCAACAGTCCAGCCGCCGTGCTCGGTACCTATCGCGAGCGCATGATCGCCCAGTTCGCCGAAGCGGGAGTGGCCTTTGTCCCCAGCCGTCTCGTGGCGACGTCGGGCGAGCCCGTCGACGTCCCCCGGCCCATCTGGGTCAAGCGCTCCGACGTCCACAACACCCAGGTGGGCGATGTGGTCTACGCCGCGGACGCCAAGGCGGCCGCCCACGCCCTCGCGGGCATGGCCGCCCGCGGCATGTCGCGCGCTGTCGTCCAGCCCCACGTGGACGGCGATCTCATCAAGTTCTACGGCATCGGTCCCGGCGACCGGCACGGCGAACCGCCGTGGTTCCGGTGGTTCTATCACAAGGACCAGACGCTCCGAGAGTTCGCCTTCGACCGGCGGGCCCTCGCCCGCCTCGTGCGCCGGGCCGCGGCCGCCCTCGGCCTCGAGATCTACGGTGGCGACTGCATCGTCACCCCCGCGGGCGAGATCGTGCTCATTGACCTCAACGCGTGGCCGAGCTTCGCCCTCTTCCGCGAGGAGGCGGCCTCCGCCATCGCCGCCTATCTGTCGGTGCGCTTCGGAAGAGGTGCGTGATGAGCGACATGCGCGAGCCCGGACCGCGGTCGAAGGAGATCGTGGAGCGTGAGCGCCGTCATGCCGCGGCGGGGCTGCAGGGATTCGCCCTCTATGCGGGGCTGGCCATGGCGCGGGGCCAGGGCTGCACGCTGATCGACGAGGACGGGCAGGAGTACATCGACTTCATCGCGGGCATCGCTGTCGGGTCCATCGGCCATTGTCACCCGCACTACGTCGATGCTCTCAAGAAGCAGGTCGAGAAGCTCACCTTCGGCAGCTTCACCACCGAGGTGCGCGCCCGCTTCCTCGAGCTGGTCGCTTCCATCACCCCGGAAGGCCTCACGCGCATCCAGATGTTCTCCGGGGGAGCGGAGGCGGTGGAGGCGGCCCTGCGCCTCGCCAAGGCCGCCACAGGCAAGGACGAGGTCATCGGATTCTGGGGCGGCTTCCACGGCAAGACAGGCGGCGTGCTCGGCCTTCTCGGCAGCGACTTCAAGCACCACCTGGGGCCGTTCATCCCCGGCCAGTACTCGGCGCCCTACGCCGACTGCTACCGCTGCCCGCTCAAGCTCACTTATCCCGATTGCGGCATCGCCTGCGCGGACTTCGTGCGCGACGTCATCCGCTACCAGACGGGCGGGGAGATCTCCGCCATCATCGTGGAGCCCATGCAGGGCACCGCGGGCAACATCATCCCGCCCGAGGGATTCCTCCGAGCCATCCAGCAGATCGCCAAGGAAGCAGACGCGCTCCTCATCGCGGACGAGATGATCTCGGGCTTCGGCCGGACGGGGCTCATGTGGGGCGCCCAGCATGACGGAGTGGTGCCCGACATCATGACGGTGGGCAAGGGCATGGGCGGCGGCTTTCCGCTCTCCGCCGTGGTCTCCACCGAAGATCTGACGAGCCGCAAGCCCTGGTCCAATCCGTCCGCCAGCTCCTCCTCCTACGGCTCCAATCCCCTCGCGGCGGCGGCGGGACTGGCCGCGGTGGAGATCATTCTCAAAGAGAACCTCGTCAAGAACGCGGAGCGCGTGGGGTCGGTCATGCTCACGCGCCTCGAGGCGCTCAAGGAGAGGTACCGGTGCGTGGGCGAGGTGCGCGGACGCGGCCTGATGCTCGGCATCGAGCTGGTGAAGGACCGGCGCACCAAGGAGCCCCTCGGCAAGGACGTGACGCAGGCGCTCTACAAGGAATGCCTCCGGCGCGGCCTCGCCTCCATGACCTATTCGCCGACCGTGCGCATCAACCCGCCGCTCATCATCAGCGAGGAGACTGCGCTCAACGGGCTCGCCATTCTCGACGAGGCCCTGGGGACGATCGTCAGGGCGCACCGGCTCGAGTAGGATGTATCGCGGCGCCGTCCTCGGACTGGGCAATGTCGCCATCCACGGTCACCTGCCGGGGTGGCGCGGCCGCCGCGACGTGCAGATCGTGGCCGCGGCGGATGCGCGGGCCTCCCAGCGGGCGGAGTGCGAGGCGCACCTGCCCGGCGCGCGCTGGTACGACTCGCCCGAGGCGCTGCTGGACGGCGAGGCGCTCGACTTCGTCGATGTCTGCACCCCGCCCTCGAGCCATGCCCCCCTTGCCCTGCGCGCGCTCGACAAGGGCCTGCATGTGCTCTGCGAGAAGCCGCTCGTGAGCTCGCCCCACGATCTGCGCCGCGTCGCCGAGGCGGCCACCGCGGCCGGCCGGGTGCTGCACACCGTGCACAACTGGCACCACGCGCCGATCGTGGAGCTGACGGCCGAGCTCATCGGGCAGGGAGAGATCGGCCGCGTGCAGCGCATCGTGTGGGAGACCCTCCGGGTGAAGCCGGCGGCCGCCGGCGACGGCCGTGAGGGGAACTGGCGGGTGGATCCGGCAGTGGCGGGCGGGGGAGTCTTGTCCGACCACGGCTGGCACGTCTTTTACGTGCTGCCCGGCTGGGTCGGCGCCCGGCCCACCAGCGTGTCCTCACGCCTCGAGACGCGGCGTCACCGCGCGTTCGCCGTGGAGGACACCGCCTCGGTGCGCCTGGGCTTTCCCGAGGCGACGGTGGAGATTCTGCTCACGTGGGCGGCCGACGAGCGGCGCAACTGGGTCGAGGTGGACGGCACGGAGGGGCGCATCGAGCTCCACGACGATACCCTCGTGCTCAAGGGCCGGAGCGGAGAGCGGCGGTGGCCTGGCCTGCCCGCGCTGTCCGACGGCTCCCACCACCCGGACTGGTTCCACAAGGTGGCCGAGCGCTTTCTCGCCGCCCTCTCCGGCCGCCCTGTCCGCGACGGCAATCTCGCCGAGGCGGCCTTGTGCGCCGAGATCGAGCACCTCGCCCGCGAATCGAGCCGGCGCGGTGGGGTCGAACTGCCCCTCGGTCCCGTTACCCTCGCCGGGGCAGGGATATGACGGTGCGTCCGGCCGGCGCCACCGCCTCGCCCGTCGAGGCGCTGCTTGTGGTGGTCGACGCGGGCGCGGAGCCCGAGATCACCGCGGAGACCATGGTGGCCGGACTTCCCCTCGGCAAGCGCATCGCGCTCGCCGCCGCGCGCGCGGGCCTCGTCGGCGCCGAGGACGCGCCGGTCGGCCGGCGGCGGCTCGTCCTCCTGCCCGGTAACGTGATCCCGCAGATCCAGTGGCTCCGTGGATTGAAAGAGATGCCGCTCGAGCCGGAGACGCTCTGGGTAGACCCGGCGATGGTGGCGGTCATCGAGACCGACGATCCCGAGCCCGTGCTCGCCGCGGCCGCCCACGCTGCCAGTCCCGCGGAGCTCATCTCCGCCCTGTCCGGACGCTTCAAGATCGTCGAGGTACCGGCCAATGCCAAGGGCCGCTTCGCCCTTCACAAGGTGGCCGATCTGCGCTCCGCGGAATCGTGGCTTCTTCGCGGCCTCATCAAGGACAGCGAGGGCTTCATGTCGCGCCACGTGGAGCGTCGCATCTCGCTCGCGGTGACCCGGCGTCTCGTGTGGACGGCCCTCACCCCGAACGGCATGACCGGGGTCTCGCTCGCCGTCGGCCTCGCCGGCGCGCCCTTTTTCCTCTCCGCAGTGCCGGAGTGGCAGGTGGCGGGCGCTCTCCTCTTCCTCCTGCATTCGATTCTCGACGGCTGCGACGGGGAGATCGCGCGGCTCAAGTTCCTCGAGTCGTCGGGCGGGGCCGCCCTCGATTTCTGGGGAGACAATGCCGTGCACGTCTCGGTGTTCGGCTGCATGGCTCTCGGCTGGAGCATCGCGTCGGGCTCGCCGTGGCCGCTCTTCCTCGGGGTGGTGGCGGTGGCGAGCACCCTCGTCGCCGCCTTCGCGGTGGAGCCCCACAAGGTCGACGCCGGCCCCGCCCAGAGCGTGGCGCGCTCCGCGGGCGCCCGGATGGCCGATGCCCTGGCCAACCGCGACTTCATCTATCTCATCATCGCGCTCGCCGCCTTCGGCAGGTCGGCGTGGTTCCTCGTCCTCGTCGCGGTGGGCACGCCGGTCTTCGTGCTGCTGCGGCTCTGGGCCGACCGGCGACAGGGGAGCACGTAGGGGTGACGGGATTCATCGATGTGCTGCTGCGCGGGATGGCGCTGTGCGGCCAGGCGGCGGCGATCGGAGGCGTCCTGTTCGCGCTGATCGTCCTCAAGCCGGCCCTGCGCGAGCGTCCCGAGCTCGCCCCCCTTCTCCGCCGCCTCCTCGGCCTCATCGTGATCGGCGCCGTCGCCGTCACGGTGGGCCAGCTCCTCACGCTGGGTGTCCAGCAGATCGCCCTCGCCGAGGAGCACGGCTGGCCCATCAAGGCGATCCTCGCCACCGCCTACTTCGAGGCGAGCGTCCTGCGCGTGCTCGTGTGCGTGGCCTTTATCGTGGGCGCGCTCTCCCTGCGCCGGCGACCGGAGTCCCGCGGCTGGTGGATGGCCATGGTGGTGTTCACGGTGGCCCTGGCCACCACCTCGGCGGCGATCAGCCACGCGGCGGCCCGCATCGAGCACGGGGGCACCCTGCGGGTTGTGGACGCCCTGCACCAGTACGCGGCGTCGGCCTGGGTGGGCGGACTGATGCACCTGTCGCTGGCCGCCTTCGGGCGTCCCCGCGAGCCGTGGCCGACCTCGATGCTGAAGCGTTTTTCCGCCCTGTCCCTCGTCTCGGTGACCGTTCTCGTGGGGGCGGGATTCGGGCTCACGTACTACTACGTCGATGGGCTGGGGGCGTTCACGGGGACGGCCTACGGCATGATGGTCATGACCAAGATGGTGGTGCTGGGCCTTCTCCTGATCCTCGGCGCCCTCAACTTCTTCGTGGTTCGACGGCTGCCCGCGGACGAGGTCTCGCTTCTGCGCCTGCGCCGCTTCGTGGAGGTGGAGCTCGGGCTGGGCATCACCGTGCTCTTCGCCGCGGCGTCGTTGACCTCGCTCCCCCCCGCGGTGGACGTGGTGACCGATCGGGCGACCATGGCCGAGGTGGCGCACGTGTTCACGCCGCGCCTGCCCTCGTTCACCTCGTCGAAGCTCGAGGACATGCCGCTCGAGGACCGCCTGGCCCCGCGCACCGACGCGGACCGTCAATGGAGCGAGTTCAACCATCACGTGGCGGGAGCCTTCGTTCTCGTCATGGGTGTGCTCGCCATCGCCTACCGCACGGGCTGGGCGCCGTGGGCCCGCCACTGGCCGCTCGTCTTCTTCGGCCTCGCCGCCTTTCTCCTCGTGCGCAACGACCCGGGCTCGTGGCCGCTGGGCCCGCAGACCTTCTGGGAAGGCATGCACTACTCGGAGGTGGTGCAGCACCGCATCTTCGTCCTCCTCGTGCTGGGCTTCGGGACCTTCGAGTGGATGGTGCGCACGGGACGGATTCACTCGCCGCGCGCCGCTCTCGTGTTTCCCATCCTGTGCTCGGTGGGCGGCGCACTCCTCCTCACGCATTCCCATGCCTCGCTGAATCTCAAGGCGGAATACCTGATCGAGGTGACCCACGCTCCCCTGGGCGTGCTCGCCATGCTCGTGGGCTGGGGGCGCTGGCTCGAGCTTCGGCTGCCGCCCGGAGAGTCGCCGCTGCCGGGGCGCGTCTGGTCCATCGGATTGGCCCTGGTCGGCGTGATGCTGCTCCTGTATCGCGAGAGCTAGTCGGCCCTCCGCAGCGCTCTCTCCGCCTGGGCCCGTGGTTTGTGTGCCGGGCGGGGCAGGGGCGCCCTCCCGGACCACGCTGAGTCGTATACCGCGTGGCCACTCGAGCCCGCCACGAGATGTGGGTTGGTGGCTTCGAGAATCTCCGCAGAAGATACGGGCCCGGGAGGGCGCCCCTGCCCCACCCGGCTCGCTCGCTGAAGATCTCGCGGGCTCGATCACGCGATCCCGATTGCGATGTTTATCTGATCTGGATCTCGTGATGCCGAATCGTTGTGGCGGTTCTGCGGCGATTACGATCTTCTGATCTGCGTTGCCCCGTAGACGGAAATGAGAATCGCGCGATCTTTTGACGTTGTATTCCACGGCCACGCGGCTCCGGTGGGGTGGGAGGGGTTCCCTCCCGGGCCCGTATCTTCTGCGGAGATTCTCGAAGTCACCAACCCACATCTCGTGGCGGGCTCGAGTGGCCACGCGGTATGCGATTCAGCGTGGTCCG
>Ga0207693_10002252_pt1 | contig 16784 bp, 16 predicted proteins | sample LARL81metaG_FD_184347 | JGI IMG/M metagenome (GOLD analysis project Ga0207693, IMG submission 184347) | Corn, switchgrass and miscanthus rhizosphere microbial communities from Kellogg Biological Station, Michigan, USA - LAR L8-1 metaG... | ecosystem: Host-associated > Plants > Roots >...
CGGGCGCGCGGTGCAGGTCGGGATGTCGGTCGACGAGGTGCCGATCCGGATCGGCAGCCTGACCGAGAAGGAGCTGGACTTCCTGGGCGTGTGCTGCTGTGGCACCGGGGAATTCGCCGGCGCGGTGGAGGTCGTCGAGCGCAACGGGCCTGCCCTGGCGCGAATGATCAGCCACCAGTTCCCGCTCGCGGAAGCGCCGGAGGCGCTGCGGTTCGCGATGAACAACCCGAGCGACGTGATGAAGGTCGTGATCAGGGGGGACTGACGCGGGTCTGCAGCGGCTCGTGGAGCGGCTCCCCGGCGAGCCAGGCGGCGCCGCGGCGGTACAGCAGCTCGACCTCCGGCCCGATCAGCCCGGGCATGTCGCGCTTGACCTCAAAGCCAGCCGCGGTCTGCACGTAGCCGAGGTGACGGTAGCCGTCGGGGAACTGCGACAGCAGCTCGTCGTCGAGCTTGAGCTTGGCGGAGGGGTCGATCGGATCGAGACGGTCCTTCTCGTAGATCGGCTGGCGCAGCACGATGCCCCAGCGGCCGTCGCGCCGCTCCAGAAAGTCGTAGAAGCGCCCCGTGCAGACGACGTCGACGCTGACGCCGTCGAGCTCGGCGCGCTGGGAGATCGTCATCTTCGTCTGCGCAATCGCTCGCTCCCCAGCGACGTCGACCGTGAACCCGCCGAGGAAGTGCAGGATGCTGACGCCGCGTTGCAAGCCCTCACGGCTGACCCGGATGAAGTCCGGCGCCGGACCCTGGAACCAGGTCGCCATCATGAAGCCGTCGTCGTGCCAGACGGTCGCAAATCGCTCCCAATCGCCGGCGTCGCGCCACAGCGCCCAGTTCTCAACCAGCTCGCGGATCAGGAGGCGATCGTCGGCGCTCATACGACCGTCGCCTCGGGGGGCGCCGGGATCTGGCTGGTTGGAGGGATCGGCGGCCCCGTCGCCTCGCCGCTGATGTCGGGCGTGCCGTAGGTGTGGAACGTCTCGATCGTCTTGACCCCCCACGCTTGGCCGCGGGCGCGCTCGGCCTGCGTCCAGGCCACTGCCTCGTAGTCGGGGTCGTAGATGAAGTGTGTGCCGGTGGTCACCTCGACGCGGTTGCCGCCGGGCTCGTACACGTACAGGAACATCCCCTGAGCGACCGCGTGCTTGGACGGCGCGGCCTCGATCGGTACGTCGGCGTCGAGGCAGATGTCCGCCGCCCGCAGGCATTCCTCACGCGTATCGACAAAGAAAGCGAGGTGGTGCAGGCGACCGCTGGCGCCCGCGTTGTCGGCTACGTAGATCAGCTCGTGGGCGGCGATCGTCAGGCTCATCCACGCCCCGGACTCGGTGCCGTTGTCGAGGATGATCTGCTCGTAGAGCCGGTAGCCGAGTTGCTCCTGTGCGAAGCGGCGGTTGGCCGCAACGTCGGCGGCGAGAACGTTGATGTGGTCCAGGCGCTTGACGCATGCGCCGCGACCCGTGTATCGCCCCGGCACGTTGCGCAGCGCCGGGCGCAGGTGCGGCGGCGGTTGGTAGCGCTCGGCTTCGTAGTAGAGCTCCATCGGGTGCCCGTCGGGGTCGGTGAACTGGTAGGCCGGCCCGTGACCCACATCGCCCTCGATCCAGCCGTTGCCCAAACCGGTCTGCTCGATCGCCTCCACCCGGCGATACAGAGCCTGCTCGCTCCACGCGCGGATCGCCATGTGGCCGAGGCCGGGCAGCTTGGACTCGGTGAGCTTGAGGCTGTAGCGCTGGTAGTCGCCCCAGCCACGCAGGTACACCGACTGTCCCTCGCGCTCTTCGATCTCCATCCCGAAGATGTCGACGAAGAAGCGCAGACTGTCCTCTGCAAAAGGCGTCAGCAACTCGGCGTGGCCGATGTGCGCGAGGTCGTTGATCGGCTCGCTCATGGTCCCACCTCCACGCGCTCGCGCAATCCATCGAGGTCGTAGGACAGGGCGCCCTCCTCGAGCTTGGAGCGCTTGACGCGCTCCTTCTCGGCGCGCTCGCGGGCGGCCTGGAGCACTTCCTCAGCACGTTCGCTCTCCACGACCGCGACGCCGTCGACGTCGAGCACGACCGCGTCGCCCTGGTGGATCTCGGCGCCGCCGACGATGACCGGCTCGCCGATCACTCCGGGCGCGTCCTTGGTGGCGCCGCGGACCCTGATCCAGCGCGCCCAGATCGGCAGGCCGAGCTCGACCAGGTCCTCGAGATCGCGCACGGATGCGTCGACCAGCAGCGCGGCGGCGCCGTGTGCCTTGGCCTGCGTCGCCAGCAGCTCGCCGATCAGCGCGACCGGGCGCGGCTCGGGCATCGTCAGCACCAGCACCTCGCCGGCCTGGACCTCGGCCATCGCCGCGTGGACCATCAGGTTGTCGTCCTGGCCGCAACGGACCGTCCGCGCGGGACCGGCTGCGCGCGACCCCGGCACCACCTGGATCAGGTCGGCTTCCACGTAGCCGCGCCGCCCCCCGGCCTCGTACACGGTCGCCGAGCCGAGGGTCGCGAGCTCCGAGAAAACTTCAGTCATAGTGCGCTCACCACCTGAGGGATCACTCGCTGAAACGCCTCGGCCTGCCTGATGTCGGCATTGCCCGACGCTCGCCGGGCGTGGTTGCCGCGGTGGTCGGCGCGTTGCGTGTAATAGGTCTGGAGGTACTTCTGGGCCTTCATCTCAGCCATCGCCGCGAGCTTCTTGTCCATCACCCCGGTGATGTCGACGAACGTCGTCGGGGTGAAGTTGCACAGCTCCGGCTGGTGGGGCTCGAACAGGAACAGCGCGGGCGGCGTCACCGTCCCGAACGCGCTCGCCACGCCGGCCCCGGCGGCGAGGCTGCGGGCTCTGGACACCGCCGCGAATGCGACCGGATGGTCGGGGTTGAAGGGGTCGGTGTCGGTGTGGGTGATCAGCACGTCGGGGGCGAACTCGCGGATCTTGTCAGCGATCAGATTGAGCGCCTCGGTACCGATCTCGAGCGGGTAGTCGCCGAGGTCCAGGCACTCGAACTCAGCGCCGAGCGCGCCTGCAGCTCGCTCGGCCTCGCCGTGGCGGACGCGCTTGACGTTCTCGACGGTTTGGGGGTGGGCGGGATCCTGATCTTTCCACAGCTCACCGGACTCGCCCCGCTCTCCGTAGGACAGGGCGATCACCTTCGCCGCGCCGCCGTTGTCCGTGTTGACCGCGACGGCGCCGCCGGAGCGCCACACGAAGTCCGCCGAGTGCGCGCCGATCACGAGCATGCGCGTCATTTGCCGGCCACCCTGCGCGTGTTCTCAACAGCCATCACGTGCACCTCCTCCTCGTCCAGACCGGCATCGAGCAGCCGGTCCACCATCAGCGCCATCCCGTCCTCCACCTCGGGGTTGAAGATCTGGCCGAGGTCGGTCGACAGGACCGAGTTGTCCGGTCCCAGGGCGCGGATGTTGTCGATCCACGTCTCCCAGGCGATCTTGCCCGTGTGCGGCGTGGTGAAGCAACGCTCGAGCAGCGCGCCGCGCTCCACGAGCGCTTTTTGATCCTCCACCGAGAGGTCCTGTGACGGGAACTCGGGATGCGTGATCACGATCTGCTGCACGCCCTCGTCGCGCGCCGCGTCGACGATCGCGAAGATCTCGTCGCGACCCAGGTGACCCGTCGCGAGCAGCATCCCGTGGCGCGCGATCATCGCCAGCACCTCGCGCGTCTCGGGTAGCACCGCGCCCGCATCGTCGACCACCGGCACGGGCTCGATCTCGATCCCCTGTTCGCGCAGGTCGAGCTGCAGCCGCACCCACACCGGGACTTTCGCGCCGGGCGCCGCCTCGCGCTCGTGCGACTCGTTGACGGAGTCGACGGTCGGCATCCACACGGTGCGTGCACCTTCGCGCGCGGCGATCTCGACGGCAAGTGGGTTCATCCCCCCGATCGCGCGGTTGAGCGCGATCGCGCCAAGCGCCTCGATCCCCGGCACGGCCTTGCGCACGACGGCGGCGCGCTCGGCGGTCGACGTGTAGTGCGACTTGAGGACGAACCCGGCCATCCCGAGCTCCTGGAAGCGCCGCGCGAGCGACACGTCGTCGATCTTGCGCTCCACGACGTCGGGGCCGACGTGGATGTGGGTGTCGTAGGCACCCTGCAAGAGCTTGCGCGCGCGCTGCGATGGCTGATCGCTCATGCCTCGGCACTCCGCAGCGCGTCCGCGACATGCGAAAGGTGCGTGCGCATCGCCCGCTCGGCGGCGTCGCCGTCGCCGTCGGCGATCGCATCGACGACGGCTGTGTGCTCGGCGAACGACCGCTCGCTGCGGCCGGGGAGCAGGATCGTGCGGTACTGAAAGCGCACGAGCTGGGATTTCAGGGCCGAGATCAGGCGCGTCGCGGTGTCGTGCCCGGCGATCTCGAGCAGCTTGCCGTGCAGCACCGCGTTCTGGTCCGAGGCGCCGAGCAGGTCGCCGCTCTGCAGTAGCGCGCTCATCCGGGCGAGGATCGCGCGCAGGTCGCCGACGTCCTCCGATGTCGCGTTGTGCGCGGCGTGGCGCGCCGACAGGCCCTCCAGTACGGCCCGCGCCTCGAGGATCTCGACCGCCTCGTCCGTGCCGATCAGCCTGACCCTGGCGCCGCGGTTGCGCTCGTGCTCAACCAGGCCCTCCTGCTCGAGTCGCGCCAACGCGGTCCGGACGGCGGACCGCCCCACCCCGAGCGTCCGAGCGAGGTCGATCTCGATCAGGCGCTCGTTGGGCTGCAGACGGCCGTTGACGATCGCGTCGCGCAGCTCGTCCTCTGGTCGCGCGGCCAGATTGTCGACAATCTTGTCGACCATGGCAAGAATGCTATGCGCACAGTCAAGTGGCCTCCCCCACCACGATCTCGAGCAGCAAGGGCTCGCCGCGCTGTGCCAACCCAGGCAGTACCTCGTCGAACGTGGTGATCAGCTCGTCGTGGCCCGTGATCCGGCGCGCTCGGCAGCCCAGCCGCTCGGCGATGCCCGTGATGTCGATGCCGTCGAATGTGGGCCACGCGCCCTCGCCGCCGGCGTCGCGCGCCAGGCGGTCCATGACGGCGTAGCGGCCGTTGGACATCACGATCAGCAACGCGCCGACGTGGTACTGCGCGGCGCTCCACAACGACTGGATCGCGTACATCGACGACCCGTCGCCGACGATGCCGATCACCGGGCGGCTCGGTGCGCCCATGCGCAGGCCGATCGTGCCCGCGAGGCCGAAGCCCAGGCCGCCGTTGGCCGCGGCGTAGTAGCCGGACGGGGCCGTGATCGGCAGGCGCTGGTAGAGCTCAGGCTGGCTCGACGGAGTTTCCTCGACGACGATCGCGTCAGATGGCATCCGCTGCGCGAGCGCGTCGTACACGTGTCCTGCTCGCAACGGCGCACCCCGCTCGGGCAGCTCGAGCGGCGTTGGACGGCGCATCGGCCGCGGCGCGGCGCCATCGCGCGCGGGCACCGCGTCGGCGAGTGCGCGGCAAGCGTCGGCGACCGGCGCGACCAGGGCCAGCTCGCAGGGGCTGCGCAGCGCTTCGGCCTGGTTATCGGTGACGACCGCGATCCGGGTGCCCGGCTCGACGAACGGACCCGGCTCGTCGAGGATGTAAAGCCGGAAGGCGGCGGCGCCGACGGCGACCACGACGTCGTGCGGCGCGAGCGTGTGGCGCATCGCCTGCCGCCGCCACGGCAGGATCCCGGCAAACAGCGGGTGGGTCTGGGGAAACGCCCCGCGGCGCACGAACGACTCCTGCCAGACCGGGCAGCGCAGACGCTCGGCCAGCGCCGTGACCGCATCCCAGCCGTGACGGCTGTCGGAGCCCGCGCCCACGACCAGCGCCGGCGAGCTCGCGTCAGCGAGCATCGCGGCGAGGTCGGCCACATCCTCGGGCGACACCGAGCACGAGCGCAGCAGGCGTGCCGGCGATCCGGCCGCGGCGTCGTCGTCGGCGGGCTGCAGCCAATCGCCCATCGGCACGACGACCAGCGCCGGGCCGGATCCAAGGGAGGCCTCGTGGTAGGCGCGCGCGATCGCCCCGGGGACGTCCTGGGGGCGGGCCGGAAGATTGCTCCACACCGGGTATTCGCCGGCCAGGCGCTCGAGCTGGCGACCGGTCAGGAACGGCTCGAACGCGAGCTGGCGCCGGTCCTGCTGGCCGACGACGACGATCAGCGGCGCGCGCACGTCGCGCGCGTTGACAATCGCGTTGATCGCGTTGCCCAGCCCCGGCGCTGTGTGGAGGTTGACGAACGCCGGCTCGCCGCGCGCGAGCGCGTAGCCGGTGGCAACGCCGACCACCGAGCCCTCGTGCAAGCCGAGCACGAAGCGGATGTCGCCCGGCAGGTCGGTGAGGAACGGGATCTCGGTCGACCCCGGGTTGCCGAAGATGGTGGTGAGACCGAAGCGGCGCATGGTCTCGAAGGCCGCGTCACGGACGGTCCTCATCGCGCGCAAACCTACTAGAGGCTCGGGGGTGACCGTTGGCCGCTCCGTCTAGATCTGCATCGCCTGGGACGTCTCCCTGTACCGACCTTCGCCGCAGGGCTTCCCAAAGCGCTTCAGTGTCGGCAAGATCACTTGTCGAGGGGCGACCACCAAACAAGTTGAGGCTGGTAGATGACTGTTCCGCAGGTGCTTCATCCGTTTGCCGCACCGACCCGCCAGGCCGGCGACTACCTCGAGATCGTGCGCGGCGAGGGCTGCCGCCTGTGGGATTCCGACGGGCGCGAGTACCTGGATGGCACCGCGTCGCTGTGGTACTGCGCCGTGGGCCACGGACGCCGCGAGATCGCGGACGCGGTCGCCGCCCAGATGGAGCAGGTGGCCGCCTACCACACGTTCGCCAGCTTCACCAACGGGCCCGAGCAGCGGCTCGCCGAGCTGCTGATGGAGCTAGAGCCGATTCCCGACGCGCGCGTGCTGTTCACGCTCACCGGCTCGGAGGCGGTCGACAGTGCGCTCAAGCTCACGCGCGCCGGTCACCGCGCCGCCGGTGACGCCGGCCGCACGGTGTTTTTGAGCCGCCACTACGCCTACCACGGCGTGATGCTCGGCGGCACGTCGGTCGCCGGCCTGCCGGCGAATCGCAGGCCTTACGGCCCGCTGCTCGGCGACTGCTTCCAGGTCGAGCGCGACTCGCTGGACGCGATGCGGGCCGCGGTCGCCTACCACGGCCCCGAGCGCATCGCCGCGATCATCACCGAGCCGGTGCTCGGCGCCGGCGGGGTGTTCCCGCCGCCGCCGGGCTACCTGCAGGGTCTGCGGGAGCTGTGTGACGAGTCCGGAGCGCTGTTGATCTTCGACGAGGTGATCACCGGGTTCGGCCGACTGGGGTCGTGGTTCGGCGCCCAGCATTACGGCGTGACACCCGATCTGATCACCTTCGCCAAGGCGATCACGAGCGGCTACCTGCCACTCGGCGGCGTGATCGTCGGCCCGCGCCTGCGCGGGTGGCTAGAAGCCGACGATGACTACCTTCTTACGCACGGTGGGACGTACGCGGGTCACCCGACCTGCTGCGCCGCCGGCATCGCCAACATCGAGATCATGCGCGCCGAGGGCCTGCCCGACCGGGCGCGCCGCGCCGGCAGCCGCCTGCGCGCCGGCCTGGACCGGCTCGCGGACCGCTCCGGAGTCACCGAGATACGCGGCGAGGGCCTCGTGCAGGCGATCGCACTGCAGGCGCCGCTGACCGCCGGAGCGATGGTGGCGGCGCTGCTGTCGCGCGGGATCATTGCCCGCGGCCTTCCCTACGCGAACTCGGTCGCCTTCTCGCCGCCGCTGATCGTCAGCGACGGCGAGATCGACGAGATCGTGGAGGCGGTCGACGCGGCTCTGGCCGACGTCGCGGCGGTCGTCTGAAGAGAGCGCGCTCACGCGGCTTCCTCTAGGACGACGGCTTCGCCGAACGCCGGCTCCTCCTCGGTGACCGAGTCCTCCGCGATCCGCGGGCCGGAGCGCAGCCCGAAGATCGCGAGCACCAGCCCGACGGTCACGAGCACCGCTCCGATCGTGAATGCCAGGTGGTAGCCGCTGGTCAGCGCCGACGCGATCGAGTCGCCCTGACCCAGCAGGTTGGTCGAGTGCGTGCTCGACAGCGTCGCGAGTACCGCGAGTCCGAGCGCGCCTCCGACCTGCTGGGTGGTGTTGACCAGCCCTGAGGCGATGCCCGCGTCCTCCGGCGTGGCCGAGGACATGGCGATCGTCATCAGCGAGGGGAACGCGAGGCCCGCGCCGACGCCGAGCAGCACCATCGTCGGGAACAGGTCGGGCAGGTACTGCGCGTGGACCGGCGCGTTGCGGAATAGCAGCAGCGCGACCGCCGCGAGTGCCGTGCCGGCGACGAGCGTCGGCTTGGCGCCGAAGCGCATGATCAGGCGCGCCGCAAATCCCAGCGACAGCGCCGCGATCCCCAGCGCGACGGGCAGGAACGCGAGGCCGACCTCGACCGCGTCGTAGTGCAGTACCCGCTGCATCTCCAGCGCGCCCAGGAAGAACATCCCGAACAGGCCGGCGACGAACAGCATCTGGATCACGTTGGCGAAGGTCACCTGACGGTTGCGGAACACGCGCAGCGGCATCAGCGGGTTGGCCGCGGTGGCCTGGCGGGCGATGAAGCCGGCCAGCAGCGCCACGGCGACTGCGCCGAATCCGAGCGTGTGCGCCGAGCCCCAGCCGAAGTGCCCGGCCTCGACGATCGTGTAGACGGCGAGCATCAGCGAGCTGACGAGCAGCACCGCGCCCGGCGCGTCGGCGCCCTTGTCGAGCCCGATGCCGGGGTCGTTGGGCAAAAGCCGTGTCGCGAAGACTCCGGTTGCGATCCCGATCGGGAGGTTGACGAAGAAGATCCAGTGCCAGTTGATCGCCTGGGTCAGGACCCCACCCATCAGCAGGCCGACGGCGCCGCCGGCGGCGGCGACGAAGCTGTAGACGCTGATCGCCTTGGCCTGCTCAGACGGCTTGGGGAACATCGTCACGATCATCCCGAGGATGACCGCGGCCGTCATCGCACCGCCGATGCCCTGTACGAAGCGGGCGCCGATCAGCAGCGCCTGGCTGTCGGCCAGTCCGCACAAAAGCGACGCCGTCGTAAACAGGGTCAGGCCGGCGAGGAAGATCCGCCGCCGGCCGATCAGGTCGCCGAGGCGGCCGACCAGCAGCAGCAGGCCACCGAACGCGATCAGGTAGGCGTTGACGACCCAGGCGAGGTTGGACTGCGAGAAGTGCAGGTCGCTCTGGATCGACGGCAGCGCCACGTTCACGATGGTCTGGTCGAGGATGATCATCAAAAAGCCCGCGCACAGCACCACCAGCGCCACCCAGCGCCGGCGGTCTTCGCGGGCTTGCGGTTGGATTTGAGGTTCGGTGGTCACAAGCTCTCCTGTCGGCTCGTTCGAGTTGATTGGACGACTCAAGAAAGAACCGTAGCAAATTATCTGCTTCAAGACGATCTGCTGACGTACAGTCGGTTTCAAAGGTCGTCGGTGCGTTAGACAGCGTGACCTGCGAAGACTCATCGCACATCGGCAGATGGGTACCTATATGGGGCAGCGGAGCCTTAGCTCGGCACCGGTGGGCCTTAGCTCGCTGGGGGCGCCTTAGCGAGCCGGAGTTGCTGGGGGTCGAACGTCAACGGCCCGATGAAGAAGGGATGGAGAGTTGAATGGCGCCGCCCGGGCGCTGCGGCCCCGATCGCGGGTCGCGAGGGGTGCATAACACGACATTCGCGACGAATCCGGCGATGCGTGCCGTGTTAAGCACCGTATAGGTGCACCACACGGATCACTTCGGCGATTCCGCCGCCGTTGTCGTGTTATGCACCCCCTGGCGGCCCCGAGACCGCCCCCATCCCCGCCTCTCAATGGGCAGTTAATCCGGGCGCGAGGAGGCTAAGCCGAGACGGGCTGGGCTGCCGCCCGCGGGCGACGAAGCTCGGCCGGAGCCTCGGGCGGCTGCTCGGCGAGCCTCGCCGCCGACCGGCCTCGACGGCGAGGACGCCACACACGCAGGTACTGCGCCCCGAAGTAAGAGCCGACCACCAGCCCGATGGCGAGGAACTGGCCGGCAAACGTCTCCCAGTTGTTGAACAGGCTGAACCAGGTCCCCATCCATCCGGGGATGTGCAGCCAGCTGATCTCGGTGGTGCCGATCCAGCCGGCGAGCTGCATCTCGTTGACCTCCTCGCCGACGGCGACGATCAGCACGAACAGGAGCATCACCCCTGTGATGATCAGCAGTCGCTTGTACGGCAGCCGCTGATGCAGCGCAAACGTGAGCACGCCCACGGCGGCCGTGAACAACAGCCCGATCGTCACGCCCTCGAGCACGACGCCGGCGCCGTAGAGCTCGCGAAGGTTCTGCAGGAAGATCACGACCTCGAAGCACTCCCGGTAGACCGACGTGAAGCCGAGCAGTGCGAGCCCAAGCAGCAGCCGGCGCTGGTTGGTGTCCGGGTCGGAGGTCAACAGGCCGCGGCGGCGCTTGTTGTGATGCGAGATCCAGCCGGTCCAGTAGACCTTGTGGAAGAACCAGTTCATGACCAAGAGCAGCACCAGCAGCGCCGGCAGCCCGGTCGCCGCCTGGATCGTGAGCTCGGAGCCGTGGAAGCGGCCGATCAGCCAGATAACTCCGAACCACGTGGCGACACCGGCCGCGATGGCAAGGCCGCTGCCGGCGGCAACCGGCTTGCGGAACGAGCTGTTGGCGCCGCGGAAGCTGGCGACGATTGCCGCGAGGACGAGCACTGTCTCGAGCCCCTCGCGGAAGACGAGGATCGCGCTGTTGAGCACGACCGTCGTGTGGCTGAGCTGATGGCCAGGCGGGACGCCGGTGGGATCGGTGGTTCCACCGCGCGCGTGCCAGCCGAGGATCACGACGACAAGCGCGACAGCGAGCACGACGCCCGTCCACAGATACAGTCCAAAGCGCTGGTGGGCGCTCTGCGCGGGGGACGTCGAGGTCTTGCGAGACGTGCTCGTGGTCATCCGCCCCGGCAACCTAGCACAGATTAGGGTGGCCTAATTAGGCGGGCCTAACGGCGAATGGAGACCTAACTGCGGCGGCGAACCGTGTGCGCGCACGCGACCGGCGCTGACAGCCGGCCGCACGCGAGGCGCCCGAGGGCCCGCAGGAACACATCGCGCTCGTCGTCTGGCAGCGCGGCCAGGACGTCCTCGCGCACCTGGTCGAGGACCTTCTCCGCGGCGCGGACCTTGCGAGTGCCCGCCGGAGTCACGGCGATCACGCGGGCGCGGCGGTCGGTGCTCGATGGCCGGCGCTCAGCCAGCCCGGCGGCCTCGAGATCGTCGATCGTGACGACCATCGTGGTCTTGTCGAGTCCCACCATGCGCGCGAGCTCGGTCTGTGTGTAGGACCCGGTCATCGCGGTGACGAGCACCGAATGCTCGCGCGGTGAGATCCCGGATTGCTCCAGCGCGGCGGTCATCTCCGTCATCAGGGCATGGCTCGTGCGCGCCATCAGCCAGCACAGGTCCGACGCCAGCGGCGGGGGCGGCGCGAAGGGGGCGGCTATGGGGGTGGCGGTTGTCATGTTGTGAATGATAGTTCGGCTCGCAGAAGATCTGTGGACAGACGATCCCCGACGCTATTGTTGCGTCCGTGTCGACCGGCCCTCACAATCTTGCCCGCCTTGCCGAGGCTTCATTCGAGCGCCGAGGGGATTATGAGGCGCTGTTGTTCGAAGATCGCTGGTACCGCTCCGGCGAGCTGTTCGAGCGCTCCTGCCGGGTCGGAGCCGGCCTGAGCGAGCTGGGCATCGCGCCCGGCGAGCGCGTCGTCGTGACGATGGCCAACAGCCCCGACGTCGGGGTGCTCTACCAGGCCGTGTGGCGCGCCGGGGCGGTCGTTACCCCCGCGACGTTCCTGCTGCCGGCCGAGGATCTCCGTCACGTGATCGCGAACGCCGAGGCCAGCGCCGTGGTCACGAGCCCCGAGTTCGTCGACAAGGTCCGCGCGGCCGTGGACGGGCTTGACTGCGTGCGCGACGTGATCTCCAGCGGCGACGTCGACGGCACCGTGCTCGCCCTCTCCTCGCTTGAGCAGGCCGACCCCGGGCCGATCGTGCAGCGCGCGGACACCGACCTGGCGGCGCTGCTGTACACCGGCGGCACGACCGGGCGCGCCAAGGGCGTGATGCTATCGCACGACAACTTGTTCTTCAGCGGCCGCGCCGGCTATGAGGCAGGGCACGTGCCGGGCATCAACCGCTCGCTCGGAACGCTGCCGCTATCGCACGCCTACGGGCTGCTGGTCACGATCGTCGGGATGCATACCGAGGAGCAGGGAGTCGCGGCGCTGCTGCGGTGGTTTGACCCGCAGGCGTTCCTGTCGCTGATCCAGGAGCACGGGCTGCAGCAAAGCGCGGTCGTCCCATCGATGCTCCAGATCCTCCTCTCCCAACCGCTCGAGGACTACGACCTGTCCACGCTTCAGTACCTCTCGTGCGGGGCCGCACCGCTTGCACACGAGGTCGAGGAGGAGGTCCGCCGCCGAGTCCCGTCGGTCTCGATCCGGCAGGGCTACGGGCTGACCGAGTCGGCCGCGCTGATCGCCACCAACCCGGCGGGACGCGAGAAGCCGGGCTCGGTCGGGATCCCGGTCCCCGGGACGACGGTGCGGATCACCGACGACGAAGGCCGCGAGCTTGCGGCCGGCGAGCCCGGCGAGATCTGCGCCCGCTCGCCCGGCGTGATGGATGGCTATTGGAGATCTCCTGAGGTCACCGCCGAGGCTTTGCGCGACGGCTGGCTGCACACGGGCGACGTCGGCTACCTCGACGAGGACGGGTACCTGTTCATCGTCGACCGCAAGAAGGACCTGATTATCCGCGGCGGCTTCAACGTCTACCCCCGGGACGTCGAGGACGGACTGCTCGAGCATCCCTCCGTCGAGATGGCCGCCGTGGTCGGCAAGCCCGACGCGATCCATGGCGAGGAGGTCGTTGCATTCGTGTCGCTGCGCAACGGCCAAGAGATCACGGGCGAGGAGCTGGTCGACTGGGCGCGATCGCGGATCGGCGGCTACAAGTACCCGCGCGAGGTGCGGATCGTCGACTCGATCCCGCTGACGCCGGTCGGCAAGATCGACCGCAAAGTCCTGCGAGAAGGAGTCCGAGCGACCGACCAGTGTCGCTCGAACCACCCTCTCACACGGGCGCAATTCTAGACACAGACGCGAGGCGTATCAAATACCGAGAAGGGCCGCCTGGACGTCTCGCAGGCGATCGACGTCGCCGCGGATGTCGCTCGACGCATCGTTGTACAGGAACGACTCGGCGAGCCGGACGATCGCAAACGCAAGCGTCGCCGGGTCGATCGCGCCGAGCAGATCGTCGCCGCCGAGCTCGGCCTTGATCACCCTTTCGATGCTCGCGACCATCCGCGGGTGCACGACGCCGTCGGAGGCGGTGAGCACCCTCAGGGCGGGGAGGCCCTCTCTGCGTAGGTAGGCGCGCATCGCGTCCGAGGACGCGATGTCGCGGTTGACCCGGCCGAACAGTTCGAGCAGACCGCGCCGGCCCCGCTCGCCGGTATTGGCGGCAGCGTCGTCGACGAGCCCCTCACCAAGCTGGGCGAGCACCTCCCCCATCAACCCGTCCCGCGACCCGAACCATCGGTACACGGTCATCCGGGCAAGGCCGAGCCGCTGCGCGACGTCCTGCAGCTCGACGCGCTCGCCGCGCAGGAAGCGCCGGCGCGCCTCGGCCAGCAGCTCCTCCCTGGTCGCGGCCGCGGGTCGCCCGACCGGTCTTCGCGCGACTGCCTTCATGCCGTGGACGATAACCGCGCGCCGACCGGCGCTGGGTGCAATCTCCACCGAGGCAGGAATTCCTCCTCGAGCCACCGCGTGTGTACCCGCCCGGCAACCACTTCCGGATGCCTGAGCACCTCACGCGCAAACGGCGCGGTGGTCGCGATCCCGTCGACGCGGAGATGAGCCAGCGCGTGGGTCAGCCTCGCGATCGCCTGAGGGCGGTCGTCGCCTACGGCGATCACCTTGGCGACGATCGAGTCGTAGTGCGGCGGGATCACGGCGCCCGCAAAGCACGCCGTGTCGACGCGGACGTAACTGCCGACGGGCGCCGCCCATCGCGATACGCGTCCGGGCGAGGCCGCAAACCCACGCTCGGGGCTTTCGGCGTTGATCCGCGCCTCGATCGCGTGGCCGCGCAGGCGCACGTCCTCCTGGCCGACCGATAGCGACTCGCCCGCGGCGATCCGCAGCTGCTCGCGCACGATGTCGACTCCCGTGACCATCTCGGTGACCCCGTGCTCGACCTGGAGCCGCGCGTTCACCTCTAGAAACCCGTAACGCTGACGCTCCTCGTCGACGAGGAACTCGCAGGTGGCGGCGCCGCGGTAGCCGAGCGAGCCGATCAGGGCGGTTGCGGCGGACAGCATCTCCTCCTCGAGCGCTGGCGACAGCCCCGGGGCGGGCGCCTCCTCGATCAGCTTCTGGTAGCGGCGCTGAAGCGTGCAGTCACGGTGACCGAGGTGGATGACGTTGTCATGGGCGTCGGCGAGCACCTGGACCTCGACGTGCCTGGCGCGCTCCACGAACCGCTCGACGAACAGGCGCCCGTCCCCGAACGCCTGCCTCGCCTCCGCGGCGGCCGCCGAGAATGCCGCAGGCAGGTCCTGAGCCGACGCGACGAGGCGCATGCCACGCCCGCCTCCCCCGGCCGCGGCCTTGAGCAGGATCGGGAAGCCGATCGTGTCCGTCACTGCCCGAGCTTCGACCTCTGACCCCACCGCGTCCGAGCCGTCGCCGATCGATATCCCGAGCCCGGCGGCAGCTTCGCGGGCGACGAGCTTGTCGCCGCTTCGCCGCATCGCCTCCGGGGAGGGGCCGACGAACACGATGCCGGCGTCCGCGCACGCCTGCGACAGCTCGGGGCGCTCGGACACGAATCCGTACCCAGGATGCAGCGCGTCGCATCCCGTCAGCGTGGCCGCCGCGACCAGCCTGGGGATGTCCAGGTAGCTCTCCGCCGGGCTTGCGGGCCCGATGCAGATCGTGCGGTCTGCGAGCTGGGCTCCGAGGGTGTCGCGATCGGCCTCGGACACTGCAAGGACGGCCTCGATGCCCTCGTCGAAGCAGGCACGGATGATCCGAACGGCGATCTCGCCCCGGTTTGCGACCAGCACACGCGTGAGCCCCACACCGGGATGGTCGCACGCCCGGCCACGCCGGGGCAGCGCGTCAGATCAGGCCGTCGCCGTCGCTGGGGGCGCCGTTGTTGTCGCCATCGGCATCGCCTCCGTTGCCCTGGGGGATGCCACCCGTCGGCGGCGGCGACGTCTTCGTGGTGGTGGGCGGCGGCGAGCTATGGGTCGTAGTCGGCGGAGGCGTCGGTGCGGGCGCCGGCGTCGGCGATGACGTGGTGGTCGGAGGCGGCGAGCTCTGGGTCGTCGTCGGCGCAGGCGTCGGCGTCGACGTCGGCGTCGGCGCACGGACGATCAGTACCTGGCTCGCGTGTACGTGCGGGTTCGACGCCAGCGTCACGCTGAGGTCGTGGCGACCCGCTGCGACGCCGTGGAACGTGATCTTGGCTCCGGCGCTTCGCTTGATCGAACCGAGGACGTAGTGAAAGCGCGCGTGTGGGCTCGATGCTCCGGTCAGCTTCACCCGCACGGTCAGGTCCTGGCCGGTGTGGGCCCCCGGCTTGGGCGACACGATCCGCAGATGGATCGGCGCCGCCGGCTGCGCCTTGGACTTCGTCGTCGTGGTGTTCGCTGCCGGTGCCACCTGGGCGGCGGCGGTGCTGCTCGAGCTCGAGGAGCCTGAGCCGCCACACCCTGCGACGAGGGCGGCGAGCGCCACCGCCGCGAATGCCAGCCAGCTAAGTCGTCTCGCCCGGACAGTTCTCATCGTCAGTGAGAAGGACGCCGGGGTCCGGGGCTTCCTTCCCGGGTGAAAGTGTCAGCCGCCCATCGCCACCCGTGCGTCGCGCAGCCGCTGCGCGAGCAGATCGCCGCGGCGGTCGCTGTAGGCCGGCCCGGCTCCTTCGGTCAGCAGCCTGCTGAGAATCGCGATCCCGCGCGCGTACAGCGGACCAGGCCCGCGCAGGCGCGCGGCCAGCGCGTGCAGCTCGGACGCGTTGGCCTCGGCGGCACGCCTGAACGGTCGCTCCTGCCAGCGCCCGGGTGTCTCGCGCCCATCGAGCGCAAGCCGATCAAGCCCGCGGGCGACCACTCGGCGCATCGACATCGACGTCAGCCTCGCTGCGCGCGCCGCGAGCTGCTCGGTGGCCGCGGGGTCGGCCCCTTCGATCAGCGCAAGGTCTAACGCATGGCCCCTGACGCGGGCCGCGAGTCTCGCCGGCAGGCCCGGTTCGAACCGACCGGCGGCAAATCGATCGAAGTCGGCCACGAATTCGGCGCGGCCGCCGTGCATCAGCATCACGACACCTCCGTAACCAAGTAGCTGGTTACGTAACCTACTACATTGCTTTGCCGGTTTCAAGGGCAGCGGCCTGGATGTCAACGTGCACCGACGGCGGCTCAGGGCTCTCGAACAGCCGCTGCGTCAGCACGATCACGGTGAGGTCCTCATCCGGCTTCACCAGCCATGACGCGCCGAAGCCTCCATTCCATCCAAACGCGCCATCCGGGTACACCGCCTGGCAGAAGCCCCAGGACAACTGCTCGAAGAACCGCGGACCGAGGCCGCCGCGCTCTTTCTGCTCGGGAGTCAACTGATCGCTGGTCATCGCCCGCACGGAATCCGCCGACAACACTCCGGCGCCGCCCGCGAGCAGCATCCGCGAAAACGCAAGCAGGTCGTCGGCGGTCGACACCAGGCCACC
>Ga0207693_10002253_pt1 | contig 16781 bp, 15 predicted proteins | sample LARL81metaG_FD_184347 | JGI IMG/M metagenome (GOLD analysis project Ga0207693, IMG submission 184347) | Corn, switchgrass and miscanthus rhizosphere microbial communities from Kellogg Biological Station, Michigan, USA - LAR L8-1 metaG... | ecosystem: Host-associated > Plants > Roots >...
TCGGGGTGGGCTTTGTGCCGTACTCCCCGCTGGGCCGCGGCTTCTTGACCGGAACCATCCGTTCGGCCGCGGACCTGTCGTCGCCGAGCGACTTCCGCCACACCATGCCTCGGTTCGCCGACGGCGCGCTGGAAGCCAACCTCGCGGTGGTCGATGTGGTCAGGTCGGTTGCCGAGGAACAGCGTGCGACGCCGGCGCAGGTCGCGCTGGCATGGCTGCGGTACCGCGCCGAGGCCCTCGGTGTGGCCTCGGTGCCGATTCCCGGCACCCGGCGGGCGTCACGCGTCGAGGAGAACCTTGGCTCGTTGTCGGTCACCCTGACCCCCGCCCAGCTCACTGCCCTGGACGCGGCGGGCGCGGCGGTCATCGGGAACCGCGCCGGTGACCTGACCTCGGTCTCGGCGGGGCGCGAATAGCAAGGCGCCCACCTACCCGGGAACGGAAGTTCTTGGCCTGGCCATCCAGAACTAGCGAAAGGCGCCATCATGGCACTTCTCAAGGGCAAGACTGCGGTAGTCACCGGCGGTTCGACAGGCATCGGGTTGGCCATCGCCAAGCGGTTCGTCGAGGAGGGCGCGCACGTCTTCATCAACGGACGGAGTCAGGCCGAACTCGATGCGGCGGTCAAGGAAATCGGCGAGAACGTCACCGGTGTGCAGGGTGATGGCAGTAAGCAAGGCGATCGCGACCGGCTCTACACCGCGGTGGCCGACACTGGCCGTCGCCTGGACGTCGTGTTCGCCAACGCCGCGGCCATCGACGTCACACGGATCGGCGAAGTCACGCAAGAGCACCTGCAAAAGGCGCTGCCGCTACTGAACGACGGCGGATCAATCATCCTGAACTCGTCGAATGCGAATGCCAAGGGCAACGACGGCATCGGCGTGTACACCGCGATCATGGCGGCGCTGCGGTCATTGGCCCCCACCTGGGCAAGTGAGCTGCGGGGCCGCAAGATTCGCGTCAACGTGATCAGCCCTGACGCCACCGAGACGCCCGGCATCAATGCACTCGCTGGCACGCTGGACCCTGGTCCCGACGCCGCCGAGGAGTTCGAGAACTACCAGCGCAGCATGGTTCCGCTGGCCCGCTGCGCCACGGCCGAGGAGGTCGCGAACGCGGCGCTTTTCCTGGCCTCGGACCTAAGCGGCTTCACCCCAGGCGCCGACATTCCCGTCGACGGCGGCATCAACCAGGTCGCCCGCCGCGTCGAGGACCTATCCGCCAGCGACCCAGTTCGCCGCAGCCAAGCCGAGCCCGGCGATCGCCGTCGCCCTTGAGCTGCCTGGGCTACGGCTGCCGCGGATCGTTCAGACCGTGCTAGAGGGTTACGCAGACCGCCCGGCACTCGGGCAGCGGGCCGTGGAGTTCGTCAACGCGAACGGGCCTCGTGAAGGGGAAGTAGGAGCGCCTCCCGCGGGCCGCCTGGCGAGCCGCCGCGACCAGAGCGGCGGCTGAGGCCGCCTCGACCACGGCAATGTCCAGCTTTTCCCGTGTCGAAGAAGACCGCCACGATCGCCCCGGCCCCGCGGTCGGCATCACCGCCTACTGCCGCCCCCGCGACGGCGCCGTACGCCTCCAGGGTCTGGGTGGCCAGCTGGCCCGGGCGGCCGGTAAAGCGGGCGTTGTTGACCGCGACATCCAGCTGACCGAAGGTCTTCACGGTGCCGTCGACCAAGGTTTGGACATCATCCTCGATGTTGACATCCGCCCGCAGGTATTCGGCCTCCGCGCCCAGCGCCCGATCGCAGGCAGAAGAGAGGCCGCTGCACGCATGGTGCTGATACCCGGCCTAGCGCGTAGCCGACACGGCCGCGGCTGCCGTCTCGATGAGCCGCGCCACTTCCCCGGGGTGGGAGACCATCGCGACATGGCTGGACGGGACCTCGACGGTGGTGGCGCCCATCCGGGTGGCGAACAGGCGCTCGGCGTCAGGCGGGAGCGCCTCGTCGTCGGCGGCGACCAGGTACCACGACGGCAGCGTCTTCCAGGCCGGGACGCCCATCACCTCTCCGAATATGGACATGGCTATCGGCTGCTGCACGGCGTACATCACCTTTGCCTTGACCCGGTCAACGTCGCCGGCGAAATGGCTGACGAAGTCGTCCTCGGACAGCCAGCCGAAGCCCTGCTTGTCGGTGAGCAGGTGCGCGAGCGCCGGGGTCACGGGTCCCTGCGACAGCAGCGCGCCGAGCGATTCTCCCTGGTCCAGGCCGAACGCGGCGATGTAGACCAGGCCAGCCACGTTCGGCGCGTCCGCGCCAAGGGCGGTGATGACCTGGCCGCCATAGGAGTGCCCGGCGACGATCGTGGGGCCGTCCTGGAGGTTAAGCACCTGGCGCAGGCGGGCGACGTCGTCGGCCAACGAGGTCAGCGGGAACTGGGGGGCCGTGACATGGTAGCCGTCGGCCTGCAGGCGCTCAATGACGCCACTCCAGCTTGAGCCGTCGGCCCATGCTCCGTGGATGAGAACGATGTTCAGTCGAGTGTCCATCTCGGGATCCCTTCGTGATCGTGTCTTCTCCCATCGTGCGACCCGAGGCTGCGACCGGGGTATCCGCAGCGCTACTGCACATCTGCGGATGACGGTGGCGCGGCCGACGTGCTGGTCTGGGCGATCACGTCGCGTAGCTGGTGGCGGCTGGCCACCCCCAGCTTGGGATAGGACCGGTACAGGTGCGAGCTGACCGTGCGCGGTGAGAGGAAGAGCCGGTCGCCGATCTCACGGTCGGTCAGGCCGTCGCTGGCCAGGCGGACGATCTGGCGCTGCTGGGGGGTGAGCTCCCCGAGGGCATCGGGCTGGCCGGGCGCGCGGGCGACGGGCACTCCGCATGCTCTCAATTCCGCCTGGGCGCGCTCGGCCCAGGCCCGGGCGCCCAGGCGCCGGAAGGCGCCCACGGCCTCCGCCAGCACGGCCTTGGCGTCGTTGATCCGGCGGTGCCTCCGCAGCCATTCCGCGTGGTCGAGCCGGAGTTGTGCCCGCTCGAAGGGCCACTGGTCCCCGGCGGGGTCAGCGAGCGCCTTATTGAAATGGGCTTCTGAGTCGGCTGGGTCGGCGAGGATGCCCCGGGCCCGGGCGATGAGCTGCTCGAGCCGGGCGGAGGCTCGTCCGTTGAGGCGGCTGAGCGCCTGCTCGATGACGTCGGATCCTTCCATCCGCCGGTCGGCGCGGACCGCGGCGGTGGCGAGGTCTGCCACCCCCAGAAAGGAGGCGTAGTTGTGCAGCGGCGCGCCGTCCTCACTGAATAGCCCCGAGAGCTGGGTGAACGCTTGGAGGTAACTGCCGTCGGCGAGAGCCGCGACGCCAAGGGCCCGCCGGGCGCGGGCGGCCACCAGCCCGCACTCGGCCGGATCGACGGTGGCGAGCGCCCTGGCGGCGTGCCAGCGGGCCGCGCCGGAGTCGGCGCGCAGGGCCAGGACGGTAGCGGTGATGGCGTCAGCGGACGCGGCGACGATTTCCAAGTTGCCGGCCTCGCCGACGCCGCCCGCCTCGGCGGCAACCTCCAGCGCCTCGTCCCAGCGCCCGGTATCGATGTACGCCCATCCCAGCACGGTCAGGCTCCCGCCGCTGGTACCCCGCACACCGGGAGCGCGGAGCCGCCGCATGGCGTCCTCCAGCAAGGTGATCGCCAGGTCAGATTCATCCAGGAGCCACGCGGTGGAAGCTACTCGCCACAAAGAGGGCTCTTCAACCGGCGAGCCGACGATCTTGCGCAGGCACGGGAGGAGCCGGTCTCTGCCGACGATTGGATCGGCGCTGGCGCGTATCCAGAGTCTCAGAACGTTGACGTCAATGCCCGGGATCTGGTTGGGGAACGGCGGGCCCTGGCGTTCCAGCAGGGCCAGAGCGCGGTCGACGGCCTGGCGGCCGGCGGGCGTGCCGGACTGGTAGGCGACGGTGGCCGCGCTCCCGAGGGCGTCCCAGGCGAGGGCCGGCCGGTCGCGCGACGCCTCCTCGGCGACCGAGAGGAGCGCCGACAGCGCGGCGCTGCGGCGCCCCGACCAGGCCAGCGCCCAGGCGGCGTCGTGGCGGGCGGTCAGCCGCAGTTCCGGGTCCGCCGTGACCTCCAGGGCGCGCCCAGCGAGATCCTGCACCCAGTCCCCCTGGCCGGTGGGAACGGCGGCCGTCGCGGCGGCTACCAGCCTCCGGGCCTGATTTGCGCGATCGGGGCTGAGTTCGGCCGCCCGTTCCATCGCCAGCGCGGCGGCGGCCGCACCGCCACGGTGCTGCGCTTGGGCAGCGGTGGCCTCCAGCAGCGAAGCCACCTGCTCATCCGGTTGCAGGGCCGCGGCGGCCAGGTGCCAGGCTCGCCGGTCGGGCTGGTCGCGTAGGGCCTCGGCGAGCTGACGGTGCGCTGCGGCCCGCTGCGCGAAGGGCGCGGAGTGGTAGATGGCGGAGCGGACGAGGGGATGGGAGAACTGCAGCCCGGTCCGGTTCACCTGGACCAGGCCCAGCTGCTCGGCCGGCGCCAGCGCCCGTGCATCCGGCCCGGTGCCGTGGCTGGCGGCGGCGCGCAGGTCCGGGCCGTCGGCCACGGCGGCCAGCAGCAGCGCGGCTCGCGCCTGCTCGGGCAGGGCGGCGAACCGGGAGGTGATGACCGCGCTCAGCCGGTCAGTCAGGGGCAGCGGCTCCGCAGCCCACCGCCTGCTGGCGGCGGGGTCATCGGCGATCACCGTGGCCAGCTCGATCAGCGCCATGGGGTTGCCGGCCGCCTGGGCGAGCACCTGCAGCCTTGCCTGCCCACGGGGAGGGCGAGGCTGCCCGGCCAGCAGCAGGCCGGCGTCCGCCGCTGACAGCGGCTCAAGACGCAGCTCAGGGAAGCCCCGGTCAAAGCCAGGAGGCGGGGCCTGCCCCCGGGCGCCGACCAGCAGCACGACCCGCTCGGCGTCCAGGCGGCTGCCGACGAAGGCCAGCGCCTCCAGCGAGCCGCGGTCGATCCACTGGGCATCGTCGGCGACCACGAGGACCGGCGACCGTTCCGAAAGATCCGACAGCAGGGTCAAGACGGCCACGCCGGTCAGGAGCGGGTCCGGAGCGCCGGGGTCCGCAGCGAGGCCGAACGCCCCCAGCAGCGCATGGGCCTGCCGGCCGGGGAGACTCGCTGCGCTGGACAGCACCGGCCGCAGGAGCTGATGGAGCCCGGCGAACGCGAGCCTGGACTCCGATTCCCGGCCGGTGACCGACAGCACCCGGGTGCCCGCCGACCGGGCCCGTCCGGCCGCATCCGCCAGGAGCACGGTCTTGCCCATCCCTGCCTCGCCGATGACCAGCAGGACCTCGCTTGACTGCGGGGCCGGAGCTACCAGTCCGCGCAGCCGCGTCAGCGCGGCGTCTCGGCCGATGATGAGTGCCTGTTGCCGTGCGGGCGGTTCACCGGGGCCTGGCATGTGCCTGTCCTCTCGGCCAGTGCGTTTTGTCAACGCCGTCCCCAGGGTCAACCGCGATCATGGCCCGGGCATGCCCGGGGCGCGTGAAGTGCAGTAGCGCTGCGGATACCGCCGGGGCCGGTCCGGGGCCAACAGTGATAACTGGCCGGGCGTTGCCACTGCGAGCACGGAATGACGAGGATCACGATGCCTTATGTCACCGTCGGGCGGGAGAACTCAGCCGAGATCCGGATCTACTACGAGGATCACGGGACCGGTCCTCCCGTCGTGCTGGTGCACGGCTATGGGCTGAACGGTCACTCGTGGGAAAAGCAGGAGGCAGCCCTGCTGGCCGCCGGGCACCGGGTCATCACCTACGACCGCCGCGGCTTCGGCGCCTCCAGCCGCCCGAGCACCGGATACGACTTCGACACGCTGGCTGGCGATCTCCACGTCCTGCTCAGCAGGCTCGACCTGCACGGGGTGGTGCTGGCCGGGTTCGCCATGGGCACCGGTGAGGTGGCCCGCCACCTGGCAGTTCACGGCTCAGGGCGAGTCAAGGCGGCCGTGCTCGTCGCCCCGCTGCTGCCGTTCCTGCTCAAAACCAGCGACAGCCCCGACGGTATTGACCGGACCGTTTTCGACGGCGTCACGGCCCGAATCGCGGCTGACCGGCCGGCGGCGATGAAAGACTTTATGGACCGCTCGTACAACATCGACCTCCTGGACGGCCGGCGAGTCAGCGACCAGGCATGGCAGAACAGCTTCTACGTCGCCATCTCCGCATCGGCCCAGGCCGCGCTCCGCTGTGTTACTGCCTGCTTGGAAGACTTCCGGGGCGATCTGGCCGCGATCAGCATTCCTGTCCTGGTCATCCACGGCGACCAGGATCGCGTGCTGCCCTACGAGGCCACCAGCCGCAGGCTTCCCGCCCTGCTGAAGAACGCCCGCTTCACCATCATCGCGGGCGGGCCGCACGCGATCATCTGGACCCACGCCGACGAGGTCAACCAGGCACTGCTCGACTTCATCGGCCGCCCGGGCCAGGTCGGCTGACGGCACAGCCGACCGGGGAACCAGCCGCGGAACCGGTCGCAGACCGGATTGACAAGCTGACTCGACAACGGCAGGCGAATCGGGGTGGGCAGTACCATGTGATATCGCAGCCGCCGCACGCGCCGAGATCGGCGCGGCATACGCAACGCCACTGCACTTTGCGGGTCCCTGTTTAGGGTGACGGGAATCGGATGGCCGGCGGTGGCCTCGTGCATCCCGGCGTCGGTAGTGGTACTCACTGCGCACACGCCTGCTGCGTTGACCAGTCCCTCTGACCACGGGCCGGGGTAGGCATGTGCGTTCACGCTGTCAGGAGGCGCCATTGTACGGCGCGCGCTTCTGCACAAGCAGTGGCTGGGCGACCTCGCCGATCAGCCCATCCGGGTCGAACAGGTCGGCGTGGGCGAATCCGACGCCGTCGGCAGCCAGGTAGGTGCGGCATGCCAGGTGCACCCATTCCCCCGCCGGCGGGCGCAGCAGGGTGGCGGTCATGGTGGGCGGAATCGAGAACCATTGCTCTAGCGGCAATGACAGGGACAGGCCATTCGCGGAGTCGGCCAGGATCAGCGCCCGATCCTGGCCGGTCAGCGCCACGCCATCAACGAGCGGCAGGCGGACCCGCGCCCACACATCCGCCGCACCCAGGCTGTCGAAGCCTCCGCGAGTGAACCGCCACTCGATCGAACCAGTATCAGCAGACGGATAGGTCGCGCATGGTCAGGGTGACCTTGCCGAACGGCCGGTCCTCGATCAGGTGGCGCAGTGCCTCGGGGGCCTGCTCGAGGGGGTAGGAGCGGTCGCGGGCGGGCGTGATCTGGCCGCTGGCGATCAGTGGCAGCAGCGATGCGTACGCCTCTGCCTGCTCGTCGGCTGAGGCGGCGAACAGCGAGAACCCGCTGACACGGGCCAGCTTCCATACCAGATCGGTGACGCGCATGGTCGTCTCGGTGCCGGCCGAGTAGCCCATCACGACCGCCCGGCCGCCGCGGGCCAGGCCGCCTACCGCCTGGCCCGTGAAGGGCCCGCCGAGCGCGTCGATGACGACGTCGACGCCGCCGGGAGCGAGCCGGGCGAGCCCGTCGAGGAAGCTCTCGCGCTGGAGGTTGACGACGCCGACATCACGCAGCCCGCCGTCGGCAGCGGCGGCGGCCTCCTTCGCCGGGCTTCCGGCCGTTGACAGCAGCTGCGACGCGCCGAGCGCCCGGGCGACCTTTAGGGTGGCGTTCCCGACGCTCCCGCCGACGCCGGGGGCCAGAACCGATTGCCCTTCGCGGAAGCCCGCCTGGCGAAGCGCCAGGAACGCGCTCAGGTAGGCCACCGGCAGGCCGCCGGCGACCTCTTCGGGAATCTCGGCCGGCAGCGGCGCGAGGTTTCCGCTCGGCACCGAGGCTATCTCGGCGAAGGTTCCGTCTTGGGTGACGCCGCCGGGGCCGGCGAAGAACAGCACCCGCTCCCCGGCGGGAAAGCGCCCGGAAGGATCCTCGATGACGACGCCCGCGCCCTCGTTGCCGGGCACGAGCGGAAGCTTCCTGGCAGTCGGGTGCAAGCCGGCCAGGACGGTGCGGTCCAGCGGGGTCACTCCCGCTGACGTGACACGCACCAGGGCCTGGCCGGCCCGTGACTGCGGCTGGGGAATGTCGACCAGGCGCAGCGCGTCGTAGCCGCCGCGGTAGGCGGCCTGTATGGCCTTCATTGGTACCTCCGTGGGATAGCGGTGCGCGCCATCGGTCAGGCGCGCCGCTGGGGTTCTGTCCCGGGGATCCCCGGGAGGCACGAGAATCTCAGCGACTTAAGCGTACATCTTATGCTTGCGTCATTAAGTCTGGTCGCGTACGCTGGTCCTCATGGCCGATCCCGCCACCGAGCGCTACGCAGCGGCCCCGGCGCCGGTGTCGCTGAGGCGTGTGCAGTCGTTCCTGAACACCCGCTCCACCGGCCGCCCGCCCGAGGCCGACCTCCTGGCGGCCCCCGCATCGGCGAACAGCTGGCTGCGCGCGCTCGACTGGCCCGCCAGCCCTCGGTTGACTACCGACGACCTGCCTCCCCTGTACGAGCTGCGCGCAGCCCTCCAGGCCCAGCTCGAAGCCGGCCGGGCGGAGGGGCCCCGGACCCAGCCTGACCTGGCACGCCTTCTCGAGAAGCTTCGCTGGGGAGTGACCATCGAGGACGGGCGGATCGCCCTCTCGCCCGAGGGCGAAGGCTGGCGCCAAGTGGCCGGCACCGTGCTGGGCGACATGTTGGTCGCCCAAGAGCACGAGCTGTGGGGCCGCCTCAAGGCATGCCGGAATCCCCCCTGCTCGGTGGTCTTCTACGACAGCTCCAAGAACCAGTCCCGCGTCTGGCACAACACGTCCGACTGCGGCAACCTCGTCAACCTCCGCGCCGCCCGAGCCCGCCAACGCGAACAGGCCTCGTAAAGGGGAAATAGAAGCATCTCTCCGGACCGCCTGGCTGCTCCCGCATCCCCGTTGGTCTGACATAGCTAAAATCACTAGAGCTAGTTCATATTCTCGTGATAGCCGACCGCGGAAGCGCATCCCATCCACTCGGCGGTCCACGAGACGCCTTCCGGGGTGACAGCTATGCGCAACCTCGCCAACCTTCGGGCAGGCCTGCCGGAGAGCCGGGGCCGACGGTGGGGAGCTCGCCGCTGATCACGACCTGCAGCGCCGGGCTCCTCTCGGTATCGCCGGAGCCGGGGTCAGTGCGCACAGGCGCTGCCCACGGCTCTGCGTCGACGCGTTCCCGCCGGCCACGGATCTCCCCGCTGCGCGCGTCACGCCCGCCGGCACCGACTGTGGATCACCCCTTTAGAGCCATCGAGCTGTTTCTCGGCCAGTCACGCCGGACGACCACTTCTTGAATCATTTGCGTGCGCGTACCTGCACCTCCCGCGCGCGCCGCCGCGACGACATCAGCCACGGCCCAGGCAGGTAGCAACCCGACAGCTGGCCATTAAGCGAACCACTGGAATAGTCCCGGCATGCGCGGCCCGAGCCAATCCAGTCCGCCAGGCGCCAATGGCCGGTTAGCCAGCTCGCAGAGTTCTAACGAATTTAGTTTCGGTGGTCATCGGCAGAAGTGCAGTAACGCTCCTGATACCCCACTGCCGGTTTCCTGCCACACAGTCGGAACAGGGGACTTTCTTTAACGCCCTTTCCAATGCGACCGAACGGACGCTGGGCGTCCCCGGAAAAGGAGATCACAGTGAACATCGCCCGAACCGCACGGCGGGCAAGGCTGCCCCTCATAATCTCGGCCCTGGTCATGGCCGCTGCTGCCCTGGTCATCCCGCTTAGCCAGACCGCCTCCGCCCATACGACGACTCGCGCTGCCGCCAGCGGCGGGCCCAAGCCCACCATCGTGCTTGAGCACGGAGCCTGGGCCGACACCAGCAGCTGGAACGGCGTCATCAAGCGGCTGCAAGCCGACGGCTACAGCGTCTACGCGCCGCCGAACCCGCTGCAGGGACTGACCTACGATTCCGGGTACCTGGCCGACTTCCTGCACACCATCTCCGGGCCTATCGTGCTGGTCGGCCACTCCTACGGCGGGGCCGTCATCACCAACGCCGCCACCGGCGACCCGCAGGTCAAAGCCCTCGTTTACGTAGACGCGTTCGCGCCCGCGCAGGGCCAGACCCTCGCCCAGCTCCTCGCCTCCGTTCCCGGATCGTGCGCCGTGCCCGCGAACCTGGACGTGGTCCCGTTCCCCGGTGCCCCGTCAGGCGTTGGGGACGCGTACATCACCCAGAGCGCGTTCCCGTCCTGCATGGCCAACGGCCTACCCGCTCGGGAGGCAGACGTGCTAGCCGTTACCCAGCTGCCAATCGCGACGAGCGCCCTCATCCAGCCGTCTGGTGTCCCCGCCTGGGAGACCATCCCGTCCTGGGCCGTGGTCGGTACTGCCGACCACGCCATCCCGCCGGCCTTGCAGCTGGCCATGGCCGAGAACGCGCATGCCCACATCACCGAGGTGAACGCCCCGCACCTGGCCATGGTCTCTGACCCCGGCGCCGTGACCAGCGTCATCCTGCAGGCCGTCCACGCCACCACCTGACCGCCGCGCTCGGCGGCCAGCGACCCGGACCTGAGAAGCAAACGCGGCATGACCACTTTGATCCCTGCGACCGCCCCCACCCAGTTCCCGGCCGTCGACACGTCCGCTTCGGGCCGCCGGCCGGCACCACGGTGCCGGCCGGGCCGAGCGGTCGTAGGAAGAGCTGGCCAGGCTGGCAGCCCGAGCGGCGCACGACCATCGCGCTGCTCGCTCGGGCAGAGCGCGAACTACTCGCAGCTAGGCGCCGGGTTCCTCAAAGCCGAAAGCTTGAGCAGCCGTGCCTCACGGATCACCCAGCTCAAGGAGTCAGTCCCATGAAGGTCCCCGGCGCCAGGCCGGCCAGGACTGACACGTGCTCACACCGGTCTCGGCACCACCGGTTTGGATCGTGTCGCCCAAGTCGGCCCGCACCAGGCTCGGCTCTGACACCGCGTTCCGTTGGTCAAAAGAGATTATTGATTTTCCGAACGGACCGTGGTTCTGGTAACCATCGCGGCGGCTAGGGTGATCTCGGATTGCAGGCTTCTGCTTGCCAATACGGCCGGGACGACGCACATCGGTCTATAGCGTCAGTGCCAGTGCAAGAATCGGCCCACCGCCACGAACAGTGCGGCCGCCGCGAAGACGACGTTGACCGGAAGGTTTGCGTACTGCTTACGTCGGGCGTGGACCACGAACGCCACGAGCTGAAACGCTATGAGACCGCACGCCGCTAGGGGAGTCAGCAGCTCGGCGATGCCCGTGGCCTGTGGCAAAATCAGTCCCAGCGCACCGATGATCTCGATGCCTCCGATAACCTTCACTCCCGCGGGGGCGACGTCTTCGGCCCATGCCATGTTGCGGTTGGCCACGATCGATTCGTAAGGCCGCACGATCTTCATCATGCCGACCGTGAAATAGGCGACGGCAAGAAGTCCGGCGATGATCCACAGCGTGATGTTCATCTTTACCGCTGCCGGGTTGACTGGACAGCGATATCCGAGAAAACCGGTGCGCCATCGACGAATACTCTGTATTCGGCGATCTCGCGAATCAAAGAGTCACGGGTAAGTTCCTCGGCGTCTGACATCGATATCCTCTCGCGCGGACTGAAGATCTGATAATCGCCGGTCTCGGTCATCCTTGATCGTGACCGCTTCGAAGTCCGTATCGTGGCAGACTTCGAAAAGTCCGCGCATCGATGACACTTGCGTTCAACTGCCGACGCCGCCGGGCACGAGCCCTCGCCCCGTCACCGAGCCAGGAGGCTCGGGTCGAACGGGCCCCACAGATTCGCGGTCAACGCGTCGATCTCCCAAGTCTTCGGATACATGGGGAAGGTCTCGTGCCACGGCCGCGGTTCCCAATAACCTTTCGACTCGTCGGCCATCCGGTCGATCTGCGTAAACAACTCGATCACGTTGCCGTCGGGGTCCTTGTGATACGTGAACAGGTTGTGGCCCGGGCCGTGCCGGCCCGGCCCCCAGTCCAGCCGATAGCCGTTCTTGGCCAGGTGATCCACCAAGGTGATGACGTGGCTGGGATCACGGCACTCGTAGGCGATATGGTGCATGCCTTCGAATTTGGTGCTGGCCATGAAGTTCGCGGCGTGATGGTCGGCTCCGCAACGCAGGAAAACGAAGAAATCACCGAGCGCGTCAGACCATTTGAAGCCGAGCAGTTCCTTATAGAATTTCTCGAGCGCGTCCAGGCCAGGCGTGAAGGACGCGACGTGGCCAAGCTTGGTCGGGCGCAGCATCGTCGGCCAGGCGCCACTGGGCTCTTGGGCTGTCATCAGGTGCATCGGTGTGCCGGTGGTGGGCTCCGCCAGCACGAGCACGTCCGGCGTGCCCGGGCCGATATCGGTTCGCCGTTCCACCTCGTATCCCGCGTCACGAAGACGGCGCTCGGCGTCGTCCAGCGGCTCTGAGATCTCGTATCCGGTCGCCGTCCGCCCCTTCGCGCCGGCGGCGCGGGTAATGACCACGCAGTGGTGGTCGAAGCCGGTGGTGAGGAAGGCACCTTCCGGGGCCCTGTCCACGACCGTGAAGTCGAGGATTTTCGTGTAATACTCCACGAGTCGGTCCACATCCGGAGTCTCGAACCCGACATAACCGAGCTTGGTGACATTGACAGCCGACTCCGTCGTGGGTCGCGGGACGTTCATGATGACCTCGCCTTCGATTTCTGGCTCGCTGTGTAAACCTTGCTCACCGGTGGTGAGCAAGTCTCTGTAGCCGGCGGGCAGCGCGATCGGCGTCCCGGGCTCGCGACTCATCCGTGGCGTCGCTGCGGAACGTGTGCCGCATACTGCCGATTCCCTCGATTTCGCTGACCAGTTCGTCTCCTGGCCGCAGGAAGCGCGGCGGTTTCCGGGCTAGCCCGACCCCGGCCGGAGTGCCGGTGAACACCACATCGCCGGGGAGCAACGGAAGCCACGCGGACAACTCCGCCACCAGCTGCGGTACCGAGAAGGTGAGATCTCTGGTCCGCGCGGCCTGCACCGTCTCGCCATCGAGGGTGCAGCTGATGGCGAGATCGTCTGGGTTCCCGAACGAATCCGGCGTGACGAGGAACGGTCCGGTCGGGCTGAAGCCGGGCAACGACTTCCCCAGGCTCATCTGCGGAAAATCTCCCCGCAGCTGAAGGTCACGCTCCGAAAGGTCCTGGCCGATGGTGAGTCCCGCGACATGGTTCCACGCCTGCTGCGCTGGGACGCTTCTGGCGAGCCGCCCTATGACGGCGACCAGCTCCACCTCCCAGTCGACCGCACCGGTCGGCAGTTCGATCTCGCCGACGGGGCCGGTGAACGACGACACGTACTTGGCGAAGACCATCGGCCACTCGGGTGTGGCCAGGCCGCCCTCGTCAGCGTGGCTACGGTAGTTCGCGCCGACGGCGAAGACCTGTGCTGGCCGCGGCGCCGGAGGACCGAGTTCGTCCAGGCCGAACGGCGCGGCATCGTCGGTCCTGGCCGTGGCGGCCCATTCGCGGAATTCGGGCCAGCGCTCATATACGGCCTGCGGATCCGCGCCGAAGCGGCCCGCGCTGGACTTTTCCACGTCGATCGCCCCCTGGTCCGTGACCAGGACCAGACGATCTGACAGATTGCCGATTCGCACGGTGCGTGCCTCTTTCCCGGGCGACAGGATCTCGGTGATGACGCGGGCCGCGTCCCACGTCAGCCATGCAGGTTGGCCACGGCCAGGATGGAATCCAACCCGGACGGATGGTCCACCTCCAGGTCGAGAACCGTGCATATCCTGCCGAGCGCCCAGTAGAACCCGACTAGTTGCAGGACCTCGACGATCTGACGCGCAGACAGCTGCCTGCGGGCTCGCTCGAACACGTCATCGGCGACTCGCGGTGCCTCGACTACGGCCAGGACGAAGGCCAGCAGCGCTTGTTCTGCCGGGTCGTCGGGCGCAGTGAAGTCGCCGTTCCTGATTCGCTCGCGGACGGCCGCAGGTATCCCCGCCGCGGCCGAGACAGGTATGTGCTGCGCGTACTCGTACTCGCAGTCGACGAGCCCGGCGACGGCCACGATGACGAGTTCACGCTGGCGGACGCTGAGTTCCAGCGCGGTGAACTGGGCCTGGGCGAGCCGCAGGAACGGAGTGGTGAGAGAGGTCGCGTGGGCGAACATCTCCGTGATGTTGTTCCGCGGCATGCTGCCGAGCAGCTCGGCGAGCTCGGCCGGCATGGAATCCCGGGCGGGATACGGTAGGCGGGCCATTGCGCCCTTCTCAGCGGTACTGACGGGAACGGCTGAACTGCGTGGCGAACCCGCAGACGTCTCGGACCGTCGCCGCGTAGACGTCAGGTATTGCCTTCCGGAAGAAGACATCAGCGGAATGCACGGTGCCGTTCACCGTGCGCCCGACCGCACTGACGCCGGCCGTCACCAGCCGGCGTTGGTAGGTGAGCCCCTCGTCTCGCAACGGGTCAAGTTCGTTGACGGAGATCACGTGCGGGGGAAGCCCGGCCAGGTCGGTGTCGCTCGCGCGAGACGGCCAGCAGGTCGGCTCGTCGGCATGCGCACCTGCCGGGTCGTACAGGGCGCCCATAATCGACAGCAGCGCGCAGCTGATGAAGTAATCGTCATTTTCCCACTGCGAAGGAAATTCCGATTGCTGACGCCACGTTCCCGCGATCATCGGGCACATGGCGTACACGCCGTCGATCTCGTCCAGCCAGCCTTCCTGCTTTGCCTTGAGCGCCACGGCGAGCGCGAGGTTGCCACCGCCCGACTCTCCGGAGATCACCACCGTGTCCACCCCCAGTTCGCCTTTGTTGTCCGCCATCCAGCGGACTGCCGCGGCGCAGTCAGAAAGGCCCGCGGGGTATGGGTGCACGCCCAATGAGGCGGCCGCGTTACGAAACTCGACGCCTGCGACGACGAGACCCGCCAGCGCCAGTTCGTCGCGCCAGCGGACGTAACAGCTGTCCGCCGCGCGGAGGATGACCCCGCCGCCGCCGTGGAAATGGAGGAGTCCGGGCTGCACACCCCGGGCACCCTCTGGGCGGTGGACGAATACCACCACCTCGTTTCCGTCAGGCCCCGGGATCGTGACGGTCCGGCGCTCCACGCCGGTCACGGGGGGCAGGTCGGCGAACAGCGCGGAGAAGACCGCTCCGAAGCCATCCTCGGCACCCTGGCCGAAGGCCAGCAGTTCATCCCTCGATGACGAAGGCGAAACGGGTGGAGGGGGCTGGTCTCTATCGAGGCCGAACGGGGCCAGGGCGGCGACGAGCCTCGGGTCGGCGCGCGGATCGTCCTTCAGCGCACGCGACGGGTCGCCGAGCCGGCCAGGCAGGTCGAAGCGGATGGTCTCGCCGACTTCGGTGGTCATCGCGCATTCCCTCCGGTGGTCTCGCTGGCTGCGAACTCGAGCGTGAGGTCCTGTTCGAACGGTTCGTTGCGCCATTTCTCGAGTACCGTGACGTATTCGACCGGCCCCCCGCCGTACGCGTTGGCGAATGCGTTCGGCTGCCCCGGCTCGTAGGAGCCGTCGTTGTTGGCCCACCCCGGCGTGCAGCTACGGGCCGCCTCGACGCTGAATCTGGACCGGGCGGTGATGACGTCACTCCAGGCCGCTATCGCCTCCGGGGTGACGTCCGCCACGCGAGTGCCCCGGTCAAGCAGGTTCCTCATCACGTTAGCCACATGGTGTGCCTGGTCATGGAAAACCAGCGGTACGTTGATGGACACCGCGGCTTGATGCAAGCCCCCGATGACAAACAGGTTCGGAAACCCGCTGAATTGAATTCCGTGCAATGACCGCACCTCGTGAGCGCGATGCTCGGTTAGGGTCGTGCCGTTCGGGCCGTAGACTTCGAACCCGCCTGATCGCGTTGGCGTGACGCCGAATTCGAAGCCGGTAGCATAAATGATCAGATCGACTGGATACTCCGTGCCGTCGAATACGATCCCGTTGCGGCTGATCCTGTCGACGCCCCGGCCCTGTGTATCGATCAACGTGACGTTCGTACGGTTGAAAGTAGGCAGGTAGTCGTCGCTGAAGCACGGCCGCTTGCAGAAGCGGCTGTAGTAGGGCTTGAGCGCGGCGGCGGTCTGCGGGTCGCTGACCTGCTCGTCGATCCTGGCCCGAATCCGCCGCAGTTCCGCGAAGTCCATGTCGGCCAGCTTGGCCATGGCGCCCTCGATCGTGCCTGCGGACATGGCCTCGGCGATGCCTCCCCAGATCGAGGTCCACTTGTCCCCGACCAGGTCCTCGTCTTGGCGCAGTCCCGCGAGGATCGAATCGAAGTTCTCCATCCTGTGGCGCTGCCAGCCGGCCGGCTGGCTGGTGAACCAGTCCTGGTTGGTAGGAGCATTGTCACGGCTGTCCACAATCGACGGGGTGCGCTGCACGACGTACAGGTGCTCGGCGTCCCTGGCGACGGCAGGGACGATCTGTACCGCGCTGGTTCCGGTCCCGATCACGGCGACCCGCTTGTCCCGGAGCTTGGTCATCCCGCCCTGTTCGGTACCGCCGGTGTAGTCGTAGTTCCACCGGCCGCTGTGAAACTGCGCGCCTTCGAACTCGTCGATGCCGGGTACGCCCGGCAGTTTCGGCCGGTTGAGCGGACCGCTGCCCAGCACCACGAAGCGAGCCCGGAGCTCATCGGATCGATCGGTCCTGACCACCCAGCGGGTTTCGCTCGGTGACCAGCGCACGCCGGTCACCTGTGTCTGGAGTAGCGCGTTGTCATAGAGGTGGTACCGGTTTGCGATCGTACGGAGGTACGCCTGGATCTCCGCGCCGCGGACATACTTCTCTGTCGGGACGTAGCCGGTTTCCTCAAGAAGCGGAAGG
>Ga0207693_10002254_pt1 | contig 16776 bp, 16 predicted proteins | sample LARL81metaG_FD_184347 | JGI IMG/M metagenome (GOLD analysis project Ga0207693, IMG submission 184347) | Corn, switchgrass and miscanthus rhizosphere microbial communities from Kellogg Biological Station, Michigan, USA - LAR L8-1 metaG... | ecosystem: Host-associated > Plants > Roots >...
AGCTGATCGCCGAGGCCGCACAGCTCGCGAACAGCGATGTGCGCGTAGTCTGTTGTAACGGCGAACTGAGCAGTATCCTCGTCTCGAAGATATCCGAATTATTGCCAAACGCCTTTGGCCCAGAGAATTTGGGGATGAGCCGACAATGGCCGTCTTTGCGCGAAAGATTGCGTGCCCGCGTCGCCGAGCTCACCGCAAACCGCAAAAGGCGGTAATCAAGTGCATGCCATCCCTGCCGAGAAGATGGCGGCTTGCCTGTCAACCGTCGCCCGCTATAGTCGATTTCGTGTTCATTCCCTGTCGAGGGGCGCGAATGCCGCTGCGATCACCTATTGCGTGGATGACGGTCCTACTGCTGATGCTCCTCGCCGTGTCTGGCCGAGCAGCCGGCTTTGTCGATGCGGCCGAGCGTTATGTCGTAGTGCCCGATCGCATCGGGCGCGTGATGACGGCCAACCCGGCGGCGGACGTCCTCGTCTTTGTGCTGGCTCCCGAGAAGCTCTTGGGGTGGAGCGCTCCGCTCTCCCGCGGTCAGCGCGCCTACCTTCCGGCCAAGTTCGCCCGGTTGCCGGTGGTCGGTGAACTGACCCGGCCAAGTCCTATGGACGTGACGCAAACCGTGGCGCGGATTCGTCCCGACCTGATCATCGAGGCGGGGCCGGTCTCGCCGGAAGCCGCTGCGCGTGCCGAGCAAGTCCAGCAGCAGACTCGGGTCCCCTACATCCTTCTCGACAACGATATACAGACCACTCCCCGAACATTGCGGACTATTGGTGCGATGCTTGGCGTCGCCAAGCGAGGCAACGATCTTGCGTACTATGCGGATAATGCGATCGATGCGCTGCGCGGCAGGCTGCTGATCGCGCCGGCCGACGAGCGGCCGCTCGTCTATTACGGTCGCGGGCCGGACGGGCTCGAAACCGGTCTCGGCGGCTCGCAGGCGATGGCCGACATCGACCAGGCGGGAGTCATCAATGTCGCCGCCCGCCTCGGCCGCGGCGAGCTGACGACGGTCACGCGCGACCAGGTCGTTGCCTGGGACCCGGCAATTATCATCGCCCAGCAACGCAGCTTTTATGATCTCCTGCGGCGCAGCGCGGCGTGGCGCGGCCTGATCGCGGTCGCCAACAAGCGGGTCTATCTGGCTCCAGCCGATCCATTTGGTTGGATCGACGAACCCGCCGGAGTGAACCGCATCATCGGGTTGTATTGGCTCACGGCTCTGTTCTATCCCGACCAGTATCAGGAGGATTTGCGGACCAACGTCCGTGATTTCTACGACCAGTTCTACCGGATAAAGCTCACGGACCGGCAGCTCGAAGCGCTGGTTCGCCCAGCCGAAGCGCATTTGGGCGGATCCCAGCAGCTGATCGGCGTACCGCTGCTGGGTGCCGAGCCCGTGCCGCTCCCCAATGCATCGCCGAATGCGCCGGTGCCGAGCGGCCGGCCCCCCGGACGCGGCGGCCCCGGCCCGCCGGCTGTTCCAGGCAATCCGCAATAATCCTGGGGCGCGGCGCAGCTCACGATTCGGTCGCCCGTATGAAGCAGACGATCCCGCGCTGCGGGGTCCAGCAGACTACGGCGCGACCGGTCGGATTGTCGGTGCGCTGCAGGATCTTGTCGGGCGGCACGGCGAACCAGGCTTCGCCGATCAATGCCTCGTAATGGTCGGCTTCGATACGATATTCGGTGGCCCGGCAGTCCGATACCGAGCAGCATGAGATGCTGGTACCCGGCTGGACAAGGCTGCGAAACCAGGGGGCGAGCGCGGGATCGGCATTTGACGGAGGGTCTGCCCCGGCCGAGCCGGCAAGCAACATCGCCGCGGCAAAAAAGAGCCGCCTCATCGCTCGTGCCGCCGGTTTTCGCAAGCAAACGCTATTCATGACCGCCGACCCCAGCCTGCCGGACACCAGATTAAAGCAAGGCCCTGGCGATGCCAAAATCCGCGCCCCGACCCGTTGCAAGAACGCGGCCGATCAAACGCCAGCCGCGCTCAGGCCGTTCCGTCACCGGCGCCTTCGGCCGGTGTTTTTACCACCGCGATGATTGCGCCGATCAGCAGCGCCATGAGCGCATCGGTGATCTCCGCCGAGCGGCCGGGGAGGTAGGTTTCCGCGCAGCTGGTGGCAAACAGCACTACTGCGACGAGAATAATGGATATACCGAGCCGCAGCCCGCTCATGTCGAGCAGCCATATCATCGCGCCGTAAAGAAAGGCCTTTTCCAGAAAGGACACGATGTTGAGCTCGAGCGAGCCGTACAAGAAACTGTGAAACGGTATCCAGCCGAATGCCCTGCCATAGGTAGTGAATTCGAACGGCGCCAGGCGCTCCAAAATGACATGCCCGGAGAACAGCAGGGCAATCCGCGTGACCCGAATTCGCGCGCTGACGCTGTCGGCCAGCAGTAGCCACACGGCAAAGGCGATGGCTGCAGATACACGCTCCGCGATATAGTATTGGGTGAGTTCCACCCCGGTGCGGACCACCAGGATCCGCGGAAAGGCGCGGCTCCTTCCGATTGCGAGGCTCGCGAAAAACCCGAAGGGCAGGTAGAAAAATATGTTTGCGACAAAGTCACCCCGGCGCGGCGTCTCCGCCCAACTCTGTAGAAGAGTTCGCAACGGGCCGACGCCGTCTACGGGCTGACGGAATGTGAACGGGTAAATAGAACCGTAAATGATGAAGGCGACGATGATCGCCGCCTCAGTCAGAACTCTCCGGTTGAACCTGTTTTTGTCGCGAGAAGCCAAAGGCCGACTTGCGCGGCGCGATTACTCCATCGGCAGCCCCGGATGCACCGCCCTTCCGTCGCCGAGCGGCGTGAATTGCGGGGCGAGCGCCGGAATCGCGACCTCGGCAAGAGTCTCCGGCGTCCAGCCGCCCTGACGATGAACCATCCGGACCGGCCGCATGTGGCCGTACAGTGACAGCTCGCCTGCCCGCTGGTGAAAAACCTGGCCGTTGACTTGGCTTGCCTGCTCAGAGGCGAGAAAGACACAAAGCGGCGCGATCGCGTCGGCCCGGCTGCGGCGCAGCCGCTCCTCGCGCAGCGCTGCGGCCTGCGGGTCCTTCGGTGTCGGCACCGAGCGGGTCATCCGTGTGTCGGCGGAAGGGCAGATCACGTTGACGGTGATCCCTCGGGACGCGTTTTCCATCGCGACGATGCGGGCCAGCGCCACGATACCGAGCTTGGCGGCGCCGTAATTGCACTGCCCGAGATTGCCGAGCAGTCCGGAAGTCGACGAAACCATGATGATCCGGCCGTAATTCTGCTCTCGAAACAGGTTGATCGCAGCGCGGTTGATGTTGAAGTGCCCGGTCAGGTGCACATCGATGACGGACTGCCAATCCTCCGGGAACATGTTGTGAAACATCTTATCGCGCAGGATCCCGGCGGCGTTGAAGACGATGTGCAGCCCGCCGAAGGTGTCGCGGGCCTGCTGCACCATTCCGAGGCAGTCCTCGAATTTGGCGACCGAGCCGTAATTGGCAGCCGCCTCGCCGCCCGCCGCTTTGATCTGGTCGACGATCTCTTGGGCAGGTGTTTGGTCCGAGCCCTCGCCGCTGCCACTGGTCCCGGGGTCATTGATGACGACCTTGGCGCCATGCGCCGCCATCAGCTTGGCGACCTCGGCCCCGACCCCGCGGCCGGCTCCCGCACAAATCGCGACCCGTCCATCGAGCATGCCCATGCTTGGATTCCCTTGTTCTACTTCCTCGGGGGTTGTCGCGGGCTGCACGGTTTTTGTCAATCAACCGCCTGGATTGCTGCATAATGTTCCCGGGTTGACGATGGAGCGAAGCGCCAGGGGAAACGATGGCAAACGTGACAGTGTATTTTGCCACCAACCGGGTCGCGACCGGGCCGACGATCGATTGGCGCAGCTACGGGACCGATATCGTCCCGCCGACGGATCCGAGCCAGATCACCTATGCCGCAGCCTTTGTCCAGGGAACCGACCTGGCTGTCGAAGGCAGCGGAACCATCGCCACCATATCCCATCCCCAGGCAGGCGGGTTTGAAACTGGGGTCGCTCAGGACATTCTCGACTCCGGAGAAAATATTCTCTTGTTCATCCACGGCTTTGCTAATTCATTTTTGAATCCGATCGCCCGTGCGGCTTACAATCGCGAATGGTTTGCCGCCTCGGGCGAAATAGCCGCCGATACCACAGTCATCGCATTCAGCTGGCCGTCTCTAGGTCAGCTGATCGCGGCACCACCGCACCTTCTGTCCGGCGACTATCTGCGGGATCAGGGTCAGGCCGGCCGCTCGGCCTTCCATATCGCGAGCTTTTTTTCAACCTCCAGCCCATTTTGGCGCAGGCACAGAACCAGGGGAGGCGGGTCTTTCTACTTGCCCATAGCATGGGGAATTTTGCATGGGCGGCAGCCGTCGAGAGCTGGTTCAGCCACAGCAATCCCGCAATGAGATTATTTGATGAGGTATTTCTCGCCGCGGCTGACGAGCGGTGGGATAGCTTCAGTTTGCCATTGGCAGCGAGAGTGAGCCGGATCTCGGCGCGAGAACTTCGATATATTACAGCATCCGAGACATCGCCCTGTATCTCAGCGTCGCGGTCAATTTCATTCAGCGGTTGGGGCACGAAGGACCGATGCGCAAGACCGATACCGCGTCATACCCGCCGACGCGGTTCCGAATTCTCGATTGGGCCGAGGTCAACGACTATAACTTAGGGAACCCGCCGGATGCGAGCCACCAATATTACCGCCGCTCGCCAAAGGTGCGCGCCGATATCGCGGGTGCAATGCGCGAAGACCCGACCCTCCCCGGCGGTCTGATCCAGCTGTAGAGAGCGGAAAGAGATCGTCCGGGTGCTGCCGAGGGGGTCCCGGTAACGATCCATTGCCAACACTAAGAGTTCGCAAGGTAGAGCGCGCGCAAGCTGTCGCGAGGGCCGAAAAGAACCGAGATGCAATAGCCAAGGCCGGCGACGAGGACGATTGACGGCCCGGAAGGGAGATCGAGATAATACGAAAGCAGGAGGCCGAGGAAACCCGAGATAAAGGCCAGGGCGCTGCTCGCGGCGCTCAACGACCACAGCTCGCGCACCCAGAAACGCGCAGCCGCGGCGGGCAGCATCATCAGGCCGACGGCCATCAGGGTACCTAGCGCCTGAAATGCGGCGACGAGGTTGAGGACGACGAGCGCGAGAAAAGCCGTGTGGACCAGCCCGCCGCGGTCGCCGACCACCCGCAGGAAGCCGGGGTCGAAGCACTCGACGACAAGCGGGCGCCAGATGACCGCGAGGCAAAGAAGGCTCATGCTGGCGACCGCGCCGATGAGAACCAGCGCAGCGTCGTCGATCGCCAGAATCGAGCCGAACAGCAGGTGCAATAAATCGATATTGCTGCCGTGGGTCGATACCAGCAGCACTCCGAGCGCCAGCGAAATCAGGTAGAACGCCGCAAAGCTCGCATCCTCGCGCAACGGCGTGAGCCGCGTCACTAGCCCGGACAGAAACGCAACAGTCAGCCCCGCGCCGGCGCCGCCGAGGCTCATCGCCGGCAACGACAAACCCCCGAGAATGAAGCCGAGCGCGGCGCCCGGCAGAACGGCATGGGACAACGCGTCGCCCATCAGGCTCATGCGGCGGATCACCAGGAAGGTGCCGATCGGCCCGCCGCCGAGCGACAGCGCGAGGCAGCCGACGAGCGCGCGGCGCATGAACCCGAACTCGGCAAAGGGGCCGAGCGCCAAATCGTACAGGATCACCGGACCGACCGACCGCGCTCCTCACCCTCCCGGCACAGCGGACCGTCTTCATTTCCGTTTACGCGAAGAGAGCCGGATTGACGAGTTAGTCTCGCCGGCTTCGACGTCGAGATGGATCCGAGATGCTCGGCTTCGCCCGACCACGCCTCGGACAGGTGGCGCGCCCGCCGTAGGTTTTGCGGCATCAGAACTTCCCGAGTCGGTCCCCAGGCAACGGGCTCGCGGGCGAGCAGCAGGGTCTTTGGGAAATAGGCGCGAACCTGATCGAGATCGTGCAATACCGCGGCGACGGTTCGGCCTTCGCGATGCCAGCTCACGATCAAGCTCAGGAGATGCTCGCTCGTGCGCTCATCCACGGCTGCGAAAGGCTCGTCGAGCAGAACCAGCTCGGCATCCTGTACGATCAATCGGGCGAAGAGGACACGCTGGAACTGCCCAGCGGAGAGCGTCTCGATGGGTCGCTCTTCGAAACCGTTGAGCCCGACCGCGGCAAGAGCCCGTTGCGCTTCCTCGCGCAGCTCCCGGGTGACGCCGCGAGCCCATCCCATCTGACGCCAATGCCCGAGCAGCACGGTCTGGATTACGGAAATCGGAAAGCGCCGTTCGATCTCGCCGTGCTGCGGCAGATAGGCGATTCCGCCGCGGCCGCGACCGGCGGATCGTATCAGACCGCCGGCCGGCCGCAGCAAGCCGACGATCCCCTTCATCAGCGTGCTTTTTCCCGATCCATTGGGACCCACGATCGCGGTCAGCGAACCGCAGGCGAAGGCACCGCTCAGGTGATGAACCGCGGGATGGCCGTCATAAGCGAAGGTTACGTTATCCAGGACGACCGCGTCCCCGGCCGAGCCCCTCATGACACCGCCCAGTAGATCGCGAGCCAGAGCAGACCTGCCACGCACGTGGCCCTCGCGAGCCGTTCGGTTACGCTCTGCTCGAGGAGCTCACGTTCGAAACACTCCCGGACACGGCCGAGCGTTGCCCGCCCGTGCGCTCTCACCGCTGCGCCGCGCGGCATGCCGGGCACAGTCCGCGCGCCTCGATGATCTGCCGTTCGACGGCAAAGCCCCGTCGCTCGCCGAGCCGGCGCAGGCTCTGCACGATATCTTCGTCGCACAGCTCCTCGGTGGCGCCGCAATCGTCGCAGATCATGAACTGGCTCTCATGAGGATGTTCGGTATCGCAGCAGGCGATGAACGCGCTAGAGGTCTCAACCCTGTGGATCAGCTTGTGCGCAAGCAGAAATTCGAGCGCCCGGTAGACGGTCGGGGGCCCGAGCTTGCCGCGTCCGCGCTGCAGCTCGGCGAGCAGCGCATAGGCCCCCGTCGGTTGATCAGATGACAGAATGAGATCGAGGACGCGTCGGCGGACCGGCGTCAGACGCGCACCGCGCATTGTGCAGATCAGTTGCGCCCGCGCGAGCGCGCTTTCGATTTGCCGAGGCGTCATCGTTGGGCCTCTTAGAGCCGAAGGCGGGTCTGTCGGGACGTTATAGCATAACGCCCTCGGAAGCCCAATAGCCCCGCGGGATGCTCACCCGAAAGCCGTCGCGCTAGTCCGCTGCAGCGGCGCGGCGGCGCGGTTTGCTTCGGCCCGTGGCGAAGCGATCGAGCAGCCGCGCGGCGACGCGCGGGCTGACGAAATGCGAAACGTCGCCACCGAGCGCGCCGATCTCTTTGACGAAACGCGAGGAGATGAACTGAAAGCGGTCGGAGGCCATCAGAAAGACGGTTTCGATCTCCGGGTTCAGCCGGGCATTCATCCCGGCCATCTGGAACTCGTATTCGAAATCGGAAACCGCGCGCAGTCCGCGGATGATGACCTTTGCCCCGACCGAATGGGCAAAACCCATCAGCAGGGTATCGAAGGCGCGCACCTCGATGCGGTCGGCGTCGCCGTTCTCGAGATGGGCGACCTCGTCGCGGACGATTTCGACCCGCTCGTCGGTGGCGAAAAGCGGGCCTTTGCCGTCATTGCGAGCGACGCCGATGACCAGCCTATCGACGACCCGGACCGCCCGGCGGATGATGTCGGTGTGGCCGTTCGTGATCGGGTCGAAGGTGCCGGGATAGATCCCGATGCGCGGCTCGGTCATGTGTCCCCCTCGCTGGATTGCTGATCATCCGGCACGTCGTCGGCGCCGTTCTCGTCGGATTCCTCGGGGAGCCTGGCAACCGAGACAACCCGCTCGCCGTCGCCGACCTTAAAAATGACTACACCGACTCCGCCTCGCCTCACGATGCGGATATCGTTGACCGGACAGCGGATCACCATGCCGGCATCGGTCACCAGCATGATCTGATCGTTCTGGCCAACCGGGAAGACAGCGACAATGGCATCGCGCCGACGAGTCAAGTCCATATTGTTGATGCCCTGCCCGCCGCGGCCGGTGATGCGATAGCCGTAGGCTGAGCTGCGCACTCCAAAACCCTTTTCGGTGACGCTCAGCACGAACTGCTCGCGCGCGGCAAGATCGGCGAATTGTTGCTCGGAGATCGCCGCCTCGCTGCTCGCTTCGCCCTCCTCGGGCTCGGGTTGTTCTGTCCCTTCGTCTTCGTCCCCGTTCACCCGGCGCCGCTCGCCAGCGAGCTTCAGGTAGGCGTCACGCAGATCGGGGGCGATCTCTTCATGGCGCACGATCGACATCGAAATGACCTGGTCATCCCCCAGCAGCTTGATGCCGCGCACCCCGACCGACGAGCGCCCGGTAAATACCCGAACTCCCTTGCCGTCTTCTTCGTACTTGATCTGAAAGCGGATCGCCTTCCCGTTGCGGGTGGCGAGCAAGACGTCGTCGGCGTCGCTACAGGTCGCGACGGCGATCAGCCGATCATCGGCGTCTTCGCCCTCGAACTTCATCGCTATCTTGCCGTTGGCGCGCACATCGCCGAAATCGCTCAGCGCATTGCGCCGGACATAGCCGTTGGCCGTCGCGAACATGACCGTGAGATCGGCCCAGCTCTCTTCGTCCTCGGGCAACGGCATGACGGTCGAAATCGTCTCTCCCGCTGCAAGGTTCGGCAAAAGATTGACCATCGGCCGGCCGCGCGCCTGTGGCGTGCCGAGCGGTAGACGATAGACCTTGAGCTTGTAGACCCGGCCCGACGACGTAAAGAACAGCACAGGGGCGAGGGTCGAGGCGACAAAGACCTCGCTCAGGAAATCCTCTTCGCGGATCGCCATGCCGGCGCGGCCGCGGCCGCCGCGGCGCTGCGCGCGATAAGTCGAGAGCGGCACCCGCTTGATGTAGCCGGCATGGCTCACGGTCACGACCATCGGTTCGCGCTGGATCAGCGCTTCGATGTCGGCTTCGAACTCGACATCCTCGATCACGGTCCGCCGCGGTGTCGCGAAGCGTTGCTTGATCTCGAGCAGCTCGCCGCGCAGCACCTCGATCAGCCGTACCCGCGAGCGCAGGATTTCGAGATACCCCGCAATCTCGGTGATCAGTCCGCGTAATTCCTCGGCAATCTTGTCGCGCTCCAGCCCGGTCAGGCGCTGCAACCGCAGATCGAGGATTGCGCGCGCCTGCTCTTCCGACAGCCGATAGGTGCCATCCTCGGCGACGCCACGGCCCGGCTCGCCGACCATGGCGACCAGTGGAGCAACATCGGCAGCCGGCCAAGCCCGGTCGACGAGACCGGCTCGCGCGGTGGCCGGATCGGGCGCGTCGCGGATCAGCGCAATCATCTCGTCGAGATTGGCGACCGCGATCGACAGCCCGAGCAGCACATGCGCCCGATCCCGCGCCTTGCCGAGAAGGTGGCTCGTCCGTCGAGTGATCACCTCCTCGCGGAAAGCGATGAACGCGGCGATGATCTCGTGCAGGGTCAGCTGCTCAGGTCGGCCACCATTCAGCGCCAGCATGTTGACGCCGAAGCTCGTCTGCAGCGCGGTGTGGCGGTAGAGCTGGTTGAGGACAATGTCGGGCTCGGCGTCGCGCTTCAGTTCGACGACGACGCGCAGGCCCTCGCGGTCGCTCTCGTCGCGCAGATCGGAGATACCCTCGATCAGTTTCTCGCGGACAGTCTCGGCGATGCGCTCGACCAACTTCGCCTTGTTGACCTGGTAGGGCAACTCGGTGAAGACGATTGCCTCGCGATCCTTACGGATCTCCTCGACATGGGTTTTCGCGCGAATGACGACCGCGCCGCGCCCGGTCCGGTAGGCCGAATTCGTTCCAGCGCGCCCCATAATGATGCCGCCGGTCGGGAAATCCGGCGCCGGGACGTGCTGCATCAACTCGTCAATGGTGATCGCGGGGTTGTCGAGATACGCGCAGCAGGCGTCGATGACCTCGCCGAGATTGTGCGGCGGAATGTTGGTCGCCATGCCGACCGCAATGCCGCTACCGCCATTGACCAGCAGGTTCGGAAAACCGGCTGGTAGAACTTTGGGCTCTTGCTCGGTGTCGTCGTAATTCGGTTGGAACTCGACCGTGTCCTTGTCGAGATCGTCGAGCAGGGTGTCGGCGACGCGGGCGAGGCGCGCCTCGGTATAGCGCTCGGCCGCCGGGGGGTCGCCGTCCATCGAGCCGAAATTGCCCTGGCCATCGATCAGCGGCAGGCGCATCGCGAAATCCTGCGCCAGCCGCACCATCGCGTCGTAGATCGCGAGATTGCCGTGCGGATGGTATTTCCCCATCACGTCGCCGATGATGCGCGCCGATTTGCGGTAGCCGCGGTTCCACTCGTTGCCGTTGACCTTCATCGAATAAAGGATGCGGCGGTGGACGGGTTTCAGCCCGTCACGGACATCGGGCAATGCGCGCGCCACGATCACGCTCATTGCGTAATCGAGGTAGGAGCGCTTCATCTCCTCTTCGATCGTAACGGGAGTGATGTCGGGCGCGGAGGGTGGTGCGGAGCTGACGGCCAAGGGCGTTCTGTGCGGTAGCTAAGGACAAAACAGCGACTGCGCCTCGGCGGCGCAGCCGCTGCTATTCATATAGTTATCTGCGTGAAAGATTACTGCATTTCGCAGGTGCGAACAAACGGGTTAATTGCAGGAACGAAGGTCAGGGCGGCGCGCCGACAATGGCCCGGTAGATTGCCAGGATCAGCACTGCTCCGACGATCGCGCCGATAAAACCGGCTCGCTGGCCCGGCCCGTACCAGCCGATCTGCTGACCGAGCCAGCTCGCGAAGATCGCGCCGACAATGCCTAGCAGAGTCGTAACAATGATCCCGCCGGGTCCGGCGATGAAGAGCTTGGCGATCGCGCCGGCGAGAAACCCGATGATGATGACCCACAGCCAATGCATCCAACCCTCCCGGATCAGCCTTGAACAAGCGATAGCGCACCCGGTTCCTCCGGAATGGTTTCACGAGGCGGAGCCGTTATCGCCTGCTCGACGAGACCTGTTACCGCGACGTAATCGGTTTTTCCGGTGCCGAGAAGAGGCAGATGCTCGATTTCGATCACTTCGCGCGGCACAGCGATTTCGGGCATGCCCAGCCGATGCGCCGCTTCGAGCAGCCGATTGCGGTCGAAGCCATGCGCCTCCGTCACCAGAACCAGTTTCTCGCCGCGGCGCGAATCGGGAAGGGCGACGACTGCGTGCCGAGTCTCGGGCACCGCCGTCTCGGCGATTCGCTCGGCGGCGGCAAGCGACACCATCTCGCCCCCGAGTTTGGCAAAGCGCTTGGCGCGGCCGACAATTGTGACGAAGCCGTCCCAGTCGACGGTGACGATGTCACCCGTGTCATACCACCCCCCGGCTGGCTCCTCGACGTCGCCGCCACGCAGGTAGCCGGCCATCACGTTGGGGCCGCGCACGGCGAGGCGGCCGCCGGCACTGATGCCGGGAACCGGGTCGAGCCGGTATTCGACCAGCGGCAGAAACCGCCCGACCGTTCCGGCTCGATAATGCATCGGCGTATTGACCGCGATAACCGGCGAGCACTCCGTCACGCCGTAACCTTCGAGGATGCGCTTGCCGAACCGCTCGGACCACAATTTGCGGCTTTCCTCGCGCACCGGCTCGGCGCCCGCAAAGACATAGCGCAGCGCGTAAAAATCATACGGATTGGCGCGGCGCGCGTAGCCGGCGAGAAAAGTGTCGGTACCGAACAGGATCGTGGCGCCGGTCGCATAGGCGATCTCCGGCACGATGCGGTAGTGCAGCGGGGACGGGTAGAGGTAGAGCCGAACCCCGGACAGCAACGGCAGCAGAAACCCGCCAGTCAGTCCGAAACTATGAAACATCGGCAGCGCATTCAGAGCGAGGTCCGCCGGGCTGAAGTCGACGCGCGCCGCAATCTGGCGCCGGTTGGCGAGCATATTGGCATGGCTCAGCACGACAGCCTTGGGGGCAGCTTCCGAACCGGAAGTAAACAGGATCACGGCGGCGTCGGCCCCAGCGATGCCGAGCCGGCGATGTAGCGCCCCCGCAAAGCGCGGTGCGACGGCGCCGTATAGCTTGTCGGCGAAACCCAATTCGGCGCGCACGTCCTCGAGCCACACCAGCTCTACCTCGCCAGCCAGTCTCTCGGCGAGGGCGCCGAGTTTGGCCAGCTCGACAAAGCGTCGCGATGTGACAACGCGGCGAAGTCCGGCAGTCCGGCAGGCCGACAGCACCCCGTCGACGCCGGCGGTGTGGTTGAGCATCGCCGGCACGCGGCCGCTGGCCTGCAACGCAAGGAACGCGAGCGCGGCGCCGACCGAGTTCGGCAGCATCAGTCCGACCGCTTCGCGGGGCTTGGTGCCGCGAGAGAGCCGGCGGCCGAGCACGATGCTCGCAGCGATCACCCGATGATAGGTGAGCGGCGCCGTCGCCGGGTCTTCAAGCATGCGGTGGCCGCCACCATGCGCGGCTCGCGCCTCGAGCAACGCAACGAACAGGCTGGCAGGGTTGCGACGGCGCGCCATCATCTCCGACATCACATCGTAGAGCGCCGCGCCGGCATGCTGGCGGCGTGCCCGGCCGCGCAGCTCGGCGGGAATCGCGAGCCGTCTCGGCGGCAGGATCGTGATCGTCACTTTGGGAAACCAGCGCCGGCGCACACGCCCGGCGAGCCGCGAGAACGGCGTGAATTCGACACCGTCGAGGCGCACCGGCAGTACCGTCGCATCGCCCTTGTCGGCAATCAGCGCCGGCCCATCATAGACCTTCATCAAAGCGCCGCCGGTAACATTGAGACGGCCTTCCGGAAAGATCACGCAGCGGCTGCCCTCCCGGATCGTTTTGATCAGCGACTTTGTCGCCATCGGCCGCGTCGGATCGACGGGGTAAACGTTGACGGCCGCGAGAAACGGACGCACCCACCAGCGCTGCATCTGCGCCGGATCGATAGCGAAGACGGGCAACCCCGGCAGAAAGGCGGCGATGAGCGGCGCGTCGAGAAAGGAGACGTGATTGGGGACAATGATCACGCGATCTCCGGCGGCCGCACAATTTTCGAGGCCCAGCACCTCGACCCGGTAGGCGAGGCGGAACAGCGCGCGGGCCAGCAATCGCAGCACGTCCTGCGGCAGCAGCTTGCAGATCCACAGCGTAACGACGGCATTGCCGCCGGCGAGGATGAGGAATAGGGCAGGGGTGTCGAGTCCTGCGGCGATCAGCAGGGCGGTAGTGACCGCCGCGGCGGCCATGAATGCGGCATTCACGATGTTGTTGGCGGCGATGATGCGCGCCCGCGATGCCTTGTCGCTGCGATTCTGGATCATCGCGTAGAGCGGCACGACAAAAAATCCGCCGGATACCGCGAGCCCGACCAGATCTGCGAAAATACGCAAGCCGCCGAGATGCGACAGGAACTCGACAACTCCGATCAGCCCCGCCTGCGACCGCGCCGCGGCGCCGCTCGCGAGCCCGAGATCCAACGAGAACAAGGTCATCCCGAGCGCCGCGAGCGGCACGTAGCGGGCGCTGACCTCACCATGCATGAGCCGGCCGCACAGTGACGAACCGACGCCGACACCGATCGAAAACGCCGCGAGAAACAAGATCACGACATCGCTGTCAGCGCCGAGCGTCGTTTTGGCGAAGGACGGCAGCTGCGACAACGACACCGCGCCGACCAGCCAGAACCATGATGCCCCGAGGATCGACAGCCGCACCTCGCGCCGCTGCCATGCCTGTCGCAAGATCCCCGCGCTCGCTGCAGCGGGGTTCCAGCTGACCCGCAGATCGGGCGCGGGCGCCGGGGCGGCGGGGACGCGCAGGCTCGCGGCAAAGCCGGCACCGGCACAGCACAGCAGCAACACACAGCAGGCGGCCGGCCCCCATGCCGTCGCGACAGCAAGGCCGCCGGCGATCGTGCCGAACAGGATCGACAGAAACGTGCCTCCCTCCATCAGCGCGTTGCCGTCGACCAGTTCGGCCGTTGCCAGATGCTGCGGCAACAGCGAGTATTTAACCGGGCTCGCAAACGCCGCCTGCGTGCCGAGCACGAACAATAGCGCTAGCGACAAGACCAGTCCGCCGGTCAACAACGCCGCCGCCGCGCCGAGCACGGCGACGAGTTCGGCGGCCTTGAGGATTTGCAGCAGTCGCGAACGCTCACAACGATCGGCCAGCTCGCCCGCCGTCGCCGAAAACAGAAAGAACGGCGAAATCAATGCGCCTCCGGCAAGCGCGGCCACCACCCCCGGGTCGCGCGTTGCCGCGGCGCCATAGGTGATCAGCATCACGAAGGCGCTCTTGAACAGATTGTCGTTGAACGCGCCGAGGGTCTGGGTCAGCAGCAGCGGGAGGAAGCGCCGCGACCGCAACAATTCGATCTGCTTGCTCATTCTTCAGTCTCGCTGTGTCTTGCTATGGCCGCCCAGATTCCCTGGGCGATCTCGTCAGCGGCATCGGAGAGGGGGTCGGTGAAACGCCCATAGGTGCGAAAGGTGGCGGCTTGGATGACCGGGCCCATCACCAGCGCCGTCGCCAGCATGCCGTCGCGCCGTTTCACCTCGCCGCGGCGCATCCCTTTGGCGAGCACATTATGGACGATGTCGACCTGGTTCGCCGCCCCGCTATAGGTTCTCAGCCGGACGTGCTGCTCGAGCAGCAGAAAGCAGGCGAGGTCCCATTCCCGATCGAAGAACCCACAGATGAAGCGAACCATAGCCGCGATCTTGTCGCGGGTCGAAACCTTCGCCGCCTGCACGCGATCGAGCTCTTGCGCGGGCCGGGCGTAGTTCTCTGAATAGAGCCGAGCCACCAGCTCTTCCTTGTTGCCGTAGTAGCGGTAGAGCGAGCCCACCGCGACGCCGGCAGATTCGGCAATCATCGGCATCGGTGTCGCATCGGCCCCCGTTCGGCGAAAAGGTGAAGCGCAGCGGCCTCGATGCTCTGTTTCAAGTCCCCTCCGATCCGCGCCATTGGCTTTTAATGAATGAACGTTCGTTCATATATACGGAACGTGGAGGCTTATGTCAACGCGTCTTTTCTAAATTGAAAGCTTAGCCCAGACTTCGTGGGCGGTTTCGACCACCAGACGCAGTTTGGCGATCTGCTCGTCCCGAGTCAGAGCATTGCCCTCGACAGTCGACGAGAAACCGCATTGCGGGCTCAGGCCGAGCTGCTCCAATGGCACGTATTTCGCCGCCTCGTCGATCCGCCGCTTCAGCTCGTCCTTGCTTTCGAGCGCCGCCCGCTTGCTGGTAACGAGCCCCAGTACCACCCGTTTGTTACCCTTGGGTACAAAGCGCAGCGGTTCGAAACCGCCCGAACGGGCATCGTCATATTCGAGAAAGAAGCCATCGACCGCCAGTTCGCCGAACAGCGCCTCGGCGACATGGTCGTAGCCGCCCTCGGCCACCCAGGACGATCGAAAATTGCCGCGGCACATATGCGTGCACACGGTCATGCCGGCCGGCTTGTCGGCGAGCGCTTGGTTGATCAGGCGGATGTTGATCAGGTGCTGGTGCTCGCCGTCCCCGCCGATGCTGTTCACATAGGCGCGCTGCGCCGGGTCGTTCAGATAGGCAAGGCTTGTGTCGTCGAGCTGCAGATAGGTGCAGCCGAGCGCCGCGAGCCCGGCAATCTCCATCCTGTACGCTTCCGCAAGGTCGTGCCAAAAGGCCTCCATATCGGGGTAGGCGGCTTGATCGATCATCGCCCGGCCGCCGCGGTATTGCAGCATTGAAGGCGAGGGGACCGTCAGCTTCGCCACCGTCCCGGCCGGCGCCACAGATTTGAGATAGGCGAAATCCTCCGCGAAGATCGTCTTGTCGAGGGTCAGCTTCCCGCCGATGCGAAATGCCCCGAGCGCTGCCTCGACCGGCCCCGCCTCATTGTTGAACTGAATGCGCAGCATCCGGTCGATCTTCTCGACTCCGCCGATCTGGTAGAGGAAATCCATGTGCCAGGAACCGCGGCGGAACTCGCCGTCGGTCACGCCTGAGAGGCCAATGTCCTCCTGCATCCGGACCGCATCGCGGACCGCCGCGTCCTCGACGCGCCGGAGCTCTTCGGCCGACAGGCGGCCGGCCGCATGCTCAGCTCGCGCCTGCAACAACTCCGGTGGGCGCAGCAAGCTACCGACATGGTCGGCACGGAACGGTGGGCCCGGCATATCGCTCATCGTAACCTCCCTCGGTCTTGTTGTTTTGCCGTCCACAACGAAACCCGTAGGGCGGATTCTAATCCGCCCTACACGCTAGAACGGAATGTCGTCGTCGAGGTCGTTGACCGGGGTGCGGCTGCGGGCCGGGGTGGCGGCGGTGCGGGGTTCGTCGCCGAACCCGCCGGCGGCGTAACCTTCATCGTAGCCGCCTTCGATCGGCGGGCCGGCGGCGCCGCGGGCGCTGTCGAGCATCGTCAGTTCGCCGCGGAAGCGCTGCAGCACGATCTCGGTCGTGTAGCGCTCCTGGCCGCTGTTGTCGGTCCATTTGCGGGTTTGCAAGGCACCCTCGATGTAAACCTTCGCGCCCTTTTTCAGGTACTTTTCGGCGACCTCGGCGAGGCGCTCGTTGAAAATCACGACGCGGTGCCATTCAGTGCGCTCCTTGCGCTCGCCCGACATCTTGTCGCGCCAGTTCTCGGAGGTGGCGACCGCCAGATTGGCGATCCGCATGCCGTCCTGGGTCGAGCGGATC
>Ga0207693_10002255_pt1 | contig 16772 bp, 13 predicted proteins | sample LARL81metaG_FD_184347 | JGI IMG/M metagenome (GOLD analysis project Ga0207693, IMG submission 184347) | Corn, switchgrass and miscanthus rhizosphere microbial communities from Kellogg Biological Station, Michigan, USA - LAR L8-1 metaG... | ecosystem: Host-associated > Plants > Roots >...
GGGCCAGGCCTGGTCGAACCGCCGGCGCCCGGCCGGGGTGAGCGAGACGTCGAACCGGCGGCGGTCGGTGGTGCTGACCGTCCGGGTGATGAGCCCGTCACGGTCCATGCGGTCCAGCAGCCGGGTGATGCCGCTGCGGCTGAGCGCGTCGGCGACCACCATCGAGGCGGTCAGCTCGTGCAGCGGGAGCGTGCCGGCCGGGGCCCAGGCCAGGTGGACCAGCACGTCGAACTGCTCCAGGCTCAGCCCGGCCGCGGCCAGGTCGCGGCGGAACCGGCTCATGATCAGGGCGGTCGCCCGCTGCAGCCGCTTCCAGGCGGCGAGCTGGTCCTCGGTCGGGGCTGGCATCCCGCCATCTTACTACGTGCACCTGAAGATATTTGCGGATATAGCTATGTGATTAATCACGTAGCTGTCAGGCTGCGGCTATCCGCGCACCCGGCCAGAGGGGGATCACCGCCAGGCGGGACATCATGATCCGCATCCAGGCCGGCGACTTCGGGGCCTGGAAAGAGCAGCACTGCCTGCACGCCGCCAGCCGGGCCCGGTACGGCATCACCGACGGGCCGGCCTGCCGCGACCTGGAAGACCCCGGCGCGGCCCTGTTCCCCATCAGCGTCGCCGACATGGACACCGCCATGGGCTGGTTCCGCAGCGAGACCTTCAAGGAAGCCGCCAGGCTGGCCAAGGTGACCAGCCGCCGCTTCTACCTCGCCCAGCCGAGGACCTGACCCGCGGCCGCGAGCCCGGGCAGCAGCACCAGCGACTAGGATGCCCGGCCGCCCGGGTTACGCCGGCCCTGCCCGATGACTCGCCGCTGATACGGGCGGCGATCGCGGTGGCGACGGCGTGGGTCGCCCCGCCCGCTCCTGGCGAGGCGCGACGCGTCGTCGATCTCGCCGAGCGGGCCGGCGACGGAATCGTGCATAGCATCGCCCTGGACTTGCTGACCTTCACCAACCTCGTCGACGACGACATCGCCGAAGGGGTCCGGACCGCTCGCAGGCGGCTCGAGTTGCTCGACACGCTCGCCGTCAGCCCGCTCAGCGGGTTCGAGTTCGGCGACGGTTATCTGATGGCCGCCGAGGTCGACCTGGCCGCTGGCGACCTGGCTGGTGCGGCCGCCCACGCGGAGGCGCTGGCCCGCCTGCCGTTCTACCGTGACGAGGATCACCTGGCCCTGTCGCGACGCTTGCTCGTCGACGCGCTGGCCGGCCATTTCGATGAGGTCGTGCGAACCGGAGAGCGCTTCCGCGCCGCCTGGGAGCGGGCCGGACGACCGGTCGCGCCGAACCTGGCCCGTACGTCGTACGCCGTTGCGATGGTGCACGGCATGCGCGGTGACGACGGTCGCCGGGTGGCCTGGGTGCGCCTGACGATCGACCTCGGCGCCGACCCTGAGCAGCTCGCCGGATGCCTGCTGGGATGGCCTTCAGTATTCGACGGCCTGCTCGCACTGCATCGCGACGACCCGGCCGGGGCCATGCGGCGACTCGCCGTCGACATCGACAACCCGGAGATGTTCCGGTCCATGGGCAGCTGGGAGTACAGGCCGTGGTACGCCGCGCTGTGGGCGGAGGCCGCGGTGCTCGGCCACGACCCCGATGCCACAGCCCGTGTCGAGCGCAGCCGTCGCGCTGCCCGCGACAACCTGATCGCCACCGCCATCGTCGAACGCGCCGCCGCGATCGCCACTGGCGACCGCGAGAAGCTCGTCCGCCTCGCGGTCACCTTCGCCCAGCTCGGCTGCCCTTACCAGCAGGCAAGAACCAGCCGGATCGCGGCCGGGCCGCCCTCCCGGCACCAGTCCCCGTAAACGCCAAGAACCGCGTCGAATCGGCAAGGATGCTCGGCGCCGCCCGGCGGACACCTTCACCGTACGCGGCTTCGGCTGCCCCAGAAGCCACCCTAAGCGCCATCCGGAGCAGGCAGCGGACCTGATCGGCGCCGCCGCCCGACGTCCCTGACACAGAGCAGACCCCTGCCCGGACCCGGCGAAGCCGTACAGCAGGACGAACCGCACGGCTTGTGCGAATTGTCTACTTGTCGCGTACTGCGACGGTGCGGCCGGGCACCGGGTCCAGCAGTTCGGCGTGGCTGTGGTTTTCCGTGTGCTCGCGGATCGCCTGACGCGCCGTCTTCCTGCGTCGGCCGGCGCCCGGGCCTGGCGGGCCGGCGCAGCGCCCCGGTTTTGTCATCTGCCGGCTGGCCGCCGGGTTCGGCCCGGGAACCTCGCTGGGGCCATTGACGGCGTTGCCGGCTGGGGCTGGCGGTGACACCCTGGATTCGTGGTACTCGCAGATCGCGCCGTTGAGAGGTCGGCCGTGCCTGACGAGCGGATTCTTACGACCTGCCCGCGGGACTGCTATGACGCGTGCGGTATCGAGGTATCGCGCCGCGACGGCGTCATCCGCCGGGTGCGCGGCGACCGGAATCACCCGGTCAGCCGCGGGCGGCTGTGCCGCAAGTGCGCGACCGCCTACAACGGGATCCTGCTGGATCCCGGGGCCCGGCTGCTGACGCCCCTGCGGCGGGACGGGCCGAAGGGCAGCGGCCGCTTCCGGGAGGTGTCCTGGGAGGAGGCGCTGGCGGAGATCGCCGGCCGGCTGGCGGAGGTGACCGCGGGCCCGGGCGCTGAGACGATCCTCGCTGCCCACTACACCGGCACGTTCGCGCTGCTCGGCTATCACTTCCCGAATCGGCTGATCCGCCGGCTGGGCGCGCGTGAAGTGGATCCCGACACGATCTGCAACAAGGCGGGGCACGTCGCGCTGGAGTACCTGTACGGGACCTCGCTGGATGGCTTTGACCCGCGCAGCGCCGCGGATGCGGCGTGCATCATGGTCTGGGGCGCCAACCCGTCGGCGTCGGCGCCGCATCAGCATGAGCACTGGCTGCCGGAGGCCCCCGGCCGGGTGATCGTCGTCGACTCGGTCCGGACTGCGACCGCCCGCCAGGCCGACCTGCACCTGCAGCCGTTCCCCGGCAGCGACGCCGCGCTGGCGTTCGCGATCGCGCATGTGATCGGCCGTGACGGCCTGCTGGACCACGGGCTGCTGCGCGAGCACGCGACCGGCTGGCAGGAGCTCGAGCCGCTGCTGGAGCGATGCACGCCGGGATGGGGCGAGCGGGTCACCGGCGTGCCGGCGGACGCGATCGAGCAGGCCGCCCGCTGGTACGGCACCGGGCCGTCGCTGCTGTGGATCGGCCAGGGCTTCCAGCGGCAACCGCGCGGCGGGAACGCCGTCCGCGCGGTCGCGCAGCTGGCGGCGCTGAGCGGGAACGTGGGCAGGCCCGGCGCCGGTTTCTTGTACCTCAACGGGGCTGGGAACCGGATGCTGGACGAGGATTACATCGCCGGCGCGCACCTGCCGGGCTCGCCGCCCGATCCCGTCAGCCACATGGACCTGGCCGGCTGCCTGGAGGACCCGGGGCGCTCGCGGGCGCTGCTGTGCTGGAACATCAACATCGCGGCCTCCAATCCCGAGCAGGCACGGCTGCGGCGGGCGCTGACCCGCACCGACCTGTTCACCGTCGCGATCGACCTGTTCGCGACCGACACCACCGACCTGGCCGATGTCGTGCTGCCCGCCGCCGGCTTCCTCGAGTCGGATGATCTCGTCGCCTCCTACTTCCATCTCAGCCTGGCGGCGCAGGTGAAAGTAACCGAGCCGCTCGGCCAGTCGCTGCCCAACACCGAGATCTTCCGCCGGCTCGCTACCGCGATGGGGTTCGGCGACGAAGCCCTGCACGAACCCGACGAGCAGATCATCGCGGAGGTACTGCGGCGCAGCGGGCTGGGAATCGACTTCGCCTCACTCGCCCGGCAGGGGACGATATGGATCCACCGCGAGCCGCGCGTGCAGTTCCCCGGCCTTCGCTTCCCCACGCCGAGCGGGAAGATCGAGCTCGCCAGCGCACGCGCCGAAGCAGACGGCCACCCGCGTGTCCCGCAGCCGCATGCCGACCCGCGCCCGGCGAACGGGCGGCTGCGGCTGCTCACCCCCGCCTCGCCGTGGCTGCTCAACGACAGCTTCGCCAACGAGCCGAAGCTCGCCCGCCGCATCGGCGCGCCGACGATCACCGTGCACCCTGCCGACGCCGCTGAGCGCGGGTTCGCCGCCGGCGACCGCGTGCTGGCCCGGAGCCCAGCCGGAGAGCTCGAGTTCATCGCGGCGCTCTCGGAGGATCTCCCGCGCGGCGTCGCGTTCTCGCCCAAAGGCCGCTGGCCCAAGCTCGAGGCCGGGCACGCCAACGTCAACGCCCTCAACCCGGGGACCGCCAGCGACATGGGAGCCAGCACCACGGTGCACGGAGTCGAGATCACGCTGACACGCGACCCCTAGAACAGCCGAGCCCGGGCACGGGGTCCACCCCGGCGCTAGTAGCGGAAATCGCGTGCCTGGATGGAGACAGAACCGCCGTTCTGTACTGAAATGAACCCTCCGGGTCGGCCTGCTGGAGGCGTGCAGAACGGGCACTTCTGTCACGTTGGCTATCTGGCGGATGCACGGCGAAGTCCGGCATCCCGGAATCGTAGGGCCAGGTCACGACGAGTATGACAGCGGCCTGCGAGCCGGCTGCCGCTGAGCGGAGTTCTACTTCTGCCAGCCGTTGTTTCACCTGGCGCGTCTAACAGGAAACAGAATGTCACACCCGGGGGAACAGCCAGAACTCGTGGATGACGGCGAACGACCAGACGCCGAGCCCGAACATCGCCACGGCGGCGGCTGATGTCACCGCCGCCAGCGTTGCCCGGCGGGGCAGGCGCGTCACTAGCCAGCTGCCGAGCAGCGCGATGGCGCCCGCGGCGGGGACGTAGAACCGGGCGAACTGCAAGGTAGAGCCGATGGGGCTGGCTGTCCAGGTGTAGGCGGCATACAGCCCCCACACGCTGAGCCAGGAGGCGGCCAGGGCCAGCCCCACGGCCAGGTCGCGGCGGGCGGCCGCGGCTCGCTCGTCATCGGCCCGGCGCAGCCGCACTCGCCGGGCGGCGATCCACGCCAGCGCGGCCAGGCCGGGCACTAGCATGGGCATGGCCTGGATCAGGTGGGCCGGCATGTACCGCAGGTTGGGCAGCACCGCGCTGAGGCTGAAGGTGATCTCTCCGGGCTGGTACCCGGACGTGAGCGGCCCGCCGTACACCAGGTCGTTGAACAGGGCCAGGCCCGCGCCGGCCACCGCGACCGAGCCCAGCCACCATCTCAGCGCGGCCGCCGGCACCGCGCGCAGCTTCCAGGCCGCGGCTGCCGCCGCCACCGCGCAGCCGAGCACGACGACGTCGGTGTAGCGGACGAAGACGGCGGCCTCCAGCGCCGCGAACCCGGCCAGCCCCGCCCAGGTGCGCCGCCTGCTGGTGGCCTCGGCGGCCAGCACGGCCCACAGCAGGGCGCCGGTGCCGGCGGCGATCAGCGCGGCACCGGTGAACGTCGGCATGTAATCGCGCCAGGCAAACAGCAGCGCCGCGCCCGAGGAGCAGAACAGCACCACGGCGGCCGCCCCGCCGTAGCGGCCCAGCCAGCGCCGGGCCCCGAAGAACAGGCCCAGGCAGCCCAGCGCCCCGTAGAACAGCGGGGCCAGCCGGATGATCCCGGCCGCCTGGAAGGGTGCGGCCAGGAACGGGTAACCGGGATCCTTCTCGCTGATCCACCGCCCGCCGGGGAGCCGCACCCACTGCGGGACACCGGGGATGCCCGCAACCGGGCCGGGCAGCTGGGCGGCCAGGCGGTCAGCCTGGGCGGTGGACAACGTCAGGAAGTGCCCCTGGGTCATCGCGACGATCGAGGCGCGATAGGCATAATCGTCCGGCTCCACCAGCCTGGACGCGACGCTCAGCACCACTATGCACAGCACCGCGAACGCGGCCAGGGCGACGAAAATCTCCATGCGGCCCCGGGTCACCCGGACCCAGGCCGAAGGCCTGCCCTCACGAACGCGCTGAGGCGCAGGCACCGCCGGGCCGTGCCGCCCGCTGCCGGTGCCATCAGCCGGTCCGCCACCTCCAGCCCGTCCGGCGCGTACGTCACGTGCCTCTGCTGCCCTCGGGCGATCTTGGTTCATGATGTCCTTCCCCCGCTCGTACGGGGAGGCGCCGCAGGCGCTGTGATACAGGGGCGTCCCGCCGCCGTCGGGCACCGGGACGCCCGCGTTCCAGCGTGATGAAAGGAAGGCCCTGGAAACCGCGTTCTGCGGGCGACGATGACGTCGTACCGGCGGTCCTTAGCCCGCCGCCGGTCCAGGTCGGCCGCTACCGCTGGAACACCGCCCCGTTCGGGAAATTCAAGATCTTTATTACCGAACGGGGTGCGTACCCGCCTAGGTCCCGCCGGTCAGCGGCGGGTTGAGGGCGTAGGCGGCGGCCGGGCCGGCCTGGACCGGCAGCCGGTGGCCGGATACCGCCTGCCTGATGGTGAAGTGGACGCGGCGGCCGGTGAGTCCGTCGTCGCCGGGGCTCCCCGGGCTTGTCCATTCGAGGACGGCGGTGCCGTGGAGCTGGACGGCGCGGCCGGTGGTGAAGTCGGGGAACAGCAAGGCGGCGGCCGGATTGGCGGCGAGGTTGCCGAGGGTGTTGAACATGTTGTTGCCCGGGTAGTCCGGCCACCACAGGTGCGTGTCGTCCTCGACGCGGACGAACCCGGCCGAGCCTCCGCGGTGGGAGGAGTCGCTGCCGCGCCGCGGGTGCCGGGTGCCGATGACGAATGTGTCGGCGCTGGCGATCTGGTCTAGGTCGGCAGGCTGGAGGCGGTCTGTGCGCCGGACGTCGCTCGCGGGCATGGCGGTGGCGTCCGGAACGAGGTGCCGCTGCTGGATGTACTGCGGGCAGTTGCCGTAGGCCTGCTCCACCGCGATCCGCAGGCGGCCGGCGTCGGTCCCGGCCAGGGTGCCGTTGATGCGGACCCGGCGGCGAGCGGCGAACTCGATCACCAGCAGCCCGACCGGCTGGCCGGGTGCCAGCTGGTGCAGCGGATCACCAGGGAGCGGCACCGCGTAGACGTCCAGGGTCACCGGGTCGGCCGCGGCCAGGAACCCGGGCGGGCCGGCCAGCGGGGAGACCCACAGCCGGCCGCTGGCGTCGGATGCCGACAGCGCGGCGAAGGTGCGGCCGGCCAGGAATCGGGTCAGTCCGCCCCGCAGATCGGCCGGGGCGAGCATGCCAGACAGCCGCGCGGCGGCGGCGGTCACTCCCGCGCGCTGCTGCACGGCGAGTTCGCCCTCGTGGAAACCCGTGACGCGGACGTGGCTCGTCATCATAGCTGGCACCCTGCGCTTCTCTAATGGAAAGAGATACAGCTTCCATTAGGAGGATGGCATTCCAGGCAAGCCATGTCAAATGGTTGAGATGCTTCTCTCCCATTAGGGGCGGTACTGTGAGGCGTGGCTACCGACGCCCCCCTGATGGGGGAACCGCTCCCGGTGGAGCTGATGAACACCGTGTGGGCCGACCGCGACGGCGTCCACGACTCTCTAGGCGACCGCGCCGCCGCGTATGCCTGGCTGGAGTCGGTCGCGCCGCGGATCGATATCGATACCGCCAGCTTGACGCGGGCGGCCGCCGCTGGTTCCGGGCGGGACCAGGACGCGGCCTTGTTGCTGCGTCGCCTGCGCGACTCGCTGCGGCGCCTGGCCGCTGATGCGACCGCCGACGATCGCGCGGCCGCGGCTTCCCCCGTGGCTGACGTGTCATCGGCGGTCGGCGAAGTCAACGAGGTGCTGCGGTCAGCCGCCAGCTGGCCGGTACTGGTAGCCGACGGGAACGGCGGATGGACCAGGCGGGTGGAGTCGGCCCGCGGGCCGCTGCCCGCCGCCGTGGGCAGTATCGCGAGCGAAGCGATCGACCTGTTCGCGGGCCCGCTGCGCGGCGAGCTTCGCGCCTGCCGGGCACCCGGCTGCGTCCTGTACTTCGTCAGGCACCACCCGCGCCGGGAGTGGTGCTCAGCCGCCTGCGGAAACCGGGCCCGCGTCGCGCGCCACTACCAGCGCCACGCCGGAAGCAGGGGCTCGGGAATCGCGCCGTCCCCTTAGCCGGACTTCACCCGCAGGTCCTGCTCGGCCTGCTGGCGTGCTTGGTGCTCTGTGTGCTACGAGATGATGATCGATGCCGTCTGGGTCAGGAGCGAGGCGAGTTCCGTCTCGCGCTTCGTCGCGCTGCGCGGTTGAAAGGTCACGCGGTCCGACCACCAGCAGCATGGGCACCTTGCGGTCGGGATCGCGATCTACCCCGTCGTCTGGATCGGTGCGCAGCCTGACACCAGTCCCGGGTAGGACCGTGGGACACCGGCCGGCACGCAGCGGGCACGGCCGCACCCGCCCGGCGTGCCGCGTCTGACCAGGGTTCAGGCAGCCGGGGCCATGAGGGTGCCCTGATCGACTGTCGACTCGTCGCGGTTGCCGTAGCGTTCGCGCAGTGCCCGCCAGGCCGCCAGCTTCTCCGGGCGCATCCGCTCGCCCTCATACAGGTCGTGCACGCCGCAGTGCAGGACCTTGTCCCCGCCTGGCCCCAGGAAATCCACTCCCAGGACCTCCTGCCCGGGAAAATGCGGGCGGAACGGGTACGGCTCGCTGACATAGGTGGTGCCGTCCATCGCGCGCTCCTCACCCCAGGCCGGTGCCGTCAGTAGCTGGCAACACAGCGCCGCGCCGGATCGATACCCGACCCGGCACAGATGACGCCGTCCTCGATATCGGCCTGCCCAGCGCCGCCGATCTGGGTGAAATGACAGCGCTGTCCATGGGCCTGCGGCCACCGCCCAAACGGCTGATCTGTGCGACAGGTCAACGTCCAACAGGCTGATAGCACATCCGATTGGTGGCTGATCTTGGCCCTCGGCTTCTCTGTAGTCTGGCTGGCCACCGAGGGATGTCGCCGCATGGGTAGCAACGCCAGGAGCATAGGCACCACGCGACCGTTGCGGCAGGCGATCGCGGAAAGTGTCGTTCAGGGAAGATAAGAGTGCGGACGCACGCTAGATCAGCGTAATTAATGGTACGACGAACGCAGGAAGGAAGATACTTATGCCGCAACCGGACAGCACGAGACGCGGCCGGGCAAGAGGGGTGCGGCAAGTGTCTCCTAGCCGTCTAGGTGGCGCAGCGTCAAGGATAACCGAAGAGGAAGCAAGGCTAGCGCTTTTGCAAGCTGAGCTTGCGGCAATTCAAGGTGCCATAAGAGGTCTGGATGGCACCGACTTTCAGATCAAGGGGTGGTGCGTTACGGCTTCGCTTGCAATCGGCGGATTTGCGGCGGCATACCATAAGCCAGCTCTTCTGATAGTCGCCTTCGGGGCAGTTGGAGGATTCTATCTGGTCAATTGCCAATTCAAGGCAATCCAACGTGTCTTTATTCGGCGGAATCATGAGATCGATGACGAGCTGAGAAAGATCGGGATCATAGCTTTTCTGAAAGGTGTAGGAAACCTGGAGATCGTAGGAACGGCCGCGCCTCAATGGGATAGGGACTTTGGCGGCCAATGGCGAGATCGTGCACGCCGCGAGCTCTTCAAGCTGTTGCATGAAATGATTTCTCCTAATGTATTCGGGTTGTATCTATTTATCCTTACATGCCTTATCGCGGAGGTGCTGATTCTTAGTTAGTCTTGCGACTCAGAGTCATGGGCCCTTGAGATGGCCGACCGATACAGGTTAGATGCAGAGCTCGGTTTAGCCGAGCCCCAGAATGGCTGATCTGTACGCCAGTTCATCAGGGCGCCCAGCTTGGACATGCGCACGAAATCGGCGATCAGGGTCGTCGGCATGAGTGAGTGCCGGCTGTTTCCGGATACGGGTGGTGAGGCAGGGACGCCGTCAGGGGACGGTTTCCAGGGACAGGAAGTCAGCCGCGCCGAGCAGCTTCAGTACCTGACGCTCAGCCGGCCGGATGCCGCTCCTGGCCTCGTCGTGATAGACCCGCGGCGAGTGCATCTGCAGTGTGCGGCCTCCCGTCCGCAGCTGGCAGCCGCCCGCCGCCACGACGTTGCGGACCCAGTCGGTGTGCTGAGGTCCGTAGGTGAGGGCGATGATGAACCCGTCCGGGGCCGGGAACACCATGACCGGAGTCTCGTACCGCTGTCCGGATCGCCGGCCGCGATGCACCACCACCGCCAGGAACGGGAACCGCGGCGCGACCTTCGTCGTGACACGGTTCAGCCCGGCCTTGTTCGCCCGTGCCAGCCATCTGGGCAGTGTCATGTGACCTCCCTGACCTTGCCGGAAAGGGTAGTAGCCGCTGCCGGCCGGGTCGGCTATCGTCCGTGACGGGCATGGCGGCGCCTACGCGCAGGTAACTGTTCTGCGTGGCCGGGGGGCATAGCCGCCGTCCGCCGCTGAGGTGCGCAGATCAGGTCAGCCTGGCGCGGGCAGGGCGGCAGCGGCCCGCGGTTAGGTGGTTATCTTGTTCCACAGCTGGTGAGTCAGGCCGCTTGGCGAGGTAACCGACTCGACGGTGAAGCGTTCTTCGAGGCCGCTTGATCCCTCCCACAGCGATACGCCGCGCCCGAGGGTTACCGGCACGATCACCAGGTGCATGAAGTCGACCAGGCCGGCTTGGAGGAACTGGCGCACGGTCGAAGGTCCTCCGCCGATGCGGACATCGCGGCCGCCCGCAGCCTCCTGGGCTAGGAGGAGCACCTCGTCCGGCGGCCCGTCCACGAACCGGAAGCTCGTCCCGTTGGGAAAGTCAATCGTGGGGTGCGGGTAGTGGGTCATGACGAATACGGGTGTCTGGAATGGCGGTTCGTCGCCCCACCAGCCCCGCCACCCGTCGTCGGGCCAGTCGCCAGCCTGGGGGCCGAACTTGCGGCGTCCCATGATCTCGGCGCCGATGCCCTGGCTCCACATGCTGGTCAGGGCGCGGTCCAGCGTGACAGGGGCATCTGCCTTATCGACGCCATGGATTACCCGGCCGTCGAACCACTTGAACAGCCGCTCGGCGCCGCCGATCGGGGCGTCGAGCGTCACGTGCTCGCCGGCGGCGTAGCCGTCGAGGGAGACGTTCATGTTGTGGACCCGGGTACGGGGCATCACAGCTCCTTCGGTGATCGGGCGCAGCGTCTGGCATAGCCCGGCGGGCTGGGCCGGGTTCATCGCTGGCGCTGACATCGTGTCCGGTGGCCGGACCCACAGCCGTATCACATGCGACCCGGCTGATCAGCCGGAGCAGTGACGGCGAACCCTCACAGCAAGCCCTCCGCGTCGATACCGGGCAGGAACGTTCTCCGCGCTACCCAAAGACCAGGGAACCGGACAGGCACATGGTCCCGCTCAGCCACGAGCGCAGGGCGCCTCCGCCCACTGCAGGAGCCGCCCTGGCAACAGAACCGGCAGATAGGCATTCCACGCGCCTGCACAGATCAAGCGCGTCAAGAAGCAAAGAATCGGCGGTTTGGCGTGTGTGGAGGGCACAGTGGCGGGGCCGGCCTGCTCGCGCTGTGTGGCGGATGGCGTGTCCTGGGGGCTGGCCGGCTAGCGGAGGTCTGTGCGTTCGCGCTGGTAGGGGGCTGGCTGGGCCGGGTGGTCCTGGTCGATTTCGCGGGCGAGCCGGTGCCCGTCGAAGATTGCCTCGGAGATCATTCGTGGCGCGACGGCGTCGCCGATCCGGTGGAGCCGGCTGATCCCGGCGGCTGCGAGCGCGGGCTCGTCCCGGGCCAGTTGGGTGTACAGGGCATCGCGCGGCGCTTGCTGGGTGACGAGGACCACGGCGTCGCAGGCGGCGGACCAGGGCTCGCCGTGGGGGCTCCGGCCGGTGGCCGACCTGGCGCCGATCCCGGTGATGGTGGTCGCGTGCTGGACGGCGATGCCTGCCCGGTGCAGGTGGGCGCGCAGCATGTCACCTTCCAGGGTCTGGTCGCTGACCGGCGACAAGACCGCGAACGTGGTGACTATGGTCACCTCGTACCCGTCGGCGGCGAGCAGTTCGGCGACGCCGGGGGCGACGTAGTAGCCGTCGGTGTCGTAGACGATGACCCGCCGTCCGGGTGGTCTCTTGCCGGCGCACACCTGCTCGGGGGTGAGCACGTGCGGCAGCGCCGGGTCCGCGCCCGGCATCGGATCGGGGTAGCCAGGCTGGGCGCCGTCACCGCGCCACGACGAGCCGGTAGCGAGTACGACCAGGTCCGCCCCGTAGTCCAGGACATCGGCTGCGGTCAGGCTGCGCCCGGTGATCACCTGCACCCTGGGCAGCCTGGCGAGCTGGACCGCGCGCCAGTCGATGATCCGCCCCCAGTCGCCGAGGGTGGGCAGGCGCCTGGTCCAGCGCAGCTTCCCGCCGATCTCCGGCTCGGCCTCCACCAGGTGCACGGCCGTGAAGCCGCGCCTGCCGAGCACCACCGCGCACTCCATGCCCGCCGGCCCGGCGCCCACGATGAGCACCGGCCGGCCGGGGGCGGCCGGTGCCGGGAAGGACTCCGGGTGCCAGCCGCGGCGGTATTCCTCCCCGGCGGTGGCGTTCTGCACGCAGCCGATGTGGTTGAAGGTTTCTTCCCGCAGGATGCACATGTTGGACCCGGTGCATTCGCGGATCTCGTCCAGCCTGCCCTCGGCGATCTTGCGGGGCAGGAACGGGTCGGCGATCGCCTGCCGGGCCGAACCGATCAGGTCCACCGCGCCCGACCCGATTACCTCGGCCATCAGGTCGGGGCTGCTGTAGCGGCCCACCGCGACTACCGGCTTGGCGGTCGCCTCTCGCATCCGGTGTGCCCAGGGCCGCTGGTGTCCCTCCGGGTAGTACCGGGAGGTGCCCGAGTCCTCGGGCCAGGACCCGACGGTCACGTCCCACAGGTCGACCAGGTCATCGGCCATCTTCACCAGCGTCAGCATGTCGTCGGCATCAATGCCGGGCAGCCCCTCCGCCCCCGGCACCCCGGAGTCGCCGTGCACCGCGATCCTGGTGGCGACCGCGCAGTCACCTGCCACCGCCTCCCGTACCGCGGCCAGGGTCTCCAGCCAGAACCGGCCCCGGTTCGCCAGGCTGCCCCCGTAGCCGTCGGTACGCCGGTTGGCATACCCGGACAGGAACTGGGTCATCAGGTAGCCGTGCGCCCCGTACACGTAGACGATGTCGAAGCCGACGTCGCGGGCCCGTCGGGCGGCCTGCACCCAGTCCCGCTGGATCCGGGCGATGTCGGCAGTGTCCATCTCCTTCGCGAGCCCGCCCCACTGAACGCCGGAGGTGAGCTGGCTCGGCGCCAGCCGGACTGTCCGTGAGCTGCCATTGGGGCTGGACGCGCCGCCGTGGTACAGCTCCAGCCCGGCCAGCGCCCCGTGGGCGTGGATCGCCTCGGCGGCCAGGCCAAGCGCGCGGGCATCGCGGTCGTCCCAGATGTCTGCGGCGACCGCCGGGATCTCATCGGAATCCGGCGAGACCGGAGCGTACTCCACGCACACCCCGCCCCAGCCGCCCTCCGCCTTGACCGCCCGGAACGCAGCCTGCGCCCGTGGCCTGGCCGAGCCGAACCCGGACGCATGCGGAACCTGGTAGAAGCGGTTGGGCAGCGTCTTCGGGCCGATCCTGACCGGCTCGAACAAGACGGCATGCCTGGCATCCATGAGTGCTCCCGCCTGGCCCGGGACGGATCCGCAGACCTGCGTGAGCGGGATCGCGCCGCCGCCGTGCACTGATTGACTGAACATTCAGTCTATGGCAGCGCGGAAGCGGTGGCCATAGCTGCGGGACTCCCGCACGAGCCTCACCGGCCCGGCCCGGCGGGGAACCCTCCCACAGCACAACCCAGCCCGGCAGCCATCACGCGCACGCGGTCAAATCCAGCCAGGCCCGGACCGGAACGCCCTGAAGCCGCCGCGCGGCTGCGGGCGCTTCAGCTTGACCCCTGGCCGCGCGGCGCGAAGGACCGGGCAGCTGCGAGGAAGGATCCAGAAGAACAGTCAGCCCAGCCCGGCGGCGCGCGTAGTCACCGGGCCAGATTCGTACGCCCTCTTGACACTGGTGGCCCTTATGGGTGCCGCGAGTAGGGTCACGCTTGCCGTAGGAAGGCCGGGGAGAGGTTGCAAGGCTGCGGTCTTTGACGGTGGAGGTCCTGTGGCAAGTGGCAAAGCAGCGGCCGGTCAGATGTCCGGCAAGGCGAGCCAGTCGGTCCAGGACAGGTCGCGGCCGATGTAGCGCGGCTGGGTAAAGGGCCAGGTAGCCGTGATCCACCGGGGCACCTGCGTGTCCAGGACGCTCTGCAGGCTGGTGCCGGCTTGGCTGTCCACCACCCACCAGCAGATCTCGGCATCGGCGCCCTGCTTTTCCGGCGGGTCAATGTAGACGCAGCCGAGCAGGACTGTTTCCGCGTCATCAAACAGCGCGTAATTAAAGGACTGGCGGGCCGCGATCTCCGCTTCGTGGCGGGCCAGGTCCTCCCTGTCCTGCTGGTAGGTCATCGAGGCGGGTGGCCAGCCCCACGCCGGGCCGAAGATCGACCACAGCCGTGGCTGGGACCCCATCACGGCCGGGTAATCCAGGTCAGCATCTGCGGCCGTGATCGGCCGCAGATGATACCCATCGGCGACCGGGACCCGGGCGGGGTGGATGAAATCAGCTGGCAGCCAGGCCATGGCCGTAGTCTCGACGCATATGCCGCAAAAGGCAATTCCGCCGGCGGAGGTGGAGCAGACTGACGCCCGCTAGTAACGATAAAGGTTGCGATGCAGCCAGCCGCGCATGCAGAACGGGGTAATCGGTGCGCCCGCATGTCCACTGCCGACACAGTTGCGATATCGCTCGTAATCGACGATCCGGCGCTGGTCAGGCAGCGATGATAGTCCTGGCTGCATCACCGTGCATGATCGAGGCGCACATCGCCGCCGTTCTGAGCGTTCGCTCTGTGAGCGTGCGGTTGCCTGAACGAGCGCCGTGCAAGACGTTACGGGGAAGCAGACCTATGCTCAGCGGACGGCGGGTCGACGGGGCGCCGGCGCTGTGACAGTTCTTCGCAGAACGAGCTGATGTCGGCATCGGTGCGCGCCTGCACGAGCTGGACGGTGTCGGTTATCAGGGTTTCAGCTTCCCGCAGGGCCTGCGCGGTCCCGCTGGTCCACAGCAGGCGAAGACGCTCGGCGAATTGCTCAGGCAGCACGTCCAGTTCGCCGGTCAGGTGGCTCTGCCATTTGATCATGCGATGCGGCGAGTACACGCCGTTGAGCGCCAGGACCGCGCCGAACACCGCGTGCCCGGCGCGGGCGAGCAGGTCATGGACCGCGAGATCGTCTCCCCGGTCGGCCAGCGCTTCCCGGGCCCCCCAGCCCCTGAGCACGTCCGGGCCGAGGGACCGCTCCACCACGGCCGCTACCAACTGGTCCGGGTACACGGCCCGCGCCTGCCAGGCGTTGATCAGCTCCGGCCCGTGCAGCGGACGACAACGGTGCAGCGCGGCCAGGCGCATGTGCTTGACCGGATCGGTGTCCGTGCGCAGCACGACGTCGTCGACGAAGCGGTCGATCGTGCTGACCAGGAAGCTGCTCACCGTCACCTCAAGGTCGCCGAGCCGGTAGTCGTCGCTCCACTCCTCCTCGTCATGGTCGTAGTCCCATAGCGCCTGCAGCTCACCGCCGACCACGTGAACCGGGCCTGACCGGTCCAGGTCACCCGGCGGATCGAACCAGTAGCAGTCCAGCTCGAGGTCAGAGAACCGGTCGGCCAGACCGGTCCCCACCGACCCGGCGACGGTCAAAGCCGCGAGCTTGTCGTTCGACGCGTACGCCCGGGCCACCCGCTCGGCCAGCGCCAGGCGCCACCCGGCGTGGACACTCGCTATACCTGATTCGCCATCGGGCCGGGCCACGGTCTGATCCTGCCAGCCGGGCACCGCCATCGCATCCGCGAGCCGCCGACGCAGACCGGCCTGAGCGCCCGCCACCTCGATCACCAGCCCGGCAGCCGCACCAGACCAGGCCGATCCGCGCTCAACGCCGAGCCGCGCGTTTGCGCTGCTCGCCGACGCCGAGCCGGCGACCCGGCGCAGGACGCCGCATGCGCTCAGACCACGCTCTGTGATCGGAGCTGGCCTCGCTTGACGATTCCGATCCGCCTTCGTTCGGTGCGTGTGGGTGAGACGGCGCCCGGGTTGGCTACGGCCGTGCACAACGGCGGTCATTCTGCGCGCCATGAGCAGGTGGCGCGGCAGACTCCCTGGCCGGCTTCCTCGCCGTTCTGCGGCTCGTTGCTGGCGGTAGAGGCCGGTTGCCCAGACTGAGGCCGCGTTACCGTACATGCCGGTGAGCGCGAGGTGGGTGCCTCGGCGAAACGCTGTACTCGGCGCTCAGTTGAAAGCCCTGCGCCCGGAATCGGGCCCCCGGGCGGTCCCGGTCGTCGATCTTGGGGCCCGCCTAGTGAGCAGGCAGGTCGAGCAGCCCATCGCACAACGGCCCGGCGCGATGTGCTGCGATCGCCGTAATGGCTTGGCCAAGCCTCAGCTGCCGCGCATGCTCGCGCCGTCCTGCCGGACCGAGGCCGGGCAGGACGAGGTCGCCATCGGTGGTGACATGGACGTGGCCGGGATGCGGGGCGGCGTGCACGACACCGACCTCGAAGATCTGCGTCAAGATCCTGTCAGGCGACCGCGCACCGCGGCCGGTCATCCCGGTTCAGCAAATGACCCGGCGACCTGCTGCCGTGAGGTCCTCCGCGGCTGGCATGGATGGTTGGAGCACCCCCCAGAATGGGGCGAGCCGCGAGCGGGCATCATGATCGCCGGCCGTTCACGCCCTCAGACGGCAGGCTCACCGATGTGGCCTGCGGGAACCCCCGCTCGCCTCGACTGCCGTCCCGCCCGCGCCGGCTT
>Ga0207693_10002256_pt1 | contig 16771 bp, 18 predicted proteins | sample LARL81metaG_FD_184347 | JGI IMG/M metagenome (GOLD analysis project Ga0207693, IMG submission 184347) | Corn, switchgrass and miscanthus rhizosphere microbial communities from Kellogg Biological Station, Michigan, USA - LAR L8-1 metaG... | ecosystem: Host-associated > Plants > Roots >...
GCCGAGGCGCGGGTGGTCCGGGATCGGAGCGACGCGCGCGTGGGCGAGATCGCGTTCGCCGTCACCGACGCGTGGCAGAACCGCCGCCTCGGCACCTATCTCGCCAAGCTGCTGGCGTGCCGGGCCCGCGAGCTCGGGATGGTGCGCCTACGGGCGACGATCCTCGCGGACAACTCGCGCTCGAAGGCGCTGCTCCTCGGGATGGGCCGGGTGGTCGGCCGCCGCTACGAGCAGGGCGCGGTCGAGCTCGAGATCGCGCTCGACTGACGCGTCCGGGCGGACCGCGCGGCTACGCTCGCGCCCGCATGTGCTTCGAGCTCGACTCGCTGCCGCCGATCCCGGTCATCCGCGGCGCCGCCGTCTCGCACGAGCGGCTCGAGCTGGAGGCGCCCGACGGCAATCGCTTCGCCGCGTTCTACGCGGCACCGGACGACCAGGCCGAGCGTGGTGTAGTGATCCTCCCCGACGTCCGGGGCCTGTACCGGTTCTACGAGGAGCTCGCTCTCCGCTTCGCCGAGCGCGGGATTGCAGCGATCGCGTTCGACTACTTCGGCCGGACGGCCGGCGCGTCCGAGCGGGGCGACGACTTCGAGTACAGGCCTCACGTCGAGCAGACGACGCCGGAGGGCGTGCAAGCCGATATGGGCGCCGCGGCTGCCGAGCTGCGGCGCCGAGGCGTGAGCACGATCTTCACCGTCGGGTTCTGCTTCGGCGGTCGCCACTCGTGGCTCGCCGCGGCAGCCGGACACGGGCTCGCCGGCGCCGTCGGCTTCTACGGGAGGCCCGGGGCGGGACGCGACGGCAGCCCGGGTCCCGCGCAGCGCGCGGCTGACATCGAGGCGCCGATCCTCGCGCTCCAGGCCGGCGCCGACCAGAACATCACGGCGGAGGACAACGCGGCGTTCGAGGCGGCGCTGACGGCCGCCGGCGTCGACTACGAGCTCGCCACGTACGACGGCGCGCCGCACAGCTTCTTCGACCGCAAGCAGGAGGAGTTCGCGGATGCCTCCGAGGACGCGTGGCGCCGTGTGCTCGAGTTCACGGAGCGGCACGCGGCCGGTTGACCCGCCAGTCAAAGCGGGAGTAGCGTCGCCCGGACAGCCGCCGAAAGGGGAGCCATGCGCATCATCGTCGCGGCGACGCTGGTTGCAGCCTGCGCCTGCCTGCTCGCGCCCGCAGCTTCCGCAAAGGAGCACACCAGCGCGGGCCAGCCGTTCCCGTCGAACCTCTACACGGTCGCGGACAACACGCAGATCACGGGCCTGCGCGTCCAGCTGCCGCAACCCGACTGCGCCACGCATCCGTCCGACTGCCAGGACGTCGCCGTGCTCGACACGCTGGACGGGTTCAACATCCAGCCGCGCATCTCTGTCCCCTTCTCCGGCCCGATCGACCTCTCGTCGGTCTCGAGCCACGCGATCTTCCTCGTCGGGCCACACGACCACGTCGTCGGGATCAACCAGGTCGTCTGGGAGCCCGCCGCGAAGACGCTCCACTTCGAGAGCGACGAGGAGCTCGCGCAGGACTCGACGTACCTGCTGGTCGTGACCAAGGACATCCGGGACGCCGACGGGCAACCGATCAAGGCGACGTTCCGGCACGACCTGAACTTCGGGCAGACGAAGGATCCCGCGACGAAGGCCTACCGGAAGGCGCTGCTCGACGCGCTGCCGATGGCGCTGGCCGGCGGCGCGGACCCGGACGACATCGCCGACGCCAGCCTCTTCACGACGCAGAGCATCACGGCGATCTCGCAGAAGATCAGGGCCCAGATCCATGCGGCCCCGCCCTCGCCCGTGACGTTCAACCTCGGCCCCGGCGGGACGCGCACGGTCTTTCCCGCCGCGACGCCGATCGCCTGGAACCGCCAGATCGGCACCGCGCCGACGTTCTCGACGACCACACTGCCGACGGCCGCGCTGTTCCTGTTCCCGGGCTCGGTCGCGTCGGTCGCCTTCGGCTCCTACGCCTCACCGGACTACGAGACCGCCGCGAAGGTGATCCCGCCGTACGGCACGGCGACCGGAACGCCGGTCCCGCAGGGGACGAACCAGATCCAGTTCACCCTCTTCGTCCCGTCCGGCGCCGCGCCTGCCGGCGGCTGGCCGACCGTCATCTTCGGGCACGGGTTCACGGACTCCAAGAACGGCGCGCCGTGGGTCGTCGCCTCGTCCCTCGCCCACGCGGGCCTTGCCACGATCGCGATCAACGTCGTCGGGCACGGCTTCGGCCCGCTGGGCACGTACACGGCCACGACACCGGCCGGCCCGGTGACCTTCCCCGCGGGCGGTCGCGGGATCGACCAGGACGGCAACGGGACGATCGACTCGACCGAGGGCGTCAACGCGGCGCCGCCGCAGACGCTCGTCAGCAATCGCGACGGGCTGCGCCAGACCGTGATCGACATCATGCAGCCCGTCCGGGAGCTGCAGGGCGGCATCGACGTGAACGGCGACGGCTCGTCCGACCTGAGCTCGAGCCGGATCTACTACGCCGGCCAGTCGTTCGGCGGCATCTACGGCGTGCAGCTGCTCGGGGTCGAGCCGGACATCCGCGCCGGCGTTCCCAACGTCCCCGGCGGCCCGATCGTCGAGATCGCGCGGCTGAGCCCGGCTTTCCGGCCGCTCATCGGCCTCGCCCTGATCTCGCGGACGCCGTCGCTCTACAACGTCTCGCCGCCGAACGCGACGCTGACGAACTTCAACGAGAACATCCCGCTGCGCAACCTGCCGATCGTCACGGACACCGTTCCGGGCGCGTCGGCGATCCAGGCGTACATCGACAACGCGGAGTGGGCGCAGCAGGCGGGCAATCCGGCCGCGTACGCGCCGCACATCAGGCCGGCTTCGACGCTCATCCAGTTCGCCCGCGGGGATCAGACAGTCCCCAACCCGACCGCGTCGGCGATCCTGCGTGCGTGCGGCTGCGCCTCGCGGGCGACCCTCTTCAGGAACGACCTCGCCTTCGCCCTGAACCCGGCGACGCCGAAGAACCCGCACACGTTCCTGACCAACATCGCGATCCCGTCCGTCGCGGCCTATGCGGTCGCCGCGCAGGCTCAGATGGCGACCTTCCTCGCGTCGGACGGCGCGATCACGATCGACCCGGACGGTGCGGGGCCGATCTTCGAGACCCCGACCTCGATGGTGCCGGAGGACCTCGCCTACATCCCGTAAGGACTACGACAGACCGGGCATCGGCCAGCCGTACGGAGGCTCCGCCGGGGCCAGGTGCGTCTTGCGCTCGAGCGCGCGGACGCGCATCGCCAGCGACGTCGCGAGCTCGCGGACGAAGCCGGGGTCGCGCGCGAGCAGGGCGAGGAACGCCTGGCGCGGAATCTCGATCGTGACCAGCTCGTCCAGCGCGATCACCGTCGCGGAGCGCGGGCCGCCGTCGAGCAGGGCGATCTCGCCGAAGTAGTCGCCCTCGCGGAGTGTGCGGCCGAGCTCCTTCCCGGCCACGCCTGCGCGACCGCGGACGATCAGGTAGAAGGCCTCGGCCGGGTCGCCCGCACGGACGACAAGCTCGCCGGGCCCGAAGGTCGCGCGGCGGGCGTGCCGCTCGAGCGTGCGCTTGCTGCGAATGGTCACGAGCGAAGGGTGACTCGCGGACGGCCGAGTTCCGAGGCGGGCGGCTGGCGTCTTCGGGGTGCGGCCAGCCGCACCACGTCTTAGCCACTCCTTAGGAAAACCTCAGTCGAATCTCAGACGACCTTGATTTCGTGCGGGGGTGTCCGAATCACCCCTCCTGATCCAGCGGTCGCGCGCTGCCTCCCTCCTCGGCGCGCGACCGCTGCGGCGGGCCACGGCGCTCGCGTTCATCTGGGCGATCGTGCTCGGCAACGCCGCCGTGATCGTCTGGCTCTGGTACCACGGCGGCAACGTCACCGACCTGCACAGCGCCGGGGACGTCCTGACGAGCATCGCGCGGATCACGGGCCTGCTCTCCGCCTACCTCGCGCTCCTCCAGGTCCTGCTGCTCGCGCGACTGCCCTGGCTCGAGCCGCTCGTCGGCTTCGACCGGCTGACCGTCTGGCACCGCTGGAACGGCCACGCCTGTCTCTACCTCGTCCTGGCCCACGTCGTCTTCTCGGTCTGGGGCTACGCGCTCCTCGACCGCATCTCCGTCCCGCACGAGCTCTCGACGATGCTCGGCGGCGGCATCTACCCGGGGATGATCACCGCGACCGTCGGGACGGGTCTCCTGGTCGCGGTCGTCGTCAGCTCCGTCGTCATCGTGCGCCGCCACCTGCGCTACGAGGCGTGGTACGCCGTCCATCTCACGGCGTACGCCGCGATCGCCCTGGCCTGGTTCCACCAGATCCCGACCGGCAACGAGCTCGTCCTCGACCGGGCGGCGGCGGACTACTGGCGCGCGCTCTTCGTCGCCACGCTGCTCCTCCTCGTCGTCTTCCGCGTCGCCGTGCCGATGGCCGCGGCGTTCCGCGACCGGCTGCGCGTCACGGAGGTCGTCCGTGAAGGGCCGGACGTCGTCTCGCTCCGGATCGCGGGCCCGGGAGTGCGGCGGCTTCAGGCTCGTGCGGGGCAGTTCTTCCTCTGGCGCTTCCTCACCCGCGGCCGCTGGTGGTCTTCGCACCCCTTCTCGCTCTCCGAGGCGCCTGACGGCCGGTCGCTCCGCATCACGGTGAAGGGCCTCGGCGACTTCACGAGCCGCATCGGAACCATCGAGCCGGGGACCCGCGTCGTCGCCGAGGGGCCGTTCGGCGTCTTCACCGAAGCTGCGCGGAGGCGCGAGCGCAGCCTCCTGATCGCCGGCGGGATCGGGATCACGCCGATCCGGGCGCTGATGGAGCAGATTCGCGGGCACGCGGTGATCCTGTACCGCGTCGTCCGCGAGCCGGAGGCGATCCTGCGCGAGGAGCTCGAGTGGATCGCAGCAGAACGCGGCCTCGAGCTCAGGATCGTCGCCGGCGACCATGCGACGGAGGACGGCGCCCGCCTGCTCTCCGTCGACCATCTGCAGGAGCTCGTCCCCGACATCGCCGAACGCGACGTCTACGTCTGCGGCCCTCCGGCGATGGCCGATCTGATCGAGCGGAACGTCCGCGCCGCGGGCGTCCCGCGCCGACTCGTCCATGTCGAACGATTCGCCCTCTAGGAAGGAGAGAGATGCGCAGAGCCATCATCGTGTTGCTCCTAGGCGTCGTCCTGTCGCTGCCGATCCTGGATGCGACCGCCGCGGCCAAGGCGGCGACGAGGAAGATCGTCGTCACCCGGAGCTTCACCGGTCCGACGGTCTCCGTCTCGCGGTGGGGGAACCTCTACGTGACGATCAAGGTCCGCAGGACGACCACGATCACGAACGGGAAGAAGAAGGTCGCGCGCCGGATCGTCGCCGTGAGCGTGCCGCTCTACCCGAACCACACCGACCGCTCGGTCTTCATCAACTCGCAGGCGATCCCGCTCCTGCGGAGCGCGACCCTGCAGAAGCAGACCGCCAACATCGGCTACGTCTCCGGCGCCACCGACACCAGCGACTCCTACGAGACCTCGCTCCAGGCCGCGATCCTGAAAGCGAGGCACTGGTGAACGCCGTGGCAACCGTCCCGTCCACGCACCGCGTCGAGCACGTGATGGGGATGCCGATCATCGTCGAGGTGCGCGACGCTTCCGCCCACCCGGCGCTGCTCGACGACGTGTTCGACTGGTTCCGGGACGTCGACGCGACGTTCAGCACCTACCGGGAGGACAGCGAGATCAACCGGATCGACCGCGGGGAGCTCGCGGCCGCGCAGGCCTCGCCGGACGTACGCGAGGTGCTCGACCGCTGCGACGAGCTCCGCCTCGAGACGCGCGGCTACTTCGACGTCCGCGCCGCCGGCCGCCTCGACCCGTCCGGCCTCGTCAAGGGCTGGTCGGTGGACCGCGCCGCGGCGTTCCTGGAGACGGCCGGCGTCGACAGCTTCCTGATCAGCGCCGGCGGCGACATCGTCGCCCGTGGCGGCCCCTGGCGGATCGGCATCCAGCACCCGCGGGAACGACAGCACGTCGCCGCGGTCCTCGAGGCGTACGACCTCGCGATCGCCACCTCCGGCGGATACGTGCGCGGCGACCACGTGATCAACCCGTACACGGGCAAGGCGCCCGGCGGCGTCCTCTCCGTCACGGTGATCGGGCCCGACCTCGGGACGGCGGACGCCTACGCGACGGCCGCCTTCGCGATGGGCGACGAGGCTGCGGCCGAATGGCTCGTGCGGCTCCGCCGCTACGAGGCGATGATCGTCCTCGAGCACGACGTCGTGCTCACGACGCCGGGGTTCCCCGCTGAGTGAATCCGGCCTGACCCGGCGCGCGACGCTCCTCCGGGTGGGCGGGCTCGCCGCGGCGGCGCTGGGCGTGGGCTCGTGGAAGCTCGGCGGCGGCGTCGAGGAAGCGGACGCGGTCAGCTGCGTGCTCACGCCCGAGCAGACGGAGGGCCCCTACTACATCTCCGGCGAGAAGCTCCGCCGCAACATCACGGAAGGCCGGCCCGGGACGCCACTCTGGCTGCGGGCGGCCGTCGTGGACGCGCGCACGTGCCGACCGATCAAGAACGCGGTCGTCGACGTCTGGCACGCCGACGCGGCGGGCGTCTACTCCGGCTTCGGCGACGGAGCGGGGAGCCGCACCTTCATGCGCGGCCTCCAGCGGACGAACGCCAAGGGGCTCGCCCTCTTCCGGAGCGTCTATCCGGGCTGGTACCAGGGGCGGACCGTGCACGTCCACGTCAAGGTGCACGTCGGCGGGAACATCCTCCATACCGGCCAGCTCTACTTCCCGGACTCCGTCACCGACGCGGTCTACCGGCGCGCGCCGTACGTCCAGCGCGGCGACCGGACGATGCGCAACGCCGACGACCCGATCTTCCGCGACGGCGGGACCCGCTCGATGCTGCGGCTCCGGAGGAGCGGGAGCGCCTACGTCGCGTCGATCACGATGGGCGTTCGCCGCCGCTAGGCGGGCGTCGCGCCACCTCCGTCCGAGCCTGGCGCAGCTGGCGCGAGCGGACGGGGTGCGCGCCGAGCTCCCACGCCAGCGCCAGCGGCGTCGCCCGCATCGGCGCGGCGTGGAACTCCGTCGCGATCCCGTGGTCCGCATAGAGCGCCTCGAAGAACCAGCGGACACGTCGGCGGTGCAGCGGAGCCGACACGACCACGGCCCGCTCGATCCCGCGCTCGACCAGGAGCGGCAGCGTGCGCGACGCGTTCTGCGCCGTCGTCTGCGCGGTTTCCTCGAGGACGAGCTCAGGCTCGTCCGGGCCGCGCCACAGGCGGCGCATCTGCTCGGCTTCCGAGACGCGGCCGACCGGAGACCAGCCGCTGAAGACGACGACGCCCGGCTCGAGCTCCTCGGCGAGCCGCTGCGCCTCGGCGACGAGCCGCCGACAGGTCGGGCTGGTGTGCCCGCGCCGGGTACGCCGGCTGTGCCCGGGCACGACGACGGCGAGCTGCGGGTTCACGCTTCTGCCCGGGCGTAACCGATCTCGCGGAGGGCCCCGGAGATCTCGTCGAGGATCGCCGGGTCGTCGATCGTCGCCGGCGTCGTGTACTCCTCGGCGTCCGCGATCCGCCGCATCGTCCCGCGCAGGATCTTCCCGGAGCGGGTCTTCGGCAGCCGGTCGACGACGACCGCGCGCTTGAAGGACGCGACCGGCCCGATCCGGTCTCGCACGAGCTGGACGACCTCCGTGACGATCTCGTCGTGCTGCCGGTCGACGCCGGCCTTGAGGACGACGAGCCCGACCGGCAGCTGGCCCTTCAGGTCGTCGGCGACGCCGATGACGGCGCACTCCGCCACGTCGGCGTGCGACGCCAGGACCTCCTCGATCGCGCCGGTCGAGAGGCGGTGCCCGGCGACGTTGATGATGTCGTCGGTTCGGGCCATGACGAACAGGTAGCCGTTCTCGTCGAGGTAGCCGGCGTCGGCGGTCTCGTAGCAGCCCGGGAAGCTGGAGAGGTAGCTCTCCCGGAAACGGTCCTCCGCGTTCCAGAGCGTCGGCGTCACGCCCGGCGGCATCGGGAGGCGCACGACGATCGCGCCGATCTCGCCCGGCTCGCGGTCGTTCCCGTCGCTGTCGACGACGCGGACGTCCCAGCCGGGCACAGGCCGCGTCGGCGACCCCGCGACGACGGGGAGCCGCTCGATCCCGAGGCAGTTCGCCGCCATCGGCCAGCCGCTCTCCGTCTGCCACCAGTGGTCGATCACCGGCACGCCGAGCTTCCGCTCGGCCCAGTGGAGCGTGTCGGGGTCGCACCGTTCGCCGGCCAGGAAGAGCGCGCGGAAACCGCCGAGCTCGTGGTCGGCGATGAGGTCGCCCTCCGGATCCTGCTGGCGGATCGCCCGGAACGTCGTCGGGGCCGTGAACAGCGTGCAGATCCCGTGCTGCTCGATCACGCGCCAGAAGGCGCCGGCGTCCGGCGTCCCCACCGGCTTGCCCTCGTAGAGGACGGTCGTGCAGCCGTGCAGGAGCGGCGCGTAGACGATGTACGAGTGGCCGACGGCCCAGCCGATGTCGGACGCGGCCCAGTAGACCTCGCCCGGCTCGACGTCGTAGACGTTCCGCATCGTCCACGCGAGCGCGACCGCGTGGCCGCCGTTGTCACGGACGATCCCCTTCGGCTGCCCGGTCGTCCCGGACGTGTAGAGGATGTAGAGCGGGTCGGTCGCGTCGACGGAGACGCAGTCCACGGGCTGGGCTGCGGCGACGGCGTCGCGCCAGTCGACGTCGCGCGCCGGGTCGAGCTCCGCCTCGAGCATCGGCCGCTGGAGGATCACGCAACGCTCGGGCTTCCACCGCGCGAGGTCGATCGCGCCGTCGAGGAGCGGCTTGTACGCGACCAGCCGGCCGGGCTCGATCCCGCAGGAGCCGGCGACGATCGCCTTCGGCTGTGCGTCGTCGATCCGGCTCGCGAGCTCGTGCGAGGCGAAGCCGCCGAAGACGACCGAGTGGACGGCGCCGATCCGTGCGCAGGCGAGCATCGCGATCACGGCCTCCGGGACCATCGGCATGTAGACGATGACGCGGTCGCCGCGCTCGACTCCCTGCGCCCGCAGCGCGCCGGCGAAACGGGCGACGGCGTCACGGAGCTCCCGGTACGTGAACGTCTCGACCGTCTCCGCGACGGGCGAGTCGTAGATCAGCGCGAGCTGGTCGGGGCGCCCGCCGTCGACGTGGCGGTCGAGCGCGTTGTGGCACGTGTTGAGCCGTCCGCCGGTGAACCAGCGGTAGAGCGGCGCCCGGGAGTCGTCCAGCACGCGCTGCCACGGCTCGTCCCAGTCGATCGCGCCCGCGGCGTCGGCCCAGAACGCCTCGGGCTCCTCGAGCGAGCGCCGGTGGATCTCGTCGAGCCGGCCCACGCGAGCAATCTAGCCCGCGAACGCCGCGAGCACCTCGTCCGTCTCCCGGACGAGCGTCGCCACGAGCTCGGCCGCGCCGAGCGCCCGTCCGCGCGGGGCGCCCTGGCCGGCGAGCACCTGCGCGAGCTCCTCGCGCCCCTGCTCGACCGCCGCCCGGGTGACCGGCCCGGTCGCGACCGCCTGGAGCGGGAACGGCAGCGGCTCGACGTCCGCGAGCCGGTCCGAGAGCGCGTTCCGGACACCGCGCGCGGGGCGGCCGGTGAAGCGGTCGGTCACGACCGTCGACTCGGCGCCGGCGAGCACGCGGCGCTCCACGTCCGTGAGCGCGCTCTCGCCGGTGCTGAGGAAGGCCGTGCCGACCTGGACTCCGTCGGCGCCGAGCGCGAAGGCGGCCGCGACGCCGCGGCCGTCCATGATCCCGCCCGCGGCGAGCACCGGCACTCCGATCGCGTCGACGACCGCGGGCACGAGCGCGAGCGAGCCGATCAGCCCTTCCTCGAACCCGTGCAGGAACGTCCCACGGTGGCCGCCGGCCTCGCTGCCCTGCGCCACGACCAGGTCGACGCCGGCGCGCTCGAGCGCCGTCGCCTCGGCCGGAGACGTCGCGGTGCCGGCGATCACCGCCCCGGCCTTGCGCACCTCGTCGAGCGGCGGGATCCCGAAGGTGAAGCTGAAGACCGGAACGCGCTCCTCGGCGACGACCGCGAGCTGGCGCTCCAGCAGCATCGACGGGTCGAACGGGGCGCGCACCTCGGTCGGCACGGCGACGCCGACGTCCTCGTAGAGCGGCTCGAGCCCGGCCAGCGCGCTCGTGGGATCCGCATCCGGGTCGAACGGCGGCCACGCGAAGACGTTGACGCCGAACGGGCGGTCGGTCAGCTCGCGGATGCGGCGGATCGTCGCCCGCAGCTCGTCCGGGGGCGTCCGTGCAGCTCCGACGGAGCCGAGCCCGCCCGCCTCCGACACTGCGGCGACCAGCTCAGGCGTCGTGGAGCCCGCCATCGGCGCCTGGACGATCGGGTACCGGATCCCCAGCAGCTCGGCTGCGCGCGTCGGCCAGGCCACGCTCCGACTCTATCGGGGGCTACATTCGAGTCGATGGAGCGGATCACCCGTCGAGAGCTGCTCGAGCGTGGCGGAAGCCTCGCGCTCGCGCTGCCGCTCGCCGGGCCGCTCGGCTGGGCGGCCGCTCCGCCGACGGGGATCTTCGCCGAGCTGCAGCGGCAGATCCAGGGCGACGTCGTCACGCCCGGCGAGGCCGGCTACGACCAGGCCCGCGTCCTCTACAACACGCGCTTCGACGGGATCAGGCCGCGCGCGGTCGTCTTCTGCGAGTCCGTCGTCGACGTCGAGCGGACCGTCCACTGGGCGCGTCAGCACAAGGTTCGGATCGTGCCGCGCTCCGGCGGCCACAGTTACGGCGGCTACTCGACCACGACCGGCGTCGTCGTGGACGTGTCGCGGATCGCCGCGGTCTCCGTCGACGCGAGGCACCGCGCCGCGGTCGGCGCGGGCGCGCGGCTGATCGACGTCTACGACCGGCTGTGGCAGCGGCGGCTCACCGTCCCGGCGGGCACGTGCCCGACCGTCGGGATCGCCGGCCTTGCGACGGGCGGCGGCATCGGGTTCGCCGCGCGCAAGTTCGGCCTGACCTGCGACAACCTGCTGGGAGCGAGGATCGTCCTCGCGAACGGGACCGCCCTCGACGTCGACGCGGCTTCGCATCCCGACCTCTACTGGGCGCTTCGCGGCGGCGGGGCCGGGAGCTTCGGGATCGTGACGCGGCTCGTCTTCCGCACGCATCCCGTCGGCATGGTCTCCACGTACTCGCTCGAGTGGCCGTGGTCGGATGCGCGTCGGGTCGTCGCGGCGTGGCAGCGCCTGGCGCCGCACGCGCCCGACGGACTGTTCTCCGTCCTCAACCTCAACGCCGCCGGAGGCTCGCCGCCGCGCATCACCTCGGCCGGCCAGTTCTTCGGCTCGGCGGATCAGCTGCGCGCGCTCGTCCAGCCGCTCGCCGATGCCGGGGCGCCGACGCGGTTCACGGTCACGGCGCGGACGTACATGGACGCCGTGCAGATGTGGGCCGGCTGTGGCGGCGACACGATCGCCGAGTGCCACCTGCCGCCGCAGGGCCATCTCGGCCGCTCGACGTTCAAGGGGAAGTCCGGCTACGTGAACAGGGGCAAGCCGCTGAGCGCCAGGGGAATCGACACGCTCGTCCGCGGGATCGAGTCGCGTCAGAGCGCGGGACCGGGGAGCGGGATCGTCCTGCTCGACTCGTACGGCGGCGCGATCAACCGCGTTGCGAAGGGGGCGACCGCGTTCGTCCACCGCGACGCGCTCTTCTCGATCCAGTACCTGGCGTACTGGTCTCCGACCGACCCGGCGACGGTCGCGGCGGCGAACCTGCGCTGGCTGCGGACGCTGCGCGGCTCGCTCCGCCCCTTCGTCTCGCCCTTCGCGTACCAGAACTACATCGACCCCGAGCTTCAGAACTGGCGCCAGGCGTACTACGGAACCAACCTGCAGCGGCTCGTCACCGTGAAGCGCCGCTACGACCCGAACAACGTGTTCCGGTTCGCGCAGAGCATCCCGACCCGGTTGTGACCCGTCAGCCGCGGGTGTAGCCGCCGCCCCTGAGCCAGAGCAGCAGGATGACGGCCGGGACGACGAGCCCGCCGATCCCGAAGACGAGGAATGCCTCGAGCGAATCGACGTGGCGCTCGAGCCAGGCGAAGTTCTGGCCGAAGAAGCCGGTCACGAAGGTGAGGGGGAGGAAGACCGTCGCCACGAGCGTGAGCTGTTTCGCGACCTGGTTCTGCTGGGCCGCGATCTCGTTCTGGCGGAGCGTGATCAGCGCGAGGTTGGCGTCCAGGGCGCTCGCGAGCTGATCCCGCTGGGTCAGCACCTCCTCCTGGGCGCGGCGGATGTGATCGAGGATGTCGCGGAAGTAGCTCCGCAGGGCCGGGTCCATCCCGGTGAACGCGCCGCGCTGGATCGCCTCGAGCGGCTGAACGAGCGGATGGATCGCCCGATAGACGTCGGTCGTCTCGCGCTTCAGGACGTAGATGCGCTCGGTCAGGTCGTCGCCGTGCTCGAAGATGCCGCGCTCGATCTCCTCGATGTCGCGGTCGAGCTCCGCGACGACCGGCCCGTAGTCGTCGACGACGGAGTCGAGGATCCCCCACACGACCGCGGCCGGCCCGCCGTGCAGCAGCTCCGGGTACGAGCGCTCGAGGTTGTCCCTCGTCCGCAGTGGATCGCCCGCCTCGCCGTGGCGCACGGCGATCACGTACCCCGTGCCTAGGAAGACACTGAGCTCCCCGAACGTCGCGGCGCGGGTCTCCCGGTCGTAGCGGGCCGTCTTGAAGACGATGAAGGTGAAGTCCTCGAAGGCCTCGACCTTGGGAAGCTGGTGGGCCATGGACGCGTCCTCGATTGCGAGCTCGTGCAGGCCGAACAGCCCGGCGACCGCCTGCAGCTCCGTCACGCTTGGATCCTGGAGCTCGATCCACACGTAGGTGTTGCCGCGCCGCGGCAGTGCCGCAGCGTCCTCCAGCGTCAGCTCGAGGTCGAGGCGACGGACGCCCCGCTCGTAGTACGCGCACTTCACCATGACTCCGTCTGAACGGAGTCTTAGACTGCGCCTGTGTTCCTCCTCCTGCGTCTCGCGGTCGCGATCGCGATCAACGCGCTGGCCCTGTGGGTCGCGGACGCGCTCTGGGACAGCGTCTCGATCAACGGCTTCTGGGCGTACTTCATCGGCGCGCTCGTGCTCGGCATCGCGAACGCCGTGCTGAAGCCGATCCTCGCGATCCTGACGCTGCCGCTGATCATCGTGACCCTCGGCCTCTTCTACCTCCTGATCAACATCGCGATGGTCGGGCTCGCGGAGTGGATCGCGCCGAACTTCTCGATCAACGGCTTCTGGACGTACGTCGGCGTCGTGTTCGTGGTCTGGGCCGTGAACTGGATCGCGGACGTGGTCCTCGAGCGCGGGCCCAAGGCCGTCAACGCCTAGAAGAGCTCCCGGCTGATCAGGTCATCGGGTCGAGCGGCAGCGTGGCCGTCACGACCGTGCCTCGGCCCGGGCTGCTGATCACGCTGAGCTGACCGCCGATCGCGCTCGCGCGGTCGTGGAGCCCGAGGATGCCCGTCCCGCTCGCCGGGTCGGCGCCGCCGCAGCCGTCGTCCGTGATCTCGAGCCGGAGCGTCGTCTCGCCGCGCGTGACGACGATCCGCGCGCAAGTGGCCTTCGCGTGCTTGACGACGTTCGTGAGGGACTCCGCGGCGATGAAGTACACGGCCGCCTCGAGCGCGGGGTCGTAACGGTCCTCGCACACGTCGATGTCGACCGGGATAGGGAATCCCCCCACGAGAGCCGGCAACGCGTGGGACAGGCCGCGGGCGGTCAGGATGGCGGGGTGGAGGCCGCGGGCGAGCTCACGCAGCTCGTCGAGCGCCTGCTCGAGCTGCTGGGAAGCCTCGTCGACGAGCGCCTCGGCCCCTTCGGGCGCAGTCCGGATCTTCCCGCGCGCGAGCCGCAGGGTCAGCGCGAGCGCGACGAGCCGCTGCTGCGCGCCGTCGTGGAGGTTCCGCTCGAGACGCTGACGCTCCTCGTCGCCGGCGCTGACGAGCCGGCGGCGCGACGACTGGAGGTCGGCCTTCGCCTGCGCGCTGGCGACCGCGAGCGAGACGAGTTCGCAGAACGCGCCGAGCCGTGCCTCGCTCTCCGGCGGAAGCGACTCCTCGCTTGCGACGACGACCGCGCCCCAGAGGATCCCGGCGACCGAGATCGGGGCGGCGACCGTCGACCTGTAGCCGATGCTCGCCATCCGGGCCGGCAGCTCGCCGGCCAGCTCCGCGTAGTTGTCGATGCGGGCCGGAGCGCCGCTGAACAGGACGCGCCCGATCGTCGTGTTCTCCGTGGCGGGAAGCCGCTCGCCGAGCGGGTACCCCGGCACCTCGTCGCGGGCGTAGCGGCCGACGATCGTCGCCGTGTCGTCGCCCTCGTAGCGGAAGACGACCGAGGCGCGCACCTCGAGCACGCGCGCGCACTCCTCGGAGACGGCGTTGTAGACGCGCTCCGGCGGCGCCTCGGCTGCGACGAGCGTCGCGACCCTGCGCAGCGCGCGCTGCTCCTGCGCCAGCAGGCTGACCTCGACGAGCTTCGCCTCGACGTCGCCCTCGACGGGATCCGCGCCTTCCCGCTCGCGCCTGGTCAGGTCGAGGCCCGAGGTGACGATGTACTCGAGCTTTCCGTCGGCGCCGACCACCGGCTTGTTCGACCACGCGATCAGGAGCCGGCCGCCGTCCTTGGTCAGCCAGTGCCCCACCTGCGGGCTCGAGTGCTGCGTGGTCTCGATGTGGCGCAGGACGCCGGTGAACGCCTCGGCCTCCTCCTGCGGGATCACCGACTCGCGCGCGTCGCGGCCGATGACCTCCTCGCGGCGGAAGCCCGTCGAGCGTTCGCAGGCGTCGTTGAAGAGCAGGATGACCCCGTTCGGGTCCAGGACGCACACGAGCGACTGCGTCGTCTCCGTGAGCGCGGTCGCGAAGACGCTGGGCTCGACGGCCGGAGAGCGCGGGATCTCGGTATCGGCCATTCGGGGCGAGGGTACCGGCGTCGCGGGCCGGTGACCCTGGTCACGTGGGCGGTTTGCAGGGCGAGAAACCGGAGAATTACACGCTTCGTACCACGGAATAGCCCTTGAAACCAGTAAACGGGAAGGGGTGGTCGAATGGCCACATTCCGTGACCAGGAGATGCGCACCGGGTGGAGCCGCACACGCTGGCTCGTCGTCCTCGGTGTCGTGATCGCGATCGTCGCAGCCGTGATCCTGATCGTCGTCTTCGCAGGCGGCGGAGGGTCGGGGGGCGGCGCGGGCTACTAGCGACCGCAGGGAGAAGGCCCCGGGCGGGGCCTTCTCCTACTCCAGCTCGAGCCGCTCGTAGGCGAGAACCAGCTCCTCCATCGCCACGTCGGAGGCCTTCGCGTTGAACGGGCCGCTGACGTGCTTGACGATCCGCGCCCGGAGCAGCTTCCAGGTCTGCACGACGGTCGTGTGGTCCTCGTTCATCAGGTGGACGAGGACTGTGCGCACCGCGCCCTGGTCGCCGTTCCTGATGTCGTTCAGCCACTGGTAGAGGTCGAGCGAGCCGATGACGCCGCGCTTCAGCGTCACGTCGGTCGCCTTGTTCAGGCCCGTGATCTTCCGGACGCTGTTCTCCTTCTCGTTGCCATTGCGGTACTCGATCACGTCGACGCTCATGCCGATCTCGCTGCACTCCTGGAAGCCGGCCTGCGGGCCGTCGGTCTGCCCCGTGCCGAGGTCGACGAGGAAGTTGAACTGCGCGTAGGGGCGGTCGCGGAGGACGGCCATCTCAGCCTCCTGTCGGGTTGTCGGGGGTGCTCCAGACGACGTCGTCGAACGTCAGCTCGAGCTCTTCGTAGGCGATGCCGCTCTCGAGCGCGTTGAGCGCCGGGCCGGACCAGCGGGACGGCCACGCACCGACGAGCTGCCACGACCCGGCGACCGTCCCGCCGGGCCCATCGAGCAGCTGGATCGTCACGGGCCGCCGGTCGTCCTTACCGGCGACGATCGCCCTGCGCCAGTCGTAGAGCTCGGTCGAGCCCGTCAGGGCGCGCCGGAGCACGACGCTGGCGAACGCGTGGCGCGCGTCCGCGGGGAGCGCCGGGTCGGTCTGCGACGTCACGCTTCCCACCTCGCTGAAGCCCACCTCGCGACGCCCGATCAGGACGCGGAAGTGACTCGTCCCCAGCAACGGCTCGACGTTCCGTCCCGGCATCGCCCGGGCAACTCTAGACTCGGCCAGTGGCCGACTGGGTGACGATCTCCGCGCTCGCGACCGCGGGCGGGACGCTCGTGCTCGCCGGCGCCACCTACGGCTCCGTCCGCTCGGCGAACCGGGCGGCGCGCGTCGCGGAGCAGTCGCTCCTGACCAGCCTGCGGCCGCTCCTGATCTCCTCGAAGCTCGAGGATCCGCCCCAGAAGGTCGGGTTCATGGACGGGAGGACGCTCGCCGTCCGAGGCGGCGGCGCGGCCGCGGAGACGGCCGACCAGGCGGTGTATCTCGCGATCTCGGTCCGGAACGCCGGCAGCGGCATCGCCGTCCTGCACGGCTGGCATGTCTACCCGACGCCCCCTGTACTGGGTCAAGGCCGCGGCGAGCATCCGCCATCCGCTCACGATCACGCCGCTGACGCTGACCTTCTCGACGGGCCTGATCGACGCCGCCAGCTATCTCGGGCTCGGTCGCGTGTTCACCGCCAACATGACCGGCAACGTCGTGCTGCTCGGCTTCGGCATCGCCGGCAACGGTGGACTGCCTGTCGTGGCGCCGTTGATTTCGCCCGGGTGCTTCCTCGTGGGATCAGCCGGTGGTGGCAT
>Ga0207693_10002257_pt1 | contig 16770 bp, 19 predicted proteins | sample LARL81metaG_FD_184347 | JGI IMG/M metagenome (GOLD analysis project Ga0207693, IMG submission 184347) | Corn, switchgrass and miscanthus rhizosphere microbial communities from Kellogg Biological Station, Michigan, USA - LAR L8-1 metaG... | ecosystem: Host-associated > Plants > Roots >...
AACGCTTCTTTGCAGCCTGGACATTGTTGCGAAGGTCTTCCTCTCTGAAATGCGCCGCCTGCCATTTATCGACTTCGGCAACGTCATGATTGACCGAGGCCAGCGCTTCTTCCTGTTTGATTGCTGCAATCCATTCCTCGACTGCCGCCTTATAGGACTTCTGCATCTGGTCTAATTCTACGGTTCCAATCGTCATAGCGGACCTCCATCGCATCGACATTCTTTTCCGGTCCTGTTGCAGGCATATGACTGCTTTGCGCCCTGGGCTGGCAGAAAGCGATTCCGCCACCCTCGACTAGACCCCGCACTTTTCCTGTCTGATTGCTGCAATCCATTCCGCAACGGCTGCAAATGCAACTTCTGTATCTGGTATTAAGAAGTTACGCGGGCGGCGATTACTTGACAGGCTCCGCGCACAACAATGACAATCGTTGCGATCGCCGGATAACGTGGGAGCGTCGCATGCGTCGTCTCGTTTTTGCTCTGGTTTCCGTACTTTTTGCAGCCTTTTACACCGTTGACGCGCAGGCGCAGGCACCGCTGCAGAAGATCCGCGTTACCATCCCTGTTCCGGTGCTCACGTTCTATCCGCTCTATGTTGCCCGCGATCACGGCGATTTCGCCAAACAGGGACTCGATGTCGAGATCATCACGACATCTGGTGACGGCCCCGATGTCGATGCGTTGATCGCCGGTAGCGTGCAATTCACCGTTTCGACGCCCAACCGACTGTTCATGGCCTATGAGCAGGGCAAACCGCTGCTCGCCGTCGCCAATCTCGGCAACGTGATGGCGATCGAATGCTGGATGAACAAGGACACCGCCACCAAACTCGGTGTTTCGACCGCCACGCCACTCGAACAACGTCTCAAGGCCCTCAAAGGCTTGACGGTCGCCGGTACGCGGCCGGGCGCATTCACATACCTGCTGCTCGTTGAATACGCCAAACGGGTCGGGCTTGAACCACAAAAGGATCTCAAAATCATCGGGATCGGCGGTCCGGCGGCGATGATCCCGGCGATCGAAAACGATCAGATCCAGGTGGCCTGCAATGGCAGTCCGGCGCCGGAACTTGCGGTCTCGCGCGGCAAATCGGTGATGTTCACCAACAATCTCACCGGCGGAGATCCTGCTTATCAGAACTTCCTGTTCGAACTGCTTTACGTGCGGCCGGACTTCGCCAAGGAGAACCCCGAAACCGTCCGCAAGATGATCCGAGCACTGGCTGATGCCATCAATTTCATTCACGACGGCTCCGACGCCGATCACCTCGTCATCCTGAAAAAGAATTTCAGCGGTGCGCCCGACGAGATGCTGCTGGACTCAATGCATCATATGCGGCCGATATTCATCCGCGACGTACGCGTCACGCAGGAAGCGGTCGATAAAGCCGGAAAATTCATGCTGCAAACCGGCGTGGTCAGCAAACTTCCGAATTGGACCGAGGTCTCATCCAACGAGTACATCAGTAAGTGAACACCGCGAGCCAAGCCGGGGGGGCGGAGCTAGCTCTTGCGGGTGTCGGCAAACGCTTCCAGGCCCGCGACCGGGTCGTCACTGCGCTCGAGGCGACCACGCTCACTATCGAAAACGGCGAGTTTGTTACGCTCGTCGGGCCAAGCGGTTGCGGGAAGTCGACGCTGCTTAACATCATTTCCGGACTGACCTTCGCAAGCGAAGGTTCAGTGCGCCTCGATGGCAGCACCATCACGGGGGTTAACCGGCGCGTTGGCTACATTACCCAGCAGGACAACCTGTTCCCTTGGCGTACCTTACGGGAAAATGTTGCCCTTCCGCTCGAGCTGGCCGGCGTTCCTGCCAGGGAACGGCGCGGAAAGGCCGACCACTGGCTGGCGCGCGTCGGGCTCGATGGTTTCGGCGATGCTTTCCCTTACGAACTGTCAGGAGGCATGCGCCAGCGCGGCAATATCATACGTACGCTGATTTACGAGCCGTCGGTGATCCTTATGGACGAGCCGTTCGGGCCACTCGACGCGCAGACACGCATCGTTCTGCAGGACATGTTGCTTTCGATATGGGATAGCGCGCGCAGCACCATCGTTTTCGTGACGCATGACTTGACGGAGGCGATAGCACTTGCCGATCGGGTGCTTCTCATGAGTGCCCGCCCCGGCCGTATTGTGCGTGCGGACCGCGTCAACATCCCGCGGCCGCGCAATGTCTTTCAAATCCACGAAGATCCGGAATTTCGGCGGCTCTACAACGAAATCTGGGACGAGCTTCGCGTGCAGGTACGGAATGTCGACGTCGCCGCCCATTGAGGAATCCGCGCCCGCGCCGATGACGCGTCGGCGGTTCGACACGGAAAGTCCGTGGGTGGTCAATGCCAGCCGCCTGATCCTGCTCATTGTCCTGTTTGCGTTATGGGAGATCGGCGGAGGCTGGTTGTTTGATACCTTTTATTTCAGCAAGCCGTCGCTGATCGCCAAGGCGTTCGCGCACGACATCGTCGATCCGGCCTTCTATACCGACCTCGCGACCACAGGACTCGAACTCGTCCTCGGCTACGTCATCGGTGGAGTTTCGGGCATCGCGCTCGGCATCCTGCTGGCGCGCTGGCGTTTCGTCGGAAAAATCTGTGACCCGTTCCTGCTGGCACTCAACAGCGTGCCACGTATTGCGGTCGCGCCAATGCTCATCGTGTGGTTCGGCATCGGGATTGCCTCAAAGGTCTTCCTCGCCGGCACGCTGGTGTTCTTCATCACGTTCTTCAACACGCTGTCCGGCATTCGCGGCGTCGACAAGGCTCTTTGCGACGTCGCCCGTGTACAGGGCGCTAGCGAGTGGCAGATCTTCACCAAGGTGATGATGCCACATGCCTCGGCGTGGATCCTGACAGGGCTGAAAATGAGCCTGCCGTTTGCCCTCGTCGGCGTCATCATCGGCGAGTTCCTGGTGTCATCCCAGGGGCTCGGCTACCGGCTGAATTTCTATTCGACGCAATACAACACGGCGGGCGCTATCTCGATGATCCTGATCATGATGTTTCTGATGATGGTGCTCACCGCCATCGCCGACCGGGTCGACGCCCGCCTGCTTCGCTGGCGGCCGAGTGACCGCGAAGCCGGCGGCGTGGTTCCAAAAGCCTGAAGGAGAAAACACATGGCGCTTACTCGCCACATCGTCCCGCCACCCACGCCCGGGCTCGACATGACGGCACAATACGGCTGGCCGCAATGCTGCGCGACGCGGGCTGGCGATTTCGTATTTGTGTCGGGCGTCGTTGCGATCGATCCGGAAACCGGCGACCGCATGCTCGGGACCGTGACCGAGGAAGCGCATCGGGTCTTCAAGAATCTCAAGATGATCCTGGAACAGGCCGGATCCTCGCTTGAGCGATTGGTCGCTGTGCACGCCGGCATCTATGACCGCATCGAATATGACGTGCTCAACCGCGTCTATCGCCAATACGTGCCGAATGGTCCACCAGCGCGCACTGTCTGGAGCATTCAGATCATTGACGGATTTAAGGTTCAACTCGACGCCGTGGCCGTCGTTTAGTGGAGGAAACAGATGTCGATCAAACGCGAAATCATTCAGCCGAAAAACGACATGCTCAACGTGTCGCGCAATTTCAAATTGCCGCATAGCCCCGGCATCAAGGCGGGCGATTTCATTTTTCTGTCAGGCATGGTGTCGGTCGACGACAAGACTGGGGAGCGCAACCTCGGAACCGTCGCCCAGGAGACCCATCAGATTCTGTCGAACATGAAGCACATGCTTGAATCGGCTGGTTCCTCGATGGAGCGTGTCGTCAAGATCAACGTGCTGCTTTACGATATGCTTGAGTTCGAGAACATGAACGCGGTGTACCGCAAGTTCTTCCCGAAGGATCCGCCGGCACGCACGACGTGTGGCGTTCAATTGAGCTTCGGGATGAAAGTCGAAATCGAGTGTATCGCCCTCGCCGGCTGAACAGTTTTGGCGCAAGGCACGAGACCAGACATGGCGATTGACGTTCTCAAGGTCGAACTGAAGTCGGTCTCCGACGCCTCGGGTCTCGAAAAAGCGATCACCGATAAGCGGTTTACGGCAGACGAAGTCGTCGGCGTCATCGGCAAGACCGAGGGAAACGGCGGGGTCAACGACTTCACGCGCATCCTTGCCGACCAAGCGTTCCGCAGGGTTCTGCTCAGGCACGGCAAGCGGGACGAGACGGCAGTCAACCAGGTTCCGATGGTGTGGTCTGGCGGCTGCGACGGCGTCATAACCCCACACGCAACGATCTTTGCGCGCAATGGAAAGAACGGCCCTGCCTCGCAATCGCGTTTGGTCATGGGTACCGCCATGAGCGTCGAGCTCCTCCCGGAAGATATCGGCCGGCCGGCGATGGTCGAAAAGGTCGCTGCCGCCGTCAGAGATGCAATGCGGGATGCTGGTATCGATAACCCCAAAGACGTGCACTACGTGCAGACCAAGACGCCTCTGCTCACAATCGATTCCGTTCGGGATGCGGAATCGCGCGGCCAGCACGTCGCCTGCGAGGTGCATGACTCTATGGGCGTATCCAATGGCACGACTGCGCTCGGCATTGCAGTGGCGCTGGGCGAGATCAATATGCCGAAGGCTGAAGAGATCTGCCGCAATCTCGATCTTTATTCATCCGTTGCCTCGTGCTCGTCGGGTGTCGAGTTGACGCAGGCGCAGATCGTGCTTCTTGGCAACAGGGCCGGCGCCGGTGGCCGCTACCGAATCGGTCATTCCGTGATGGAGGACGCACTCGACATCGATGGCATCTATGAATCGATCCGCAACGCCGGCCTTTCCTTGCCCGAGCGCGCGCGTGCCAGCGACCTGAACGGGAAACTCGTCAATTGCTTCATGAAGTGCGAAGCGGACCGCCGTGGCAGCTTGCGTGGCCGCCGCCAGATCATGCTCGATGATTCCGACGTCCACCATCATCGCCACTCAAAGGGAGCCGTGGGCGGTGTTGCGGCCGCCGCGATCGGCGATCCGGCCGTCTTCGTATCGGTCGATGCCATGCACCAGGGGCCGCAAGGCGGTGGTCCCGTCATCGCCATCGTCGACGTCGGCGAATGAGATCGCGTTATTCGATCGCCTCGTCGGCGCGCGCGAGCACCAGGGCGGTACGGTAAGACCAAGTGATTTGATCGTTTTCAGATTGATCACAATTCCGTACTTGATCGGGGCTTGTACCGGCATCTCGGCCGGCTTCTCACCCTTGAGGACGCGATCGATGTAGCCGGCCGCTTGCCGGTATTGGTCGACAAAATCAGGCCCATAGGAGACAAGGCCGCCATCGTCGACGAAGCGGCGATAAGGGTAGACCGCCGGCAATCGGTGCTGGGCAGCAAGCGTAATGATCAGTTCGCGATGACGCGTCGCCAAAGCGTTCGCTGTTACGATCAGTCCGCCATTTGACGAGCGCGCAAATGCCGTGATGGCGCGCTCGATTTCGCCAGCATCACGCACGTCGACCGCGCTCAAATCCACGCCCAGTGAGGGCGCGACGGCTTGAACGGCGGCGAATTGCCCGATCCCCGAAGCGATGGTCGGATCCCGAAGCACCGCCGCCCGCGTCACGGCGGGTGATAGCTGCTTCAGCAGCTCAAGCCATTTTCCACTCATGCCGTATTCAAAAACCGTGAACCCGGTTGCGTTGCCGCCCGGCCGCGCCAGGCTGTCGACAAAGCCGGCGCCGACCGGATCAATGACCAACGCGAACACGATCGGTACCGTTCGGGTCGCCTGAAGCAAGGGCGCCACTGTTGCTGTTCCAGTACCGGCAAGGATAACGTCCGGGGTGAGCGCGGCCAATTCGGCCGCGTGCCTGCGGATGTCGTCGGGATTGGTCGTGGCCCAACGTGTGTCGATGGACACATTGCGGCCGTCGATCCAGCCCAGTTGCTGCAGGCTCTGCTGAAACGCCGCAATGCGGGCCTGAGATTCCGGATCGTCCAGGGTCGAGGCCATCAGCACGCCGATGCGCCGCACGCGTTCGCCTTGCTGGGCGCGCAACGCAATTGGCCACGTAGCCGCGAGAGCGCCGCAAAGACCAACAAATTCCCGCCGCCTCATATCCGCCCCCGCGTACCGGCTACGAATTCGTCAGAAGAAGCCAAACAACCGACTTGCACCCCAAATGGCCACGACGATTGCCGCCACCAGGAGCCATATGGTCCCGCCACGGTAAAGTGAAGCCGCAGCGATGACGACGAGCGCTGCCAAAGCGATGAAGTCTATGGCCTTCATATAGTCACTGACGAACTGCATAGAATTTCTCTTTGTGGCGTGGCCAGGCTGAACAGTATCCTAGACTACTCGATCAGCGTGTAATCGCCATACGAGGTGCCAGATGCCCGTTCGTCGTATTGATCACATTTTGATTGCGATGCCCCCTGGGCGCGAAGACGAGGCAAGAGCCTTTTATCACGGCATCCTCGGCCTTGATGAAAAGGTAAAGCCACCACAACTCATCGCGCGCGGCGGGTGCTGGTTTGAACATGGAGCTTTGCAGGTCCATTTGGGTGTCGAGAAGAATTTCATTCCGGCGCGGAAGGCCCACCCAGCCTTTATCGTCGAGAACCTCGCAGAGATGGTCACCAAAGCAATGCAGGCAGGCTACAAAGTCACGGCCGATGAGCCCATCGAGGGATGCGACAGGCGCCATATCGATGACCCATTCGGTAACCGCATCGAGTTGATCGAGCCGCACGACAAATGAGCTACGGCGGGCAGATATAACCGGGGCCGCTCGGATTTGGGAAACAGCCAACCGAAGCCGGCAGAACTTGCTTCGGCAACCACAACACAACCGACGGGAAATAGATCGTGAACGCTATTGTTATGAGAAAAACGGCATAGATCGGACAAGCCGCGCGCAAAGCTTGCGAGAAACGAACACCGACGAATTTGGACGCCATAAGCAGAACAAGACCGTAAGGCGGCGTAATCAATCCGAACGCAAGCGTTGCTATCAGGACGACGCCCATGTGCACAGGATTGATATTTCCTGCCTCGGTGAGCGCGTTCACCAGTGGCATGAAAATGATTATCGTCGGCACCGGTTCGATGAAATCGCCGATGACCGTGAAAAGTGCGACCATCAGCAGCATGATCAGATGCGGGTCATTGCCAGCCAGGCCGGTAATCCAGTCGGCGATGACGATCGCGCCGCGCAAATAGGCAAAGAGCCACCCGAAAGCATTGGCTGCCCCGATCGTAATGAGGGGAAGCGAGAAAATAAGGCCGGCGAGACAAAAATCATAAGCAAGAAATCTGATATGGCCCCTGTTCAATGCTGGAATGACAACAAAGAGAATATAGACAACCGCGACCACGCCTGCCTCGGTTGGCGTGAACCAGCCCGTGAGAATGCCTCCTAAAAGAATGACCGGAATCATCAGGGGCAGCGAGGCGTCTTTCAACGCGCCGGCGACTTCGCGAAACGGAGCGCGTGGACGCTGTATGCCCGCAGGCCCGAAGAAATAGCAGAAGATCATCAGGCCGAAACCGATCATCAAACCAGGCACAACACCGGCCATGAAAAGTCCGGCGATCGAAACATTGCCGATTGCGCCGTAAACCACTGCCGTAATGCTCGGCGGCACGAGCGCGGCAATTGTCGAGGCCGCTGCGATGATCGCCGCGATAAAGGCAGGGCTATACCCTTCGTTCCTCATCGGGCGGCCAAGTGCCCTGCTGATCACCGCAACGTCAGCGGTCGTCGATCCCGACATTTCTGAAAAAAACATACTGAACACCGTGACGACTTGAGAAAGCCCGCCACGCACGTGTCCGACCAGCGCGAGTGAAAGATTGACGACGCGAATGACCACGTTGGCGGAACTCATGAGTTCGCCAACAAGGAGAAAGAACGGAATGGCTAGCAAAGCTTCTACGTCCATGCCGTCGAACATCTTCTGGATGATCGCGATGTGCGAGACTTGCGTGAACGAGGCGCCAACAAGTACTCCCGCCATTAACGCGAACGGGACAGGTACGCCGAGATACCCGAAAAGCAGGAACAGGAAGCTCATCAATCCAAGAACAAGCCCGGAATTCATTCGCGCCGCCCCGCGGAATCGGCGACGTTGATCGGCATGATTTCCGGTTCTTTATGATCGAATCCGTTTTTCAGTCCGTTGACGATCTGCTCGAGGGTAAACAGAGCGACCAAAACACCACAAATTGGAATAGCCGCGTACAATGAAGCGATGGGCGTCATCGACGGCATGCGGAAACTTGAAAATCCGCGGAGGAAATTCAGGTAGCCGAAATAGATGAAACTGATTGCTACGCCGAGCACAACGAGCCGAATGATGATCTCGACGACGAGACGTGCTCTACCCTCAAGCGCCTCGGCGATGGCTGTCAGATACAGATGATCGTTGCGGCGAGTAGCCACGGCGGTGCCGAAAAAGATCGCATAGATGAACAGCGTCGAGGTGACCTCCTGCAGCCAAAGCCAGGGGGCACCGATCGTACGGGTGACGATATCGAACGTAACCGTGGTGCAGAAGCTGAACAGCAGGACTCCGCACAGCACCATCAGCGCCAGCTCAAGACCATCAAGCGCACGCCACTTCAGGTGGCGCTGTCGCGGGGTGACGAGCTTGGCCGCGATGGTCATTGGGACCTCCGCTTGCGTGCACGAGAGGAAGAAGAGGGCCGGCGAACCGGCCCCTGCCCGGTTTACTGCACGGCCTTGATCAAATCCTTGATCTTCACCGCATGCGGGCCGAGTTCAGCGGCAAGTTTGTCGAGATATGGGTCTGCAAGTTTCTGAAAACCGGATTTGTCGACATTGGGGACTATTTTGACGCCAAGCGCCTTGAGCTTGTCGGCAGACTGGTGCTCCAGATCGATGGCCTTGGCCGGCTCCTTGCTGCTCACTTCATCGGCAGCCGTCTGCACCCACTTTTTCTGCTCATCGGTCAGGCTTTTCCAGAGTTTGTCGCTGATCCAGATCAGATTGTTGTTGGCCTCGTGCTCAGTCATCGAGAGCACCGGTGCGACCTCATAGTGCTTGTTCGCCTGATAGACGTTGACGCCATTCTCCGCGACATCGACAACGCCGGTCTGCAGGGAGGTATAGACGCTCCCGAATGGCATATGGACGGTCTGGGCCCCGTAGACGGGGAACATTAAATCCTCGGTCGGCGTCGCCTGCACACGGACCTTCAGGCCCTTGATGTCCTCGAGTTTGGCAATCGGTTTCTTGCTGTACATGTTGCGCAAGCCAAGCGTGATGACCGCGATGACGTGCGCGCCCTGGACGGTGTCTTCGACCATGGCCCTCACCGCGCCCGCAACCTTGGGATCTGCCAGCGCTTTCACGAGATGATTTTCGTCGCGGAACAGAAAATGCAGCGACATTACGCCGGCCTGAGGTGTCAGCGTTGCCGCGTTGGCCGACGAGCTGATGCAGAATTCAACATCGCCCGCTTTGACAAGTTGGAGGACTTGCGGTTCTTGTCCGAGCTGCGCGCCCGGATATTGATCGATAAGCATGGTCCCCTTGCTCAATTCCTTGAGCCGTTCACCGAAGATATCGCCCGCAATGCCATATCCAGTGGTCTTCGGCTGGTCATAGGCGAAGCGATAATGCTTCACCTCCTGCGCTATCGCGGTTGACATCCAGGTTGTCGCAAGAGCAGCGAGCGCAATTCCGTAGGCAGTCCGACCGACTGAAAGCATGACTTTCCTCCTGCCGAATATGTTCGTTGTTGCTTGGTCGCGGCTAAAAAAGCTGCTGTGCCCCCCATGAGCAGGCACAAAGCCTAGCACTTTGCGAGCGGGGCGCGCGGCCTATCAGCGAGCGGTCTGGCCTCGTAGATCGGCCACGTCCTTTGCCGTGAGCTTGGATGCTGCACTGCCAAACCGACCCGTAACGTAGTTGGCGACTGCCGCTATCTCCGTGTCAGTATAAATGCCGCCGAATGCCGGCATCGATATCCCGCCCGGTGCGAAGCGTCGCGTGCCGGAAATGACGATCTGGGCGACATTGGTTGCGCTCGGATCATTGACCGCGCGGCTGCCCGAGATCGTGGCGAAGGGTGAGATCGCGCTTACGCCCGTCCAGCTATGGCAACTGGCGCAGGCTTGCGCGAACACTTTGCCGCCGAGGGTATCGGCGACCGCACCGCCCTCTTTAGGCGAGGCTGGTGCCGGCGGCGCGATCGTTGCCGGTTCGGATGAAGCAATCGCAGGGATGCTCCTCAGATAGGTCACAAGCGCCTTGATATCCGCTGGATCCATCTGGCTGAAGCTGTGGTCGACCGCTTCGCCCATAGGGCCGGACGCTGTGCCCCGCCCCGCGGCGTGACCTTTGGCGAGATAGGAGAACACCTCCTCGTCGGTCCATGAGCCGATTCCCGTGCCCTTATCCGACGTAATGTCGTAGGCACGCCAGCCGGCGGCGACGGCGCCCGCGAACTTCCGACGATTGTCGAGAGCAAAAGCCAGATTGCGGGGAGTGTGGCAGTCGCCACAATGCGCCAGCGCTTCGGCGATATAGGCGCCCCGGTTCCATTCGGCGCTCTTTTCAGTATTTGGCGCGAAGCGCTTGTCGGGATTGAACGCCGCTGACCAGAAGATCATCGACCAGCGCTGGTTGAAGGGAAATTGCAGCGTATTGTTCTGATTCTGGCTACGCACGGCCGGCAGACTGAGAAGGTAGGCCTTGATCGCCAGCACATCGGCGTCGGTCATATAGGTGTACGAGGTGTAGGGCATGGCCGGATAAAGCCGCGCCCCATCCTTGCGGATGCCCCGCTGGACAGCGTTGAGGAAATCCTGATCGCTGTAGTTGCCGATGCCGGTGTCCTTGTCGGCGGTGATGTTGGTCGAATAGAGCGTGCCGAACGGGAGCGGAAAAGCGAGACCTCCGGCGTACTCTGCTTCGCCTGGCGCGGTATGACAGACCATGCAGTCCGCAGCTTTCGTGAGATATTCTCCGCGTTTGATGACGTCGGCCTTGTCGAGCCCCGCCGGGACGCCAGTCGGATTGGCCTCATGATAGTCGGCAAGGGCAACCGTCGAGCCGCGCGCAAATGCGAGCGGCCCAGGATTGAAGGTACGCCAGGCGAAAACGCCGATGGCTACGAGGATGATCGCGGCGATAACAGTCGTGACGAGACGGCGCATGGCGACTACGCCTTCTTCACGGCAATGGCGGCGCGGTCGATCGGCAGGCGACGCAGCGCCACACCGGTTGCCGCATAGATCGCGTTGCGCAAAGCGGGCGGCCCGGCGGTGGCGCCTGTCTCGCCGATGCCGCCGGGATGTTCGGCGCTCTTGATCACGTGGACATCGATCGGCGGGACTTCATCGATGCGCAGCATTCGGTAGTCGTTGAAGTTCGACTGCTGCACACGGCCTTTCTCGATCGTGACTTCGCCCCACAGCGCTGCGGTAAGACCGAAAATCAGCCCGCCCTGAAGTTGTGCCATGATGATATCGGGATTGACGGCAATCCCGGTATCGACCGCGCAATTGACGCGGCGCAGATGCACGCCACCGACATCGTCGACTTCAGCTTCAACGACAGTTGCAATGAAGCTGCCGAACGACGGCTGTGCTGACACGCCACGTCCGACGCGCGGCGGCAGCGGCGATCCCCAGCCTGATTTTTCGGCGACCAGCTTGAGCGCCGCTTTAAGCCGTGGCGTGCCATCAAGCATGCCGAGGCGGAACGCCACGGGGTCCATGTTCGCTTTGCGCGCGAGTTCGTCCATGAAACTTTCGATGGCGAAGACATTGTTATTCGGTCCAACGCCACGCCAGAATCCGGTTATCACTCCCGGCGGCTCGGCACGCACATATTCGACGCGCTTGCTCGGAATGTCGTACGGCATGTCCACCGCGCTATCGACGGCGTCGCCGTCAAGTCCGTTCTGGAATGCGGGCGGCAACCAACGCGCGAGTACCGATGAGCCTGTCACCTTGTATTTCCAGGCGGCAATTTTGCCGTTCGACAAGGAAGCCGAAATCGTATCGCGATAAAGCGGCCGGTAGACGTCGTGTTGCATGTCCTCTTCGCGCGTCCACACGACCTTGATCGGGGCCGAAACCTTCTTGGCTATACGCACTGCGCTCTCGACCATATCCGGCTCGAGACGACGGCCGAAGCCGCCGCCGAGGTAGTGGTTATTGATGGTCACCTTGTCGATCGGCAGGCCCGCGGCCTTTGCGGCATATTCTTGAGACCGGCTCTGCACTTGGGTGCCGGTCCAGATATCGCAGGCGTCCGACGTCAGACGCACGGTGCAGTTCATCGGTTCCATCGTGGCATGAGCAAGCAGCGGGAGTTCGTAGTCGGCGTCGAAGCGCTCGCCCTGCGTCAGGCCCTTGTCGACGTCGCCTTCAGACTTGGCGACAACACCGTCCTTCTTGCTAGCCGTGCGAAGGTCGCTCCAGATGGCGGCGGAGTTGACCTTGGCGTTTGGTCCTTCGTCCCAAGTCACTTTCAGTGCGTCGAGCCCGCGCGAGGCGGCCCACATATTGTCACCGACGACGGCGACGAGATCGTCGAGCACGACGACCTGGCGCACTCCAGAGATCTTTTTCGCGGCGCTGTCGTCGACATTTTTCACCTTGCCCCCGAGCACCGGACACTGGGCAAGGGTAGCGAACTTCATGTCCGGCACCATGGCGTCGATGCCGTAGATAGTCTTGCCGTCGGATTTGTCGGGCGTGTCGTTGCGTTTCAGCGGCTTGCCGATCAGCGTGAAATCCTTCGGGTCCTTAAGCTTCGGCTTGTCCGGGACCGGCAATTTCGCGGCGGCATCGGCGAGCTCGCCGTAAGTGAGTGTGCGATTGCTCGCGGCATGGGTGACCTTGCCATTTGAAGCGCTACAGCTTTCCGGGTCGACCTGCCACTGCGACGCCGCGGCTGTGACCAGCATGGCGCGCGCTGCGGCCCCTGCCCCGCGCAGCTTGTCCCAGAACGAGCGGATCGAGTTGGAATTGCCGGTGACTTGAATGCCGAAAAGCGGATTGGCGTAGAGTTTGTCACTTGCCGGCGAATGTTTGATCACGACCTTCGCGTAGTCAGCGTCCAGTTCCTCCGCCAGGATCATTGCGATCGCAGTATAGACGCCCTGGCCCATCTCGGCCTGCGGGATCACCAGCGTGGTCTTACCGGCATTGTCGATGCGGATGAAGGCGTTCGGAGCGAACTGGCCCGTTGGATTGTCGGGAGCCTGCTCCGGCTCGTTAACGGGCGCAGCGCGCAGAGGCCACGGGAAGGCTAGCACAAGGCCGCCCGCGAGACCGTTCTGCAGGAGAACTCGACGCGAAAGGTTGGCGTGCTTTGACATCATGACTGCCTCCTCCCGCCGTTGCCTGCCGCGCTCTTGATGGCTTCGCGGATGCGCACATAAGTGCCGCAGCGACAGATATTCCCCGCCATCGCCGCGTTGATGTCAGCGTCGTCAGGATGCGGATTGTTCGCAAGCAGCGCCGCCGCGGACATGATCTGTCCTGATTGACAGTAGCCGCACTGGATCACTTCGAGATCGAGCCAGGCCTTTTGCACCTTGGCGCCCGCTTCGGTCGTGCCGATGCCCTCGATTGTGGTGACCGCGCGGTCGCCAACCGCTCCGACCCGCAGCACACACGAGCGCACGGGGTTACCGTCGATGTGCACGGTACAGGCACCACATTGAGCGATGCCGCAGCCGTATTTGGTGCCGGTCATACCGAGGACGTCGCGCAACACCCACAGCAGCGGGGTGTCACCGTCGACATCTATGTCGTGCGACGCACCATTGATTTTGATGGAAAAGGGCATGGTGAGTTCCTCCTCATCCAGGCGCTGTGGTGATGGTGACGATGTCACACAATTCGTGGAATTCAATCAAGGTGGACCTAAGGACCACATTCGGTGAGACGCTTTGTTCGAACCAGCCGGCTTACAAGGGCGCAAGAGAATTGCGCAGCGGAATGTCCGATATCCTCATCAATCCGGTGAACGGTTCGTTCAGTTCTAAAATCAGATAGATTGCGCAGGACGCGGACAGGCCGAAGACGCAAAGAAAAGCCAGACCAGTTCCATTGAGATCTGAAAACAAGCTGAAGCTCAAAAATATGATGAAAAGCCAGAACACAAGAATGCCGAGAAACGGTTTTGGTATTTGATTTTCCGTCTCTGCAAACAGCAGGAAACGGGTCTGGGCAACATCATTGGCAACCTGTGTCGCCCGAGCCTGGAGCGAGCGCTGGATTTCCGTCTTTGGCGATAACGCAAGAATGGCTAAGTAGGTCTTCTCGCCTTCGCTGTTAACTGTAAACGGCTCGCTCGTTATCTTCTCGTGCCACAGTCGCTCGATGAGAGGATTTATTGCGCTCCTCACCTGTCTACGCAGTGGTGCGGCCTCGGGACCATACTGAGACAACAAATTGTCGAGCAGAATAATGTTTGCTGTGAGTTGCTTGACCTGAGTGTTCCTTGTGTCGAACGATCCTTTCGCGCCTCCGATCAGTAAACCGAGAACGAGTGCGGCTATTGTTGCAATGAGGCCTGCACCAAGACGTACGACGTCCTGTGTTTCTTTACTGAGATGATGGTCTGGCAACAGGCGTCGAAGACTGACGCCAGCGAGAATGCCGCCCAGCACCAACAAAAATATCACGCAAGATAATACTAAAGGGGTCATGCGTTCGCGCGGATGGTGGACGTGAAGGCGATACGCAATTCGCGCAAATCGACGACTAAGAGTCAAGTCGAGGCGTCAGAACAGATCTTTGAGTGCAAGCCAATGTTCGCAACCGGTCGCGCGGGTTAGCGAACCGGGCAAAGGATCTAGCCAACTGCCAACTGGGACCACGACAGACACGATCGCCAGAAACTGCCCGCTTTGGGTCATCTGCAGGGGTTTTTGCACCAAGCACGAGCGCTCAGACCGTTGGTGCCGGCAACCCCTTCTGCGCGCAGGTTGCTCGCAATGTATTCAACAGAAGACACGCAATCGTCATCGGGCCGACACCGCCGGGTACTGGCGTGACGGCGCCCGCCACTTGCGTGGCTTCGGCATAGGCAACGTCGCCGACAATTCGTGTTTTCCCGCCCTCGCCGGATACACGGTTGATCCCGACGTCGATGATGGTCGCCCCCGGCTTTATCCAATCACCCCGAACCATTTCCGGACGGCCGATGGCCGCGACAAGCAGATCGGCCTGGCGGCAGACCGAGGGAAGATCGTCTGTCTTCGAATGAGTAATGGTCACCGTCGCGTTTTCCGAAAGAAGAAGCTGCGCCACTGGCTTCCCCACGATGTTCGAGCGACCGATCACTACGGCATTGAGGCCCGTGAGCGATGCGTGCACGGTGTTAGCAAGGATAACGCAGCCCATCGGGGTGCACGGCACGAGCGCTGACAGGCCGCTGGCGAGCCGGCCCGCGTTGACGGGATGAAATCCATCCACATCCTTGGCGGGGTCAATTGCTGCGATGATCTTTTGCGCGTCGATCTGTTTGGGTAGCGGCAATTGGACCAGGATACCGTTGACTTCCGGTTTTGCATTGAGCTCTTCGATGAGCGCAAGCAACTCTGCTTCGCTTGTCGAAGCCGCGAGCTTGCAATCGAAGGAGCGCATGCCCGATTCAGCGACCGCCTTGGACTTGTTGCGCACGTAAACTTCGCTCGCCGGATCGCTTCCGACCAGCACGACGGCGAGACCCGGGACGACGCCACGGTCACGACGTAACCGATGCACGGCATCCATGATCTTGCCGCGCAGATCGGCTGCAACCGTTTTGCCGTCAATGGTACGTGCGCCCATGAGACTTCCTAGACCTTGTCTGAATCAACTTCATTTCCCTGCGTACTGACAAAGCGATCCGTGTCGCGACCGACGTGGTCACGAATTGGTCGGTTTGACGAAAGTATCGCTGGCTCTAACGATAGAGTTCGACCTCCGGCCGCGGATCAGGCACGAAGCCGTCTTTATTCGGCATCGCTACGGCCGGCAGTGTTTTGGCGTCCATAATTTCGGTTGGTTTGATGATTTTTGCCTCCGACAATATGTATGCGACGAGGCTGTAGATGTCGTCATCGCTTAGCGATCCTGGCGCGTTGAATGGCATGGCGCGCTTGACGTAATCGAACAGCGTTGTCGCATAAGGCCAGTAGCTTTCGACCGTCTTCACCGGCGTTTTAGTTGCCAGTGACCCGCGGCCGCCGAGCAGCTTGTCTCCGCCAATGCCTTTGGCCGGATTGCCTTCCAGCTTTTCGCCGTGACAGGCTGCGCAAGCCAGGGCGTAGAGCTCGGCACCTTTTTTTGCGTTTCCACTACCGGAGGGAAGACCACGCCCGTCCGCCGGGATCGAGAAGTATTTTGCAAGTTCGTCGGGTGTTGCCGGGGTTCCGAACCCGTAGCGTGCAACCTGCGCGGAGGCCGGGTGCGCAAACACCAAAGCGCTTATGAAAGCCGCCAGGCTGAGCTTATGCGTGAACATTGGTCACACTCCCGTCCTCTGCGACGCCCCAGCTCTGGATGGCGTTCAGGTGATAGATCGAGCCGAATGGACCGTTGGAGCCACGGATTGCGATCAGCTGCGCGAGCGTTGGCTGGATATAGCCGGTTTCATCAGTGCAGCGGCTTTGCAGGATCGCAGGCTTGCCGTCCCAAATCCACGGAAGGCTGAAGCGGACCGTACATATCGGCTCCGCCACCGTGTCGATACGCGCCGGCATCCAGGTTTTTCCGGCATCCACGGAAACATCGACTGATTGCACGCGGCCGCGCCCGGACCAGGCCAGGCCAGTCACGCTGTAAAAGCCT
>Ga0207693_10002259_pt1 | contig 16765 bp, 4 predicted proteins | sample LARL81metaG_FD_184347 | JGI IMG/M metagenome (GOLD analysis project Ga0207693, IMG submission 184347) | Corn, switchgrass and miscanthus rhizosphere microbial communities from Kellogg Biological Station, Michigan, USA - LAR L8-1 metaG... | ecosystem: Host-associated > Plants > Roots >...
AATTGCTTAAAGCGCACCGCCCGGCCCTGAATGGCTCAAACCGTAAGTGGTTCGGCAGCGCCAAAAATACCATTGCAGCAAAATCGCTGTGAAAACATACAGAATTTAGTCAGTTTGCAATCAGACAAGCGTCTGTAGAATTTGCGGGTACGTTAAACCGCAAGCGCTCATCTGAATCGCTAAAGAAATAAAGACATTTTTCGCTAACCAACCTGCCTCCGCAGGGCAGAGGGATGTGTTCGACGGCATCACTTCGCAAGGTCCAACCCGACAATCCGCAACTCACAAGAATAGCGATCGCCGTCATTGTCCGACAGCCACATCTGCTGGAGGTCGGGCAACATTTCAGTGACTTCAATCATGGCATCCGGGAGTTTTGCGTCTATAGTGGAGCGGACCATGCGGCAGAATATATCCGCCAGAATTGGACTTTCTAAATCCAGATAAGCGGGTTTCTTTTCAACAGGCACTTTGTAAAAGAGGAACCGTGGGAGATTGTAGGTTCGTGCCCATGCCCTGCATTGAAGAAAACGCTCAGCTGCATCCTGATGTGAGGCGAACGACAGCTCTGCAATTGTGAAACGCCATGTCTCGCGCTTCACAACCAGCCGATCAATGGAAATTCTTGGAGTGTGGGCTGATGGGCCGAATATTTTAAATGCATCGAAAATCATCTCAGAAAGGCGCCAGCCTGCCAGCTCAAGCGCATTGAAAATCTGGCCATCCGCGGTGCGTACCTCGATTTCATCATCACATCGCTGAATGACCAATGAAGAAATCGGCACTGCCTTGGAACGATCGCGTGCGAAGCCGGTCAGTGAAAATTCCAGCCTTAAATCGTGAGGGGAGACTAAAGGTTGCGTCCGGCTTAGCCAATCTATGTTTTTGGGGGGCACTGCAACCAGGTTGCCGGTTCCTAGATCTTCGTCGAGCAAATTCATTAATTCCGTGGGTCGCGGGTGCTGATTTACAAATACGCATGTTTCAAGGGTATTTAAAGCGACATGCATTTCGCCTAGTACGAAAACATACTCTCCACGCCGGATCGCTTCCGCATCGGTCGCAGCAATCATGATGTCTGGGCAATGGTAGCGCGCGCGGGACCAGCCTGCCCGCGGCGCCGCAAACTCGGTCATCACGCGCGCACGTAATTCTTCACTGGAGAATCTTAGTGGGTCGTTCGAAGACTCGAGGTGCAAGATGCCAGCCCACTTATTGACGAATTCCTGCTGGACGCGAGTCCCGAATTCGGTCTCGCTCCCATCCATGAGATATGGCATGAATCGTAACCAGAAGTCTGTCGCGTTGATCACTGCCTGTCCGGTCCTGGAACTAATCTCCTCATACATCTCTATCAGCTTGTTCCTGCATGCCTCGGCTATCTGCCAACTGAGCCAGCGTGAGCTGATGAGCAAGAGCGTGAGTGGTCCGGCCAATTCGCGCAGCAGCTCTGCGCCGAACCGCAGTTCGATATCACGACGACAATCTTCATACACGATAGTTCTGCCGCCATAAGTACGACCATGACTTCGCGTAGGCGGCAGGCCCGTAAGAGACGTAAAGGTAAGCTCGAGATTTTCCAGTGCTGCATCCAGCCTTTCAGGGTCTCCGGCAGCAGCAGCAACTGTATCTCGTGCATTTTCCAGTTGCCGTAAAGGCGCCAACGCACGTTCACGTATGGCTGGATCCTCGATGCGGTCCAATATCTCATGCAAGACCTGCTCGGGATGGGGAATCAGGGGAATATCCAAGTCCCAGGAGAGCAGGTGCTTCAAGCACAATTCAGCCAGACAATGAAGGATTTCCGACTCATTTCTAAACATTTCTGGCTTCGAGCGCAAGAGGATTTCGGAAATCTGTTTGCCCGTGGAGACGCCGTCGCAGGCCTGGAGAACTGCAATTTGTTTTACAGGAATGGGCAAGGGACCAAAAACCGGATGGAGGACAACTGAGTTTTCAATGGAGATGAAAGGCATCCTGATTGGGACAAGCCAAGGATAAATAGCTCGATCCTTCGAAATCACATCGGCCAGCTGCTGGACTGGCCAAGCTTCGAAATACACTGACCGAGCGGCCAGCATCTCGGTGCCCGATCTCATGACCAGAGCATCATCTTCCAAGGAGAACTCCGCCCAGCCAACCGGCCCAAAAAAACCTATCGTGTCATTCTTGACGCTATACCGCTGCACGTAACTAGCTACGAGTTCTTCATTCTTCCGCTGGGTAGAGCTTCTCTGGCCATTTCCTTTTTTATGCACCAGCGAATCCAACGCGTTATGCAAAGCCTCGCGGTTCTGCCAGGTTATTGCTTCACGGAAGCGGGCAGACGATGCGATTGCACAGAGTGTTAGCGAGGTCTGCTCCATATTGACCGAAAATTCACGGCGAAAAGATTCCCGATTGGCAGCCACATCTGCATATCCCTGTTTTAAATCTTGAAATGCTTTGGCTGAGACCATCCCGTCAGGAAGCTGGGGTATTTTGCCGGCCTTCACGTTGCCTCTTGCTTCGAAAAGGGGCATGCGTTTTGTTTTGTCGTCCCATTCGCCATCTTCACGCAGTTTATCTAGTGCCGCGTTGATCGCGGAGATGGCTGCTTGTCTACAGCCTTTCAGTGTTTTTACCGAGTCTAAAAGCTTATCAGCGACATTAGACAAGCCCGGAAAAGCGGTTAGTTGCAGCACATCGTGTGCCGGAAAACCAGTGCTACGGAGACTCATGGTTTTCCATACTGCCCATGATTCTCCGGGAAGGATAATTAAATGCTTGGGGGCGACAGAAGCCGGAATATGTGCCACTGAGATTGCCATTAGGCGACCTTTCTAAGTGACCTTGGGAGTAAAGAGCTGTTCGAAACTATGCTTTCCAGCATGCGATGCCGGCAATTCGCCCATCTAAAAAGACGAGAACAGTCGAACTGAAACCGGCCTGTTTGAGATGTCCCATCTGGTCTTCGAGAACTGCTTCTCTATCACCATCTTCTCGGCGGATACGCCGGTCGTTGGAGATGAGTTGGTCTATGGACCACTCCTCTGGAACAAAATCCAGTTCCAGATGAGAAAGCAGTCGCCTTTGCATATCCATACACGCCAGATATTCAATAAGTTTCGTGTCAGCAGGTTCAGCACAGCAGATCAGGTCATATAGGATGAACCATCCTTCTGGTTTTATTGCCTCAAATATCCTTTTAAAAAGTTTCCACTTTTCCTCGTTATGAAGATGGTGAATAGCGAGCGAAGAAAATATCACGTCAAATCCGCCCGCGAAATCTTTCCAGTTAATATCCTGAAAGCGAAGGCAAATAAAGTTGAGCTTGTTATGATGCTGGACGAGCTTCGCCTCTGCCATCTTCAGCATCTCCGGCGATGCATCAAGTAAAATGCCCTCGGAGTCTGGGTCTACATCAAAAAACGCGTTAGTAAAGAAGCCAGTGCCACACCCAAGATCACAAAAATCGAGCTTGGGTTTCTGCATATATTTCAAAATGTCCTTCAGCACCTCGTACTGGTGTTTTCGGTCGCCAATATTGAATTGGGCTTCCTCATCAAAGCCTGCCGCGCGTTTTACGCCGTACGATCCTATGTTCCCTATTCGCTCCATCGCCTTCCTCCGCGTTAACTCGCAATGGGTTCCATTTTTTACATCACTTTAAGGGGGTTCTGAACGCGCCTTTCCGGCTTCCAATGTTTTCAGCAGATGAAAGAACGCACTCTCATTTCGGAACAAACCAGCGCGGTCCACCAAAATAAATTGGGAGATTCTGTTTTTTGAGGAACACGTCCATGGCAATGGAAATTCTGTAAGTTGGGCCGAAATAAGGACGCACCTCGTGCCGGACATAGCTCGGGAAGAAGAGCAGCCTGCCCGCTTTGGCTGGTCTGCTGAGTTGCCAATCCTCGTCCCATGGGCTTGCTGGTCCAGAGGCCTCGCCGCCATGGCTACGGTCAAGAAACCCGGGCCGAAAATAAACTGTATGGCCCGACCCTTCAAATTTTGGCTCGCAATCTTCGAAACCAGTCTGCACCGTATAATGAGCGCTCACGAATGCTGGATCGTGATGATGAATCCCCAAAAACTGACCCGGCCGCAATACATTGGCCCAGCACGATATCCCCTGAACGGTCATTTCCGGGTCCTTCGGGTCGCCTACCAGGCGAAGGAATTCATGAATTCCTTCCAATACACAATCGCGAAACATTTTGATTTCATGATACGGCCAATTCAGCACGTTGTATTCCAGCCAATGAGCTGTCAGTCCATTCTCGATCCCAGCTACCCGCGTTGCTTTGGTTTTCGCGAGAATACTTTGTTCTTCAGCCAATACAATTTCCGCCAATCTCTTGTTGAAATCGGCGGCGTCCTTGAGCGAGAGCGTTACAGTAGGAGTGGCCCAAAGGACTTCTGTCGTGACTGCCGTCTCCAATTTAGTTGCTAATTGCGCAGCATTCATTTGTTTACCTCCATTCCTATAGGCTGTCCCCGTCATTTTCAGGGCCGGTGCAGCATTTAGAACCTGGAATCAGCCAGTTCTGGTTTTCTGTTGACATGCGTTGGAATTTCGAGAAAGTTGCGAAGAAGCAATGTAGATTTTGAGAAAAGGCGCCATTTGCCCCGCATATGCTCAATCTGCGAGTGACTGCCACAATCTACAACGCCAGAACATAGTCATTGAGGAGAATCTCCTTTTCTCCGAAGAGTCTCTCTGAGTTGATGCCCTTACCCCGGCAGGCCTCAACCAGTTTGCTCGATTCAGTGATGGGCCGCGAGTCTGCCGTATACTTCAGGCTCATCACATAGTTCAGCCATGGCTCCTGCCCCATTGCATAAACGTAGACATCACGGAAATTGAAACGGTTCACAATGTCCATGGCCTCAGCAAAGTTGGATCCGGCCAGTCTCCGGGACTCGTCCATGCCCCGCTCGACTGTGCGAATCAATAGTGGGCCGTATAGCCAGGACAAAGGTGCGCCATCGCACTCCATCCCCAGGAATAAAGCATCAGCGTCGCCAATTGTTTCATGGATGTGATCATACAAATGAGGCTCGATATTGCAGGAATCGGCGGCGAACAGCAATGTATGCTGGCCAATGCGAATGAGATATGCAAGTTTGGTCCTGATGCCTAAATCAGCATGTTCACCAAAAAACGGAACGCCGGTAATGGAACCCCGTTCGGTTTCGATTGTTTCCATTTCGTCTAATTCGACTACATTTTTAAAACCACAGTTCTGAAGCATGAGCTTAACTGACGGATCGGCCAGGGTTCCTGTACCATTTCTGGGAACCACAACGGTCTTCACTTTGTGCCTGATCTGCAGCAAGGTTTCGAACAGGATGTGATCCTGGTGGTTGTGGGTAATGATCACGTAATCAATGCTGTCAGGAAGATCGGCATACGTATAACGCGATACTTTGCTCTCATATGTATAGCTGAGAACGGGATCAAACAAGAACGAAAGCCCTTTGGTTTCGATCAGAATGCAAGCATGACCAAAATAACGCCAGCGAACTCCGGGACCCTGGTAACGTTCATATTTGGGCGGCGGATCAGGTGTAAGAAATTCCCGCAGCAGCTTCTCTTGTCCATTGTTGATCCCTAGCAGGTCCTTGATATCGGCCAAAGGTTTTGGGAAATACTTCAATTTGAAAAGCTCATCTATCTGTTCAGAGTCAAACGGAATATGAAGATGCAAAAGCCCATCGTCTTCAAGCCTGGGAGTGCTGAGCACGAACGGACGATCATCCTGAGTTATGGTTGAGAGCGTTAGGCTTTGGGCAGAACGATCATGGTAGCGACTTTTGTAGAGCAGTGGTTCCAGCAATCGGAAACCAGGATAGTTATTCGTGTCATAGAACAGTTCCACATAGCCGCGCAGCGGCGCAGGAATGTCTTTATATAATGGCTGGAGGCTGTATCCGCGCGCATTCACGCGTAAGAGCTCATCAAGTTCCCCCAACGCACGTGAGAGCTCGATTATATGGGCGCGCTCCCGCAGAGTTTTCTGTTTGAGAGCTTTGATCTCGTCCGTCCTCTTACCTCCATAGTCAATGAAAGGTCCACCAAGCATCTTGGGGTTCTTCACGGCATTTGCGTGAATTTGCGGGGCATTGATATAGGAATCCATGATCTTGAAATGCCGTTCGGTCATGTTTCTCGCTGCCGTTGCCGGCGACAAAAGATGCGGCCATGCGTACCACTGATCCACAAGAGGTTCTACTTGAACGTTCTGCGCGAGATATAGGGGTTCGTTCATAACACAAATATTCCTTTCGTAAATAAAGGTTGCATTTGGGGGAGAACCGGGAAGCTGCCGCTCTGAAGCTTACCGATCATTGCATTTCATTACCGCATGTGGTTAGGGGTTCAGGCGTATATGACAGCAAATCGGGAACCAAAGCATCAACGCAGAAAAGCAGTCTAGGCAGCTAATCTCTCCAGCCAAAGGAATAAACAAGAACCTCCCTGGCTCAAATCTCATACATATCAGCCTGCGTGAGCGCCAATTTCCACTTCCCGCATGTGCAAGCGCAAAATTTCTGCAATCCGAGTTACGCTGGGGTTCTCAAGCAGCTTGTTATGGCTTCCTTCTACTTCAATCACTTCTGTGGCTCTGGCAAGAGTGCTGAATCCATAGGCAGGATCTCCGCCCAGGTGCTTTGTTCGCAGCAGAACGACGTCACCGACGAACTTTTTCGGGTGATACAAACTCCGCGCCACCCGGTTAGCCGCAATCACGGCAAGCACGCGCCGAAAGTCCTGATTGCTGACATCGCTTGGGATTATGCCGTCCCGTTTGGCTTTAGCCAAGTATCGCGAGAGCTGCTCACCCGGCTCAAGTGCTTCCATCTCGGTTCTGGGTATTCCAACATCTTCAGCCAGATCGAGAAGGGCTATATGTTCACCATGCTGTTGCCCCTGCTGTGCATCATCGTCCTTTTCCTCAGATGAAGCACTGAAACCGCCATCAATCATGGCAAGCAACGATATCTCTTGACCAGAAGCTGCAAGCTGCACCGCCATTTCATAGGCCACCACAACTCCCATCGAATAGCCAACAATCTGATAAGGACCCTCGGGTTGAATGGTCCTTAGACCTGAGATGTAGAGCGCTGCCATCGACTCCACAGTGGTTAAGGGTACCTGCCCCTCCTCAATTCCTATTGATTGCAGCGCATAAATGGGCTGGTTAGTGCCGAGATGCTGGCCTAGAGGTACATAGCAATGCACTAAACCGCTTACTGGGTGCACGCAGAAGATTGGACGGTTAGAGCCTCGAGTTTGAATTGGCACAACAGGAGAGTTGAGGCGCAGGGCCTCACCTTTTCTCAGAAACGCGGCCAGGCTTTCGATTGTGGGATATTCGAAAATAGCTCGTACCGGTATGTTCTTCTGATAGATGTCTGTCAACCGCCGGCATACTTTGACGGCCTTAAGAGAATGACCTCCACGCTGGAAGAAGTCATCCTGAATACCTATATCGCCTGTCTCTAAAATTTCTCGCCAAATCTGGGTGAGAACTACCTCGATGGTATCTCTCGGGCCGATGATTTCGCCATTGCATTTCCCGCCTACGTGGGGAAGCAATTTGCGATCCAGCTTGCCATTTGGCAATAAAGGCAATTCTGGCAATTCAAAAATTTCAGCCGGCAACATGTAGTTGGGCAGCCAACGTTGCAGGTGACGCCGCAGATCGGCAACATTGTTGTCATCAAGCATTGCAATATACGCAGTAATGCGCTCTTCTCCGTGATTTTCCTGGTGAACCAGCACTGCGGCCTGCTTGACCCCTGCGTGTTGCCGCAAAACAGATTCGATCTCTCCCAGTTCCACCCGATATCCCCGTATCTTTACCTGATTGTCCATTCTCCCCAGAAATTCCAGTTCCCCGCTGTCCCGCCATCTCACACGATCTCCACTCCTGTACATCCTCTCTCCTCCGCTCTCCCCATACGGATTCGGAACAAACTTCTCCGCCGTCAATTCTGGTCGCCTCCAGTAACCTCGGCCCACTCCAGATCCTCCGATATACAACTCGCCACTTACTCCAATCGTCACCGGCCTCATTCCCTCATCCAGCACATATAACTGGCTGTGGTTCAGGGCGCTGCCGAGGGAGAGATTTCCATTCCGCTTTACCATGCCATTTCCGACTGCAGTGCTGGCGTCATAGACACTGACGCCCACGGTGCATTCAGTTGGACCATAGTGGTTCCACATCTGGCAATTCGGCTGCTTCTCCTGCCAGTCTTGCAGCCACTCCCATGTTGTGGCTTCGCCTCCCAATACCAGCTTCTCCCTGGGCAGCACGCCCTCTTGCGCCAGCGCCATCAATGCATGCAGGTGCGTTGGAGCGATCTTCAGACAATCCAATCCGCCACATTCATTCAAATACTTTTTCAATTGCAGGCCATCCTCCCCGCTTTCTTCATTGATGACATGTAAGCTACCGCCTATGCAAAGGCTGGGGAACAACATTGTGTTTCCAAGGTCTGCAGCAAATGATGACAACAGACCATAACTCCAGTTCTTCTTGAATCCGATGCGGTCAACAATGGCATTTACATAGCTCGTGACTTGCCGGTGCTCGATCCCCACGCCTTTTGGTCTTCCGGTTGAGCCTGACGTGTAAATTACATAAGCCAAATTCTCACACCTCACTGCGATGTTTACATTTCCGGCGGGCTGTTCGGCAATAATCGGCCAATTCTCATCAATGCAAACGATTTGTTTTTCGGATGACGGCAGCCTCTTCATGAGTTGACTTTGGGTCAGTAGCAGCGCCGGCCGCGAATCTTCCATCATCATCGTCAAACGATCCGCCGGAAGACTTGCATGCAACGGTATGTACGCCCCTCCCGCTTTCAGGACTCCCAACATCCCGATCACCATCTCCAGGCTCCGCTCCATGCACAGCCCTACTCGCACCTCCGGCCCTACTCCCAGCTCCCGCAAATACGCTCCTAATTGATTGGCGCGCCGGTTCAATTCCCCATAGCTGAGGTACTGTCCTTGACAGATCACTGCCACCGCTCCCGGCATGTGTTCCGCCTGTTCCGTAAACAACTGGTGCACGCACACATCTTGCCGGTAAGCCACTTTTGCCGGGTTCCATTCCTCCAGCACCTGCTTCCGCTCTGCGCCGCTCAGATAGTCAAATTCCGTTATCCGTCTTTCGGGATGGGCCGCCATCTCCTCCATGACAATCAGCAGGTGCTCGACCATCCGCTCCATCGTTTCTCTTCTGAACAAGTCTGTCTGGTATGCCAAGGTTCCGAGGAATTCGTCAGGCCGATCCTGAAAACTAAACATTTCAGCGAGCTTGGCCTTGCCGGGCGCCGTATCAAAAGGCTCCAGTCTGAGCCCTTCGAGTTGTAACGTTTCTTGTGGGGTATTCTGCATGACCATCTTCACTTGGAACAAAGGAGAACGACTCAGATCCCGCTCCGGCTGAAGATCCTCTACCAGTATTTCAAAGGGCAGGTCTTGATGATCGTAGGCGCCCAATGCTACCTTGCGAACTTGCTTCAGCATCTCCTGGAAACTCAGCTCCCCTGTCACCTCCGTCCGCAGGACCAGTTCGTTGACGAAGAACCCAATGAGTTTCTCCGTCTGTCCACGATTGCGGTTGCTCACGTCCGTACCCACCACGATGTCCCGTTGCCCGCTGTAGCGGTGCAGCAGAACCTGGAAGCCCGCCAGCAACGTCATGAATAACGTCATCCCCTCTTGCCGGCTCAACTGCTTTAGTTTCTCCACTAGCTCTTTCGGCCAGTGAAAACCTATCTGTCCTCCGCGATGGCTGGCCATGGCGGGACGCTCATAATCCGACGGCAATTCCAGCGTCTCCATTCCCGCCAACTGCTTCCTCCAGTAATCCAGTTGCTTCTCCAGCACCTCTCCCTGCAGCCATTCACGCTGCCACACGGCAAAATCCTTATACTGGACCTTCATTTCTTCCAATCCAGGGTCTTCATTTCTGACAAATCCCTCATATAGTGCACGGAACTCGTACACTAGAACCCCCATGGACCATCCATCACTCACTATGTGGTGCATGGTCATCAGCAGCACATGTTCCTCTTCCCCCATCTGCAGCAGTTGGGCACGGATCATCGGCGCTTGTCCGAGATCAAACGGCGTCTCAGCTTCGTGCCTGGCGATCCGCCCCGCCTCGCACTCCCGCTCCACAGGAGCTAGAACTCGCAGATCATGTTTCGCCATCTTGATCGCGCTCCAGTCCATCACTGCCTGCACACCCTCGCCATCCACCATTTCCAGTTGTGTCCGAAGCACTTCGTGGCGCCTTACGATCTCTCCCAGGCTGCGTTCCAGCGCGTCGGCGTTCAGTTTTCCCTTGAGCCTCACTCCAAAGGACAGGTTGTACGCTGTATTACCGGGTTCCAGTTGGTCAAGAAACCACAAGCGCCGCTGCGCAAATGACAGCGGGTAATTCTCCCGCTTCTCCACCGCCACTAATGGCGGCTCTTCAAGCTGCTCGCCAGACCTCTGTCTCTTCTCGATTTCTGCCACTAGACCCTTGATAGTTGGCGTTTCAAACAAACTCTGGATTGGCAGTTCTAATCCGAATGCCATGCGAATACGCAATATGACTTGTGTCGCAAGCAATGAATGGCCGCCGAGCGCGAAAAAGTCGTCTGTAACGCCAATCTCCTTCTGCTTCAACACCTCTTCCCAAATTCCTATCAGGATTTCTTCAATCGCTGTGCGAGGCCGCGCATCATCCTGTGCTTCCTCTTGCTCTCTGACAGTCAGCAAGACCTTGCGATCGATCTTTCCGTTCACGGTCAATGGCATCTCGGCCAATTCCACGATCGCTTTCGGCACCATGTACTTCGGCAGCTTCTCCTGCAGATATCTCCGCAGTTCCTCCCCTCGCATTTCACCTCTTTGCCGCAATACCACATATCCCACCAAATGCTTCTCTTCTCCATCGCCTCTAACTACAACCACTCCCTCCTTTACTCCTACATGCTGCTGGAGTAAAGCCTCAATCCCCCTCATTTCGATCCGGTACCCGCGTATATTTACCTGTTCATCCATTCTTCCCAGAGATTCCAGCTCTCCATTCTCCAGCCACTTCACGCGGTCCCCAGTCCGATATAGCCTCTCGCCTCCCACCTGGCTGCACGGATTCGGCACAAACTTCTCCGCCGTCAGGCCCGCTCGCCCCAAATACCCACGTGCCAATCCCGCTCCGCCCACATACAACTCTCCTTGGATTCCTATCCCTACCGGCCTCTTCTCGTCATCCAACACGTACAGCAGCATATGGTCCGCTGGCCGCCCCAAAAGCGCACGTCTTTCCTCGCACTCTTCTTCGTCTGTCAGATTTCCATGTATCGCCCTATCGCTCATTCCCGACCAATCCTGAATGGCAACCGCGATCGTGGCCTCATTCGGACGGTAGACGCTGCGCAGGTTCCTGGCCGTTCTTGCCATCCATCTTCCTGCCGTTTCCTTGTATATTCCTTCTCCCTCGGTGATCAGCAACCGCACCGAACGGCCCAGCACGCCTTCGCTCACTAGCTCGTTTCGCGTCAACTCTACCGGTGATGCCATTGGACAATGCAACACTGTGATCTGTTCCCTCTCGATCAACTCCGGCAACGCAATTGGTAATTGCGACATGACATTGTCCGGTATCACAACTGTTGCTCCATGCGTCAAAGGCACGAATAATTCCTGTTCAAGCCCATCGAAGCTGGGTGGAATTAATTGCAAGAACCGATCGTAACTCCTCAGTTCATATCCGTTTTCCTGTTGCCGGGCCTGCACGGCCAAAGCCATTTGCGGCATGGCCACTCCAGCCGGCAGACCTGCCGAGTCTGCACCATAAACCACACAGGCCAGGTTCCCACCTCCGACCTCCGTTCCTGTCTCCTCCTCACTTTCCTCTCCAATTCGCGCCCACTCTTCGTCCATACAAATCACCTGCGCCCAACCCACGGGTAGCCTTGCCCGCAATTGTCCCTGCGTCACCAGCATTGATAGTTGCGCATTTTCCTGTATGTAGCTCAACCGATCCGTGGGATATCCCGGATCCATCAGCACATAACACCCTCCCGCCTTCAGGATGCCCAGCATCCCGATCACCATCTCCAAGCCCCGTTCCACGCAGAGCCCTACCCGTATTTCAGCTGCTAGCCCTAGTTTCTTCAGATAATGCCCTAACTGATTTGCCCGCCGGTTCAGTTCCCTATAGCTCAACTGCTGCTCCCCACATACCACTGCGATTGCGTCCGGAGTTCGTGCTATCTGCTTATCCAGTAACTGGTGCACACATTGTTCCTGCACATGGGCGGCTTCCGAGCGATTACATTTCTCCAATACCTGATGCCGTTCAGCCTCGCTCAGATAATCAAATTCCGAAATCCGTCTTTCCGGATGTGCCAGCATCTCTTCCATCACCGCTTGCAGGTGGCCCATCATGCGCTTGATTGTTGCTTCCTTATATAAGTCCGCCGTGTACCCAGCCAGACCAAGGAGTCCGTCGCCAATTTCCGTTACGACTAACGTTAGATTGAATTTGGCGTCCGCGATGGTTCCGCCGAATTCTTCGAACTCCAACCCTTGGATGACCAGATCCTCTTCCGGCGCATTCTGCATCACCAGTTTCACCTGAAACAAAGGAGAATGCCCTAAGTCCCGCTCCGGCTGCAGCTCCTCCACCAATCTTTCAAAGGGCAGGTCTTGATGCTCATAGGCCTCCAATGTGACTTGCCGCACACGCTTCAGCACTTGCCGGAAGCTCAACTCGACGGGAATTTTGGTTCTCAGCACCAACTGGTTTACAAAGAACCCGATCAGGTCTTCTATCTCTGCTCGATTGCGATTGCTCACATCCGTTCCCACCACGATGTCCCGCTGGCCGCTGTAGCGATGCAGCAGCAGTTGAAATCCTGCCAGCAAGGTCATGAACAATGTCACTCCCTCTTGCCGGCTTAACTTCTTCAACTGCGCCATCAATTCCTTGGGCCAGCGAAAACCCACCTGACCTCCACGATGGGTAGGCATTTTCGTCGGGGCATAGTCCGTCGGCAACTCGAGCACCTCAACCTGTGTCAATTGCTTACGCCAGTACTCCAAGTGCCTCTCCAACACCTCTCCTTGCAGCCATTCCCGTTGCCATACTGCAAAATCCTTGTATTGAATATTCAACGGCTCCAATCTTGCCTCTTCGCCCTTTACGTACCCTTCATACAGCACACGGAACTCTCGCACCAGGATCCCAACGGACCAGCCGTCACTGACGATGTGGTGCATGTTTACCAGCAGCACATGCTCCTGTTCTCCCATTTCCAGCAACCGCACCCGGATCATCGGGCCTTGCGCAAGATCAACTACTTTTTCTCTCTCCTCCTTCGCTATCCGCTCCGCTTCTTTCTCCCGCTCCTCCGGCTCTAAAGCTCTCAGATCATGTCTTGTCACTGCCAGCGCTGGCCACTCGTCCACCACTTGCACTCCTTGTCCTTCCAGCATGATCAGCCGCGTCCGCAAGACCTCGTGCCGCTTCACGATTTCTCCCAGACTATGCTCCAGAGCTTCCACGTTCAGCGCTCCCTTCACCCGCAGTTCAACCGGCACGTTATAGATCGTGCGCCCAGGCTCCAGTTGGTCCAGAAACCACAACCGCTGCTGCGCAAATGACAGCGGATAACTCTCTCGTTTTCCGACAGCAATTAGCGGAAGCTCCTCCAGTCGTTCTCCTGCTCTTTGTTTTTTCTCGATTTCGGCGGCCGCTCCTTCGATCGTTGGGGTTTCAAACAGTGCCTGCACTGGCAACTTCACTCGAAATGCCATACGCACGCGCGACGCTACCTGCGTGGCTAATAGCGAATGTCCGCCCAATTCAAAAAAGTTGTCATGCCGTCCCACGGGATCAACCTTCAATACCTCTGCCCAGATCCCTGCTAAAATGGTCTCTGTCTTCCCCTCCGGAGCCAGATAGACTGCTCTTTGGAAGTCACCCTGGTCCGGCGCCGGCAGAGATTTGCGATCTACCTTTCCATTGGGGCTTAGCGGCAACACGTTCAGCAGTACAAAATGCGCCGGCACCATGTACTCCGGCAGCCGTTTGCTTAACTCTTCCCGATATCTGCTGATCAGTGTTGACTTGATCTCCGGATTTTTCTTTTCTTCGGTTGTCAATGCCGCGTAATGCTTGTTTACTACGTAGGCTACTAGCTGCTTCACCCCAGGCTCGTCCTCTCGCGCCATCACAACCACCGCCTCTACACCCGACAACTCGTTCAGTTGTTGCTCGATTTCCCCAAGCTCAATCCGGAATCCTCGAACCTTCACTTGGTAGTCATTCCGTCCTAGACACTCGATTGCACCATCATCCAACCACCGCCCCAGGTCCCCTGTGCGGTACATACGCGCATTCGCCGCGCCGTTGAATGGATTCGGCACAAACCGTTCTGCTGTCAATTCTGGCCGGTTCCAATACCCTTGCCCTACGCCTGCTCCCCCGATATAGATGTCGCCCGCTACTCCCTGCGGCACTGGCTGCAGGTCTGCATCCAAGATGTAAATTTGTATGTTTGCAATCGGCCGTCCAATAGGGACAATCCCTTTATGAACTTCCTTCTGACAGACCCAAGAGGCCACATGAACCGCTGCCTCTGTCGGACCATAGAGGTTGTGCAATGGCACGCCGGGCAAGCTCTCCTGAAAGCGCCTCTGTACTGCATATGGCAGGGCCTCACCGCTGGACAGGACCCTTCGCAATCTTCCAATGCCCTCCATCTCCCCGTAATCGAGAAATGCCTGGAGCATCGAGGGAACAAAATATGCTGTTGTAATGCCTTCGTCTTCGATTAATTTCGCCAGATATTGTGGATCCGTATGGCCGCCAGGGCGCGCCATTACCAACTGCGCCCCGCTTAGTCCTGGAAGCAGCAATTCCCACACTGAGAGATCGAAGCTGAATGGCGTTTTTTGTAAGATCCGATCATCGCATCCAAGCTTGTATTCATCGCGCGCCCAAAGCAGACCATTGATCACCGCGCGATGAGCATTCATGGCGCCTTTGGGCTTACCGGTCGAGCCTGAGGTATAGATCACGTATGCCAGATGATCCGGCGTTACTCCCACTTCTTCCCGACGCAGATTCTCATTTTCATATCTCGCAAACGTCTCAACATCGGTATCCAACCGCAATACCCGTATGTGTGTCCGCGGCAGCCGCTCTTCTATCCTTGCCTGCGTCAGCAAAACTGCCGGCGCGCTATCTTGAATCATATATTTCAGACGCTCCGGGGGATAGTTTGGGTCCAGCGGCACATAAATACCTCCCGCTTTCAAAATCCCAAATATTCCGACCATCATTTCCAAGCTCCGCTCCACACTGATTCCCACCCGTACATCCGGCTTCACTCCCAGCATTCGCAGATGACGTGCCAAATGGTTGGCCTGCTGGTTCAACTGCGCATACGTCAAACCAGTTTCTTCATAGATGACGGCCATTGCATCCGGTGTGCGTTCCACTTGCTCTTCGAACAACTCGTGAATGCACTTATCGTTTGGATACTCTCGCTCCGTAGCATTCCATTCCTGCAGTACCTGCAGGCTTTCCTCGCTCGAGAGCAGATTCAATTGTGATATTTCCTGCTCAGGATTTGCCAGAGCTGACTTCAGTATTTGGCCGTAGTGAGCTGCCATCCTCCGTATGGTGCTTTCTTTGAACAGATCACATCTATACCGGAACCATCCTTTTAAAGCCCCTGACAATTCGATCCATTCCACGTTCAAGTCGAATTTTTCTGGCGCGACACTGTTTTGCAGTGGCAGTCCAGCAACTCCCATCGTTTCGGCTGTCAGATTGTTCATCGAAAACAACACTTTCGACAGCTGCATCTGATGCGCCATCCGTCCGATTTGCGGCTCTTCGATCAACTCGCCGAACAGCAGGTCTTGATGCCAATAGCCGTCCAACATCACCCGCCGGACCCGCCTCAGTAGCTCGCGAAAGCTCAGCTCTCCTTTCACTTCCGTTCTCAACGGCAATGTATTGGCAGCGAATCCGTCCAGTCCTTCCGTTTCTCCTCGGTTCAGGTATGCAAGTGGCGTTGCGATTAGGATGTCACTCTGCCCGGTGTAACGGTGTAGCAACGCCTGGAATCCCGCGAGCAACGTCATGAACAGCGTCACGCCCTCCTGCTGGCGCAAGTTTTTCAATTTCTCCTCTAATTCGTTCGGCCAATGGAAATCGACGCGCCCGTTACGATGACTTGTCGCTCCACGCGGCATAGAGTCGCGTGGTAGTTCCAACATCTCCGCCCCTGCCAACAGCGTCCTCCAGTACCCTGCGTGTGTCTCGAGTTTTATTCCCTCTCGTCTTTTCTCGATCTCAGCCGCCAGTCCAGCAATGGTCGGTGCTTCAAAGATCGCGCGAAATGGCAGTTCCAGATTCAGTGCATTCTGCACACGCGAGATCACCTGCGTGGCAAGTAGAGAATGCCCGCCTAACGCGAAAAAGTCGTCTTCGACTCCGGCATTTTCTCGTTTCAGTACTAACTCCCACACCCCCATGAGGATTTCTTCCACTATATTGCAAGGCCGTGACGCTTCGAAATTTGCCTCTTGCTCCTTTTCTCCATTCGCCTTCACTCTCTGACGCTGCTCTCTCTCATCCATCGCCAGCAGAGCTTTGCGGTCAATCTTGCCGTTGACCGTCAACGGCATCTCCGTTAGTTCCACCAGCGCGTTCGGCACCATGTACTCCGGCAGCCTCTCCTGTAA
>Ga0207693_10002262_pt1 | contig 16757 bp, 15 predicted proteins | sample LARL81metaG_FD_184347 | JGI IMG/M metagenome (GOLD analysis project Ga0207693, IMG submission 184347) | Corn, switchgrass and miscanthus rhizosphere microbial communities from Kellogg Biological Station, Michigan, USA - LAR L8-1 metaG... | ecosystem: Host-associated > Plants > Roots >...
GCCACCTCCCCCGGAACCGTATTACGGGGGCATGGCCCCCCCTGGATGAAACTCGAAGATCAGTTAAGCCGCCGCGGCGTTTTCGGGGCAAAAGTGAACTCACCATTCTTTGAAGTCGCCCGCGTGCTCGTGCGTCTCGATCACGTTGCCCGATTTATCGGACACCACTGATTCTTGACGCTGGGCACTGGGCAAACAAATTTGATCAATGATCAAAGGGGGATCTCAAAATGGCTAAGTTTCGTATTGTTCATCTTCCGTCGGGAGAGAAATCAAAGAAAAACGTGGTTAGGGTGAAGGTTCTCGATCTGAAGCCGTCGAAAAACCCTAAAGGCGGTGCCCCACCCGGACCCAATACTAGACCCAACGTCCCACCCCGACCCAACGTCTAATGGAAGCCGCAGTGTCATTCCGCTCAGTGCGGTGCCACTGTTTTTGAGGCGTATTACTACGTCCCAGCGAGGCGCGAAAAAAGCTTCTGCCAACGCCGAGTCGTCTTGCCAAAGGGAACACGCAGATCCGATAAGGTGAGAATTGAAAACGATTTCCAACGACGGCGCTAAGTAGTAATCGAATAGCAACGGCGCAGCCGATGCTTTAGAACTCTTTGAACTCGCCCGCATGCTCGTGCGTTGCGATCAGGTTGCCAGCTTCGTCGCGACCGCGAATCACGGCATCATGTGAACCTCCGGCAAGATGCAACGTGGTTTCTCAGCTTGTCGAATGCGTTGCACCGGGGCAAGGTTTGATCCGCAAAGCATGAACGCCGCCAGCAAAGATTTTCTCAAACGACTCGTCGAGACGCCGAGCCCATCCGGTTACGAGCACGATGTGCAGAAGCTCGTTCGCGAGCGCATTCAGCCGTGGTGCGACAGTGTGCGGACCGACGTCATGGGCAACGTGTTTGGCATTCGCAATCCCGAAGGCAAACCTCGCGTCATGCTTGCTGGCCACTGTGATCAGATCGGCTTTATTGTGCAATACATCACGGACGAAGGATTCTTGCACCTCGAGCCGATCGGCGGCGTCGATCCCGTCGTGGCGACATCGCAGCGTGTCTCAATTATGACGCGGCGCGGTATCGTACCCGGCGTCATCGGCCGCAAAGCGATCCACCTGATGGACGACGAGGACAAAAAGAAAGTTCCGAAGATTCACGACCTTTACATCGACATCGGCGCCAAGAGCAAAGAGGACGCGCTCAAGGTTATTTCAATAGGCGACGCTGGGATTTTCGTGCAGCCTTACCTCGAGCTCGCGAACCGACGCGCCGTCTCTATGGCGTTCGACAACAAAATGGGCACCTGGATCGTTACCGAAACGCTCCGACTGCTTCACCGTCGGCAGTTCGGCGCGTGCGTTATCGGTGTCTCGACCGTACAGGAAGAAATCGGTTTGCGCGGCGCGACGGCGAGCGCATTCTCTAGCGAAGCGGACGTCGGCATTGCCCTCGATGTCGCGCACGGCACCGACACGCCTGGCATCGAGAAAAAGCGAGCCGGGGATTTCCAAATTGGCAAAGGGCCGATGATCTTTCGCGGTGCGAACATAAACCCACGCGTATTTGATTTGCTCCTCTCCGCGGCCAAAGCGAAAAAGATTCCCTATCAAGTTGCTTCGGCTGCGCGCGGCACCGGCACCGATGCCAATCCGATGCAGCTCTCACGCGGCGGGATGGCCACCGGCCTGCTTTCTGTCCCGCTGCGTTACATGCACACGCCTAACGAACTGTTGTCGCTCGAAGATCTCGAAAATACCGCGCGCCTGCTCGCAGCCTTTTGTACAAACATGAATAAGGACCAGGATTTTACTCCCTAGAAGCGAGTGCCATCTCCAATTTCACCCAGTACCGCTGCATAAAGTATCGGGAAATCATCGCTGACAATCTCAGCAAAGCCGGTTGGAGCTGGGGCTGCGTCTCAGCTGTGGACTCTTGCGGGCGAACAACGTTCGTTGCTGACGCGCATCGCGGGGACGGAAAGCGTTTCGTTGTGCGTGCGAACGAATCTCTTTTCATTGTCGCGGTGCGCGTCTGCCGTGAAAAGCACACGACCAGTCGAATCAAAAAGGGAAGCTTGACACCCTGACGCCGGATTAAGTAGAAACGCATCCAAGCGCGTCACCCGACGTTTCAACGAATCTTCAGCCGCGCTGAAGACGTTCGTGGGTGAACTACGGAACTGCTGGTATGTCATTCACTGAACTGCAACGGACGGAGGAGCCGTAGGTTGTGGGTTCGAGCCCCCGCCGGGCGCACTTGTTTTTGTAGGGGGAGCGGACTTGCTTCTTACGCCAGCGCGTCGATCCGGCCGAGCAAATCTTTTTTGCTCGTCATGCCGGTGACTTGATCGCGCAGTTGCCCATTCTTGAAGAAGAGCAACGCCGGGATGGCCCGAATGTTGTACCTGAACGAAAGACTCTGGTTTTCGTCAACGTTAACTTTAGCGACTTTGATTGCGTCGGCTTTTTCACGCGCAATCTCATCCAGCAAAGGCGCAATCATTTTACACGGACCACACCATTCCGCCCAAAAATCGACGACCACGGGCTTATCGCTTTGCATAACTTCGCGGTCAAAGTTCGATTCGTCGAGATTGATGGCAGCAGAGTTGTCCATAGCTTTAGGAAAAATAAGTCCAAATTTGAATAATCAAAATAACGGCAGAAACACCGAGCAGCGTCCAGCAGATCGGCATCGTAATCCCCTCACCTTTCTTCGTCGGCGCCACTGCAATTGAAGCGCTCTGGGGCGTAATTTGTGGCATCGCAATGAGCGGCTGCGTCTTTTTCATCTGAACGGCTGGTGCCGGCCTCGCAGGCGGGTCAGGCATAAGCGGAATCCGCGCCGTCTCTTTCTTCAGCTCCGGAAAAGTTAAATCTGGGGCGGCGCTGACCGGGGGCGTGGTCCCGGGCCATGGCTCCCCCGTCGAAATTTTTGTGGGCGGTTCTGGCGCGAAAACTGGGAGGGGCGGAGGCGATGGCGCCGCAGGCGGTTTGGGGGGGGCCGATGGGTCCGTTGGAGAGCCGAGAGGCACCTTGTTTGATGGCGGACGAGGCGGCAACTGGATTCTCACCGTGTCGCGCTTGCGTTTATCTGCGTCAGGCGCCTTCGCTACCGGCTGCGGCGGCAAAGCACTGCGAGAATTCTCATTTTTTGGTTCGTTTGGGTCGGTCATCGGACGGGCAAATCAGTTTTAAACTATCGTTTGAAATGGTCGCGTTGTCATTCGTCAAGTTCATTCGCGGACCAAATGTGGCTTAGCAGTAGATCAGCTGAGAGTTTAGGCAAGTAGATCGTAACCACGGCTTTCAATGATTTTACGCCAAATGAATTCGCCCACCGGCGCTGTCTTGGATAAAATAACCCTCGCATCGACTTCTGGGGCGTCCGCCTCGCTGCGAGCGACATACGGCTGATCAACCAGTAGCTTTATTTCGCTTCCCACTTTTTCCCGCGCAATGTCGTGCGCAATCTGCTGCTGGATCGACATGGCGATTCGGTAGCGCGCATTCTTTACCCTTGTCGGGATTTGGTTTGGCATTTTTGCCGCGCGCGATCCCTCTTCTCGGGAGTATTTGAAAATGCCGAGGCGCTCAAAGCGAGTGCGTTTAATAAAATCGAGCAGCGTTTCAAACTCCGTTTCGGTTTCGCCAGGAAATCCGACGATGAAAGTGCTGCGCAAAGCAACGCCGGGGATTCCGGCGCGCAATTTGTCGATCAATTGCTCAATATGAGCGCGCGAGGTCTCTCGTCGCATGCGTCCCAGTGTCGATTCGTCGATGTGCTGCAAGGGAATATCTATGTAACGCGCAACTTTGTTGCTTTCCGCAATCGTCTCGATCAATTCATCGCTCCAATGTGCCGGATGGGTATAAAGCAGGCGCACCCAGAATTGGCCCTCGATTTTTTGAATTTCGCGAAGAAGCGCGGCGAGGGTTGGTCCACGTGACGAATCAACCGGTTGACGCGGTCCCGCTTTCTTCCGCCACAAGTCCATTCCGTAATACGTTGTATCCTGACTGATTAAATTGATCTCGCGCACACCTTCACTCACGAGTCCACGAATCTCCGTGAGCACGGATTCAGGCGGTCGGCTGCGGTGCCTCCCCCGCATCTGCGGAATCACACAGAAACTGCACGGATGATTGCAACCTTCGGCAATTTTTACATAAGCGAAATGTGCCGGCGTAAGCCGGAAACGCGGTGTGTCATAATCGGGAATATATGTTGGGCGGCTTCGGCTGAACTCAAGGTCGAGATCTCCGTCGCGCGATTCCTGACGGACAACCTTTTGAACGATCTCGCCGAGATCGCTGACCTGGTCGAGCCCAATGAACGCGTCCACCTCAGGAAGCAATTGGCGCAGGTCACTCGCGAACCTTTGCGACATACAACCGCTCACGATCAGTTTTTGATTTAGCCGTTTATTAAAACCGCGCTGTTGATGCGCCTCCAGAATTGCTTCGATGGATTCTTCCTTGGCTGAATCAATGAACGCGCAGGTGTTGACCACGAGCACATCTGCATCTTCTGCGCGAGAAGTGATTTTCATTCCCGACCGCAGGACGCTGCCCAGCATGATCTCGGCATCCAGGAGGTTCTTGGCGCAGCCGAGGCTAATCAGGCCAACCTTTGTCGGCTTTAGCTGTGGTGGCAGGCGTGTCGCCTCCCCCGAGTTGCGGTTTGCAGCCGACACGACTGCCTCTACAGCTCGCGAATTCATCAGGCGCTACTCGACCGTTACATCCTCATCGTCCTCTTCGAGCTCCTTACCATTTTTCTTGATCTCAACGGCGTCACGATCGAGGACGCGAATCGAGACATGTTTTCCGCGGAATTCCACTGTGCCGTCACCCGGGGAGATCCACCGCTCCAAGGCGGGCTTCTGGCTTTCATCATTTACGGTAACCTTGATGTAGGTTCTCTTAAGTGGACGAATAGCGACCCGATTTAGCGCGCCTGATTCCGCCGGCGATGAATTCGTTTCCCCTTGCGCCTTTGCAAGATCCCCTGGACCCACAGGCTTCGCTCGGCGCACTTCCGGCTCGCCTGACGTTGCGCGAATAGCCGAAGCGGCTGTCGCCGTTGGCGCGATTGTCGGCATGGGCGAAACCGATGGTGAAATTGTGGGAGCGGACGCAACATTGCGCGGCGGTGTTTCGACGGTTGCTGCTGGTCGCGGAGTCGTGGGACCTGGGGTAGATGCGGCTGCCGGCGAGGATTGGGCGGTAGGCTCCGCTCGCCGTGGAGCAAGCCGCTGCAAATTGAGAATTAATTTCATTACCCCAAACCCGATAACCAACACGAGGATGCCAAAGATGAGCGGCATCGGTGAGATGCGCTCCCGATTAGAATGGCGCGCATGCCGCACCACCGGCGTGCTGACTGGCTTGGGAGGAGGATTCTCCTGAAGATACGAGTAGCCATCCACCGTGACGCGCTCGGAATCTTCAAACGCATCAAGATATGGCGTAACATCGACATCTAGAAATTTTCCGTAGATGAGCAGAAAACCTTTTGCGTACGCCAGGCTGGGAAATTGAGAAAAATCATCCGCCTCAATTTCGGCCAGCCGCGCCGGCCGAATCTTGGTCATCCGCGCGGCTTCGTCGAGCGTAAGATTGCGCGCCCGCCTCGCCTCCTGAAATTTTTTACCGAGACCTTCGATCGTCATAACGGGGTTTGCTGACTAAACGGCGGCATCGAGATCGACCAAAATCTCGCGTGGTTTGGCGCCTTCGCCGGGGCCCAAAATACCGCGCTGCTCCAGAATATCAACGATGCGCGCGGCACGCGTATAGCCGAGTCGCAGCCGGCGCTGCAGCAAGGAGGTCGAGGCGCGTTTTTCCTGCCGAATGATCTCGAGGCACTTCTCGACCAGCTCCTCATCTTCCTCCGTGACTTCTTCCTCTGGTGTTGTCTCGGATTGCAGCTTCTCGTGCATGGCCATGTCGAAAGCAGGTGGGCTCTGCGCGGAAACGAATTTAACAAGGCGACGAATCTCGTCGTCGGTCACTAGCACGCCTTGTGCTCGAATGAGACGCGAAGTGCTCGGAGGCAGGTAAAGCATATCGCCCTGCCCCAGCAAACGGTCGGCGCCGTTTTCGTCGAGAATTACCCGACTATCGATCTTGGATGCAACCTGGAATGCAATCCGGCTGGGAATGTTCGCTTTGATCACCCCGGTAACGACATCCGCCCGCGGCGTTTGCGTTGCTACGATCAGATGGATGCCCGCAGCGCGGGCCATCTGAGTAATGCGCGCAATCGCGGTCTCAACATCGGCTGGCGCCGTCTGCATCAAATCGGCCAATTCGTCGATAATGACGACGATGTAGGGAATCCGGTCAGGAATTTGCAACTCTGCAGTGGCAGCCTTGTCGGCTGCGTTCGAAGATTTTGCAGGAAGCATGCCTGCCTCCACAGAATCTTCCCCAGAATCGACATCCTTCTTTTTCGGCGCGCGGCCATTAAAGCTAATGATGTTGCGCACGCCAACGCGAGCGAAGACCTTATAGCGCCGTTCCATCTCATCAATCAACCAGCGCAGGGCGAGCAGCACTTTTTTCGGATCGGTCACGATCGGGAACGTGAGATGCGGCAGAGAATTGTAAAACTGCATCTCCACTACCTTCGGATCGATTATGATGAAGCGCAGTTCCTCCGGCGTAAATCGGAAGAGCATGCTGGCAATGAGTGCGTTGATACAGACACTCTTGCCACTGCCAGTGGTGCCAGCGACAAGCAGATGCGGCATTTGCGCCAGATCGGTCATGATTGCTTTGCCATAAACGTCTTTACCGAGTGCAAGCGGAATTTTTGCCTGCCCTTTCGCTTCCCCCCAGTCGGGCGATTGCAAGAGTTCGCGCAATGTCACCGTCACTTTTCGAGTGTTCGCGAGCTCGATTCCCACAGTGTCCTTGCCGGGAATAGGCGCGAGAATGTTGATCCGCTCAGCGCGTGTCGCGCGCGCGAGATCGCGCTCCAGGCTCACGATTTTGTCAACCCGCACACCTTTAGCCGGATATACTTCGTAACGCGTGATCGTGGGGCCTTTGGTGATGTCGCCCGGCGCCACCGCAATGCCGAACTGCGCCAGCGTATCAATCAAAGTTTGCTGGACCTCCTTCAGTTCCGCTGGGTCTGTGCCGCCCCGTCCTTCCGGATTGTGCTCGTCGAGCAAATCGAGTCCAGGCAGCACGTACGTTTCCGGATCCCAAGCTCGACTAGTTAGGCTGGGAGCAGGTTTTGCTTTCTCGCCACTGGCACGCAACTCGGCGAGAGACGGTTTTCGACCGCCCGGCGCCTGCTCACTCGGCAGGGCGGTTGTATCGACTACCTTCGGCTTTGGTCGATTTGCGAGTTCCTCCGGCAAAATAAACGAAGCAGCCGGCTCAGGTACTGACGCGCCTTTCTTTTTCAGCTGCTTCTCGAGTAATCTCCGCTGCTTCGCCAGCTGTTTCTCACTGATTTCCAGCTTTTCTTTAAGATTTGATTTTCGAAGTCGCCGACGCAATCGCCATTCGTGCACTCCGGCATGTGTGCGCCGCATAGCAGCGACCGTCTCGCGAACGATATGAATCGGCCGCAGTCCAGTCATCAGAATCAGCGTCGTCACATAAATCCCGATCAAAAGAATAAGTGAGCCGACTTCGCCAAGGGCATTGCGGAGCAAACCATGCTGTCCACCGGCAAGGCGATAGCCGACCCAGCCGCCAGGTCCCTGGATATTGAAGGCGTCGCGCCAGCCGCGCAAATGGTACGGTTGCAGATGCAGCAAACAAGCGCCCGAGAAGATAAAAAGAATAATCCACGTGATTCGCCGGGTCACCCGCAAACGCGGGTGGAACAATTTCGCCGCGCCGAAGCCGAGAAGAATCGCCGCCAAAAGATACGAGGCGGCGCCGATCAACTGATAGCAGATTCCCGCCACGATTGCACCGAACGGTCCGATAAAATTTTGCGCGGGATGATTTGCGGGCGAGATATTGCTAAACCAAACCCAGGACGGCACGTCCCTCGGCGTGTAAGAAATCAACGCGAGAAAGAGCAATGTTCCGACGAAGAGCAGAATGAGGGCGAAAACTTCGTTCCAGGCGCTGTTTTTTTCCATGCGGGCCACCGCATCTGATACTAATCCTCTGCTTGCGTCTTTCAATCATTTGTAGAACCGCCTCGCCGATGGGTTGCTCGTGTCGCGGTCCCGGAATGGGAGGAATCAGAGCGCGCTTTAGTCTTGCGCGAGGCAACGATCGACACTTACTCTGCCAGCGCGTCATGGCTTTTCTCTTTCGTCAGATGGTCATCGCGGCTGGCATCGGCACGCTGCTCTTTTGTAATTCCTGCGAAAAACATCCTCTCGGCCAGATGCCAGAAGTTCAGAGAGAACAGCTCGATCCGGCAACGAAAGCCTGGTCCCGGGAGAGCGAAACTCAGTCCGAAAAACCTTCGGCGTCGCCGACGCCGGCGGAATTTTTCCCAGCGAAGCCACGTCCTTGATCAAAGCTACCATTATGGCCAAACACAAATACGCGACCTCCCCACCAAACTTAACGGGCATGCCGCCGGGTGTGCCGTACATCATCGGCAACGAAGCGGCCGAGCGTTTCTCCTATTACGGCATGAAGTCGGTGCTGACCGTCTTCATGGCGCATTTCATCTTGAATCAATCTGGTGTGCTGGCGCCGATGAGTCCGAACGAGGCGTACATGTACACGCATTATTTTGTCTTCGGCGTCTATTTCCTTCCGATTCTCGGCGCAATTATTGCAGACGGTTGGATCGGCAAGTATTGGACCATTCTGTCGCTTTCGATCGTTTACTGCTTAGGCAATCTCACACTCGCGTGCATGGCCACATCCTGGGGAATCGCCGTCGGACAACGGACAATGCTCGCAATAGGATTGTTCCTGATTTGCTTGGGCGCGGGCGGCATTAAGCCGTGCGTATCGGCCAACGTTGGCGACCAGTTCGGGGAATCGAACAAACATCTGCTCTCAAAAATGTTTGGCTGGTTTTATTTTTCAATTAATGCTGGCTCTTTCATTTCCTCACTTCTTTGTCCCTGGCTTCTCGGCAATCCGAAGTACGGACCGGGATGGGCATTTGGAATCCCTGGTATCGCGATGTTGATCGCGACTTTGTTTTTCTGGGGCGGTCGCAAGAAAATGGTCCACGTGCCTCCGGCTGGACTTGGTTATCTGCGCGAAACATTCAGCAAAGAAGGTCTCATCACCCTGGCCCGCATCGCGATGGTTTACGTTTTCATCTTAGTCTTCTGGGCGCTCTGGGGAATGAGCAACGGCGCCGAATGGACGTTACAAGCCGAGAAAATGGATCTGCACGTCTCCTGGCTGCCGTGGATCAACATTAGTTTTTCGCCATTTCACGTTTCAGCGGGATGGGGTTTGGATTTGCTGGCCGCGCAGGTGCAAACCGCAAACCCTATTTTGATCCTGATTTTTATCCCGTTGGTGAATTATGTGATCTACCCGCTAATTAACTCTGTCTTCCCACTTACGCCGTTGCGAAAAATCGGAATAGGCCTTTTCATTACCGCCCTTTCTTTTGTGGTTATCGTCTGGATCCAAGGACAGATCGATGCAGGGTTAAGACCGCACATTAATTCGCAGTTCCTGGCCTACGTCGTTCTCACGCTCGGTGAAGCGATGGTGTCGATCACTGGTTTGGAATTTTCCTACACCCAGGCACCGAACACGATGAAGAGTTCCGTGATGGCGCTGTGGCTTCTCACCGTCGCCTCAGGTGAACTCTTCGTCGGCCTCGTCAATAAATGGATCTTGGGCGCAGGCGGCGCGCATAAGATCAACGACTATCAGTACTTTACCTTCTTCACCTGGTTGATGTTCGCGACGGCTGTTGTCTTTGTTGTCGTCGCCTGCTTTTACAAGGGCCGCACTTACCTCCAAACACAGCAGCCCACGCTCGATGAAATCGCGACGGAGCCGATTCTTCATGGCGGCACACCGAGCTAAACACGTGTGAAGAAAATCGCAATTGCAGTCGCAATTTCTTTGTCGCTGCCAGTCGTGAAACTTCATGCCACGCCGCAGGATGAGGAATTTCAAAAGATTGCGTCCGATTATATCGAGGGGGAGTTAACAGCCAATCCCGAGCAAGCCACCGAATTGGGCGACCATCGCTTCGACAGCCAGCTAACAGATTACTCGGCCCAGGCCCGGGCGAAAGAGCTGGCGACGCAAAAGGAGTTTCGCGACAAGCTGAACGCAATTGATGGATCGCAGCTCACCGGCGCGAACAATATCGATTTTCGCATCCTAAAAGAGAACATCGATTACCAAATCTTCCGAGCTGAAGAGCTGAAGGAGCCGGAGTGGGATCCCCTCGTTTACATGCAGAGCCTGGCCAACAGCCTTTATTTGTTGGTTGCGCGCGATTTCGCGCCGCCTGAACAACGGATTCCAAATCTGCGACACCGCATGGAAGCGATTCCCCGCGTGATCGCTCAAGCAAAAGCCAACCTGCAACACCCGCCACGCATTCACACGGAAACAGCGATTGAGCAAGCACAGGGTGCAATCAACCTCGTGCGTGAAGGATTCGCTCCGCTTCTCGATCGCGTGCCGCAGATGAAAAAGGAACTTGCACCGTTACAGGAAAAAACCGCAGCGGCGCTCGAAGACTACAAAAAATGGCTTGAGAAAGATCTGTTGCCGCGCTCCGACGGCGACTTCCGCCTCGGCGTAGACAAGTTTCGAAAGAAGTTGCGCTTCGCGCTTGCCTCCGATTTGTCGATGGAAGAAATTATGAAGCGCGCGCAGCTTGACTTGCAACAGACGCAGACTGCTATCTACGAAACTGCACGTCCCCTCTATAAAAAATATTTTCCCGAAGCTGACCAGCCTGCGCTCGCCGATAAGAAAAAGGTCACGGCCGCGGTTTTAAATAAATTGGCGGAGCAACACCCCGACGATAATACGATCGTTGGGTACGCCCAAAAAATTGTCGGGGAAGCGACTGACTTCGCGAGATCGCACAATCTGGTGACCATTCCGGATACGCCACTGGACGTAATCGTAATGCCGGAGTTCAAGCGAGGTCAGGCCATTGCCTATTGCGACGCGTCTGGTCCTCTCGAGAAAAATGGTAAAACATTCTTCGCCGTAGCGCCGACGCCTAACGACTGGTCGAAGCAACGCAAAGAATCATTCTTCCGGGAATACAACAATTACATGGTGCGCGATCTTAGCGTGCACGAGGCGATGCCGGGACACTACCTGCAACTGGCTCATGCTAACGAATTCCGCGCGCCAACACTGGTTCGCGCAATTTTCCAGAGCGGCACATTCATCGAGGGCTGGGCGGTTTACTGCGAACAAATGATGGCAGAACAAGGTTACGGCGGTCCCGAGGTCAAGATGCAGCAGCTGAAAATGCGGCTGCGCGCTATCTGCAATGCCGTTCTCGATCAACGCATTCATGCCGGGAACATGAGCGAGCCGGAGGCGATGGATTTGATGATGAAAGAAGGTTACCAACAGGAAGGCGAAGCAGTTGCGAAGTGGAAACGCGCACGGCTAACCTCCACCCAACTTTCCACATACTTCGTCGGCGTGACCGAACATCTGGATCTGCGGGACAGGGCGAAAAAGAAAGCAGGCGCATCGTTTGATCAGAAAAAATACAACGATCAGGTTATTTCATACGGTAGCCCGCCGGTGAAATATGTGCGCGAATCGATGGGTTTGTAATCTCGCCCGAATGAGCGGAGTAAAACGGCTGTTCGTCGGCCCAGATGGTCTGCGACATGGCTGGCGATTTCTCATTTTCGCCGCGGTAATTTTTCTTCTAGCCCAATTCCTCGAACAACCTACGATCGCCTTTTTCGCGGCAAAGCTCCACGTCGACCCGAGAGCGTTAAGCCCACAGGCGATCATTCTCAGCGGCGCTTTCGATTTGATTCTGATTCTGATCGTTAGTGGCGTGGCCGCGCGATTGGAGCAGCGGCGGATCGACAGTTACGGCCTGCCGATTAAAGAAGCATTCGGCGGACTTTTTTGGAATGGAGCGATCGCAGGTCTGGCGGCAATTGCATTTGTCGCAGCAGGAATGCTCGGCACTAGCGGAATGCGCCTTCACGGCATCGCATTGAATGGAAGCGATCTCATCACATTGCCACTTTCGTGGCTCGTCGCGATGTTGTTCGTCGGTGTCACTGAGGAATATGTCTTCCGCGGGTACGCTTTGCAGTCGCTGTGGCGCGGGGCCGGTTTTTGGCCGGCGGCATTGATCACGACCGCGCTCTTTGCCGGCGCGCACTTGTCGAAGCCACACGAAAACCTAATCGACATCGGAATGATTTTCGCTCTCGGCGTCGTGCTCTGTGTCAGTGTTCGCGTCACGGGCTCGCTTTGGTGGGCCGTCGGCTGGCATGCGGCGTTCGATTTTGGCCAACTTTTCATCATCGGGACACGCAACGGCGGCAGCGTACCGCAGGACCGTTTGTTCGACGCCACGTTTCCCGGACCCGCTTGGATAACGGGCGGTGAGCTTGGAACAGAGGCGAGCTACTTCATGATTCCCGTCGTATTAGGAACGTTTATCTACATCACCTTGTTTTTGCGTCGGCGATCACTGGCTTTACAGCACGTCTAAGGAATCGCACATTTTGTAAAACGCCGAATTAGAATCGGGGTCCCGCAATTTTCTTTTCGTCCACAAGATCGACATCTTCGATCTAAACGCGTTTTTTCTTGGTCGGTGGCCCTTTGCTTGCCGCAGCAGTACGTAGTCCTTTCGAAGCCGATAACCGTACGAGCTCGTCAAGATTAAACGTCTTGTGCCGGCTCGTTCCTACTTCCCGAAAATCGACTTGGTACCAGCCGTTCATCCGTTCCACGCGGTAACGTTTTTGCCCAATGCGCATTGGTTCGCGCGCGATCACGCGATGAATGACTTTTTCGTATCTCGAACGAGACCATCGCCGCATCCGGCGGCGTCCCCAATCGATAACGCGACCAACGTCGTCATAGGTTTCGGGACGCTTGGGGAAATCGAGCAGTGAGCGGGCATCTCCATCGAAAACCGCGGCGATATGCTGGAGCGTTGCGAGATCGCTAATCCGCCGAATTTGCCAGCGAAATGGCTCCAGGCTCTCCGCCGCGATTGCGCGCAAGCTAAGTACTCGGCCATCGCGCAATCTCCAAAGCGCCGCATTGATGTCTGCTGCGAATGGGTTTTGGCCTAACGAATCGGCGGTGGCTCGCCACCCGCGGCGCGAAGAGTGTTTTCGCAGACGAAACGGTGTTATGCGGGGAATACCATTACGGTTCAACTGCCTGAGGCCGAAGTCTTCCCACCGCAGAACTGTTTCGACGGCGCCCGTGACGAAAGCGCACGTCGCCAGCATTAACGGCGGATCGGGCGTAAAATCGGCAGTGACCTCCAGCCGGGTTTTTCGCGGACGCACGCCGACGGCGCTGCTCTGCCGGTTGGCGGCAAGTAATACGACTGGTATCGGCAAAATATGCGCGAGCAGAAACGCAAGCTTGGTCGCATTGCGAGATTCCGATTTCCGCCTATCTGGAAACGAAAAATTATAGTGCGTGCTAAAGCCTTGCAGCCGGCATTTGTAGCCGTGGCGCTTGCCCCAATGATCCAGCTCCGCTCGCAAGTACCGAATTTGTTCCCACAGCAGGCGCGTCGCGCGTTGACAACAGCCGCGTTCCAATTCGACGATCGGAGTGGCCACTTCGATCACTCCGGTGTCGAAGTAAATCGCGCCGCCGGCCGGCAATTGAAATGACTTGCCGGTGCGGGGAATCATTCGCCGGCGCACTAATCGGCTCGGGTCACCAAAGACTTTTTCCGGCCGCCGTTTTTTTCCATCAATCAGGAGATTGAACTCTGCTTCCAAACCGATAACTGCACGCGGTGGCGAGATGCGGAATTCCTTACCCGGAAATAGACGACCCAGATCTCGTCCCGAATTTTTCACGCCAGTAAAACAGTATCAATCGCTTCACTACATTCACGTGGAGTTAACGTCACAAAGCCGATATCCAGATGTAAATGATCGTCGGTTTCTCCCAGGCCCGATCCGAACGGCCGAACAAATACCGCCGGGCTGAGCGACACCGCGATTGCGCCGTACCTTTCAATCGATTTGGCGTCATCAAGAAGCGTGTCGCCGATCCGATAAATGTCCGCGGCTGTAGCCCAGGAATGAATGCTCTTCCCCTCCCCGATCTGATGCGCGGGCGATCGGTAGCCGCCATTTGCACTCACAAAAACGGGTCCATCGACTTCCCGTCGAAAATCTTCTAAAAATCGCGCGAGCAGAAGAATTGCACAGGGCACGTAGTGAGGAAATTCGCGAAGGAGCACGTCCGCTTCGCGACAATCGACCATCATTAGTTCCGCGACTGTAAAATGCGGCGTGAGCCGAATGTCACGTGCTTCGTCCCAGCTGGCAATTTCATAAAAAAAACGCGGCAAATGATGAACGTTCCGGTGCGGGTCTTGTTTTGCTTCGCCTGGCTGCAGCAGTGCGCGATATTCCGGAGCCAGATCCAGTCCGTCAACTGGGCGAAATGTTTGAGCTCTCATTGTTTTTCGACGCCGCGTCCGGTAACCGAGCGATAAATCAGGTTGGAAATGCCCGCGAGGGTCTGATAACGGCCATCTTTTTCCGCATCAAACTCTGTCAGAATAACGACAATGTAGGGTTCTCGTTCGGGCAAATAGACGATGCCGGCATCATGGCAGACGGTCGAGATCTCACCGGTTTTATGTGCCACGGTAGCATGAGGCGGCAGACCTGCGGGAATCATTGAATTAAAGCGCTGCGCGAGCAATATGCGGATGATTTCCTCTCGACTCTGTTGCTTCAGAAAATCACCGCGCACGGCACAAAACAGCGTGAGCAACCCGTCTGCGGTCACTTCGTTATCAATTCCTTTCTCGTGCGCATTCTCGTCCTGGACGCCGCGTCGCAGTTCGACTCCGCTTATTTGCGCATCCCGCAGAACTTGTCGGGCGTAATCCACCCCCACAAAATCGAGCAGCAGGTTAGTCGCCAGATTGCTGCTTGCGATAATCATTCCTTCGGCGAGCGCCGAAATTTTCACTGTTCGTCCGATCGCCCGGTAGAGCTCAGGCATCCCATCAGAAGCGGGAGAAAGACGAAAAGGCGAGCCGTTGGCCGCGCTCAAAAAACGGTTTCGGACATGGAGTGGATCATCCAGCCGGAGGCGGCCTTCGTCCGCCGCCCGAAAAATCGCAAGAAGCACGGCCACTTTGATCGTGCTCGCCGCATGGAACCAGCGATCACCTGCCAGGGAGAACCGGAACCCGCTTTCGAGATCGAGCACCGCTACTGAGATGGCGTTCGCCTTGCTTTCGCCAACTATTTTTTTTAGTTCGTTGCGCAATGATGTCGAAGACTCAGCAACAGAAGTCATCGCACTGCTCTTTACATGTCACAAGCAAAGTCGCAAATTCGCGCATGCCGAACCTCGCCACATGGATGCAGGAGAAAGATGAAAAGTGGTTCCACCCATTTTTCGCAAAGCATCCTGACGTTCGGATTTGCGATGCGCGCAAAGGCGACGTTCCGCTGGAGCAGATCAATGGATTGCTATTGACTGGTGGCTCGGATATAGCGCCGGAATTTCTTCGCCAGGAGGTCGTCGACCCCAGTGTGTTGGACAAAGGTATCGATGCTGCGCGTGATCGCTGGGAATTTGCGACCGTGCAAGAAGCCCTTTCACGCGGTTTGCCAATTCTCGGAATTTGCAAAGGAATCCAAGTCTTGAATGTCGCGCTCGGTGGCACCCTTAAGCTCGACATTCCAGGCCACAAACTCCCCGAACAAAAGGAGCGAGACATTCAACCGTTGCGTTACGACGTAACCGCGAAGCATCGATTCGAAAAAGTAAACAGTTCGCACCATCAGGCGGTCGATCGAGTCGGGGACGGTTTCGAAATCGAGGCGTGGTGCGCAGCGGACGAGATCATCGAGCAAATGCGGCTGCGCAATTACCCCTTCGCGGTTGCCGTTCAGTATCACCCGGAGCGCGGAAAGATTTACGATGACTTGTTTGAAGACTTCTTCTCGCGTTTAACGACCGTCAAGCGATGAAGCGCTAAAAGGTGAAGCCATCTGTTGGCGTGTGCCGCGACGATCCCGATCTTTTACTCGCCACGATAAACGCACCGCGCCGTCGGTGTTTCGTGCACAACGATTTCGCGGAGGCCAGGACACCGAGGTTGCAATTTTTTCCAGAACCACGCCCCCATTCGTTCGATGGTTGGATTCTCCAGGCCTTCTACATCGTTGAGATAAGAGTGGTCCAGGATTTTCAAGAGCGGTTTCATCGCCACACTGATTTCGGCATGGTCGTAAATCCAGCCGGTCGTTGGATCGACCTCGCCTTCCACCGACACCTCGATCTTGAAACTATGGCCGTGCATGCGCCTGCATTTATGACCCTCCGGCGCTTTTGGGAGAATCTGCGCCGCTTCGAAAGTGAAATCTTTGGTCAACCGCGCACGCATTTAACGCAACCTAACACGATTAGTATTCTGCTGTCACACCCCGGTTCGCTGCCTCTCCCATAGCCTCCACGGCATCCGAGTTCTGACTATGAGATCGCTGAAGACCTTCCCGGTCGCGACGTAGATCTTTAGAGTTTGCCTGTCTGGAGAAAAGTCCACAGACTCAAGACCCATGAATTCCGAGCCAACAGCCGTGCAGTTCAAAGACCGCAAAGCG
>Ga0207693_10002263_pt1 | contig 16749 bp, 14 predicted proteins | sample LARL81metaG_FD_184347 | JGI IMG/M metagenome (GOLD analysis project Ga0207693, IMG submission 184347) | Corn, switchgrass and miscanthus rhizosphere microbial communities from Kellogg Biological Station, Michigan, USA - LAR L8-1 metaG... | ecosystem: Host-associated > Plants > Roots >...
GGACCGCTAGGTGATGTAATGAGAAGACTCAACCAAGTGCCCGGAAGCGGTGATCCAATACCGCAACGCCCTGCAGGTCGATCCTCGCTATTCGGAAGCTTACTTCCGGTTGGGTGTTTGTTATGCAAGTCTAGAGCGATGGTCAGACGCGTTTAATGCCTGGCAAGAGACCGTACAACTGGACCCATCTCACATCGAGGCTCATCTGCACTTGGCGGAGCTGTATCTAAATTCTCGGGATGAAAATAATGCAGAAAAGCAGGCTTCTATCGTTCTCGCTCAAGACCGAGACAATGCCACCGCTTACCAGATCTTAGGTGCATCTTTGGTGGCGGGCGGGAACAAGGAAGATGCGCTGCGCGCTTTCCGACAAATTACCAAACTTCGCACCCAAGATCCCAGCGCGTACACCAACTCTGGGCTGGTGGAAATTGGGTTGGGGCGCCTGGCAGATGCCGAAACAGATTTGCGCAAGGCCGTGGATGTAGATTCATCCTATGTGGTTGGATACATAAACCTGGCCAATTTCTATTGGCTTCAGGGCGATCTTCGAACCGCGGAAGGCGTACTCCGAGAAGGAGCAGCACACAATCCTGGCAGCGTTCCGATCAACGTGCACCTGGCAGAGAATCTACGCGCCCAGATGAAAGATGATGCTGTCCGTAACGTCTTGATGAACCTGCGCCAGCGCAGCCCCCACTCGACTGAGGTTGCCCTCGCGGTAGGTGATTTCTTTTTAGAACAGGAGCAATACGATGCGGCCGAAACCGAGTACCGGGAGGGGTTGCGGGCCGCGCCCGCCAATCTGGAACTTCAGCGCCGGATGGTCGAAGTCCAGGTGGATCGTGGCGATATCCGCGATGCCGGCTCAGTAAACGATGCAATCCTCCACAAGAATCCCCATGACGCGATTGCATTGATCAATCATGGCCGAATCCTCATGGCTCTTCGCAAGACACAAGATGCGTTGAACGAATTACAGCGCTACAACGCCAACACACCCGATTCGCCCCTCGCCCATTATTACCTGGGTCTGGCATTTCAGCAGAGCGGCGATTCGGCGGGAGCAAAGGATCAATTTCGGCGTGTATTGGTTCTGAATCCCGACTTCGCTCCGGCCCTCTATAGCCTGGCAGAGCTCGAACTTGGCGACGGGGAAAGCGCACAGGCTGTAGACTATGCGACCCGTTGTTTTTTGCTTCAACCATCAAAAGTCTCAAACCGCCTGCTTTTGGGCATCGCCCTCTTGAAGAATGGCTCCCCGGCAAAGGCGCGGGAACAATTTCTCTTTGCTCAGCAGCTTGATCCAAAGAATCCGTCCGTCCATCTGAACCTTGCCTTGGTTTCGATTGCGCAACCCAATCTCGCTGATGCCGAAGCGGAATTGGAAACGGCACTGCGGCTCGACCCGAGTTTCGATGATGCACTCGGCGAATTAGTGGATTTACTGGTGACCTTAAAGCAGGAAGCGAAAGCTCTTTCGACTGCCCAAGCAGCTGTGGCGAGCGATCCCGGTAATCCCGGTGCCCACCTCGTTCTGGGTTCGCTCCTCGCAACCCTGATGAAATACCCAGCAGCAGAGAGTGAGCTGGCGGAAGCCGTGCGTCTCGATCCGAATTTTGTGGCCGCCTATCTGAAACTCGGGTGGGTGAAACAGGAGCGGCAGCAATTAGACGCGGCGGTGACTTATTACCAGAAGGCCCTCGAACTACAGCCCAGGTCTGCCCCGCTTCACGCCCTGTTGGGTGATGTATACATCAAGAAGCAGGACCTGCGGCGGGCCGAACAGTATTACCAACAGGCGCTAACTCTGGATCCCGACTTTGTCGTCGCGGAAGGGAATCTGGCGTGGATCTATGCGACCGAAAACATGAACCTTGATTTAGCCCTGAAACTCGCTACCCATGCCAGGCAACGGCTTCCACAATTGGATAGCATCTCCGACACACTTGCGTGGGTTTATTACAAACGAGGAGACTACACTAGCGCGATTCCACTTTTTGAAGAGTGCGTACATAGCGATCCGGGCGCGGCGGTCTATCACTATCACCTAGGTCTGGCTCTCATTGCGAATGGCAATTCACAACAGGGGAAACAACAACTCACTTCGGCGTTACAACTGAACCTCAGCAATGCTGAATCAGACATTGCCAGCAGACTTTTGGCACGTTGACAGCATCGTGCCTCATCAATGTGACATGCACCTCTATACCGGTAGAAAGGAGATAACATGAAACGTAAGTTAGCGGCGATCTTGGCTGTGATGGCCACTATAGCTCTCGCCTCGACAATGACCCTGGCCCAAACCAGCATTGTCTTGGGGAAAGCAAACCAAACAGCACACTTCGTCGGCTTGGGCTCCTCCAATACGGTGGGATTCGAGTTCGGATTCTGTCGTAAAAATGGCACTTGCAGGAGCTCAGGAACTGCCAACGGGACTGGACGGCTGGGCTCTGGGCCTGCCCCATACAGTTTCACGTCCACACTGAATTCAATAACCCTAACCCTACTCAACGCTGCCGCAGGAACGTGGTCGGTTTCGGAAACCGCCCCGATTCTGTTCAGCTATGGCAAAGGGGGAAGCCTACTTACAGGTGACCTCAATTTACTGAGTTTCGTCCAAACACCAGGTACAAAGCAGGGGACGTTTAACTACACCGCCGCTACGAATCTGGTGGTGACCGGAGGGAGTTTGGCAAGTGTCTTTTCCTCAAGTCACGGAGTCTTGGACGTGATGCTTAGGTTCGACAATGGCAAAAACATTCAGCGCCTGCTTGGTAACTTCAAAACCTTGGGCGCTCATATCGGGGGCGGTGAGGTACTTACCACTCCTGAACCGACCTCACTGCTGTTGCTTGGTTCCGGTATGCTTGTTCTCGGAACGTTTCTGAGATTTCGTAGAAAACCCACCAAATCACAGCCTACGAGCTAGGTTCTATCCACTCAAGCCGCGCGGAGGGGGTGAGCCTGATGGCAAATGTCGGGCCACCCCACCTGCTCATTAACCTTCAACCGTAAAAGTGTGCCTCGCCCTGGAGCGGATAATCTGATGACAACTGAGTATGCATTCTGGCTGTCAGTACTGCTCATAGCCTACGCCTACGTCTTATACCCGCTGCTATTGTTTTGTGCCTACACTATGGCCCAGATTAGGAGTGACTGCCGATATATTAACAACCGTCGGAATCGCCGCTCGTCGTCGTTAGCACAAGCGGAATTGCCAATGGTCACCGTGGTCATTCCAGCTCATAACGAACAAGCCTACCTGGCCGCCAAGTTGGATAATTTGCGAAACCTCGACTATCCGGGCGACAGGCTGGAGTTCTTGTTTGTGTCCGATGGCTCAACCGATGCCACCAACGACATTCTTAACGGCGTCGATGCCCCTAATGTTCACACGCTTTATCTCCCCAGGAGGATGGGTAAATCTGTAGCCGTGAATGAGGCATTCCAGCGGGCTTCAGGCAGCGTTGTCATTCTGTCGGATGCGACGACCATGTTCGCGCCCGATGCGGTCAGCAAACTGGTCCGGCATTTCGTTGATCCAGGCGTAGGCGTTGTCTGCGGATCTCTTCGTTTCGAAGGCACCATTGAATCGGAGAGAACCGAGGGCGTGTATTGGAGATACGAGAGCATGCTGCGGCTCATGGAAGCACGATTGGGCGCCACATTGACCGCCAGCGGTGCGATTTACGCTGTGCGCAAAGAGTGTAAGGAGCCTTTGGCTCCCGACGCGCTGATTGATGATTTCGTCGTTCCGATGACGGCGCGGAAGCAGGGATATTCGGTGTTGTATGACCCGGAAGCGATTGCCACGGACTTTGCTTCGGCATCTGTAACCGGCGAGTTTCGCCGTCGCGTACGTATTGCAATGGGCAGCTTCAACAACCTCCTTCGGTTCGTTCGTACGCCACTTTCCGGGTTCACTGCGCTGGCTTTTTTTTCCCATAAACTGCTCCGGTGGACCGTACCGTTCCTGCTGGTTGTGGCTTTTGTGAGCAACTCGCTGATATTTCACAAGCCCGGGTACGCGCCGTTGTTTATTGGACAGTGTTTGTTCTATGTGTGGGCACTTGCTGGATTTTTATTTCACGAGCATCTGCAAGGGGTGCGCTTTGTTCTCCTGCCTTATTTTCTGTTCTCGATGAATTTGGCTTTCTTGCTGGGATTTGTGCGCGTTCTGTTCGGCCGCACTGAGGCAACGTGGGAGCACGCGCGCTGAGAGGCAGAAAGCAATGCTTACGGGCATTCCCATTTTGAACTATCACAGGTTGCTGCCGGAATCTTCAGCGAATTGTCTCGCGTCGCCAACCCGATTTTCGATTTCAGTTCAGCAGTTTGTTGATCAACTGAGGCAGATTCACGACATCGCCGCTCAAAGCTGTTTGCTGACCGATTTGTGGAGAAATGATTCTTCTTGGGGAAAGGCCGGCTCGCTCATTCTCACCTTCGATGATGGCCGGGACTCCGATTACTATACGGCTTATCCGCAGCTGGTCGAGGCAGGAGACGTAGCTGAATTCTTTGTGAATACCGCCACGATCGGCACCCCCGGCTTTCTTTCCTGGGCACAGATTTCAGAGATGCGGCGTTCCGGTATGTCGTTTCAGTCACACGGTCACGACCACGTCGATTTGACCCTCCTCGGCACTTCGGAACTGAAAAAGCAATTGCTGCACTCCCGGCAACTCCTGGAGGATCAAACCGGATCACCGGTTCGCTTTCTGGCCGCACCCTACGGGAGGATAAATAGAAGGGTCATCGCCGAAGCATGCGAAGCCGGCTATTGGGCCGTATGTACATCGGGCTGGTGGCCGGCTGGCCGACGAAAGTTCCTGCTTCCCCGAGTCCCGATATATGGCCACACCAGCGTAAGAGAATTTCGATCGTTGGTGCTTCTACGGGCCAACTGCTACGTCGCACGCGCGATACGCTCGGCCTTGTTATCGATTCCGAAATACCTGGCTTTGACCTGCTGGCCTCAGTGGGTTCAGAAGTGGCGGGAACAAAGTGAGTAACCACGCCTGCTTACGGATTTTTGTTCTTATCGATGCGCTGGGGTGGTGTTTTCTACAAAAACAGGAATTCCTATCCGACCTGCTGCCCTGCCAGATGCCTCTGCGCACGGTACTGGGCTTCAGCTCGGGGGCAATCCCGACTATTCTCACCGGAGTACCCCCCCAGCAACATGGTCACTGGAACCTGTTCTATTATGACCCGCAACACTCACCTTTTCGCTGGCTCCGCACCGTGCAGTTTCTTCCTAACAAAGTTCTCGACCACCGCGTGTCCCGCAGAGTAGTGAAGGAAATCGGCCGTCGCGTTCTGGGCCTGGGGCCGCTGTTCGAATGCTGTGTGAGCCCTCAGTTCCTGCCGTCGTTCAACTGGATTGAGAAGCGGAACATTTATGATCGCGGTGGAATCGTGGGTGCAAGGTCGATCTTCGACCGGCTGGCCGATACCAAGGTTCCCTTTCGCGTGTATTCGTATCATCAAGGAGCAGACAAGCAGATCCTCAAACAAGCACAGCAGGATATTACGGCCGAGCGCCAAGGCTTCTTCTTCGTATACCTAAGCGAATTCGATCTTTTTCTGCACAACAACTGTAACGACAGCAATCGTTGGAAAACCCAGCTGGAGTGGTATGCCTCGCGGCTTAGCGAGCTGTTTCGAGCTGCAGCGAGCCTAAATCCACAAGCGTCGTTCACGGTATTTTCCGATCACGGTATGACTCCGGTGACCGAGCACTTTGACCTCGCGAAGGAGATTGACGGACTCAACATGCGGCCCGGGCGCGACTACCTGGTCGTTTATGACTCCACTATGGCGCGCTTCTGGTTCTTCACAGACGAGGCTCGGGCACGCATCACCGAGCTTATGGACCGTTTGGAATGTGGCCGGATTCTGAGTGACCAGCAGCTTCAGGAATTCGGGGTGTTCTTCCCTGATCGGCGCTATGGCGAACTCATATTCCTGATGAATGCCGGGTGGTTAATCGCAAAAAGCGACTTCAATGGGAAAGGTTGGGCTCCGGCAGGTATGCACGGATATGACCCCTCGGATCCATATTCCGACGCAGTCTTTCTCTCCAACCGGGAGCCCCGAATCCCTATGCACTCCGTCGCTGACGTCTACCGATGCATGCAGGAAGCCATCCCGGCATGACGCCCAACCTGATATCGGTAGCTTTGTTTTCCAATGAGCTCTCGCTGGGCGGAGCCGAGCAGCACATTTTGACCCTGTTAAGGGGGCTGGATCGTTCTTGTTTCCGGCTTCAGCTTATTTGCGCGCCGGAACTAGCCGCCCAGATCAACGAGATGGTGCCTGCCGACGTAACTCTGATCCCGCTCGAACTGCGCCGGGCTACTCAACTCTCCGCTGCGACACGTTTAGGTCACGTTCTCAAGAGCCGCCGCGTCGATATCCTGCACTCTCACCTGTTCTATGCCAGCCTATTCGCCTCTCCCATAGGCAAGCTTTGCGGCGTACCGGTGGTGGTCGAAACTCCCCATGTGCGTGAAGCGTGGCGCCGAGGTTGGAAGGCATGCTATGCAATCGACCGCGTCGTCGGGCGCTTCGTTGACCACTACATCGCCGTCTCGTCTGCCAATGCGGAATATTTAATTCGGGAGAAGAGAATACCCGCCAGCAAAGTTACCGTGATCCACAATGGTTGCAATGTGTGCCGGTTCCACCCTGCGCATTCCGTCCCCGTCTCCCTCAAAACCAGCTTGGGGATCGGACATCATGATCCAGTGCTGGTAGTTGTGGCACGTCTCGAAGTTCAAAAAGGACACGAAGTGTTATTTGAGGCTCTGAAGATCGTTCGACAAGACTACCCACGGCTGCACCTGGTATGTGTCGGGGAAGGAAGCATACGGGACCAGTTACAGGCGCGAGTATTAGCGCTCGGACTGAAGGACTGGGTTCATTTTGTGGGTTTTCAATCTGCAGTTGCAGATTGGCTTGCCCTCGGGGACGTAATCGTACTCCCTTCGCTGTGGGAGGGTCTGCCGATCGTCGCTCTCGAGGCACTCGCCGCCGCCAAGCCCCTGATCGCGACCTCAGTCGATGGTACCCCCGAGATCGTGATTCACGAGGAAACCGGGCTGACCATACCTCCGGGGGATGTGGTTCAGCTTGCCAATGCAATTCGGGAATTAATTAGCGATCCGGAAATACGCTCGCGCCTTGGGCATCGCGGACGAGATCTCGTGCTGAAGCATTTTACCGAGGAGGCTCAAGTCCGCAAAACACAGGAACTCTACCACCGTGCCTACGAACGCGCGAGGAGGACGGCGGCTCCTAGTGGCCGCTTCGATTCACTGGAAGATGGGAATTGTGAAACCGCGGCTAGTCAAGTCTGACCAAGCAAATGATTAGCTCAACCAGAAGCCGGCCCTCCGATTTCCCAGGTTGGGAAGCGGAATCCCCATCGCAGCTGCGGCTCCGAATCTCGAACCTAGTGCGCGAACACTGCCTATTCTCCTGCCCGGGTGCATTGCAGGGCATCATTCTCACCGGGAGCTGGGCTCGAGCAGAAGCGACAATTGTTGCGCAGAACGGGCGCTATTCCATACTGAGCGATGCCGAGTTCTTGCTGGTTTTTGAACGTTCAGCCAGGTTGCCCCATCAGGAAAAGCTGGCAAGCTTGAAACATAAACTGGAGCGTACGCTCAAAAATAACGGGATTCACTGCCAATTGTCGTTTGCCGCGGTGCATCCAGAGTACTTTGAGAAGTTACCTCCACATATTTTCACATACGAGTTACGGGCTTGCGGCCAGATCATATGGGGAGATCAGAATCTTCTGTCCTTGATCCCAGACTTCTCGCCATGCGAGATTTCCTCGAAGGATGCCTGGTACCTGCTTTGCAATCGCATCATTGAACAATTCCAGATTCTCTCCGAACTTACAGATCGATCGACCCTGCCCGCGTCGGCCGCTTACTCCACGGTTAAGCTATACCTTGATATGTCAACCTCGTTACTCGTCTTTCTGGGAGAATATAGGCCAACCTATGCCGAGCGAGCGAATCAACTGGCTGGCCTGGCTAGACTAGGCTCCTGGAACGATCTTCCCTTTGAGCTTGCGCCATTTGCGCGAGATGTACAAAGCTGTACCTCCTGGAAGCTCTCTCCAACAACTGCGGGCGTGGTCGCTGATTGGCATTTTTGGGAGCAGGCTATGGGCTACGCTCAACTGCTTTGGCAATGGGAGCTGGCCAGGATGATCGGGGCTATTGACCGCCGATCGAACCCCGACCTGCTGAAGCAGTGGTGTCGGCTCCAGCCGGTCACTGGACGTTTACGCGGTTGGCTTTACGTTCTTCGTCGGGATGGTTGGTTGCGCAGTCGCCGGCAGTGGCTGCGGTGGGCCCGGCAGGTTCGGTTGGGTTCACCTCGACACTGCGTGTACAGGGCGACTCAAGAACTCTTGTTTCGGCTTCCCAGCCTCATTCAGGCGGGAACGGTTCAGCCCTCGGCCCAAGCAAGTCTCGCCAGAGCTGAAACTTATTTGCCGCGGCTCACTAGAAGTTCCGATAGCAGGCGTGCTGGTTGGCACGTACTGGCTTCTGAGATTGCACAGAACTATAACCGTTACCTGGTCGGTACCCGCTCATGAGCAATGGTACCCACATTCAAGCCTTGACTGGCGGTCAAGCTCTCCTCCGCGATAGTTCGAGCTTGCCGTTGAAATCGTCCATTCAGTTTTCCGATCTGTGGAAGGCTCCCCTCCACGATTTTCCAATCCGCGACCAAATCTTGTACCAGTACGCCGGGCTTTGCCATGGAATGAAAGTGCTTGAGATCGGCCCTGGAAGTGGCTTCACGGCATATCGCGTGAGTCCAGATTTGAAACAGCTGACATTGGTCGATGTTTCTGCGCAGAATGTCAAGCACCTCAAAACCAGCCTGGCCTCCATCACGAATGTCGATGTTATCTGTAAGGATGTCTGCGTTCCCGGACTTGATCAGGCCGTTGGTCATCAGTTCGATGCGGCTTATGGACTGGAAATTTTCGAGCTGCTGCCCGATCCCCAAACCTGCTTGCAAAATTTAGCTGCCGTGCTCCACCCGGGCGGCCGCCTGCTGTTACAGTTTCCCAACTATCCTCCCGAGCGCAGCCCGGGAAAAACTCATTTCCGCACCCGTGCTGAGCTTGACACAGCTTTGCGAGCTGCCGGTTTCTCTTCCTGGCGCGTGTTTGCGTTGCGATTGCGCCCCCACGCCCGTCTGCTCTACAGCCTTTTCCACGAGCGTCCTTTGAAACTCTATCGGTATTGCAGGGAACAGCTTGGCCCTCCTCGGCCGGTTGCTTATGAGCAGAGCTGGGCCTTCAGGAGTCGTGATCGGGTCGAACGATTCAAGATCCCGATCCACACGGCATGGCACCTTCTCAGTCTCGCCTCCGGACTTGGGGGGGAATGTTTCGATCGCACGTTGCTGGAACAGGATATTTTCAACGTGAACTTGCTGGTCATCGCAACCCGATAAATTGCTGTATTCCAACACTCAATATGTCAAAAACACTCAGCAAAGTAATCCTTCGTGGCGTCGATGGGAACTCCCTCCTCTCCCGAGTACAGGAGTGCATGGAGTTTTGCGAATGGCAAAAATGGGTCGAGCCAGAAGCGCTGGTCGTGGTGAAACCCAATCTCTGTACTGCGATTCGCGAGAAATGTCAGATGGCCAATACCGATTCGGCGCTGGTAGAAGCGGTTTGCCGAATCTTGCGCACGCGGACCAAGCGGGTGGTATTAGTCGAGGCGGACGGCTTGCGACAGACAGCTGGGGAAGCATTCGAGGCGTCCGGTTACAGCCGGTTTACCCACGAGTTAGACCTGGAGTTCGTAAATCTTTCTCAATCACCAACTGTCAAAACAAGCTTACCCCCTGCCGGCAACATAGAACTTCCCGAAATTCTACTTCGGGCTGATGCATTTATAACCCTGCCGGTATTGAAGACCCACGCATTAACCTATTTTACCGGAGCGCTAAAAAACCAATGGGGTTGCCTGCCTCAGTATGACAGGATTCTGCTGCACAAATATCTAGACCCCATGTTGGTATCCCTTCACCGCGTACTGAAGCCACGAATGGCTCTGATGGATGGCATCATAGGAATGGAAGGCCGGGGACCAACGAACGGGAAACCCCGCCGCCTCGATCTAGTATTGGCCAGCCAGGATTCCGTAGCTCTCGATGTGATGGCCATGCGCTTGGTCGGCCTTGAACCGGGGCAGGCTCGCCACGTCGTCCTGACTGCGGACGCAGATCTAGGGCAAAACCAACCAGCTTACATCCAGGTCGACGGTGACTGGGCGCGTTATCAGACCCAGTTCGAACCCGCCGTATTAGACAAGGCGATTGCGGCGATGAATTATATGAGCCGATATCGCTGGTTCGTCAAATATGCGCTGGAGCAAAACCATGTTTTTTATCCTGTGCGGAGTGCGGTCCTATTACTGCGCAGATTTGGCATGATAGAAGGAGGATAGGTACAAGGTCGTGCAGCTCGCATTGGGCACCACTCCACAGGCAAGTAGTGCGACAGGGACACGCGGGGCGAGAATCCTGTTTACTTCGCTCGCGCCTCTGTTTCCCCCTAGCAACGGGCACAGACTGCGTAATCTAGGCATTGTCACGGCCCTCACCAGAATGGGCCACAGGGTGACACTGGTTTCCTTTAACGATGAACAATCGCCGGGACCAGCTGGTCATCTTCCGGGATTGGACACGGTTCCCGTTCCACTGCCGAATGGGCAGTCAGGTTGGAGCCAATGGTGGTTTCGCACAAGCTCGTTAACCAGTTCGCTGCCGAGCGGTGTGCGGCGGCTCCACTCCATTGAAATGCAAACTACGATTCAGGAGTACCTCCGACGGGAGCATTTCGATGTGATGATTTGTGACGATGTCTATAACCTACAAAATCTTCCCACCGACAGCGGGGTTCCAGTACTTCTGAATAAGCATGATCTGACTTATGAGATCATGGAGCGCTTTAAACAATGGCAACCGAATCCGCTGAAGGCTGCCTATGTAGCGCTGGAATCCAAGAAGGTCCGTCATTTTGAACAATGGGCTTGTTCTCAGGTCGCTGGAGTATTGGCCTGCTCGACTCGTGACGCCCTAGCACTAAATCACTTATCTCCATCGTCCCGCATTTGGGTAGTCCCAAACGTGATTGACCTTGAGACTTATAGTCCCACGGCGCCGGAAGAGGGCATGAGTGTGCTCTACGTAGGAGCAATGGATTGGTATCCCAATTGTGACGCAGTGGAGTTTTTCATATCGCAGATCCTTCCGCACATTGAGAAGTGTGAACCGCAAGTCAAGTTCGTGGTAGCCGGACGGAACCCTCCCGACAAGCTTCGCCGACGTTACGCCTCTCACCCCAACGTTAGATTCACGGGAGCAATGGCCGACTTGCGCGTCGAGATCGAGCGCGCCGCAGTTTGTGTCGTGCCGCTGCGCATCGGCAGCGGTACGCGACTGAAGATCCTGGAGGCAGCCGCGATGAACAAATCGGTGGTTTCCACTCACATTGGCGCCGAGGGATTGGAGTTTGTAGAAGGGCGGGAGTTACTTCTTGCCGACAAACCACAACAGTTCGCGGACGCCGTCGTTGATCTTCTCAGAGACCCGAAGCGTCGTCGCGCCTTAGGGGCAGCCGCCCACACCAAAGTCACCAAACAATACAGCGTAGAAGCCCTGTTTGCACCTTTGACTGCTGCGCTTGCCGGCGTTGCCCAGGGGAAATTGTGATTTTCTTCTATCTGTTGTTGTCTATTATGCCGCTGATAAAGCATCCGGTGTGGGAATATGTCCTGCAAGGCGGCCTGACCGTAGTCAAGGTGATCGGTGCGGCATGCGTGTTGTACGCGCTGGTGTATCTGCTGGTGCGACCGGCCACGCCGGTATTCTTCCGGACCAAGCAAGCCCGCCTTTTTGTGATTTTGTGGGCGGTTGCGGCGGTCTCCTACTTTACCAAGGGCACCTCTAGGGGGTGGGATGTAAGCCCATTTGTCAGCTACACCTCATTCCTGGCGCTGTTCTTTGTGACCGTGGTTGTAATCTCCTCGTTAAGCCGCTTACGGCGCTCCGCCTTAGTGGCGATTGGGTCACTCGCCTTTGCTTCGTTATATGTGCTGCGAGAGTGGCAGAAACACCCGGGAACGGGCGAGGGATTCCGACCCGGCTGGGTAGTGGGAGACGCTAACTATTTTACCGTATCCGCCATCTTGGCGCTGGCTCTCGGGCTGTACTTGGCGGTCGATCCGGAGAGGCCACGCTTGGAGCGAATTTACTGCTCCATTTGCTTTGGACTAACTCTGGCGGCGGTGATACTGGCAGCTTCGCGAGGAGGCTTCCTCGGGTTAGGCGCCGCATTCCTATTGGGCGTATATCGGTCTCGAAAGCCCCTTCGTAATTTGGCCCTGACGGGCTTCTTGTCAGTGCCATTGATCCTGGTTGCGCCGTCCTCACCCGTGCACCGTATCATGTACCCCAGTCCTTCTGACAGAAAATCAACTGAACTGCATCGCATTTTATGGAAAACAGGACTGCACATGGTTGAGAAACATCCTTTGACCGGAGTCGGGTTGGGACGTTTCAAGCCGGTGGAAGATCAATACTGGGATGTGCCTTTGAACCGTGCGTTCATTGCACACAATGCTTACGTGGAGATTGCCGCTGAAATGGGGCTTCCCGCACTTCTGCTGTTCTTCGCAATCCTGTTTCACGCCTACCAATCCTTCGAGAAAGTCCGCAAACTTGCACTTGAGTTCCGAATTCCTCTTCTGTCAAGACTCTCGGTGGGACTGGAAGTTGGATTGGTGGGTTGCTCGGTATCTCTGTTCTTCGTATCGGGGCAATACCAGAAACTGCTCTGGTTCGTGATTTTTTTGTCGGCCGTCGTTCCGCAGCTGGCACAACTTGCCGTACGTACCGAGACTCTCCATCTCGAAGACGCTGTGAACCGCACAACCGTGTAGGGATCAACCGACTAGTCTCTCGCTGACTGAAGCTAAGTCTTAACTCAACCAAAATGCTCGCAAAACCAGACACAATTGATCCCGCCAGCGCGTCTCGGCTCGACATCAATAAGACTTTAGCCGCACCACGGCTTCGAAAATCGTTAACCGGAAGTATATTTGCGAATTGGGTGGCGATGGCAGTCAGCGGCTCGATTTCGTTGCTCCTGACGCCATTGTTAATTCACAAGTTGGGTCATCTGTTTTACGGAATGTGGATATTGACAGCATCGGTACTGGATTATTACGGCATCCTGGACATGGGACTTCGCCCCACGGTTCAGCGTTTTGTGGCGCGTTATCAGGGCGTCGATGAACGTGCTGGGCTTAATACAACGCTGGCCACGGCACTGGGTTTAAGTGGCGGTTTGTGCGTCTTGATCTGCGTCCTGAGCGTATTTGCGGCGCCTGCGATTCCCCTTCTGTTCGGCATCCATGGAAAAGACAGTCGTGCTTTTGAGCAGTTGATAATTTTGCTGGGCCTCAGCGCCGCGTTCACCTTTCCTGGTCGTACATTGGGCGCTTATCTCTGTGGGCTGCAACGTTACGATCTCTACAACCTGAACTCGATCGTGGGATCGGTCTTGCGTGCAGCGTTGCTGGTTACGGTGCTAATGATGGGCTATGGCATTTTTGGCTGTGGAGTGGTTGCTTTAGTCACTACTTTGTTTTCACTAGTGATGTCGGCGTGGTTAGTTATCCGTGCCGACCAGGGGCTGACGTTAGCTTGGCGTTATATCAGTGGAAGACATGCGCGTGAGCTTTTGAGCTTTAGCTTTTATATGTTTCTTGCCAGTGCTGGTGATCTGTTGCGAACGCGATTGGATTCGCTTGTAATCGCGCGCTGGCTTGGCGTTGCGCTGGTCACTCCCTATAACGTCGCTGCACGGCTGATCGAATTTTTCCGCACAATCATGAACTCCGTGCTGGGTCCGTTGCTCACCGAAATGAGTTCGCTCGACGGCCGGTCATCAGAGCTCAAGCTGAAACACCTGTTCATTCGATCCAGCCGTATGACGGCTTTATTTAGCTGTTGGGTTACGGCCTTCCTTTTTATCAACGGCAAAGCCCTGCTACGGCACTGGTTGGATTCGGGCTTTGTGTCTAGCTTTTCCGTGCTTATGGTGCTGGCCTTAGGGCGCTGCCTTGCAGTGGGGCAGGCTCCATCGGTGATTCTGCTCATCGCCCGCGGGCGAAATCGGCTGGTTGGCTGCATGACGGTGGTCGAAGGCCTGGCCAACCTGGGCCTTAGCATTTATTGGGTACGTTCCTACGGTTTGATCGGCGTTGCCATGGGTACGCTGGTGCCGCTTATAGCTACTAAGTGTGTTATTCAGCCTCTCTATACGGTTATGGTTGCGAGACTATCACTGCTAGAGTACCTGCAAAAGGCGATGGCACCTGGTTTGATTGCCAGTGCTTTATCCGTTGCCGTTTGCGAAACGATTGGACTGGGCACATCGCCGGAAAGCAGTTTATTGTCGTTCTTTGCAAAGCTGCTGGCCCAAGTCGCACTGTTTTCAGTGGTCGCCTACATCATTGGTTTGAGCGCCGAGGACCGACAGCTTGTGGGTCGCCTTACGAAGCGCATTGTACTAACCAAGCGGGCTAATGCCCTCTTGAGTCAAGAAGCATAGCAAACATGACCACCCTAATTAACTCCGTCGTGGCTCACCTTCGGGGTAAGGCTTATGCTGGAAGAAACTTAATCGTTCTTTCTGACGATGTTTTCTTGGTATCGTATCCCCGCTCGGGCAACACGTGGCTCAGATTCATGATTGCCAATCTGCTTAATCCTCATGAGCCCACGACGTTTTTGAACATTGACCGCCGAGTCGGCGATATCTACACGCGATCGCAGGAGGCTCTCCTCCAACTGCCTCGGCCTCGTATCCTGAAGAGCCATGAGCCGTTTGAACCGCGTTACAAGAACGTCATTTACGTGGTCCGAGACCCGAGGGATGTCGTCGTATCCTACTATCACTGGAAGAGAAAAAGACGAGCGATCCCCGACGGCTGTCCGATAGAGCAATTCGTGTCGCAGTTCGTCAATGGGGACATTGATCCCAACCTGGGCAGCTGGGCTCAGAATGTTGGGACCTGGCTGACGGCACGTCAGAATACTCCAGGATTTGTTCTCGTTCGCTACGAGGATCTACTCGAGAATGCGCAGCAGCAGTTGGCCCGCATCGCTCAATTTCTTAAATGCCAAGTTACTCCCGACCAGTTAAGGCGAGCCATCTCGCTGGCTTCGGTAGAACAGATGCAAGATCTAGAGAGGCAACAGGCGCACTTGTGGAAGGGGAGCAAGGGGTTTCGACAAGACATCATGTTTGTTCGCCAAGGACGGGCAGGTAGCTGGAGATCTGAGCTTCCCGGCTCTTCACTCTCGGAGATCGAGCGCACCTTTGGCCCGGTCATGATGACATTAGGATATCGCCAGGAAACTCGCGCAGCGGCTTCCGAGCTGAGCGCGAGAGAAAGTACGGTTCTTCAACGCGTACAGCCGGAGGTCGGATGATACGGCTCGGCATCATCGGTTGTGGTGAGATCACGAGGCTTCGCCACCTGCCAGCTGCGGTAGGTCATCCGGGGGTCAAGGTCACTGCGCTCACCGATTCCATGGTGGCACGAGCCGAATGTCAAAAGAAACACTACGGCCTAACCAGTTATGTGGCACAAGACTACAAAGAAGTCTTCGGTCGCGTCGACGCTGTCATCAACGCACTCCCGAATTACCTGCATGTACCCGTTACTCTGGAACTATTAGACGCTGGGATTCACGTGCTCTGTGAGAAGCCTCTGGCAACTGATTCGAAGGGGGCCATCGCGTGTCACCGTAAGGCCATTGAAAATAAACTTGTGCTGGCGGTCGGAATGCCAAGAAGATTCTATGAGAGCACAGCATTGATGCAATTAGTGCTGGACGAGCGCCTGCTGGGCCCGGTTGAGGGTTACGATTGGGAATACGGGATGCCGTTTGCATGGGAGGCTGCCTCGACTTTTTATTTTTCGCGATCTGCAGCTGGCGGAGGTGTATTGCTCGATGAGGGAGTCCACCTTTTGGACTGTCTCTCACAGTGGTTCGGGCCGGCTTATTGCGTCAAGTATTGTGATGACAACTGGGGCGGAGTGGAAGCCAATGCGCAGTTATTCTTACGACACACTCAGTCTGACGAATCGATCAGTGGCCGTCTTCGCTTGAGCCGCACCTACGCGCTAAGCAACCGATTGATGGTTTACGGCCGCGACGCACGAGCTGAGATACAGAGATCCGACAACGCAGCTGTAATTTTACATCGCAATATTCGAGGTCGCGACCTAACCTTGAGGATGCGCTTGTCCGAGAACCGTGCAGTCGCCGATCCTTTTTTCATGGAGCTGGATAACTTTGTCGAGAGCATCCATGGGCGCTCTACGCCCGCAGTGACTGCCGCTCAAGCTGCCGAAACCCTTACGTTAATCGAAACCTGCTACTCCAAAGCCATGCCCATTGCCGAGCCCTGGGTAGGAAATGCTCCCCTAATATCAAAGGTCCGCGCATGAGAGCGAGTTCAAACCTAATTCTTGTCACGGGAGCCACAGGGTTCATCGGAGGCCGAGTCTGCGAGGCATTGGCTCAAGCTGGATGTTCCGAGATTCGCGCCCTTGTTCACAATCACTCGCATAGCGCACGAATATCTCGCTTGCCAGTTGAGCTGTGCAGTGGCAA
>Ga0207693_10002264_pt1 | contig 16749 bp, 19 predicted proteins | sample LARL81metaG_FD_184347 | JGI IMG/M metagenome (GOLD analysis project Ga0207693, IMG submission 184347) | Corn, switchgrass and miscanthus rhizosphere microbial communities from Kellogg Biological Station, Michigan, USA - LAR L8-1 metaG... | ecosystem: Host-associated > Plants > Roots >...
CGGGAGAGCTGGATGTTCAGCTCCTGGAGCCCTCGCGGCACGCGCACCGACCAGCCCCGGTCACGGAAGTGGCGCTTGATCTCGCCGATGATGTTCGGCGTCGCGTAGGTCGTGAGCTCGACGCCGCGGTCGATGTCGAAGCGGTCGATCGCCTTGATCAGGCCGATCGCGCCGATCTGAACGAGGTCTTCGAACTGCTCGCCGCGATAGGAATAGCGCCGTGCGAGCGAACGGACGAGCGACATGTACTGCTCGATCAACTGCTCGCGTGCAGCAAGGTCACCCTCCTCGTGATACCGCCGGAGGAGAGCCTTGTCCGTCTTCTGGGTCACGTGGCGCTTGCGACTTTCTGGACGCGCTTTTCCAGCTCGATCCAGTCGCCGCTCTCACGCTCGACCGCGGCGAAGCTGTCGACGACGGTCTCGAGGACTCGTCGTAGCCCAACGCTGTCGTCGGGACCTTCCAGCTCTGCGCGCAGCCCGTCACCACGCAGCGGGCCGATCAGAGCCTTGACGGTGTCAGCCCCAACCTCGAGCTCGACGGTCAGCTCGTCGGCGTCGCCGCGGCGCTCGAGCACCGTTTCGAGCGCGATGCCCAGATCGTCGACGACCTCGTAGCTGAAATTGAGCCTCGCAGCGACGCCGGCCAAGACGAGTTGGGCGACGCTCTCGAAACCGTCGTCACGGGGGATCGTGAGCACGATCCGGTCCGGCGTCACAGCAGCCCCGCTCCCACGACGACATTCTCCTCGTACAGGACCACCGCCTGGCCGCCGGCGACCCCGTACGCGGGCGCGTCGAGCTTCAGCGTGAAGCCGTGCTCGATCTCGGCCACCGCGGCCGGGACCGCGGGAGACCGGTACCGCCATTTGACCTCGGCGCGATTCACCTGGACATACAACCGCCCGCGGGCGGAAATCGATTCGATCGCAAGCGACTCATGCGGCCCGACAACGACGGTATTCGCCGAGGGATCGGTCCGCAGGACGTACAGCGGCTCGGCGGCCGAGACGCCGAGCCCGCGGCGCTGGCCAGGCGTGAAACGCCAGAAACCGTCGTGGTCGCCGAGGCGTCGTCCCTGCTCGTCGACGATCTCACCCTCGGCCTCCTCGACGCCGTGACGCGTCATGAAGTCCCGGTAGTCGCCGCCGCCGAGGAAGCACGCTTCCTGGCTCTCTGTGCGGCTCGCGACGGCGAGGCCGGCCTCCGCGGCCTCGCTGCGCGTCTCCTCCTTCGTCTGGTCGCCAAGGGGGAACCAGATCCGGTCGAGCAGTCCCGGGTCGAGACGGGCGAGCATGTAGGACTGATCCTTCTCCGGGTCTCGCGCCCGCGCCAAAAGCAGCCGACCGCGGTGCTCGGCGATCCGCGCGTAGTGGCCGGTCGCTAGCCGCGACGCCCCGGCGCGCTTCGCGAACGCGAGCAACTCCACGAAGCGAAAGCTCCCGTTGCACCGTGTGCAAGGATTCGGCGTCTCGCCGCGCGCGTAGCCGCGAATGAACGGAGCGACAACGGCGCGACGGAACTCCTCGCGCAGGTCGAGGGTGACGTGTGGAAGGCCGAGCGAGTGGCATGTCTCCCGGGCAGCGATCACCGCCTCCGGAGAGCAACACGCGCGCTCGGAGTCCGGCGCGGCGGGATCGATCCAGAGCCGCAAGGTAACGCCGATCGCCGACCGCCCCGCGCGGAGAAGCGCGACGGCGCTATCGACGCCCCCACTCATCGCAACCGCGACGCGGCCCGCCTCCGGCTCAGCCCGAAAGACCTGCCCGAGGGCGTTCGCCAGCGCATCGGCCGCGAGCGTCTCCCCCGGCACCGCCGCCGCCTCGAGCAGCGTCAACCCCCCTAGCGGCCGCTCGAGACCTTCCGAATCAGCGTCGACGATCCGGTCGCCGTCGACGACCAGCCGAACAAGCGCCATCTCGCCGTCGCGCGACGAATCCCCTACGACCTCGATCACGGGATCAGGCTAGCTGCCCTTTCAAATCGTGCCCCACCCTGCCGGTGCTCCGCGCCCGTAGCGAACCTGGCAATGCCAGGTGGGTGCCCTGTCGGCCTCGGGCAACGCCCTAGCCGAACGCGGGCTCCCTTTCACTTGGTGTTGGTTCTACTTTGAGAACGCAGAGCTCGCACAGGGTCGAGCACGAAGCCCAGCTTAGCGGGCGTACACCCAACTGATGCGCTGGATCCCCTCGAGGCCGAGGTGTTCGGCAAGCGCCGGCGTCACGTCGAAGCGCCGCCCTGGGACGACGGGCCGCCGGGCCACGACTTGGGTGAGGATCCGGTCGCTCCCGCCGAGGGAGACGAAGAGCTTGATGTTGCAGGGCAGCACCGAGTCGACGACTCCGAGCGTGGTCGGTCTCAGCAGGACACCGCAATCCGTCCGCGTGCCGTAGTGCACCGGCCGGGCTCCGGCGAGGGCCGTGTACCAGCCACCCGGGACGGACACCGGGTTCAGTTGCCCACCCGCATTCGACCCGCGTGGCGAGGTGACGGCCAACGCTACGACCGCGGCAAGCAAGGCGACTCCGGCGAGAGCGACTTCCCGTTGGGCGAGCGCAGGGCTCAAATCGCGGCGTAGAGGAGCTCGCCGAACGATTCGCGCACGATCGGATCGAAGCTCACCGGTAGCTGGCCGTGTGCGTTCGCGAAGGGCCGCAGCTCCAGCAGTACAAATCCAAGCTCCTCGTCGAGCGCGGGGTCCTGTCCCTCAGCGGCTCGCGCCAGTTGCTCGAGCTCCCAGACGTTCCACTCTCGTGCCTCTCCGCGATCCCTCGGCAGATTCGTAACGACCGGGTCCGACAGCTGGCCGCCCAAACGCTCTGACTCGGACTCGGTTTCGTCCTGCGCGACGGCTCGGAGCTCCGGGATCGGTGCCCCAGGATCGGGTGCCGGCGGTTCGGGGTCGGGAGCCGGCGGCGCGGGCTCCGGCGGAGGCGGCTCTGGCTCGGGCAGCGGAGTGGGCGGATGCTCGCTCGACCGACGGCCGCTGCGGATCATCGAGGGAACGCGGACCCTCACCCGCGGGTCTGCTTCTCGTGTTCGGGCCGGTCGAAGAGCCTGGTGACCTCGTCCGAGGAACGATCGGTCCGCTCGGATGCCGGCAGCAGGCGAACGTGCTTCGGGACCTCGATCTCAGGAGCCTCCTCTGCCGCAGGTTCGCTCTCGTGCCGGCGGAACCAGCGGCGCTTGCGCGTAGGCTCGACCGGTTCGAACTTCGGACGAGCGGGCTCTGCGGCAATGGGTTCCGGTTCGCGCTCCGGCTGCGCGGCCAGGGCAGGCTCGGGCTCCTCCACAGCAGCCGCGACTGGTTCGACCCTGGAGGAAATGATGGTTGCTGCCTCAATCTCGATCTCTACCTCGACCTCGGGCTCAGGTTCGGGCTGCCTGACGGGGTCGGGGTCCGCCTCGACGACAGGAGACGTCGCAGGCGCGGCTTCCGGCTCCGTCCGTGGCGCCGCGACGGGAACGTAGTTCGGCCGACGCCAGGGCGGCGCGGCCGCCCAGATCCGGTCGGCGCTCAGCTCGAGCAGGGCGACTACCAGCCAGCCGCCCGCCATGACGAGCACGATCCACTTGGCGGCGAGGTCCGCATAGGCGGAGCCGACCGCAAGCGCAATGAGGAAAAGCACTTCGATCGAAAATCGCGGCCCCAATCGTCCCGGCATTACGCCAAGAGCCTAGCGCTCGTGGAGCTAGGCCTACGTCGAGTCGTGGCCGTCCGGCTCGTCCTCGGGAACGGCGGCAGGCGGCTCTGCCTCAACCGGCACCGAGCGGTGCGGCGGCGCAGCTGTGGGCGGGGACGGTACAGCGGACGAAGACGACTCTTCGGCGCCACTCGAGGAGGCGGCGGGCCCGCGGCTCGCCTCGGTTGCCGCCTGCGCGGCCTCGACGATTTTCGCCGCGACGCTTGCGATTGCCTCGTCACCGAGTCCGGCGGCGGCGAGCAGCTGCTCGGCTCCTTCCTGGGCACGAGCCATCACCGCTGAGGCCTGCGCTCGCGCCCACTCGAGCGTCTGCTCGACCTCGGCACGGGCGGAGTTCGTCAACTCGGTCGCCTGATGGCGGGCCTGCTCGAGCAGCCTGTTCGCACGAGCCTCGGCCTCACGGATCTCGGCCGTCGAATGCCGCTGCGCCTCAGCCTGCGCCTCACGGGCCTCGTTGCGCGCAGCGTTCAGGATCTCGGCGCGCTGGCGTTCGCTCTCCTGACGGAAGCGCTCGACCTCGTGCTCGCGCTCCTGCAGTTCGCGCTGACGGCGGCTGACCTCCTCCTCGGTGCGGCGGACTTGCGCCGCCGAGGCTGTTTGTGCGTCGCGCTCGATCGTGTCAGCCATGTCGGCGGCGGCGCGAATCATGTGCAGCGCGTCCATCCGGACGGCGTGGCCGCTCGGCTCTACCTGTCCGCCGCGAGCCGCAGCCTGCAGCACACGCAGCTGCACCTGAAGCTGCGTCGTGTGGCGTCTAAAAGACTCGAAAGCCTCCTTGACGCGCTCGGGCTCGTAGCCGCCGTCGGCGAGCGTCGGCAGCTCCTCGACGTTGGGGAGCGGCGTCAGCGACGCCTGTTGTCCTCTTTCGGTGGCCATCAACTCGAAAAGTATGGCCGGTGCATCGGTCGGTCCGTCATCAGCGCCTACTCCTTCTCCACGACCACCGCGATTCCTAGCTCGGCGAGCTGTTCCGCCGGTACCTCGGTCGGGGCGCCTGTCATCGGATCGACGCCGGCCTGGTTCTTCGGGAAGGCGACCGTGTCGCGGATGTACGGCTCGTCGAGGAGCGCCATAGAGAGCCGGTCGATCCCCGATGCGATCCCCCCGTGCGGCGGCGCCCCCATCGCGAGCGCGTCGAGCAGGAAGCCGAACTTCGCGCGCTGCTCCTCAGGGGAGATGGCGAGGAGGTCGAAGATCTTGGCCTGCAACTCGGGCTCGTGGATCCGGAAGGACCCGCCGGCGATCTCGATCCCGTTGGCCACCAGGTCGTAGGCGACGGCACGCGCGGCGCCAGGATCCGAGTCCAGTAGGGCGAGGCTCTCGTCATTCGGGCGCGTGAACGGATGGTGCTCCGCCTTCCAGCGTTCTTCCTGCTCGTCCCACGTGAGCAGCGGGAAATCGGTCACCCAGAGAAAACGCCAGGCCTCGCGGTCGATCAGGTCGAGCTCCCGGCCGAGGTGGAGCCGGAGAGCACCGAGCACGCGCGCGACCATCGCCGGCTCGTCGGCCGCAAACAGCACCGTTGTTGCCGGATCCGAGCGGAACGCCTCGAGCTCCTCCTGCGAGAGGAACTTGGCGATCGGCGAACGGACTTCACCTTCCTCGTCGTAGACCAGGTAAGCAAGGCCCTTCCCTCCCCACTCCTTCGCGATCCCTTCCAGCCGCTCGAGGTCGGCCCTCGAGAACTCCTGCGGCACGCGGATGAAGCGCACCGCCGGCGCGTTCGCGAAGACGCCGAACTCGGACCCGCGTGTCAACACCGTCGCGTCCTCGATCTCCAACCCGAAGCGGAGATCCGGCTTGTCCGACCCGTAGCGCGCCTGCGCCTCGTCCCAGGTCATCCGCCGGAATGGCCCTTCCAGTTCGACGCCGAGGCAGTCGCGCCAGACGCTTCCCATCGTCTTCTCCATCAGGGCGAAGATGTACTCCTGGTCTGGGAAGGCCAGCTCGACGTCGAGCTGGGTCAGCTCTTGGAGGCGGTCGGCGCGGAGATCCTCGTCCCGGAAGCAGCGGGCGATCTGGTAGTAGCGCTCGAAGCCGGAGATCACGAGCAGCTGCTTGTAGATCTGCGGCGACTGGGGCAGCGCAAAGAAGCGGCCGGGCTGCAGCCGGGTCGGGACGAGGAAGTCGCGAGCCCCCTCGGGGGTCGGCTTGCCCATGATCGGCGTCTCGATGTCGACGAAGCCGGCCGCCTCCATCTCCCGGCGGATCGCCGATACCGCCCGCGCCCGGGTGCGGATGTTCCCTTGCATTCGCTCCCGGCGCAGATCGAGCCAGCGGTAGCGAAGCCGGAGCGTCTCGTCGACGCCTTCCTCGTCGAGCTGGAACGGCAAAGGCGGCGCGGTCGCGAGCACGCACAGCGTGTCCACCTGGACCTCGACCTCGCCGGTCGGCAGATTCGGATTGACGGCGTCGGGCGCGCGCGCCACGACCTCGCCTTCAGCCTGAAGTACGAACTCGTTCCGAATCCCATGCGCCGCTTTCGCGGCCTCGGGAGCGCGCTCCGGGTTGACGACGAGCTGGCAGATGCCGGTCTCGTCACGAAGGTCGACGAAGATCAGGCCGCCGTGATCGCGCCGCCGGGCGACCCAGCCGGCCAGCGTGTGGCGCTCGCCGACGTGGTCGCCGCGGACTTCGCCCGCACCGAGATCGCGCCAACTCATGCCGACAGCCTCTCCGCAAGCTCTTCGAGCGGAACCTCGACGTCCTGCGTGCCGGCCGCCCGGATCGTCGCGGTGGTCGGGCCGACGATGACCGTGACACGCGCGCCCACTCGGCCCGCCTGGGTCAGCTGACCCTTGAGCGAGCGATCGGCGTAGTCGGTGTCGGCCGAACGACCGGCCGCCCGAAGGCGCGCCATCAGCGCGAGCACGCGTTCTCGGGGAGCTCCCTCGTCGCAGGCAAAGAAGACGTCGATCGGCTCCTCGGAGGGCGACTCGACTCCGGCGTGCTCGAGCGCGAGCAGGAGGCGTTCGATCCCGGCGCCGAAGCCCACGCCCGGAGTGTGTGGACCGCCGATCTCCTCGATCAACCCGTCGTACCGTCCTCCCGCGCAGATCGCGCTTTGGGCACCGTGCTCGGGGCCGATGAACTCGAAGACCGTCCGGGTGTAGTAGTCGAGTCCACGGACGAGCGTGGGCACGAGCTCGTACTCGATCCCATAGGCCCCGAGGTACGACCGGACCGCGTCGAAGTGCTCCCGGCAGGGCCCGCAGAGGGACTCGCCGATCTTCGGCGCGTCGTTCAGAGCGGCGCGCACACGCTCATCCTTGACGTCGAAGACGCGCAGGGGCGTCGTCGCGCGTTTCTGTCGCGCGTCCTCATCGAGGACGTCGTCGTGCTCGTCGAGCCACTCCGTCAAGCGCTCGATGTAGGCGGGGCGACACTTCGCATCGCCGATCGAATTGAGCTGCAACCTGTACTCGGTGACGCCAAGCCGGCGAAGCAGCTCCGAGTAGAGCTGGATCAGCTCCGCGTCGAGGGCAGGGTCGTCTGAGCCGATTGCCTCGAGCGAAGCCTGATAGTGCTCGCGGTAGCGGCCCTTCTGCGGCGCGGCGTATCGGTAGATCGACGCGATGGTGTAGAGCTTCTGCGGCTGCGGCTCGCGATGGAGGCCATGCTGCAGGTACGCCCTGCAGATCGGCGCCGTTGCGTCCGCCCGCAGAGTCAGCGAGCGGCCGCTCCGATCCTCGAAGGTGTACATCTCCTTCTGAACAACATCCGAACCCGCGCCGGACGTGCGCGCGAAGAGCTCGGTGTCCTCGAAAACGGGGGTCTGGATGCGGCGATAGCCGTAGAGCGCGCAGAGGCGCTCGATCTCGCCCGTGACGCGTTGCCAGGGCGGTTGGTCGGCCGGCAGGATGTCGTGCGTCCCGCGTGGCGCCTCGAACCTTGGGCTCACGAGGCGCGCAGCTCGGCGAGGAACGGGTTGCGGACGAGCTCGTCGCCGAGCGTCGTCGTCGGACCATGGCCGGGATAGACGACCGTCTCCGACGGAAAGCGATCCGCGAGCAGGCGAATCGAGGCGACCAGGGCGTCCCAGTCGCCGAAGGGCAAATCCGTGCGGCCGACCGAGCCGGCGAAGAGGACGTCGCCCGAGAAGAGAGAGCCGTCGGTGTAGTACGCGAGATGGCCCGGCGAGTGGCCGGGGACGAGCACTGTCTCGAACGCGATTCCGGCCAGCTGGAGCGTTTCGTCGCCCACGAGCAGGACGTCCGGGGTGTAGGCCCGGAGCGGCAGCTCGGCGGGCGCGAAATCATTGATCCGTTCGAGCGCGATCCGCTCCGCGGCGGCCATGTGAACGGGCGCACCCGTCGATTCGGCCAGGTCGGCCACGCCCCCGAGGTGGTCCCAGTGCCCGTGGGTGATCAGGATTCCAACGCAGGCGGCACCGAGTCGCTCTAGCTCACCCTCGAGCTTGGCCGCGTCGCCGCCGGGATCGATAACGACGGCCTCGCGAGCCGCGCCCGAAGCCCTGACGACATAGCAATTCGTCCCGATCGGGCCGAGCTCGTAGCGTTCAACGGCGAGGCTCACGACGCCGAGTCTAAGGCGTCGCCTGGGATACCGGCCACGTTAGGATCAACCGCCCGTGCGGAGCTGGAACCTCCACGAGATCGAGGTCGAAGGCGGGAGCCGCTCCCCCGTCGTGCTCGACTCCGACGAGGCGGCCCGCGCGGTTTTCATCGTGCTCGAGCCCGGGCAATCTCTGGGTGACCATCAGGTCAAGGAGCATGCCTTCGTCTTGGTCGTCGAGGGCAAGGCGCGCGTCGAGTCCGGCGGTGAGGTACTCGACGCCGACGCCGGGACGCTCTGCATGTTCGACCCCGACGAACGCCGCTCGGTCTCGACCGACGGCGGGGCGCGGATCCTCTTGTTGCTCGCGCCCTGGCCCGGCGAGGGCCACTACCGCGGCGACGGGCCTTCGTCGAGCTAACGCTTCGGAACCGGATCGCGCCCAGAGCGGCGCAGATAGGACCGGTAGGCGGTGCGGTCCATCACGTAGGTGAGCGGAACGAACAACGCGGAGTAGGCAAGCGAGCTGAGCAGCCGCGTTTCGATCGCCGCATGCTTGTTGACCAGCGTGAAGACGATGAAGAAGAGGGGCAGGAAGAGCGCTGCCCGGCGAAGCGAGCGATTCCAGGAAGGGGGCTTCGTCTCCCGGATCGCGGTCGTCCCCTTTCCGCGCGGGGCTTTGCCGCCATTCGCGACGCTCTTCGCCCGCGAGCGACCGCGGTCCGGCGCTTCGGCCGGCGGAGGCTCGACCTCTTCGCCTTCGTCGTCGACGAAGACGTACTCGTACTCGTGGCGGCGTTCTTTCGCCCGGCGGCGGCGTTGCTTCTTCGAAGGCATCAGGGCAAGCGTAGCGCGGCGGTTTCGAGCTGGATCATCCCACGTCGCGTGACCACGTGACGTCCCCTCCTTCGATCACGCTCGCGATCAGGTCGGCGCCAAGGTGGTACGAGAGGTAGCGCCAGTCCGTCGCGTCGAGGAGCACGAGATCCGCGACGAATCCGGGAGCTATCCGGCCGATTTCGCGGGCTCGGCCGAGCACCTGGGCCGGGTTGACAGTGCAGGCGGAGAGTGCTTCAGCAGGCGTCAGATGGAGCTGTGTCACCGCCAGCGAGGAGACGATCGCCAGGCTTTCACAGAAGGAGCTGCCCGGGTTGAAGTCGCTCGCCAACGCGATCGCGGCGCCGGAATCAGCGAGCGCGCGGGCCGGCGGCATCGGGCGATCGAGGAACATCGCACTCGTCGGCAGGAGAACCCCGACGACGTCGCTCGCGGACAGCGCCCGGACGCCGTGGTCCCCTGTCGCTTCGAGATGGTCGATCGACCGGGCGCCGAGCTCGATCGCCAGCGGGATCGCTCCTTGCTCCGTGAACTGATCGCCGTGCAGCCGAAGCGCGAGACCGGCTGCACGGCAGGCTTCGAGGTAACGACGGGCCTGGACGACGTCGAACGCGCCCTCCTCGAGGAACACGTCCGCGGCGACCGCGAGCTGCGCCGCCTCGGGCAGGACTTCGGCGAGCGCAAAGTCCAGATAAGCGTCGGCATCGGCGAACTCCGGCGGCACCGCATGAGCGCCGAGCCAGGTCGCGATCCCGCCGGCCTCACGAATCGCGCGCAGCGACGCGAGCTCCGTCTCGCGGTCGAGGCCGTAGCCGGACTTCGCTTCGAAGGTCGTCGTCCCCGCGCGCCGCATCCAGCCGCGGTGCCTGCGGAGCGCCTCCGCCAGCCCGGCCTCCCCCGCCGCGCGCGTCGCGCGCACGGTCGAGAGAATGCCGCCGCCTGCGGCGTGGAGCTCCTCGTAGCTGGCGCCCGTAGCGCGGAGCTCGAACTCGTCGACCCGGTCGCCCGCGAAGCACGCGTGCGTGTGACAGTCCACGAGTCCCGGCACCGCCGACAGGCCGCGCCCGTCGAGCTCTTCGACCTCGCCGTCGAGCGTGCCGAGGTCGCTCATCAGGCCCGCCGCGGTTATCCGGCCGTCCTCGCAGAGGATGTAGGCGCCCTCGACGATGTCAACGCTGCCAAGTGTCGCCCCGCGAAGCGGTGCTTCGGTACCGGACGGCGTCGCGAGCTGAGCAAGGTCGCGAACCAGCAGGCGTCGCCCGCGGGTGCGGTCGCTCACTCGGCCGACGGAGGCTGCATCGGCGGCTCGAGCCCGTGTCGGGCCCCGAACTCGATCGCCTCGGGATAACCGGCATCGGCATGGCGCAGCACACCGGTCCCCGGATCCGTCGTGAGCACGCGCTCGAGACGCTCGCCCATCTCATCGCTCCCATCGGCGACGACGACCATCCCCGCGTGGATCGAGTTGCCGATCCCGACGCCCCCACCGTGATGGACGCTCACCCAGGTCGCGCCCGCGGCGACGTTGAGCAGCGCGTTGAGGATCGGCCAGTCTGCGATCGCGTCCGATCCGTCGCGCATTGCCTCTGTCTCGCGGTACGGCGACGCGACCGAACCGGAGTCCAGGTGATCGCGACCGATCACGATGGGCGCGTTTACCTTGCCCGTTCGAACGAGCTCGTTGATCGCCAGCCCCGCTCGTGCGCGGTCTCCGTAACCGAGCCAGCAGATCCGCGCGGGAAGTCCCTGGAAGGCAACCCGCTCGGACGCGAGCTCGAGCCAGCGCTGGAGGACGGGGTCGTCGGGAAACAGGCCGCGGAGCGTTTCGTCGATCGTCGCGATGTCGGCTTCATCGCCAGAGAGAGCGGCCCAGCGAAACGGCCCGACGCCCTCGCAGAAGAGCGGCCGGATATAGGCCGGGACGAAGCCCGGGTATGTGAACGCCTCCTCTACGCCTCCTGCATAGGCCTCACCTCGTAAGTTGTTGCCATAATCGAAAACATAGCTGCCGAGTCGGACGTATTCGAGCAGCCCTTCGACATGGCGAGCGATCGACTCGCGGGCACGCGTGAGGTACGCATCCGGGTCGTCTTCCCGCAGATTCGCAGCCTCTTCGACCGAGAGGCCTCTCGGGACGTAGCCCGTCAGGGGATCGTGTGCGGCAGTCTGGTCCGTGACGAGATCGAAGTGCTCCGCCCGCCGAGCAAGCTCGGGAACGATCTCGGCCGCATTGCCGAGGAGCCCGATCGACAAGGCGCGGCGCTCACGTGCTGCCGAGCGAACGCGTGCAAGCGCGTCGTCGAGAGAGCCAGCGGACTCGTCGAGGTAACCGGTGTCGAGCCGTCGCTGGATCCGTGCGCGGTCGACTTCGACGCAGAGAATCGCGGCGCCGGCCATGGTGGCGGCCAGGGGCTGGGCGCCGCCCATGCCGCCGAGGCCGGCCGTCAGAATCGTTCTGCCGGTCAGATCGGGCGAGCCGAAATGGCGCTGGCCGGCTGCCGAAAAGGTCTGGTAGGTGCCCTGCAAGATGCCCTGGGTGCCGATGTAGATCCACGAGCCGGCGGTCATCTGCCCGTACATCGTCAGGCCGAGCGCTTCGAGCCTGCGAAACTCGTCCCACGTCGCCCAGTGAGGCACGAGCAGTGAGTTCGCGATCAATACGCGCGGAGCGCCCGCGTGCGTCGTGAAGATTCCGACGGGCTTGCCGCTCTGCACCAGCAGGGTCTCGTCGTCGCCGAGTCGCAGCAGGGACGCCACGATTGCTTTCAAGGCTTCGTGGTTGCGAGCGGCCCGTCCGGAGCCGCCGTAGACGATCAGCTGCTCGGGACGCTCCGCGACATCCGCGTCGAGGTTGTTGAGGAGCATCCTCAGGGGCGCCTCGGTCGCCCACGAGCGAGCGTTCAGCTCTGTGCCACGCGGAGCCCGAATTTTCGAGAGGTCTCCGCAGAGCGCCTCGACCGTCGCGGCGAGAGTGTCGACGGCGGTCACCCGTCGCGTTCCTGAGCCGTCCGGCGGCTATAGCGCCACCAACTCCAAGCGGTCGCGCCGACGAAGAACGCAGCAGCCACGAGTATGGCCTTCATCAGCCCTCCGCCCGTAAACGCCCCGACGATGACGATCACGAGCGCCAGTACGCCGTACATGATCACGGTGTCCCGAAAAGGATGGCGGGAGCGAGGCGGCTCATCGCGCCTCATCGAAGCTCTCCAGTCTCGGCCTCAACGGACGCAACGTAACTGCCGTCGCGGATCGATGCGGCCACGGCTTCGATGTCCCCGGAGAGCGATCGGTCATCGGAGACGCGGGGCGACAACGCTCGAACGGCGTCTCGCGCGGCCCGTGCGCCGATTCCTGGCTCCAGGGGGGCGAAGAACTCGATCGCCTGCGCCCCCGCAAGCAGCTCGATCGCGAGCACGCGCTCGGCATTTGCCACCACCTGCCAGGCCTTCAGACCCGCAGCATTGCCCATGGACACGTGGTCCTCCTGGCCTGCACTGGTCGGAATCGAGTCGACACTCGCGGGATGACACAGTGCTTTGTTCTCGCTGACGAGCGCCGCGGCAACGTACTGCGGAATCATGAACCCCGAGTTCAGGCCGCCGTCGATCGTCAGGAACGGGGGCAAGCCTTCCGAAAGGCTCGGATTGACGAGCCGCTCGACCCGCCGTTCGGAGATGTTGGCGAGCTCGGACACCGCCATTGCCAGGGTGTCCAGTGCGAAGGCAAGCGGCTGTCCGTGGAAGTTCCCATTCGAGACGAGCAGCTCATCGTCAACGAGGACGAGGGGGTTGTCCGTCGCCGCGTTCAGCTCGACCGACACGGTCGACTCGCCGTAGGCGAGCAGATCGCGGGAGGCGCCGTGGACTTGGGGTGCGCAGCGAAGCGAGTACGCGTCCTGCACCTTGTCGCACCACCGGTGCGATTCGATGATTGCCGAGTCTTCGAGCAGCTCGAGCACGTTCGCCGCCGAGTCGATCTGTCCGCGCAAGGGGCGGGATGCATGGATCTGGGGCAGGAAACTGGTCCGTGAGCCCTGCAAAGCCTCGACCGACATGGCGCAGGCGATGTCAGCCGTCTTCGCGAGGCGACGCGCACGGGCGAGTGCCAGGGCACCGAACGCGGCCATGAACTGCGTCCCGTTGACCAACGAAAGTCCCTCCTTGGCCTCGAGCACGATCGGCTCGAGTCCAGCCGCGGCGAGCGCGGCGGCGCCTGCCATTCGGTTTCCATCCACCCAGGCTTCGCCCTCCCCGACGAGGGGCAGAGCCAGATGCGCGAGCGGCGCGAGATCGCCGCTCGCCCCGACGGATCCGCGGCTAGGAACGTGCGGCAAGACGTTGCGATTGAGGCATTCGACCAGCAGCTCGACCGTCTGTGGCCGAGCGCCGGAGAACCCCTTGGCCAGGGCGTTGGCGCGGAGCAGCATTGCGGCGCGGACGACCTCGTCCGGATACGGCTCGCCGACCCCGCACGCGTGGCTCCGGAGGAGGCGGATCTGCAGCTCGGCCGTCAGCTCCTCGGGAATGGAGTGCGAAACGAAACGGCCGAAGCCTGTGTTGATGCCGTAGGTGTGCTCGTCCGTCCCATGAGCAGCGCGCTCGACCAGTTCGCGGGCGCGCACGATCTTGTCGCGCGCCTCGTCGCTGAGACCCGCAGGTGCTCGGTCGACGGCAACCGCCCAAACGTCGTTGATCGTCAGGTTGTCGCCTGTCAGCTGGACGGCCATTCGCAGGGCCATTCGCGGCCAGTCTAGCCCCGTGATCGCGCTACTCCGGCTGGACGGTTCTCGAATCGAGCGCCTTAGTGGAACAGGCGCCGGAAGAAGAAGGCGATTCGCCGCCAGACGTTCATCGAGTGCTCGTGACGCTGCGTCGGGGCGAGCACCTTTCCCTCGAGCTCGCGTCCCTCAGACCGGAGGGACTCCCCGATGCCGCCTTTGCTGTCCGGTTCGATCTCGGCGCTCGTCGCAGGCTCGAGGTATTCCCCGAGGTGCTCGACCTGCTCTCGGGTCAGCGACAGGCGGACGGCTCCTTCCGTGATCTCCGCAACCTGCTCGGAAGGCACATAGCGCGGTTTTCCGAACGCGCTCGTCGCGATGGAGAGCCCATCGAAGATGTCAACACCGCTATCGCCCGTCACTTCGTCGACCTCGCCGACTTCACTGCCGTCGGAGGCGAGCACCTTCCACCCGGTCTCGATCATCAGCCAGGAAACCGGGTCGGCCATCGATTGTGAGTCTGACGGATCGTGCCGGCCGTCGCGGCAAGCAAGCGCACCCGCCGCCCGTTCCACTAGAGGCGACGAGCTACGGCCTGATGGGGGCGATCGGCCGCGGCCTGATCAAAGGCACAGCCAACCTCCTCCCCGCGTCGAGCCTACCGAGCCCCTGCGCACGCGTGCGCAACGCCTCTGGGCCGAATGTGTGCTTCTTTCCGGCCTCTAATCGGGGTCCGTCTCGCGCCCTTCTTCGAGCAGCCGGAGCTCCAGGACATGGGAGGCATCGAACCCGTCGATTCGCAGGGCGGCTCCCGCGGCAGCGGCGGCGGCTCCGCCCGGCATGAGGCCGACGAGCTCGGCGCCGACCACTTCTGCCCCGCGGATTTCCGCTTCGCGCTCGATCGTCCTAATCAGCTCGTGCAGGCCGGCAGCCTCCCAATCCTCGACGTTCATGCTCACCTGCACGAGCCCCGCTCGCCGCAGCGCGAAGCCGAGAGCGCGCACGCCCGGAAAGCCGCCGTCACGCTCGCGGACGACCGAGGCGATCTCGCGAGCCGCTACGAGCTCGCCGCGGAGGTTGACGTTCAGCGCGATCAGCGGTCGGCGCGCCCCGACCAGCACCGCGCCCGTCCGCTCGTCGAGCCGCCCGGGCCCGAAATCCGGGGTGAGCGCTCCCGACTCCACACGCCCGCGCAGCCCATCGAGGCCGCCGGTCCGAAAGTAGGCCGGTCCGAGGCCGGGTGCGAGCTCACCGTAGAGGAACACCGGCAGCGCAAGCTCGTCGCCGATGCGCTCGGCCAAGCTGGCGGCGACTCCTCTGGCTCGATCCATGTCAGTGGGACGGATCGGGACCACAGGCACGACATCAGCGGCGCCGACCCGAGGATGGGCACCTTCGTGCCGCCGCAGATCGATCCGTTCCCGTGCGCAGGCAATTGCGGCCAGCAACGCCTCCACCAGGTCGGCCTCACGTGCTACGACGGTGAAGACCGAGCGGTTGTGGTCTGCATCCGCATGAACATCGAGCAGCCGGGCGCGGGCGGAAAGGCTGCTCGCCAGCGCGTCCAGCGTCGCCTGGTCGCGCCCCTCCGAGAAGTTCGGCACCGACTCGAGCGGCAAATGCACGCGCGTAGTCTAGGACCGCGTGAAGGCCTACTACGAACGGCGCGCGCCGGAGTACGACGACTGGTGGCGAGGGAGGGGGCTGTTCTCGGATCGCCATCGACCCGGTTGGGACGAAGAGACCGCCGCTCTCACCAGGACCCTCGAAGCCCTGGATCCGGCCCGGACGCTCGACATCGCCTGCGGAACCGGCTTCCTGACCCGGCATCTCCCGGGTGAGATCACCGGCCTCGACCAGAGCGAGGCGATGCTCGAGCTCGCGGCTGGCAAGCTCCCAGATGCGAAGTTTGTGCGAGGCGACGCGCTCGACCTGCCGTTCGCCGACAGCTCTTTCGAGCGAGTCTTCACGAGTTTCTTCTACGGCCACCTAGAGGAGCCTGAGCGCAGCGTTTTCCTCCGAGAGGCGCGTCGCGTGGCGCCGGAGCTCGTCGTCGTCGACTCTGCGCTCACCGAGGACGTCCAGCCTGTCGAGTGGCAGGAAAGGGTCCTGAACGACAGCTCCCGCTGGCAGGTGTACAAGCGGTTCTTCGAGCCGGAAGAGCTCGCCGGGGAGCTCAGTTCAGGCCGCACCCTGTTTGAGGGCCGCTGGTTCGTCGCCATTCGGGCATGAGCAAGCACCCCACGCCGGAGTGACGCACAGGCGCTCCCACTATCGCTCGCTCCGATCGCTTCAGCGCGACAACCGCAGGTGTCGCGCCTGCAGCGAAGCCGGTTACCAGCTCGAATCGTCGCCCGTCGTCCAACCGTACGAGGGCCAGCACGCTTACATGTTCGGCCAGGCACCCGGCGTCGTGGAGGGGGAGGAGGGCCTGCCGTGGCGGGGGCGCGCCGGACGGACGCTGCGTCGCTGGCTCGAGCTCGACGAAGATGAGTTCTACGGCACGTTCTACTGCGCCTCGGTCACCCGCTGCTACCCAGGCAAGCCGCAGTCGGGACGCGGCGACCGCACACCGACCCCGCGCGAGCAGGAGCTGTGCTCCGTCTGGTGGGAGTGGGAACTTCGGCTGATGCGGCCGAGCCTGATCGTCCCCGTCGGCGGCCTGGCGGCTCGGCGAATACTCGGCCTGAAGAGCGTCACCGAATGTGTCGGTGGCCGTTACGACCGCGAGGGCACAGTGGCAATCCCCCTCCCACACCCCTCCGGGGCAAGCGGTTGGCTGAATTCCCCTGCAAACCGGCGACGAGTGGCGGCCGCCGCGGCGCTGATCCGCGCGGAACTGGCGGAACTCGGCGGAACGTCAGAAGGCGGCTAGATTCCAGGGATGGCCGAAATTCCGCGCTACCGACAGACCTTCAAACGGCTGCTCGGCTTCCTTCGGCCATACAAGGTGTCTCTCGGCGTTTCGATCGTCCTC
>Ga0207693_10002265_pt1 | contig 16743 bp, 17 predicted proteins | sample LARL81metaG_FD_184347 | JGI IMG/M metagenome (GOLD analysis project Ga0207693, IMG submission 184347) | Corn, switchgrass and miscanthus rhizosphere microbial communities from Kellogg Biological Station, Michigan, USA - LAR L8-1 metaG... | ecosystem: Host-associated > Plants > Roots >...
ATACCCGGCCCCTGTCATCCGTAAAACCGAACGTCGTTACGCGGCTCGCGCCGTACTGTCGATTGTCTTGAGCTCAGGTGCGTTGATCGCGATCCGGCGCGGCTTCTTCTCTTCCGGAACGACGCGCTCCAGGTCGATGTGAAGCAGTCCGTTTTCGAGCTTGGCGGCGCGAACCTCCACATGCTCGGCAAGCTGGAAGCGGCGTTCGAAGGCGCGCCCTGCGATGCCCTGATGCAGATAGTTCTGCTTCTCGCTCTCTTCGCGCTTGCCAGTGAGCGTCAGCACGCCATCGCGTACCTCAACGTTCAGATCCTTCTCGCCGAAGCCAGCGACCGCGACGGAGATGCGATAGTGCGTCTCGTCGGTGCGTTCGATGTTGTAGGGGGGATAACCATTACCGGCGTCGACGGCGTGTTCGAGCATGTCGAACAGATGGTCGAAACCGACGGTGGAACGGAAATAGGGGGAAAAGTCTCTCATGTTACAACCTCCTGAAAGCGTTGCGGTTTTTTGGCCCCGCCGGGAAAGACCGAGGCCGTTTTCAAGCGCCGGACGCCGTTTGGCCGTCCGGACAGCTTCTAGGTAGGAAGGCAAAAACGAGCTTCAAGGGCGGGGGTTGCGACTTTTCACCACCACAAAAGGTGGCTCAATCCGGCGCTCCAGAGCACCGCGATAATAAAGTAGGTGAAGGCATCCATCTGCCACGGCTTGAACAGGATGCCGGTGACGTTCAGCGCCAGCGTCTGGAGCCAGGCCCCCTCCTCCGTGTTGTTGGGATCGCGCCAACGCCCGCTTCGGAGCAGCGATTCGAAGTTGTTCAGCACGCAGGAGTTCTTGTTGAACTGCCATTGCACCGCGACCGCGGGCAGGAAGCAGAGATAAAAAATCAGCGCGGCGCTGAAGGGCGCGAGCCAGCCCGTCACGATATAAATCATCACAGCGAAGTGCAGGTAGAAGCACAGCGTGCCGAGCGCGTCGCGCTTCTCAGCCGCGTGCGAGGGCAGCGCGGTCGCGATCGCCGGCGTTTTGTCGTCGTCCGTGACCGACATGGAACAACCTTTTGCGGCGCGTCGGGCCAAAGGTTCAGCCAGCGGCGCGGCCAATGCAATGCGCTAGCCCGCGCCCGGTTGTCTGAAACCCCGACAAATGCTCATATTCCGCCGGCAAATTCCCCGAAAACAGGGGAAAATGGGAAGGATCGTCATGAGCTCGGCGGCGGTACAGCAGATCATCACGCAGATGTCCGGCGCCATCGGCGCCAATTCGGGCCTCGGCGGCACGCTCAAGTTCGACTTCGGCGATGCCGGCAGCGTCCTGGTGGACGGAAAGTCCGAACCCAATTCGGTCAGTGACGGCGACGGCAAGTCGGCCGACTGCACGATTTCGGTGTCGCTCGATACCTTCGACAAGATGGTCAAGGGCGAACTCGACGGCACTTCGGCTTTCATGCAGGGCAAACTCAAGGTCGCCGGCGACATGGGTCTTGCCATGAAACTCGGGCCCATCCTGCAAAAGGCCGCCGGTTAAGCCCATGACGCCGGCGCCGGGCGCGTTGCGGGCGCAATTCATCGTCACGCCGGATGGAACCAGGCTGCGCAGCGCCGTATTCGAGCGTGCCGACAACACCGCGGCGCGCGGCGTTTGCGTGCTGCTGCACGGCCAGACCGAATTCATCGAGAAGTATGGCGAGGTGATCGACGAGTTGCGCGCTCGCGGCTTTGCCGTCGCCACCTTCGACTGGCGCGGTCAGGGTGCTTCGACACGCGCGCTCTCCGATCCGCTCAAATGCCATGTCGGCAATTTCCGCGAGTATGACGAAGATCTCGCAACGTTCCTTGAACATGTCGTCAAGCCGATTGGCGCGGCGCCGCCGTTCGTTCTGGCCCATTCGATGGGCGCGCACATTGCGCTGCGCACCATGCACGATCGGCCACACACCTTTTGCGCCGCCGTGCTCAGCGCGCCGATGCTCGCCGTCTCGACTCGCGGTCAGCCGGCCTGGATCGCTGCCCTCGCCACAACGGTGATGAATGCCGTCGGACAGTCGCGCGCCTGGGTCATGGGCATGGCGGCCCGCGATCCGCTGAAACTGCGCTTCGAGGACAATTTGGTGACATCGGATCGCCGGCGTTGGAGCGACGGGCAGGCGCTCGTCGCGCGAAACCCTGAGCTGCGCCTCGCCGGACCGACGTGGGGCTGGCTCAAGGCTGCGAACGAGTCGATGACGCGGGTGCTTTCGCCCGGGTATGCGGAAGCAATTACGACGCCGGTTCTGGTGTGCGGCGCGGGCAAGGACCGTATCGTGCTGACGCCGGCCGAAGCGGCGTTCGCCAAACGCCTGCCGCGTGGCCATTACATCGCTTTCGAAGATTCCGAGCACGAGATACTGATGGAAAATGATTCCATCCGCGCGCGCTTTTGGCAGGCGTTCGATGCCTTCGTCGCGGAGAATCAGATTTAGTTAAGATGCAAGCTTGCCGTGAAAATCGCGCTCCGTGGCATGCGTGTCCTATAAACAGTTCATCGAATCGAGATTTCCTCATCCTTCGACAAGCTCAGGGTGAGGATATCCATCAAAACCCTCATCCTGAGCTTGTCGAAGGATGAGGGCGCGATTTCACTCAAGATCGATCTCGCGCTAGGCGCTCAGAAGCTTGAGCGCCGCCGCATGGATGCGCGCATCGCCCGCCGCCAGGCATTGTCCGCCATCGGCGCAGGAGCCGCCCTGCCAGTTCGTAATGATGCCACCCGCACCCTCGATCACCGGAATAAGCGCGGCCACGTCCCAGCGATGGAACGCCGATTCGATGATGAGATCGGTGAAGCCCAGCGCCATCGTGCCGAAGATGTAGCAGTCGCCGCCCCAGCGGGTCATCTTCACGGCGCGTTGCACGCGCCGGAACGCCTCGCGCTCACCGGCCTGGAAATAGCCGTCGGGATGGGTGGCGCAGAGAATGGCTTCGGAGAGATCGGCGCACGCACGTACCTTGAGCGGCAGCGTCGCGCCGCGAAAGTGGAGTTCCGTCGTCCCGTTCACGCCGATGAAGCGCTCGCCGATCCAGGGCTGATCGATGATGCCGAGCACGGCGCGCCCCTCCTGTTCCAGCGCGATGAGCGAGCCCCATTCGTGGCGGCCGTTGATGAAGGCCCGCGTGCCGTCGACCGGATCGAGCACCCAGCGAAATCCGTTCGTTCCTTTTTTCTCGCCGAACTCCTCTCCCAGGATGCCGTCGTCGGACCGTTCGCGTTCGATGATGGCGCGGATGGCTTTCTCGGCGTTCTTGTCGGCCTCGGTCACCGGATCGAACATGGGTTGGCCGTGAATGATCGGCCGCTTGTCGGTCACGTCGAGCCTTTGGCGGAAATAAGGCCTGATGATTTCGCCGGCAGCATCGGCGAGCGAATGGGCGAAGGCGATTGTTTCGGACGTGACGGACATATGGAATACCGGTTGCTCATCCTTCGACAAGCTCAGGATGAGGGTCTTGCTCAAATCCTCATGCTGAGCCTGTCGAAGCATGCGGATCACGCACTATATTGGATCATCGGTACCAAAGGGGCAGCAGATGAAAAGCGTCGTCGTCACCGGTTCTTCCACCGGCATCGGGTGGGGTATCACAAAAGTCCTCATTTCCAGAGGTTTTCGCGTCTTCGGCAGCGTCCGCAAGGCCGCGGACGGCGAACGCCTCACGAAGGAATTTGGGGCCAATTTCACGCCGCTCACCTTCGACGTGACGGATGCTCAAGCGGTGGCGCGTGGCGCCGAGCAGGTATCAGTGGCGCTGGGCGGCGAGACGCTGTCCGGCCTCGTCAACAATGCCGGCATCGCGGTGGCAGGGCCGCTGCTCTATCTGAAGCTCGACGAGTTCCGCCAGCAGATCGAGGTCAACCTCACGGGCCAGCTTGTCGTGACGCAGGCCTTTGCGCCGCTGCTCGGTGCCGACCGCTCGCGCACAGGAGCACCTGGGCGCATCGTCATGATCTCGTCGGTCGGCGGCAAGAACGCAAATCCGTTCATGGGGCCCTACAACGCTTCCAAGTTCGGACTTGAAGGCATGGCCGAAGCGCTGCGCCGCGAGTTGATGATCTTCGGCATCGACGTGATCATCATTGCACCCGGCGCAGTCGCGACGCCGATCTGGGACAAGGCGGATTCGCTCGATGGGCAGCAATACGCCAACACGCCCTATGTGAAGCCGCTCGCCGCGGTGAAGGACTACATGCTCGCGCTCGGCCGCAAGGGAATGCCACCCGAGAAGCTTGGCGAGGCCGTGCATGTGGCGCTCACCGTGGCGAAACCGAAAACGCGCTACACGGTGACGCCGCAACCACTGCAGAATTTTCTCATGCTCAATCTGCCCAAACGCGTCGTCGACAACATGATCGCGAAACAGCTGGGATTGAGAAAATTGACATGAATTCTCATCGGTTTCTGCTCGCCATCCATCCTTCGACAAGCTCAGGATGAGAATCTAAAATCGGCCGTCACCCTGAGCTTGTCGAAGGGCGAAGGCCAACGCTCGTCAATCCTGTTGGCAGTTCACGCCACCTCGGCGCGCGCGCTGCGCTTGCGGTCGTGGGGCGAGAGAGAGCGCTTGCGGATGCGGATCGATTGCGGCGTGACTTCGACGAGTTCGTCGTCTTCGATATAGGCGATCGCCTGCTCGAGCGTCATCGGCACGATCGGCGTCAAGCGCACCGCTTCATCCTTCGAAGTGGTGCGGATGTTGGTGAGCTGCTTGGCGCGCAGCGGGTTCACTTCAAGATCGTTGTCCTTGGCGTTCTGGCCGATGATCATGCCTTGGTAGACCTTCGTCCCCGGCACGACGAAGAGCTTGCCGCGCTCTTCGAGATACCAAAGCGCGTACGCCACCGCCTCGCCGTCGCCTGTGGATATCAAGACGCCGTTGACGCGGCCCTGGATCGGTCCCTTGTGCGGCGCATAGCCGTGAAACATGCGGTTCATCACGCCGGTGCCGCGCGTGTCGGTGAGAAATTCGCCGTGATAGCCGATGAGGCCGCGCGATGGCGCGATGAAGATAATGCGCGTCTTGCCGGCGCCTGTCGGGCGCATGTCCTGCATCTCACCCTTGCGTTGCGAAATCTTGTCGATGACGACGCCCGTATAGGGATCGTCGACATCGACCGTGACTTCCTCCATGGGCTCGAGACGTTCGCCCTTGGCGCCGGTCTGGAACAGCACGCGCGGCCGGCTGATCGAGACCTCGAAGCCCTCGCGCCGCATGGTCTCGATGAGCACGCCAAGCTGAAGTTCGCCGCGCCCGGCGACTTCGAACGCGCCCTCGCCCGTCTCATGTACCTTGATGGCGACATTGCCTTCGGCTTCGCGCAGCAGCCGGTCGCGGATAACGCGGCTTTGCACCCGGTCGCCTTCGCGCCCGGCGAGCGGCGAGTCGTTGACCGAAACCGTCATCGCCAGCGTCGGCGGATCGATCGGCTGCGCCTGGATCGGTTCTTCCACGGCGAGATCGCAGAGCGTGTCTGCCACGGTGGTGTGTTCGAGGCCCGCGATCGCGACGATGTCACCGGCCTCGGCGCGCTCGACCGGCACGCGCGCCAGGCCGCGGAAGGCGAGCAGCTTGGTGGCGCGCGCGCGTTCCACCACGTCGCCCTTGGCGTTGAGCGCCTTGATCTGGCGATTGACCGTGATGGCGCCGGACTCGATGCGACCCGTCAACACGCGGCCGAGATAGTTATCGGCCTCGAGCGTGGTGACCAGCATCTTGAAGGGAAATTCGTCGCCCGCGAACTGGATCGGCTTGGGCTTGGGTACATCGTCGACGACGAGCTGGAACAGCGGATCGAGATTCTTGCGTTCGTTCTCCAATTCCTTCACCGCCCAGCCGCTACGGCCCGAGGCGTAGAGATAATGGAAGTTCAACTGATCGTCGTTGGCTTCCAGCGCCAGGAACAGATCGAAGATCGATTCCAGCGTCTCTTTGGGTTGCGCGTCGGAGCGGTCGATCTTGTTGATCACCACGATGGGCTTGAGGCCGAGCTTCAGCGCCTTGGAGAGCACGAACTTGGTCTGCGGCATGACGGATTCGGCGGCATCGACCAGCAGTACGACGCCGTCGACCATCGACAGGATGCGTTCCACCTCGCCGCCGAAATCGGCATGGCCGGGCGTGTCGACGATATTGATGTGCGTGCCGTGCCACTCGACCGACGTACACTTGGCCAGGATCGTGATGCCGCGCTCGCGCTCCAGATCGTTGGAATCCATGGCGCGCTCTTCCATGTGCTGGTTTTCGCGCACCGAGCCGGATTGCTTCAGCAGCTGATCGACGAGCGTCGTCTTGCCATGGTCGACATGGGCGATGATCGCAATATTGCGGATATCCATAGGCCTTGGGCGCTCGCTCGGAAGCGCGGGCTTATAGACGCCGTCACCCCCGCGAGCAACTCGCCCCGCGACTTGGCTTGGTTACCACGGCCCGCTCTTGATACGAGACGACAGTTTTTGACAAATAAGTGACCGCTAAACCCGCCCAATCCCTGCCAAAATTGAATATCGTCGCAGTCGGAGCGCAATCGGGCTAAGCCATGCTAGGAACAATAGGGGCGCGGTACAGGATCATTGAGACTGTCTGAATTGCAGGAGGAGGGCCACAGTCCTGCAGGCGAATCGGATGGCCCGTGGACTTTGGTGAATGAACATCCGCATTCCTGATACGCTTTCGCCTCTGCCAGAGGCTGTCCAGGCACTGCCCGCGCGGATTCGCCAGGCGGATTCGCGCACGCGACTGATCGCGGGCATTATCGCGGTGCTGGCTGCGGTCTATGTCGCCTATCGCTTCCTTTCAGGTCCCGCCGCACCGCCGAAGCCGCCGCCCCCGCCCGTCATGGTGGCCAAGATTGTCGTCGCGGATGTGCCGGTCGTCGAACATACGATCGGAACGGTGGTGTCGGTTGCCACGGTCCAGGTGACCGCACGCGTCAACGGCCAACTCGTAAAGGCGTACTTCAAGGAAGGCCAGATGGTTCACGCCGGCGATCTGCTCTTTCAGATCGATCCACGTCCCTATCGCGCCACCTACGACAATGCGATTGCAAGTCTGGCCGCGGCAAAGGCGAAGGCGGAACGTTTTGCCCGGTTATTGCAACAAAAGGCCGTGGCGCCACAGGACGCTGACGATGCCAAAGCCGCCTATCTCGAAGCGCGGGCCAGCGCACAGTCGGCGCGGCTGAATCTGGAATACACAGAGATAAAGTCACCGATCGACGGCAAGACCGGACCGATCATGATCCAGCCAGGGAATCAGATCACGGCGAGTGCCGGCGCCAGCAACGGCACGACCGGCGCAAGCGCGATCACACTCGTCGCAATCACGCAACTTCAGCCGATCAAAGTGTCGTTCGCCCTGCCGCAGGCCGACCTGCCGCGTATCCAGGCGCGCCAGATGACGCATAGCCTGTCGGTCGATGTCGACAATCACGGCACGACGACGGGTCCGCTCTCGGCGCCGGTCGAATTCGTCAGCAACGCCGTCGATGGCAAGACGGGCACGATCGAACTACGCGCGACCTTTTCCAACGCAGACGGCACCTTGGTTCCGGGTCAGCTGGTTGATGTCGGGGTCAGGCTTGATCAACTCAAGAACGTCATGGTCGTGCCGCACGAGGCAGTAAACATCGGGCCGCTCGGCCGCTACGTCTATGTCGTGCGCGATGGCATTGCCCAGATGATCAACGTGCGCGTCTTGAACGACGACGGGACTAGAGCAGCGATTGCGGGAAAGCTGCGTCCGGGTGAGCAAATCGTCACCGACGGCCAGCTGCGGGTGACGCCGGGCGGCCCTGTCGGCATCGTTGGGCGGCACGGCAAGTCGCAATAGGTCGCGCGATGAATATCTCGGCAGTCTTCATCGAACGGCCTGTAATGACGACGCTGCTGATGGCCGCGCTCGTCATCTTTGGCCTGTTCGGTTACGCGACCCTTCCGGTCAGTGAACTTCCCAACGTCGACTTTCCCACGATCGTGGTGTCGGCAAGCCTGCCCGGCGCCGATCCGCAGACGATGGCATCGGCGGTCGCAACGCCGCTCGAGAGCCAGTTCTCCAACATCGCCGGCATCGACTCGATGACCTCCTCGAGCGTGCAAGGCTCGACCACCATCTCGATACAATTCAAGCTCGACCGCAATCTCGACGGCGCGGCGCAGGATGTGCAATCCGCGATTTCGGCAGCGGGCCGCAAGCTGCCGCCGAACCTGCCCAATCCGCCGACGCTGCGAAAGGTGAATCCCGCCGACACGCCGATCATGTTCATGGGGCTGAGGTCGGCGACGCTGCCACTCTCAAAAGTCGACGAGTATGCCGAGACGCTTCTTGCACGCCAGCTTTCGACGCTGGATGGCGTCGCGCAGGTGAATGTCTATGGGGCGCAGAAATTCGCCGTGCGCATCCAGGCTGATCCCGCCGCACTGGCCTCGCGCCAGATCGGCATCGACCAGCTCGCCAACGCCATTGCCGCCGCCAACGTCAACGTCGCGACCGGCACGCTGAACGGCCCGACGCGTCAGTCCGTCATTCGAGCCAATGGCCAATTGTTGAACGCCAAGGATTTCGCGCCGCAGATCGTCGCTTACCGTAACGGCGCACCGATCCGGTTCCAGGACGTGGCCCGCGTCGAAGACAGTGTCGAGAACACACGCGGGGCCAACTGGTTTCGCGGCGAGCGCGCCATCGGGCTATCCGTACAACGCCAGCCCGGCTCGAATACGATCGAACTGGTTGACCGCATCAAACAGATGCTGCCGATCTTTCTCAAGCAGCTGCCGGCATCGGCGCACCTCGACATCATCTACGACCGCAGCCAGACCATTCGCGCCTCCGTCGCGGATGTGCAGATCACGCTTTTGATCGCAGGCGCGCTCGTTGTCGGCGTCATATTTGTGTTCCTGAGACGCGTATCTGCGACGTTCATTCCGTCCATTGCGCTTCCCATCGCGGTCATCGGAACCTTCGCCGGCATGGCGCTCTTCGGCTACAACCTCGACAACCTGTCCTTGATGTCGTTGACGCTGTCCGTCGGCTTCGTGGTCGACGACGCCATCGTGATGTTGGAGAACATTATCCGCCACGTCGAGCGGGGTGAAAACGCGCGCGATGCCTCGTTCCGCGGCTCGCGCGAAATCGGTTTCACGATTTTGTCGATGACGGTCTCGCTTGCTGCTGTGTTCATACCCATCGTCTTCATGGGCGGCATCATCGGCCGTCTTTTGCACGAATTCGCCGTGACGATCATTCTCGCCATCGCGTTTTCGGGAATTGTCTCCATCACGCTCACGCCGATGTTGTGCAGCCGAATCTTGAAGAGCGAGGAAGGCGTCGCCCACAACGCCTTCTATCGCTGGAGCGAGTCCACCTTCAACCGCATGCACGCGACCTATGAGCGCTCGCTGAGGTGGAGTCTCTCGCACCGTCCCACCATTTTCGTCCTGTTTCTGGCGAGCCTCGTCGCCGCGCTTGGCCTGTTCCTCATCCTGCCGCAGGATTTTCTCCCCGCCGACGACACCAGCGCCATTCGCGCGCAGACCGAAGCAGCGAACGGCACATCCTTCGACCAGATGGTGCGCTATCAGAAACAGGTCGCAGATATCGTCAATGCCGATCCCAATGTCGTCGGTGCGATGTCCGTGGCCGGAGCCAGCGGGCCGACAAGCGGCACAAATCTCGGTTTCGTCTTCATTCACCTGAAGGACAGGGCCGATCGATCGCTCAACGCCGACCAAGTCGTGCAGGAGCTGAACCGCAAGCTCGCGGCGATTCCCGGTATCAACGCGTTCTTGCAAAATCCGCCCGTGTTCAACATCGGCGGACGACTGGCGAAACTGCCTTACCAATTCACGCTTCAGGATCTGGATCTCAATGAGTTGCAAGATACTTCCATCCGCCTGATGAACGCGATGGCCAATGATCCCACCTTCGCGGGTCAGGTGACGAGCGATCTCAATCTGTCGACACCGGCTGTGACAGTGAATATCGATCGGGATCGCGCGGCGGCGCTCGGCATCACGGCGACGCAGATCGAAAACGCGCTCGGCGCCGCGTATGGCGGGCAGCAGGTGTCATCGATCTATGCGCCGTCAGACCAGTATCAGGTCATTCTGGAACTTTTGCCGCAGTATCAGGCCGACGCCAGCGCGCTTTCGCGTTTGTATGTAGCAGCGCAGAACGGGACGCTCGTGCCACTGAACGCCATCGCCAAGATCGGCGAAGGAACGATGCCTTTGAGCATCAACCACCAGGGCCAGATCCCCTCCGTCACGCTGTCGTTCAACGTCGCGCCGGGCCGGGCGCTGAGTGATGCGACGGCCGCCATCGCAAGATTGAGTCGTCAAGTCGGGCTGCCGGCGACGGTGCAGACGAGCTTCCAGGGTACCGCACAGGCGTTTCAGAGTTCGACGCAGAACATGGGCCTGCTTCTTCTGATCGCGCTGATCACGGTCTACATCATCCTGGGAATTCTGTATGAGAGCTTTATTCATCCGTTGACGATCCTGTCCGGTCTGCCTTCGGCTGCGGCGGGGGCGCTGCTGACGCTATGGATCACGGGCGTACCGCTCAGCCTCTATGCCTTCGTCGGCATGATGATGCTGATCGGTATCGTCAAGAAGAACGCCATCATGATGATCGACTTCGCGCTGCACCGTCAGCGCCAGGAAGGCGCGACGCCGGAGGTCGCAATCTTCGATGCCGCGATGATCCGCTTTCGCCCGATCATGATGACGACGATGGCGGCGATGATGGGCACGATGCCGATCGCCATCGGCCTCGGCGCCGGTTCCGACGCCAGAAGGCCTCTGGGTCTTTGCGTTGCCGGCGGCCTTTTGCTTTCGCAGCTCCTGACGCTTTACATCACGCCGGTGCTCTACATTTATCTCGACAATCTCGGCACGCGCATCGGCGGCTTCCGACTGCGCCGCGCCCTTCCAGGCACCCTGCGCGGCGCACCCGCCGAGTAGATTCAGCTCTTCGCCGTCAGGCGATCGACTTCCGCGACGTCGGCTGCGCTGAGTTTCCAGGTGGCGGCCTTCACGTTTTGCTCGACCTGCTCGGGACGCGTTGCGCCGGCGATCACGCTGGTGAGCAACGGGTGCGCGACGAGCCAGGCGAAGGCGAGCTCCAGCAAGCTGTGGCCCTTGGATTTCGCGAACGCAGTCAGCCCCGCCACGATTCGCCAATTCTCGTCCGTCATGTAGCGCTCGCCAAAACGGCCCATGCGTGCATAGCGCGTGCCGGCTGGGATGTCCTTACCCTGTTCGTACTTGCCGGTGAGCAGACCACTTGCGAGCGGGAAGTAAGGCAGCAGACCCATTCCTTCCCTCTCCAGAGTGGGAACGAGCGCAGCCTCGACGCCGCGAACGAGCAAACTGTATTCGTCCTGCGCGGTGACATAGGCCGCCAGGCCTTGCTTGCGTGAGGTCTCGTTCGCGGCGGCAAGTTCGGCTGCCGGCATGTTGGAGCAGCCAATGGCGCGAACCCTGCCCGCCTTCACCAGATCGTCGAGCGCGCGCAACGTCTCTTCGATTGGCGTCTTCGGGTCTGGACGATGCTGCTGATAGAGGTCGATCCAATCGGTCTTGAGCCGCTTGAGGCTCGCCTCGCACGCCTCGCGGATATAGGCCGCCGAGGCGCCGGACTTGGTGCCGGCTTCATCCATAGGCATAGCGAATTTGGTCGCCAGAACGATGTCCTTACGCCGCGACCCAAGGATCTCGCCGAGCTGGGACTCCGAGCCACCGCGATTGCCGTAGACATCGGCGGTGTCGAACAGCGTGATGCCGAGTTCAATCGCCTTGTCGACCACACGGCGCGAAGCGTCCACGGGCATGGCGCCGAAATTGTTGCAGCCGAGGCCGACGATCGAGGCCTCGATGCCGGATTTTCCCAGTTTGCGCTTTTCCATGGCCAATCCCCTTTTTCGCGGCCACGCTAGCGCAGGCCGCGCATCAGCGAAACACGATGCGACGCTTAGGCATCATGGCTGCGCCTGAGAGGTGGTTCACGCGTGTTTCGGAAACGGTCCCATCGGGAACGGCTGTTCGTCGCGCACGAATGTAATGAAGGCGAGCAGCTCCCAGAGATACTGAACCAGAGTGAGACAGAAATGCTTCAGCTCTTCGTTGTTGCGTCCATTGATCGCGATGACGACGAACTGCACGATGGCCAACAGAAAAACGATGTGAATGACGAACCAAGCGATCAGGCCATAGCCGATGGAATAGAACAGCCGCACCGCGGGAAATGGCGCATGCGCAGCGGCGCCTTGGCCGCCGGGCGGTGGTGAACTGGAAGAATTGTTGTTTTCCGGGGGAATTGTGCCGCCGGACGACGCATCGCTCATGGCCGTGCTCCATTGGCCGGCAGCCGGGTTAGCCCAACCGCACAGCATTCAATACCTAAGGCGTAGTTTGCGGCCTTCAAGCGCCCTGGCGCAAATGCCGCTCAGAAGGGCGGAAAAGCCGGTCGAATACGCCCACAAGCAGCAGTCCCGCGAGATAACCGCCCATGTGGTCCTGCCAGGCGATCGGTTCGATTTGGCCGGTTGCGGCAAATCCCAGGATCCCGGTCAGGAGATTGACGGCGAGCCAAACGGCGCTGAATCCGAGAACCTGGGAAGACAGGATCGGCACGAGCGGCAAGTGCGCCGCGTCGAGTTGGGGCTGGCGCAGCCGCATCATGCGTATGGCCGCGCCCATCAATCCGGAAATCGCGCCCGATGCGCCGATGACGCCGATCGTGTCGCCCCAATTGAGCGCTACATAAAACAGGGCTCCCGCCAAACCGCAAAGCGCGAAGAAGATAATAAAGGCGACGCCGCCGAAGCGCCGCGCGACCACCGGACCGAAGGCCAGCAGCCAGACGCAATTGACTGCGATGTGCATTGTATTGGCATGCAGGAACATATGACTGAAAAGTCCGACGAGCTGTTCGCTGAACGATGATCCGGCACTATGCGCGGATGCACTTTGGATGGCGTAGCGCGCGGGAACGAGCGCGTAGTCATTCAAGATGCGCTCCGACACTGCAGGCGGCGCGAGCACTCTTGCCACATGGGCGATGATGAGCACCCCGATCAAGCCAATGACGGAACCCGGCGCACGCAAAATCGGCTGGCGTGCGGGCTTGCCTTCCACAAAAAATGCCATGCAGTCTGTCCTTCAATGTGAAAGTGCAGCTTCCACGAGCTCCATCCGGTCGTTGCCGAAATACATGTCGGTCGTATTCACGAACATGGTGGGCGAACCGAAGCCGCCGCGCGCAATGACATCGTCGGTATTGGCGCGGAGGCCGTTCTTGATCGCGTCATCCTGCGCACGCGCCAGTATGCGCTGCGCGTTCAAACCGGCCGCAGCGCAGACTTGCGTGAGGACTTCCGGTTGGCTGATGTCCTGGCCATCGGACCAATATGATTCAAAACAGCGCGTCGAAAATTCGACGACCTTGCCCTCCTCCTGCGCCGCCAAGGCACAGCGCATCGCAAGTGTGGCGCGCACGGGAAACACCGGCGGCGGCATGACGATCTTGAGGCCCGTGAGGCGCGCCCAGTCTTTGAGGTCCTTGGCGCTATACGCAGCCTTGCGGGGATCCGGATTGGCGCGACGCTCATAGACATCGCGATTGACGGCGTTGAACACACCACCGACTAGAATGGGCTTCCATATAATTTCGGCACCGGTACGCGCGGCGACCGGCTGAATGCGCGTGAAGGCGAGATAGGTCCAAGGCGACGAACAATCAAAGAAAAACTCAAGCCTAGCCAAGCCGGTCTCCGAAGCTCAAGACGTCGCAAGTTAGCCCATGGTTGCGCCACAGTGAAACAGAAGCTTCTGTTCAGCCGTTGCGCTGCAAGGCCTCGGCGAGCGCAATCACGTGACGGGCCTGCTTCAGATGCGGCTGGTCGAGCATCTTGCCGTCGAGCGCGGCCACGCCGGCGCCGGAAGCAAAGGCCGTCACGACCTTTTGTGCGTAAGCGACATCGGCCTTCGACGGCGTAAATGCGGCGTTGATTGCTTCGACCTGGTCGGGATGGATCGCGAACATTCCCGAGAACCCTTCGCGTTGGGCAAGGCGCGCGGCACGTTCCAAACCCTTGCTATCGCGAAAGTCCGCATGCAGCGTTTCGATGGCATCGACGCCCGCAGCCTTCGCCGCGATCAGGACGAGTGCGCGCACCATCTTGTGGATGAAGAGGAACTCGCCATCTCCGTCGCGATTCATCGCCGCGCCAAGAGCCGCCGACAAATCTTCCGCGCCCCAGCTGAGTGCGGCCAGCCGCGGCGGCGCATGGCGATAGTCCTGGAGCGAAAGTACGGCCGTCGGCGTCTCCGTCGCGACCGGCAACAATTGGATCGAGCGTTGCGCGAGACCGGCCTGCGTCTCCAGGGTGAGCAGATGCGCGTCGAGTATCAGCAAGTCCTGCGGCCCGTCTGGCTTGGGCACGATGAGACCCGCCGGCGCCGAGGGGACCACGGCCGCCATGTCGGCGACAAAATCGCGACCTCCGACCGGATTGATGCGCACCCAAATGGCTTGCCGGTTTTTCTCGCTCAGGAAATCCCGCGCCAGTCCGCGCGCCTTCGGGCGATTGTCGGGCGTCACGGAATCTTCGAGATCGAGGATTAATGCATCCGCCGGCGAGGTTTTCGCCTTGGCAAGCTTCTTCTCGCTGTCGGCAGGCACGAAGAGGAGCGAACGCAGGATCATGCTTGACGCCCCTGACCCTCGTCCTTCGACAAGCTCAGGATGAGGGTCCGGTCTACAATCGAAGACCTCATGCTGAGCCTGTCGAAGCATGAGGCTTCTTGTGCATCAGGGCATTGCGCTTGCATTGGGCGACGATCTCGCCGCGCTGGTTGATCGCCTTGTGCAGGAAGACGACGATGCCTTGCGTCGGCCGCGACTTGCTCTCGCGCACCTCCAGCACTTCGCTCGTCACATGCAGCGTATCGCCGTGAAAGACCGGCTTGGGGAAAACGACATCCGTCATGCCGAGATTGGCGACGGTGGTGCCAAGCGTGGTCTCATGCACGGAGATGCCGATCATCAGACCGAGCGTGAAGAGCGAATTGACGATGCGCTGGCCGAACTCGGTGGCTTTGCCGTATTCCTCGTCGAGATGCAGCGCGGCCGGATTGTGCGTCAGCGCGGTGAAAAAGACGTTGTCGGACTCGGTCACCGTGCGGCGAATGGCATGCTCGAAGGTCTGGCCGACCTGAAACTGTTCGAAATAGAGACCGGGCATCGTGCTGCTCGCGCGCGTCGGAACTGAGATTAGCCGCGAATGTCCGGCACGCCTAGGGATCGCGGTAGAGAACGATTGTGGGCTCACCTTTGTAAAGCGCGCGATGCGCCTCGCGAAATCCGAACTTCGCCGCGAGCTTGAGCGACGGTGCATTTTCCGGCGCGATCATGCACGCCATGCGGACCTTGCCGAAATGGTCATCGCCCCAATCGAGTGCCGCGCGTAGCGCCTCGCTCGCGAAACCTTTGCCGTGGGCGCTCGGCACGAAGGCCCAGCCGCACTCCGGCGTGCCGGCGAGGGAGGGCGTGATATCGCGTTTTCCTTCGAGAAAACCGAGTTCCCCGATGCGCCGGCCGCTCTGTCTCTCGACGACGGACCAGAAGCCGAAGCCCATCAAGGTCCATTGACCAAAAGTGCGAAGGAACTTGCCCCACGACTCTTCTTGCGACAAAGGCGCGCCGCCGATGAAGCGCGTGACGGCGGCATCAGCCCACATCTCGGCGAAGGCGGAAAAATCGTCGAGCGTGTGACCGCGCAAGACCAGCCGTTCGCTTTCAACCACCGGCACATCGCTCATGCGACACTCCCGAACGTTCCGCTGCCGCGGTCGAGCACTTCGAGCTTGCCGTCGGCGATGCCGAAGCGCGCGCCGTGAAGCGAAAGGGCTCCCGCCTTCACGCGCTCGGCGATGAAGGGAAATGTCATCAGATTGTCGAGCGAAAGCCGGATGCAGTCGCGCTCCATCGCCTCGTGCCGCTTGGCGTGATCTTGAACGTGCGCTGATTGCTTCAGCGCCGGCGCCAGCAGGTCGATCCAGGCGCTGAGGAAGGGAATGCCGGCGGCGAGCTTGCCGTCGAGCGCTGCGGCCACGCCGCCGCACTGCGCATGGCCCAGCACCAGAACATTCTTCACCTTGAGCTGGAGTACCGCGAAGGCGAGCGCCGCGCTCGTTCCTCGATGGCCGCTGTCGGATTCGAAGGGCGGCACGATGCCCGCCACATTGCGCACGACGAACAGTTCGCCCGGACTCGCGTTGAAGATCGTCGCCGGATCGGCGCGTGAATCGCTGCAGGCGATAACGAGATATTCCGGGCTCTGCCCCTTCTTGGCCAATTCCTCGTAGTGCGCGCGTTCCTCCGGCCAGCGTCCGGCTTTGAAGGCGCGATATCCCGCGATGAGGCGTTCCATTTTTGCTACCAAGTGAAAACACAAAACACATTTGTCATCCCCGGCCGAACGAAGCGAGGGAAAGGGGACCCAGGCCGTAAAGCGCCTGAAGTGGTTGCAATCCTGGGTCCCCGTCCCTCGCCGCGCAAGTCCGCGGCTCGCCGGGGATGACGATTGTGTTTAATGCGCATTGCTTTCGAGAAATCGTCAATAGGACTTCGGCAAATCCAAGACGTTTTCCGCGATGAAGGAAAGAATGAGCTGCTCGCTTACCGGTGCGATGCGCGGGATCATGGATTCGCG
>Ga0207693_10002267_pt1 | contig 16733 bp, 16 predicted proteins | sample LARL81metaG_FD_184347 | JGI IMG/M metagenome (GOLD analysis project Ga0207693, IMG submission 184347) | Corn, switchgrass and miscanthus rhizosphere microbial communities from Kellogg Biological Station, Michigan, USA - LAR L8-1 metaG... | ecosystem: Host-associated > Plants > Roots >...
ATGATCGCCCAATACACCCAGCAGGGAAAGACGATGGACCAGGCGATGGATTGGGCCGCCGGCGAGCTCGAGGGCTTCATGCGCAGCTAGATCGCGGCTTCAACCTAAGCTAGAATACCCAGAGGTTCTGGGGACGACGGCTCACAAACGACGCGGCGGGTGCCAAACGCCGCGATGACAACGGGAGGTTTCTATGGGCTTGTCACGGCTGACGCGCCGCACGCTTTTGCAGACTGCGGCAACAACCGCGCTGGCAGCGCCTTTCGTCCACGGCACTTTCGCCGCCGGCAAGCTGGCGGTGGGTTTTTGGGACCACTGGGTCCCGGGCGCCAACAACACCCTGACAAAGCTCTGCCAGGAGTGGGCGGCCGAGGAGAAGGTCGACATCACGATCGACTACATCACCTCGCAGGCCGATAAGCTCAATCTGACCCAGGCGGCGGAGGCGCAGGCGAAATCGGGTCACGACATGTTGACTTTTCTCGCCTGGGCGGCCGCGGCGCAAACTGACAACCTCGAGCCCGTCGACGACATCATGGGTCCGCTGATCGCGCAGAACGGCAAGATCAGCGAAGGCATCGAATATGTCGCCAGGCAGAACGGGCATTGGATCGCGGTGCCTGCCTGTGTCGGCAGCCCGACCTTGCCCTCCTGCGCCCGCATCGACCTGTTCAAGGAGTATCTCGGGGTCGATCTGACCAAGATGTATCCGCCCGGCGCCCCTGCCGACGACGCGTTGGCCGACAAATGGACGTGGGATTTCTTCGTGACGGCGGCCGAGAAATGTTTCAAGGCCGGTCAGGATCACCTGATCGGTGTGGGCTTCGGCGTCACAAACGACTCGGTATCCTGGGTGGATCCGGTATTCCGCAGCCATGGCGCTGCGATGGTCGACCAGGAAGGCAACATCACGGTCAAATCCGACGCGACCAGGCAGGTGCTGGAGTGGTTCAAGAAGCTCGTCCCGTATACGCCGAGAGACGGCTTTGCCTGGGATGACGCCTCGAACAACAAATATCTGATCTCCGGCCAGGGCGTATTGATCTTCAACCCGCCGTCGGCCTGGGCAGTCGCGGTGCGCGATGCACCCAAAGTCGCCGAGCAGCTATGGACCTTTCCGTCACCGAAGGGCCCGAAAGGACGCTTCGATGCCGCGGTGCCTTTCTTCTGGGGTACCTGGAAATTTTCACAGAACAAATCGGCGGCAAAGAGCTTGTTGACGTTTCTATGTCAGCGCTCCTCGGTCGAGCAGACGGTTGCCGCGAGTCACGGCTACGACATCCCGCCCTTCTCCGGGCTGCACGATTTCAAGACCTGGCTGGAGGAGGCGCCGCCAAAGGGCACGGTTTACCATTACCCGCCCCGCGGCGACGTGGTCATGGTGATCCCCTACAGCCCGGCGCCGGCGCGGATCGCCAACCAGATCTACGCGCAGGCGACAGTGCCGAAGATGATCGCCAAATGCACCGTCGAGGGCAAATCGATCGATCAGGCGATCGACTGGGCCGCCTCCGAGCTCGAGGGCTTCAGCCGCTCCTAACAGAGCAATTGCGTGGCCGCGGGGCTGCGGGACCCTGCCTGTGCCTCGGCCCACGGCTTGACCCGTGGGGAAATCGGCCCGGGTTACCCAAGTGATCATCCGTAGTAAATGAAGCCGGGCAGTGCCTTAAGATGATTTCGATATCGCACAATTGGCTCTTCATACACACCCCGAGAACCGGGGGAAATTCGGTACAGAGTGTTCTAGCATGTTACAGTGAAGATCAACTAACACGCCGCGTCTTTCAAGACGGAATTGAGAGATTTGGGGTCCAGGGTTCCTACACCGGCAATAAACATTTCCGGCTCCAAGATTATGCCGATACGGTCCCACCGGAAATTTTCTCCAAGTTATTTAAGTTCACCGTAGCGCGGAACCCTTGGGCGCGGGCGATATCCTGGTTTTTCACGCCACTCAAATGGATCTCGGCGGGACGCCAGCCGCGCTGGTCGGTAGACGAGTTTCGGCGGGACATCGAGCATATGCCATCCATGGCACAAATGTTAAAAGTAAACGGAAGCCTCGGGCGATTGGATATGCTTCTGCGATTCGAGACCCTCGCGACCGATTTCACGGCCCTCACCGCGAGGCTTGGTATCACCGGAGCGACGCTTCCTCACAGAAACAAAGGATATAGTCCGCAAAATTGGGAACACTATTATTTGATGTCGCCCGATCTGATAGATCTTGTCGCCGAACGTTTCTCCGAAGATATCCAAACATTCGGCTATGATGCGACTGCCGTGCGTCACGCGCGGATTTGATCCGTTGCATGGGAGACTGGCCCAGGCTTGAGGCGACCTCTCAGCTGCGCTGGAGCGATCCTTCCTTTGGGCCTTCCGGGCGATCGGCTCCTCCGAAGGTGCCCCGCAGCCCGCGCGCCAGGGGCGGGCGTGCCTGAGGGAGGGAGGCTCTGGATTCCCTGCTTCGCGCGAGTGACGATAACCCGGTGAGTTGTGCCTGCGACATTCACTAAGGTCGATTGGGACGGCGAGCGATCTTCGCAACTCGACTAGACCCAACGCGCCGGCCCCCGAACCGCTGTAAGGATTTCCCTGCCCGTTGCAGAAATGCTTTGGGTAGAAACAAATACAGTTGGCCTCGCGGCGTTAGATTCGATGATTCGGTCCGGGCTCCCGGTCATCATAACCGTCTCCGCCCAGTGTCGTCGCGTATTGGCGAGGTTTGTGCTCGAGCCGCCACTCGGCACCCGCTTCCCGGACGCTTTTCTGACGCCAGGTACGTAGAGGAGCCGCCCCATGCGCCAGCGGTAGACTCGGTCGCGACCCCGTATCCATACTGGCTTTAGCCCAAAATTAACCAAGTGACGGTAGAGCCGGTAAGCGCAATCTGAATGCTCACCAGCGGAGACTCCGGTATGAAAGTGCCTTGCATGGCGGCGCCCACCGCGTCGCTGCGTCTGTTGATATTGGCGTTGTGCGCGTTCCTCGCCTGTGCGAGCGAGGCCGCGGCAGCCTCATGCTTCGACTTTCAACCGTTTACGCTCAAAATCTATAACAGCAGCGCGTATTACAACATTCATCCGGTGATCACCACCCCGACGAACGGCGCCGACGAATGGTTGCAAGGAGGGTTCCAGGTTCCCACGGCCGATATTGCGACACGAACCTACGGACATGACTACACCTACCGGATCTATATCAAACCGGTAGAGGGCATTCCGCCGGGCGGGTTTGTGACCGTATCGCTGCCGCTTTGTACACAGCTGGTCGGAATGCCGGGCAACGGGACCACGAAAGATGAATGGATCAACTGGTGGAATGGCGGCCGCGTCTACATCTACGCCAGTCCGGTCGCGGACGGCAAACCGCCGGACGCGTTGGCCGCGGATTGGGCTGCCGACCAAAAAAATGGCTCTATTACACTGTATACGCCTGGTCCTTACTGCGTCGGATGCAGCGTCCCACAGCGGCCGGTCTACAAGAGCAAGACTGCGTTACCCGCCAACGATCCCGCGCAGTTGACGGAGTACACATTAGGCGCATTAGACAAGACAAACTTCCCGTATTATAGCTTAAGTTTCGGCACGGTAGATTACGACATTTCCTATGTCGATCACGTCTACCTTCCGGTGGCGATGGGGCCGATCGGCAACCCCGATATCGGTTGGATCGGATCGATATACGGCATCAACCGCTTCAGACTTATCATGGGAGGGTTCCTCGGCGCTCAGGTCGGCTGGCCGCAATACCTGGATCCCATTACCAAACAGAAATATTTAAGGATTCCTGGGACTTACAACGCTTTTGCGCAATGGGATCCAATGAATACGACGACGATCACGCAACCCGGCGCAGCAATAACCGACCTCAAAAGCCAGTGGTTATATTGCACGAATAACCTCGATGATACGACTGAGATCTGCCAAGACATTCATATAGTGCATGACTTTTTCGCCACCAATTATAGCAATTACCTTGATCTGGTTGCCAAAGGTTCTTGTACACCACCGACGACACCTCCCGCCCAGCCGGTGCTGAAAGATATGCTGAAGCACGTGTATGGCTGGGTGCCATGGAATGAACATTGCAGCGGCGGCGCCAAAACTAACGATCTCGCGCTGCAACCCGATTTCGCCGCTGTGCACAGGACATACATAAGTCTGCAGTATCTGGCGCCGTTGGGCGCATTCAATCCCTACGTAAACCTGGTGCACGGCAAAGATTATCTCGACATGCCCGGCTCCTACGCGTTCTCGATCGACGACGATGTCGGCAATATGCTGGTGCACGGGAGCGGGATCATCATCACTATCGCAGGAACTTTCGGGCTGGAGAACACGGTGCAATTCGACAAGAGCAAGATTGTCCATGTGCAAATTGGAGATCCGATTGGGGTCTCACCATGGCAGCAGTATGGCTTCTGCGACGGACTACCGACCAGGAATGTCAAGGACCTCAGCATTCAGATAACCTCGGTAAATTATCCCTGTACCTTTGCGCTGTCGGACCAGAGCGGCCGGTCGTATAGGATTCAGCTAGCGGCGCCACCCTATCCGGCCACGGACTCCACGGCCCCGATATTGGCGTGCAGCACGACGCCCGCCAGCACTTGGTGCAACACCGTGACAGCAAAAACACAACCGGACCCGGTCACCGGCGAAAAAATCAATTATGTTCAAGCTGGCCCGCCCCCGAGTTAACCCGGCTCCGCGCTGATCGAAGCGCAGGCGCGGGCAGCGCGACCCCGAGGCGCCCACCATCGAGAGCAAATCGATCGGTCAGACGATCGATTGGGCCGCTCGGAGCTCGAGGGCGTCGGCCGGTCGTAAATCCGCGGTCGACTACGCGGTCGGTGGGGCGTTGGAGAGCGGCGCGCGTCTCAACAGGCGTCGCCGGCTTCGCGGCAGATACCGATGCGGCGGGCGTTCTTGGCCCAGTAGAACAGCGGAACCTCACCGGTCGCGGCGCCGTCGCGCAGGGCGATCGCCCGGGCCAGCATGAACCGAGTGACGTCGCGAAACGACTCGAGCGGCTGCCTCCCGATGGGATACCAGCGGACATCCTCGAGCTCCGTGCTCGCTGCAGGCTCGCCGAACACGTTGGCGCCGTCGCTGAGAAAGAACCGGGTGTTGAACCGCCGGTTCGAGTGAGACGGGGTGATCGCCCGCCCGACATAGGTCAGCAGGTCGAATCCCGCGACGAGGCCCCACTCTTGATAGATCCGCTCGATCTGCCTGGTAGCCGGAGGCGTCGAGCGTGAGGCCGCCGGTCGGCCCACCACCACTCCGACTTCTTCCCAAGTCTCGCGCAATGCCGCACGCGCACTGCGCGCGAGCCGCGGCCCCAACGCCTCGCTTTCCGTTTCGATGCTCCAGGCGACGCGGTCCGGAGGATCGATCGCGCCGCCCGGAAACACGTGCACCCCAGGCATGAATTTGACATGCAGAGGGCGGCGGCCCGCGAGGACCTCGAGATCCTGACCCTCACCCCGCAACAAAATCAGGGAAGCCGCATCGCGCGGCCGTACCACCGGTTTATGGGTGCGAGGCGGCAGCGGCACAACAACATCCATGGGCAAATAAGCGAAAGAGAGGGTGTCTGGGTGGTGGATGTCGGCTCGTCCCCGACCGACGCCCGGCATCGGCATCTTTTTTTCTCACAAGGACTGGAGCAAGTCTAACCGCCTACGCCCGCAGGCTGAAAAAACCGCCGGCGGTCGGCCCGGGTTTCGGCCATTAGGTGATCAAGTCGATTGACGAGGGCGGCTTCGATTTCAGGACAACCGTCGAGATGCTTCAACAGCAGAGCCGCGGCTTCGATGGTCGAAAGCGCCTCGCGGCGCGGTTCGCGGCGCAACTGGCCGAAGCGGGATCGGTGGCGCGGGTTTAGGACGAGGCGGCGGAGCTTCAGGAGCCAAGGATTGCGCCACCACAGGGTCTTGGCCTCGCTCCAACTGCCGTCGAGCAGCACGACGCCATCAAGGTTGCGCAGCATAGCATCCTGATCAGCCGCCGGCATTCCTCCCCGGTCGAGCGCGATGACCTCCTGGCCGGTACCGAATGCGGCCGGGCGCGCCGAGCCGAGATAAGTTACTGCCCAGCGTTTGGCATCGGCGGGACGGCCGAGAGCGCGCGCCAAGTTCGGCCACGATAGCCCGACAACGAGGGCAGCGCGCCGCAGCGCGCCGCAAGTTGCCGCAGCGGTCGCCACCACCTCCCTCTTCTCCTGCGGGTGCTGCAGCACAAGCACAAAAAGCCGGTTGTCGATCGGCCCGATCCCAGACGCCCCGCACGTTTCGTTTTCAGCCACCGGCTTTTCGCCTCTCTGGAATGTCTCGGTCAATTCGACGTTAATGCGATGGCGCCACTATACAATCTGCTCGGCTTGCCGGTAGATGAGGTCTCGGCGGATGAATTGCCCGGATCCGCCAAAGGATCTGATCGAGGAGTTCATGCACAAACGCGTCCGCAAAGCTGTCTTCCCGGTCGCCGGTTTGGGTACGCGATTTTTGCCGGCGACCAAGGCGATGCCCAAAGAAATGCTGCCTATCGTGGATAAGCCGCTCATTCATTATGCCGTCGAAGAAGCCAAGGCAGCAGGCATCGAGCAGTTCTTCTTTGTCACAAGCCGTGCCAAGGGCGCCATCGACGACCATTTCGACCGAGCCTTTGAGCTGGAGGCGACCCTCCTCGAACGCGGCAAGACCGAGCTGGTCGCCGAACTCGAAGCGCGGCTGCCCGAACCCGGCCAGATCGCTTATACCCGGCAGCAGACCCCGCTCGGCCTCGGCCACGCCGTATGGTGCGCCCGGGCGCTGGTAGGCAACGAGCCTTTTGCGGTGCTGCTTGCCGACGATTTGATGGTCTGCGACACGCCCTGTCTGGCGCAGATGGTCGACGCCTATGCCGAGACCGGCGGCAATCTCGCGGCGATCATGGAGGTGCCGCGGGCGCATACCTCGCGCTACGGCGTACTCGACGTAGTCTCCGACGACGGCCGGCTGGTACATGCGAGAGGGGTGGTCGAAAAGCCCGACCCCGCCGAGGCGCCGTCAACTTTGACGATCATCGGGCGCTACATAATCCAGCCGGAGGTCTTCGGCTATCTCTCCGAAGCAGAACCGGGCAGCGGCGGGGAAATTCAGCTGACCGACGCGCTTGGTAAACTGATCAACGACGGCCAAGCATTTCACGGGCTGCGCTTCGACGGCAAGCGGTTCGATTGCGGCGACAAGCTCGGCTTTCTCGAGGCGACCGTGGCGCTCGGGCTGCAACACCCCGAGCTCGGAGCGGGGCTGCGCAAAATCCTTACTTCCTACCTCTGATCGGAACGAGCATGCCTCATTATTTCCACCCGACGGTGCTGCGCGAATATGACATTCGCGGGATCGTCGGGCAGACCCTGTCGGCTGCCGATGCGCGGGCCATCGGGCGAGCCTACGCGATCACCCTCGACGAGGCCGGGGGACGCCGAGTCGCCGTCGGCTATGACGGCCGCCTGACCTCTCCCGACCTCGAAGAGGCGCTGGTCGACGGCCTCACGATGGAGGGCGCCGATGTCATGCGGATCGGCCGCGGACCGACGCCGATGCTCTATTATGCGGCCGCGACGCTCGGGGTTGATGGTGGCGTGATGGTCACCGGCTCGCACAACCCGCCGGACCACAACGGTTTCAAGTTCGTCTTCCAGGGAAAGTCGTTTTACGGCGCCTCGATCCAGCGGCTCGGGGAGATCGCGCGCCGACTGGAAGCTCCCCGGCGGCCGCGGGGACGGGTCGAAGAACAGGCGATCCGCGACGGCTATGTGGCGCGGCTAGCGCGCGACTATCAGGGCGACCGCCCGCTGACCGTTGCCTGGGACCCCGGAAACGGCGCGACCGGCGAGGTCGTCCAACAACTTACGGCGCGTCTTCCCGGCAGGCACATTCTGTTGAACGAGGCGATCGACGGCACATTCCCGGCGCATCATCCAGACCCGACGATCCCGGAGAATCTCATTCAACTGCAAGAGGCAGTGGAGCGCGAGGTTTGCGATCTCGGCATTGCCTTCGACGGCGACGGCGACCGCATCGGCGTCGTCGACTCGCAGGGCCGCATCCTGTGGGGCGACCAGTTGATGGTGGTGCTGGCGCGCGACGTGCTGACCCGGCACCCGGGGGCTCCGATCCTCGCCGACGTCAAGGCGAGCCAGGTGCTGTTCGACGAAATCGCGCGCATGGGCGGGCGTCCGGTGATGGCGGCGACCGGCCATTCGCTGATCAAGGCAAAGCTCGCCGAATTGGGTGCGCCGCTTGCCGGCGAAATGAGCGGGCACATCTTCTTTGCCGACGGTTATTATGGGTTCGACGACGCGGTCTATGTCGCGGTGCGGCTGCTCGACATTCTCTCGCGCTCTCGGCTAAGCGTGGCAGAGTTGCGCGATGGGCTGCCGGCGGTACTCAACACGCCTGAACTGCGCTTTCCCTGCCCGGAGAACCGCAAATTCGATGTCGTGCGGGAAGTCCGCGAACGCCTGCGGCAAACGGGGGCCGAGATGACCGACATCGACGGCGTGCGCGTGCGCACGTCCGACGGCTGGTGGCTATTACGCGCCTCCAATACCCAGGCCGTGCTCGTCGCTCGCGCCGAATCCGATACCGTGGGAGGTCTCGACCGGCTCAAAAGAAAACTGGCCGGCGAACTCGCCGCGAGCGGCGTGCAACTGCCTAATACCTAAGCCATGCGGGGGTGCCCCGCACCCCTACCGGTTGGCAACCTTGAGCGGCGCCGGCGGCACCACCGAGCATTCGATCTTCTTCTTGTGCAGCGCGGCGCAGGCACCCTGAGCTTCCTGCTGGGAAAAGTTGAGCAGGCGCGCCCGGTAGAAATGATCCTTCCCGCCCTTTGACGGTTGCATAATCTGCACGGGCTTGCCTTTGGCCGCCGGCACCGCAGACGCCGAACGCGCCGCCTGCTCCGCCGCATTCTCGACGCGAAACGCCCCGAGCTGAATGCTCCAGCGATCGGTTTCCGCCGGCGTACGCAGCTTAGGGTTGATCGGCGCCGCCTCTGCCTTGGCAACCGGCGACAGGTGGGCCGCAATCTTGCGGGCGGCTTTGGCCAGTTGTCCGATTTTCTCGCGCGGACGAGCCGGTTCGGGTTGCTCCGTCTCAGCCGACACCTGCGCCGGCGATGGGGTCTCCCGGCGCGCGACCACCACGCCGCCGACCCCGATGTCCGCGAACCCCTGATCGAGGAGAGCGGCCATTTCCCGGTCGCGCGAGCCGGCCGATGCCCCGCCCATGACGACGCCGATCAATCGATGACCGTCGCGCACCGCCGATGCTGCGAGATTGAAGCCCGAAGCCCCGATGTAGCCGGTTTTTATCCCGTCCGCCCCTTCATACCAATCGAGCAGATGGTTGTGCGTGAGGATGACCCGGCCGCGGAAGAAAAACTGGCGTGTCGCGAAATAGCGATATTCGCGCGGAAAGTCGTGGTAGAGCGCAAGCGCGAGCTGCGCCACGTCGCGCGCCGTGGTGCGCTGCTCCGGGTCCGGCAAACCGGAGGCATTGCGGTAGACCGTGTTGATCATCCCGAGCTCACGTGCCCTGGCGGTCATACGGTCCGCAAAGGCCGGCTCGCTGCCGGCCAGCCCCTCAGCGAGAACCGCGGCGGCGTCATTGGCCGATTTGGTGACGACCCCGAGAATGAGCTCATGGACCTGGACCGAGTCTCCCGGGACGAGGTGGAGCTTTGTCGGGCTCTTGCTTGCCGCTTCGCTCGAGACCGGCAGATATTGTTCGAGGCGCAACCGGCCCGCGTTCAGCGCCTCGAACGTCAAATACAACGTCATCATTTTCGTCAACGAGGCCGGATAAGTTATCGCGTCGGCATTCGCTTCGCTGAGCACTCGGCCGGTGTCGGTCTCGATGACGATAGACTCGTTTTCCCGCGACGGGTCGACGCCGTGGAACCCGTGTCGCGCCAGGCCATGATATCTCTGGTGGTGCCGTGCCTCGGCCGGGCTCGCGCTCAGCGTCAGCATAATTGTGGCGACGAGGCCAGCGCTGCCGAGTAGTCGCAGCGATAGCGGCGCAGCGCGCGATATGCCGCGCGCGGTCTTCCTGAATACTGTCACCTCAACCCCCTATTCCCCCCAACAGACTATGCGCGATCAGCGATCGCCCACAGTCAACGTAAGCTACAGTAAAAAAACCGGACATCGTTGTCTAGATTTTCTACCGCACAAATCGGTCAAACGTTTCGAAAGCCGTGCAGTTCGAGGTCCGCGGGAGCACTTCTCCGGGCGACGCCCGGTGCCGTTTGCGTGCGCTAATGCTATCGCAACGAGTAGTGGGTAGGATACCGCAACAAAACTGCTGATGGAAATGGGTCATGCTCAGCGCCTTCTCCGTCTTCGTGCTGCTCGTCGTCTTGTTCGCACTCATCTTTGTCATTCTTGCGGTTCAGAGGGTTCCCCAAGGGAATGAATGGACGGTCGAGCGCTTCGGCCGTTATGTTCGCACTCTCGAGCCGGGTCTTGCGCTCATCGTACCCGTAGTGGATCGCATCGGGGCCAGGATGAACATGATGGAGACTGTGCTCGAGGTCCCCTCGCAGAGCGTCATAACGCGCGACAATGCCGTCGTGACGGTGGACGCCATAGTATTCTACCAGGTGCTGGACGCGGCAAAGGCGGCCTATGAGGTCACTACCCTCGAGCTTGCGATCCTCAACCTCGCGATGACCAATATCCGCACGGTCATGGGCTCGATGAGCCTGGATGAACTGTTGTCCGAACGCGACCGCATCAACAGCCAGCTTCTCACGGTGGTCGATGCGGCGACCACGCCTTGGGGCGTAAAGGTCCAACGTGTCGAAATCAAGGACATCACGCCGCCTCAGGAGCTGGTTGCGGCGATGGCTCGGCAGATGAAGGCCGAACGCGAGAAGCGCGCCAATGTGCTGGAGGCAGAGGGTTTCAAACAGGCAGCGGTCCTCAAGGCTGAGGGCGAGAAGCAGGCGGTTATCCTCGCTGCGGAAGCCCGGCGCGAGGCCGCCTTTCGTGACGCGGAGGCGCGGGAACGGCAGGCCGAGGCGGAGGCCAGCGCAACGACGTCGGTTTCCGAGGCGATCGGGCGCGGCAGCATCCAGGCGATCAACTATTTCGTGGCGCAGCGCTATATCGATGCCGTTGGTCGTCTCGCCGGAAGCCCGAACCAGAAGGTGATCCTGATGCCGCTCGAGAGCGCGTCGATGATCGGCTCGCTGGCAGGCATCGCCGAGCTGGCGCGCGAAAGTTTCGGCACGGTCCGGGCGGCGGCCAATCCGGCGGTAGGCGGGCCGACAGAGGGGCGTTGATGCCTTACTGGTATTGGGCCGTCCTCGGCGCTGTCTTCGGGGTGATCGAGGTTGCCGTACCGGCGATGGTCTGTATTTGGCTTGCCGCCGCCGCGCTTGGTGTCGCAGCGATCTCCTGGCGGTATCCCGGGCTCGCCTGGGAGCATCAGGCGCTGATCTTCGCAGCGCTCGCCATCGCCAGCGTCGCCCTCGGCCGCACGGCTTTCGCCCACACCCGACCGAGCGAACACATAAGACACCTCAACCGGCGCGCCGAAAGCTATATCGGGCGGATGTTCACGTTGGACGCGCCGATCGTCGATGGCCGTGGACGGCTCAAGGTCGATGATACGGTGTGGCTCGTCGCAGGGCCGGACCTCCCCACCGGCACCCGTGTGCGGGTAACCGGCGCCGAAAACACAATGTTGCGGGTCGAGCCGATCGGCTGATCTTGTGCGACGCACAATTCTTCTTGAGACCGGACATCCGTTAGCTTATCTGTGTCGTTGTGCGGCGCAAAAGCGACCGCGGCGAGGGACAGGGTTCAGATCATGGAAACCAGGAGCAGGCGCTCAGTGCGCACGTCGGGGCCGACCGGGGCTCCGGCCGAGCCAGTCAAACCAGTCGAAGCCCCGGCTGCAAAAATTCCGCCGAGCGAGGCCGAACCGCCGAAACCAGCGGAGCTCATAGCCGAGGCGGCCAAACCGGCGGAAATAGCTGTCGATCTCGAGGCTGCCGCTGCGACGGCAGCGCCGAGCCCGAGTATCGGCGCGCTTTCGCCCGCGCCGAAGAGCGCACCCTTCGACGATCTCGATAATCTCGGCCACAACGCCGCAGAGGCGCTCGGGCAATCGCAAGCTGCATTGGCGCGCGGCCTCGAGGCGTTGAGCGCCGAGTTGGCGGGGCTCGCCCTTTCGGGGATGAGCAATCTGGCCCACACCGCCACAAAAATGCTCGCGGTAAAGACGCTTTCCGACGCGATCGAGGTGAACGCCGGGTTTACCTGCAGCAGTTTCGATGCTCTGGTGGACGGCTCCGCGAAACTTTCGGAACTCGGTGTCAAACTTGCGGCCGAGACTTCTCAGCCGCTGTTGAGCCAACTCTGCAGGGGATGGAACAAGGCGGGCCGTCTCAGCGGCTAGGGCCCGCCGGCCGCAGGGGGCGGCTACTCCACCTTCGACAGAAACGCCCGGATGTGGCTGTCGATGAACTCACCCTCCGATGTCCCCGGCGCCGTGCGCGCGGCGCGATGGCCGAGGTCAGATGGGATTTCGGCATAGCTCGCCTGTTTGACGCCGTCGCGGATCTGGTGCGCGCCGTCGAGCCCCAGAAGCCGGTCGCTGGCGCTCGGCAGCACCAGTGTCGGCGCCGTGATCTGAGCTAGCGCGGCGCTCATATTGCCGCCAAAGGGCGCTGAGACGTCATGCGCGCGGCTCGCGGCATAGCGCAATACCAGAGAGTTGGCATCCCAATTGCTGAAAGCACGGGCATTCTCGTCGATTTCCTTTGCCAATTGTTTTGCCGACAGCCGGTCGAGATAGGGTGTCGACACCGTCCACGGATAGTAGACCATACTGGCGAGCCGCAGCCCCTCGATCGGATTGCGCGTATAGCGGCCGCCCTGCCACTCCGGATCGAGCGCGATGACAGAGTTCATCAGATCCACGGTGAGCTGAAAATTGGCTTCTGCCTTGGGGGCGGGGACCAGAAGGATCAGGCTGCGCACCATTTCCGGGTGATGAATGCCCCATTCGAGGGCGACGAAAGAGCCCATCGAGCTGCCGCCGACCGCCCGCAAGGTCGTCAGCTCGAGCCCGCGTGTGACCAAGGCGTGCTGCGCCACCATCATGTCACGGATCGTGTAACGCGGGAAATCCTGGCCCAACCCGTCTTTCGGCGAGGACGAACCGCCGCCGCCGATCGCGTCGACCGTGATAACGAAGTTTTTATCGGTGTCGAAGGTCCTCCCTGGTCCGATTATCGCATCGAAGGCATGCCGGTTGCCGCTGGTCCCGTGTACCAGAAGGATCGCATTGTCGCGCCCGGTGCTGAGCGTGCCGTGGGTTTCGTAGGCAACCCGCAATTCGGGCATGACAGAGCCGTCTTCGAACTCGAAATCATAGGCATTAAAGATCTGTGGTTCGGCGTGCGCCGCAGCGGCAACGCACACCGCCATCGCAGCCGTCCAAAAAGCCTTCAATCGGCCTCTCCCGATTTTGATTAAGATTTCGTTCGACACCGGTGCCGGGCCGCAGCTAGAATCGCCCGCTAAGCTGACGAGTGAGCGACGCCATGCGCATGCTGCGATCCGCCTATCTCTCTCGGGTGGTCCCGGATTCCGCTCGGGCGGAAACCATTTTCGCCTTTCTGTTGTGGAGCGGCGTTATCGTCTTCATTTTCGGAATCCTCACCGATTTCTTCCGCTGACCGTCTGCCTTGTTTTGCGCCGCAGCCATTGGTCGAGGCTCTGGAAGGACAGATCGGTCACAATCGCAAACAGCGCGACCAGAACCGCGCCTTCGATGACGAAGGGCAGCTTGTCGGCAACCAAGCCATTAAAGATCGGAGTGCCGAGCGTCAAGGCACCGACCGTCGACCCGATCGTCGCCGTGCCGATGGCAATCGTCACCGAGACTCGTATTCCTGACAGAACCACCGGGGCGGCCAAGGGCAACTCCACATCGCGCAGCTGTTGCCAGCCTGAAAGGCCGAGCCCCGCGGCCGCTTCGAGTACTGCGCGAGGCACTCCTTCCAAACCGGCGATCGCGTTCTCAATGATCGGTAGAAGGCCGTAGAGGAATAGAGCGAGCATAGTCGGGCGCGAGCCAAAACCGACAGCCGGAACAGCAATCGCCAGAACGGCGGCGGGCGGCAAAGTCTGTCCCACGGTCGCCAGCGCGTTCACCATCGTCCGAAAATCCCGTCCGACAGGGCGAGTGACGAACACCGCGAGCGAAAGACCGACCAATATCGCCGCAAGACTCGCGGCGGCGACCAGCACGACGTGCGAAAGAAACAGGGCAAGAAAGCTGCTGCGCTGATAGATCACCGGCTCGACGCCTGGAAAGGCCCACTGGAGGGCCGGCCGCAATATTTCCATTCGCAACAGCAGTACAGCGAAGAAAATCCCCACCCACAAAAGCGGGGTTGAGAGGATGCGGCCGACGGTCATCTTGTGCGGCGGGGTCCGGTCGCTATTTCATGCCCGCCCGACATCGGCGAGACCGGGGTTGATCGGTTGGCCGCACCGGGACGGATCGAATAGCAAGGTCTCACTTCGATCCAGGCGACGGGAGCGGCAGGACGCGCCGCCCCGATGATGCTAACATAGAGACCGCATCCGCCAACACGCATTCGATCCGAGGATGCGATGACAGTCTTTCGGTTCTGTCGCTCACTTTTCTGCTTAGTGCCAGCCGCCCTCGTCTGCCAGCCTCTGGAGAGCTGGGCATGGGGTGCCGAGGCGCACAAGATCATCGCGCTTCTCGCGGATCGCCTCCTGCAAACCGGGGATCCGCCGATCGAAAGGAAGATTATCGAGATCCTTGCCACCGACAAATCCAACAGTTGGACTACGACCGACATAGCCGGCGAGGCCATTTGGGCCGATGCGCTGCGCGAAAAAAGCCCCGAAGGGCGACTGGCGACCTCGAAATGGCACTATGTGAAGCTCGATCCGGATAACCCGGACTGGCAGAAAGCCTGTTTCGGCAGACCCCCGCTGCGAGCGCCGACACCCGCAAGCCACGGGCCGCAAGATGCGTGCATCGTCGACAAGATCGACCAGTTGACAAAGGAGCTTCGCGAGCCCGGAACTTCCGCGACAGAGCGCCTGATGGCGGTGCAATTCCTGCTCAACTTGGTCGGCGACGTGCACGACCCGCTGTTCACGATCGAGCACAACGACCAGAGCGGCCGCTGTGCCGCTGTTCTCCCGCCGGCGGGCAAGACGCCGGTGAGTCTCGACGTTTATTGGGAGGACAATCTGGTCGTCGAAGCGGAGGGGAAAGACCCGGTTAAAGCCGCCGAACGGATTGCCGCCGGGTTGACCGCCGCGGATATCCGCAAATTATCTGTCGGCACCCCGGAGGAATGGGCGCGGGAATCCTATGAACTCGCGAAGACGGTCGTTTACAAATTTCCTTCTCAAGCGAGCGGCAAGTTCAACTTTCCAACGCGCAAGGGAGAAGCGAATCCCTGCGGCCCGGCCACACTATATCGGCTGGATGCCGGCTATCGCGACCGCGCTCTTGCTGCGGTCAAGGAGCAACTGGCGAAAGCTGGAATCCGTCTTGCCCTTCTGCTGAGAGAGAGTTTGCAATGAGCCTTTGTTGGTGATCACCCGTGTCGTGGGGGACGTGACTTGACCAGTGCGGCCGCGACGTCGATCGGGTCGTCGTCGGCTCCGGCGAGGTATTCGATTGCTCGCGACGCCGGCCGATAAAGCCGGTCCGCCAATTGCGCAAGATCAGAGATCGGCACAGGTCGGCCATCGAGATATTCGGCACATTGGTCGAGCACCCTCTCGAGAACGAAGGCGACCGTCATGCGGCTCGGCGACATCGAAGAAGCCACGCATCCGCGGGCAGAGATCGCCAGCTCGAGCAGAGCGTCTAAGCTGCCGAACCGGCCGCGTTGCACCTGATACAGAAACTGACGCTTGAGGTGCGCCGCCGCCAAGTCGATTACCGATTTGGTCAACTGAAATCACGCCAGGTGAACAGAGAGTCGAACTTGATCCCGGCGGAACGAAATGTCTCTGCGGCTCCTTCCAGCCGGTCGACGATGGAAAGGACCTTCAATATCGTGCAGCCGAACCGACACGTTTGGTTCACCGCCTGCATCGCCGAGCCGCCGGTGGTCGTGACGTCCTCGAATAGAATTACCTTCGATCCCTTTTCGAGCAGCCCGTCAATTCGTTGGTCGGTCCCGTGCCCCTTGTTTTCCTTGCGCACGAAGAAGCCCTTGATCGGCCTTTCGGGCCAACTGCGTGCGCACAGAGCGGCCACGATCGGGATCGCTCCGGTTTCAAGCCCCCCGATGTAGTCAACATCCTCTTTCTTGATCGCGTCGAACAGCAGGTCCGCAAGCAGCGCCGCCCCCTCCGGATCGAACATCGTTCTTTTCATGTCGAAGAAGAAGTTGCTCGATACTCCCGAAGCCAACAGAAAATTTCGGTCCTGCAAAAGCGAACGTTGCCGTATAATCGCAATCAGTCTTTCTCTTTTGTGTCGAACATCGGATACTCGCGAAGTGGGCGAGTTTGCCGCGTCGCAAGGTTGTTCTCTTACGGTCGCCGAGGGGTGAGGTGCCATAAAAAGGGGAGCCGCGCGGGGATTTCGGTGAGTAGAATTAAACCTGAACATCGTCCTGAAGACAAGGATCGCGCGACGGCGAAAAGCCCTGGGC
>Ga0207693_10002269_pt1 | contig 16727 bp, 14 predicted proteins | sample LARL81metaG_FD_184347 | JGI IMG/M metagenome (GOLD analysis project Ga0207693, IMG submission 184347) | Corn, switchgrass and miscanthus rhizosphere microbial communities from Kellogg Biological Station, Michigan, USA - LAR L8-1 metaG... | ecosystem: Host-associated > Plants > Roots >...
CCGATCGCGCTCTTGCCGCTCACCACCGCATCGGAGTTCTTGTTGGCCTGGGTGAAGACCGTGGAGAACGCCGACTGGATCGTGTCGGTGAGGATGTAGGTGCCGCTCACCATCGCGACGCCGAGGATGATCGCGATCGCGGTAAGCGCCGCCCTGAGCTTGCGGCCCAGCAGCCCGGCGACGGCGACCTTGGTCACGCCGACAGGGTGCTCATCACCTCGAGCACCTCGGATGAGCTCGTGTCCGACAGCTCCTTGACGATCAGGCCGTCAGCCAGGAACAGGATCCGGTCGGCGATCGATGCGGCACGTGGCTCGTGGGTCACCATCACGATCGTCTGGTTGAAGGCCTCCGCAGACGATCTGAGCAGCTCGAGGATCTCGCCGCCCGTCTTCGAGTCGAGGTTGCCGGTCGGCTCGTCGGCGAAGACGATCGTAGGACGCGTGACCAGCGCCCGAGCGATCGCCACGCGCTGCTGCTGCCCACCAGAGAGCTCCGAAGGCCGGTGGTGGCGCCGGTCCGCCAGCCCCGTGCTCGCCAGCAACTGCTCGAACCAGTCGCGGTCGGGCTTCTCGCCGGCGATCGACAGCGGCAGCAGCACGTTCTCCTCGGCCGACAGCATCGGGAGCAGGTTGAAGAACTGAAAGACGAAGCCGATGTGCTCGCGGCGCACGCGTGTCAGCTTGGCGTCGTCGAGACCGGTGATGTCGATCCCCGCCACCTTGACGTCACCGCTCGTGGGCAGGTCGAGCCCGGCAAGGATGTGCATCAGCGTCGACTTGCCGGACCCCGACGGTCCCATCACCGCCACGAGGTGACCGTTCTCGACGTCCAGCGAGACGCCGCGCAGTGCGTGCACCGCGGTCTCTCCTTCGCCGTAGCGCCGTTCGACATCGCGCGCCTCGACGGCGATGCCGCTTGAATTCATCTCACCGACGCTGAGGCCATCACTCTCGTGCGCCCGCACTTGGTCGTGTATAGCAAGGAAATCGCGGGCAGCAAAACACCGGTTAAGCGGCCTTTACAAGCCACTAACGTGCGCGGCGCTTGGGCGTCTGGCGGGCTAGCGGATGATCCGGAACACGCCTCGCATGAACGGGTGGATCCGGCAGTAGAACGTATATGTGCCGGGCTTGAGGCTCTTGGGCGTGCTCCAGCTGAGGCTGCCGCTGGCGGGCGTCCCCACCCCGAGTTGAGCCGAGTCAAAGCCGCCGGCGCCGTTTGCCAGCGGATAGGAGATGCCGGTATCCAGGCCGCACGGGTCCTGGCATGCCGTGACCGTATGCCAGATCGACTGGATGTAGGCCTGGCTCGGGGCGATGCCAGGCACGCCGGGGTTCAGCGGGCTCGCGTCGTAGTTGTGGAACGTGAGCGACTGGCCTTCGGTGACGGTCGGCGCGCAGCGTTGCTGGTTGGCCGGCGTCTCGAGGTCACCGGGCGTGTAGACGAATCCCGCGATCTGGACCGTGTTGCGCTTGCAGCCGCGCAGCGTGTTGGGGTCGACCGTCAGCCACGTCGTGCCGCCGTGGTGGTTGTTCTCCGTCAGATGGCCGTGGGTTACGTGCCCGTTCTCGTTGATCGCGTGCGCGAACGGGTCCACGCGCGCGACGTGGACGCTCGCGTCCCGTCCGCCGGTGAACGGGTCGAGACCGGCCTGGTCATCCCACGCCTCCCAGACGACCATGATCCCCATCGACTCATACCAGGACGCGCGCCGCGTCTCGTAGGTGGCGCTGACCCGCATCACGTCGCCCGCATTTACGTGCGGGCGCCAGTCGCTGGGGGTGGCCGTCATCGCCATGTCCCACGAGATTGGCCCGCGCTTGTCGAAGTAGTGCGCCAGCGATCGGAACAACCGCACCGAGTCCGGCACTGTGCCCCTGATCGTCTTGGCGGCCCGCGCCGCCCCTGACCGTATGAGATCGAGGTCGTCGTACAGGCCGCCGGGGTGCAGGTGGCCCGCGGTGGCGACGAGCGTTCCGGGATGGTCGACCGTGAACACGTTGCGCGGCGGGACGCCGGGGTAGGGGTTCTTGGCCATGTCCGGGAACGTGAACTTCCCGTTCTTGCCGCTGTGGCGGTAGACGTTGAACACCGGATACAGCTGGTGGTCCTCGACATCCATCCAGATCGGATGCACGGGAGTGATCCCGCGTGCGGCCGGCGAGCTGTCGGGGATGAAGTCCATGTCGTAGGTGATGAAGACCTTCGCCGGCTTCTCCCGGAGGTTGTGGATCATGTAGTTGAGGATCCAGTGGTCGGCGGCGCCGACCGGGTACCCGAAGCCGCGCGGGAACTGGGTGACCGTCTTCTCCTCGCCCGATGCCATGAACGGGTAGAAGCCGGTTTGCCCGTTGCCCTCCCCCTGGCCAGCCGCGCCATCGGTCAGCCACACGCCGTGGTGCAGGTGGATCACGTCGACCCGCGGGATCGCGCCGCAGCACTTGCCGTTGGGCAGGGCGTAATGGAGGTTCGGCGACACCCGGGTCATAAACCCGTCGACCTGCGGCTTGGGAATCTCCCCCAAGTCGGTGAGGATCAGATTTGCTCCGGGCCTGACCAGATAAGGACCTGCGGCGAACTTCAGGTGCTCCACGCCGCTTGCGGCGAACGCGGGAGCCGCGCCGACGAGCGCGAACATCGCGACCAACACTGCACCGATCACTGCTCGTCTCACGCGCTCCTCCTGGCGCTCATGCGTCTCCCCGTCGGGTATTGAACCACGGGAGGGGCCGCTGCGCGCGGCGATGCCGTCGGATTAAGGGTGGACCGGTCGCTCAAGGGCGCCGGCGGCCGGGTGGCTACCAGGCCTGGGCTTGGCCGCAGTGCGGGCATCCAACCGTCGTCGACACGTGCTCTTCGAACACGTAGCCGCACTCACAGTTGTAGACCGCCGTGTCCTGGGACGGGCCCGCCTGACGGCTGCGGTCCCGCGATGGGTCCCTCAGCTCGGGTGGCAGCTCGGCCCCGGAAGGCTCGCCGCTCGGTCCCGAATGCTCGCCAGAGTGGTCCGCCCGGCGGCCGCGCCGCTGCCAAGTGGAGCTCTTTCCCCGCTTTGTTCGGACGATCATGTTCATACCGGTAACGCCAACTCTCGTGATTTGTTTCGCGCCGGAGCCATTAATTCATTGCCACTAACACGAAACTAATCGGCGATAACGGCCAGCGCCTGAAGCGAAACGCCGATTCGGCCTGGGGTTGCGGGGAGATGGAGGTCGCCGATCGCGCTGGTGGGGCGGGGGCGTCGGGCGGGATCGGTGTGGGAGAATTGGCGCAGGCATGGATCCAAGCCGCAAGCGTGCCATCCGCCTCGTCGTCGCCCTGACCGCCGCGCTCCTGCTCGCGTCGGCGCTCGTCTATACGAGCTTCGCGGCCGGTCGCGACGAGGTCACAGCGTCCCAGCTGCTGCAGAAGGCTAAGCCCGGAAAGTCCTACATCCTCGCCGGCACGGTGCTCGCCGGCTCGGTCCACCACCAGGGCACCACGCTCCTGTTCAGCGTGCGGGATCCCAAGCAGAAGCTGGCGGTCCCGGTTCGCTACACCGGGATCGTGCCCGACCCGTTCGCGGAGGGCCGGGGGGTCCTGGTGACGGTGAGCGAGCACGGCTCGCAGTGGATCGGCGAGCAGAACTCGCTGACGACCAAGTGCCCGTCGAAGTACCAGGCAGCGAGCTCGTCCTACTGATATGGCGCTGACCGGTCGCGCGCTACTGATCCTCGGCCTTGCCGTCGCCGTCTTCGGCGCGTGCGCCTCGCTGTACGGCGTGCGGACCGGACGCCGCGAGTGGGTCGAGTGCGGTCGGCGCTCGGTTTACACGCTCGCCGGACTGATGACGCTCGCGTTCGTGATCCTCGAGGCCGCGTTCCTGCGCTCGGACTTCTCGTTCAACGTGGTGGCGGGCCACTCGTCGACGACCACGCCGACGTTCTACAAGATGACCGCGCCGTGGGCCTCACAGGAGGGGTCGCTGCTGCTGTGGGTGTGGCTGCTGTCGCTGTGGTCGAGCCTCGTGCTGTTTTTGACGCGAGGCAAGGTGCGCGAGATCGTGCCCTACGCGACCGCGATCCTGCTCGGCTTCGGCACGTTCTTCCTGTCGCTGACGGTGTTCTACGCGAACCCGTTCGCGACCACCTCAAACCCGCCCGCCGAGGGCGCCGGCCTGGATCCGCTGCTGCTTCACCCCAGCATGATGATCCACCCGCCGATGCTGTATTCGGGATACACGCTGCTGACGATCCCGTTCGCGTTTGCCGTCGGCGCGCTGATCACGGGCAGGCTCCGCTCGGAGTGGATCGCGGTGGTTCGGCGGTTCGCGTTGGCCGCGTGGCTGTTTTTGGGGATCGGGATCCTCCTCGGCGCACGCTGGTCCTACACGGAGCTCGGTTGGGGCGGCTACTGGGCCTGGGACCCGGTTGAGAACGCGGCGCTGATGCCCTGGCTGTGCATCACGGCGTTCATCCACTCGATCATGATCCAGGAGAAGCGGGGGATGCTGAAGGTGTGGAACGCCTCGCTGGTGCTGGGCAGCGCCACGCTGGCGATCATCGGCACCTTCCTGGTCAGATCCGGCGTGCTGGATTCGATCCACGCGTTCGGCGCGTCCACCCTCGGAGTGCCGTTCGTGACGCTGATCGCGGTGATGGTTGGCGGGTCGATCGGCCTGGTCGTGTGGCGGCGGCCGCAGCTTCGATCCGACTCCCAGCTCGATTCGCTGCTGTCGCGCGAGGCGGTGTTTCTGTTCCAGAACGTGGTGCTGGTTGCGATGGTGTTCGTGGTCTTCTGGGTGACCTTCTTCCCGCTGATCTCCGAAGCCGTGACGGGGACCAAGGTGTCGGTCGGGCCGCCCGCGTTCCGACCATTCATCGTGCCGCTCGCGCTCGTGTTGGTGCTGCTGTCGGGGATCGGGCCGATCATCGCCTGGCGCCGCGTGACGGCGGCCAACCTGAGCCGGAACTTCACGATCCCGGTGCTCGTCGGTCTGACCACGCTGGCGGTGCTGATCGTCGCCGGCGGCGGAACGAGCTCCCGGCCGTTGGCGCTGATCATGTTCGGGCTGGGTGCGTTCGTGATCGCGACCGTCGTACAGGAGATCTGGCGCGGGGTCAGCGCGCGGCGCGCGATGACGCGCGATCCGATTCCGATGGCGCTCGTCCAGCTGATCCGCCGCAACCGCCGTCGCTACGGCGGGTACATCGTCCACGCCGGGCTGGCGGTGCTGCTGATCGGGGTGGCGGCCTCGTCGTCGTTCCAGCATTCGAGCGACGTCACGCTCGCGCCCGGGCAGCACGCCGTCGTCAACGGCTACACGATCCGCTACGTGCGCCCGCTCGCGTCGGCGACGTCGCAGAAGATCTCGTTTGGGGCGGTGCTGGACGTCTCGAAGGGCGGCAAGCACGTGACCACCCTGACCACGACGCGCGGCTTCTATCCGGCGCAGGACCCGACGCTGGGGATCATCGGGCGTTTCTTCAACGGCTCGTCGGACAGCAACGTCGGCCTGCGAGCCGGGATCACCAAGGACATCTGGACGGTGATCAACCCCGATCTCGGCCCGTTGCAGGGCCTGATCACCAAGGGCGACCGGCTGTTCGCCGCCGACGAGTCGCAGATCATGTCGCGTGCGGCGAAGGTGTCGACGGCGCAGACCCAGCAGTCCCTGAACGCCCTGTTCGCCGAGCGCGACACGGCGATCTCGGGCCTTGTGGCGCGGTTTAAGTCGCACCCGTGGTCAGTGAACTTCCTGCTGATCGTCTCGCCGCTGGTGACGTGGATCTGGCTCGGCGCGCTGATCATCGCGTTCGGCGGGCTGATCGCGCTGTGGCCGGTGCCCGCGTTCGCGCGGCGGCGCGCGATAGCACGCGCAGGCGCGGCGCGGCGCGGCTCGCCGGCCGTCGCGGCGCGCGAGACCGCGTAGCTCCGGGGCGAGGATGCTGCAGTTCCTGATCGTGCTGGCGATCCTGGCCGTGGTCGTGATCGTCGTGACCGGCCCGCTTCGCAGCGCGTCGCGTCCGTCTGCGTCCGTGGCGGAGGCGGCGCCCGGTGAGGAGACCGCGGAGATCGCCGACCTCGAGGCCGCGCGCGAGGCCAAGTACCGCGAGATCCGCGACGCCGAGCTCGATCACAGCACCGGCAAGCTTTCGGACGCCGACTTCGAGGCGCTCGAGCGGACGCTGCGCGCCGAGGCGGTCGAGATCCTGCACGCTTTGGATCGCGCCCGTAACGAGTGAGCGACCGCTACCATCCGCACCGATGGTGACGATCCTCGGCATTGTTCAGGTATTCATCTGCGTCGTCCTGATCTTCCTGATCCTGATGCACTCGGGTAAGGACGCAGGGCTGTCGGGCGCCTTCGGCGTCGGCACCGGCGCCGGACCGTTCGGCGGCGGCTCACTCGTCGAACGCAACCTGAACCGCTGGACGATCGGCTTTGCGGTCGTGTTCGCGATCAACACGATCGTCCTGATCAAGATCAGTTAGGCGCGGCGGGACCCGTGGGCCCGTGCGCTCGCGGTCCCCGGCCGACGGGCGGATAACGTCCCAATCGACCCCGCGTCCCAGGCGGCGCGGGATGTTGACCGCGCTGAGCGCGGCTAACGTCCCAAACTAGGTCTCGACCGGTATCGAGTGGGACGTCTTCGTCCCCGGTTCGGGACTGACCTTGCGGGCGCGAGCACGCACCTCGACTCGAGCGAACAGCGGCCGCAGCGCCGGTGGCAGGCGCCCGTCGGTCGACAGCCACGATCCGGCGAGGATCAGCAGCAGGCCCGCGACCGCACCGGTCCCCGGTCGCTCGCCGAGCACGGCCACGCCCAGCCCCAAAGCAACCACCGGGTTGATGTAGGTGATCACGGTCGCCCGGCTCGTGCCGGCCTCGCTGATCAGCACGATGAAGATCACGAACGCCACCGCCGTGCACACGAGCCCGAGGAACACCACGGCGCCGATCGCGCCGATCGTGGGCGCGGAATGCGGGCGGTCGGCGATCGCCGGCGCCAACAGGATCAGCGACGAGATCGCCAGGCTCACGCCCATCGTTGCGCGGGGATCAAATCCAGAAAGGCGGTGCTTGACGACCATCGGGCCGATCGCGTAGCCGACGGTCGCGAGCAGAATCGCGCCGGCGCCGATCAGTTCCTTGACGTTGCCGGATACGTCGATACCCAGCAGGACGACGACGCCGCCGAACCCGACGACCAGCCCCAGCGCGCGGGCCGGTGTGGGCCGTTCGCTTTCGTCGAACCGAATCGCCAGCATGGCGCCGACCAGCGGCACCGCCGCGACGATGATCGCGGCAAGCGACGAGGCCACGTGCACCTCGCCGGCGGCGATCAGCGGAAACGGAATCGACATCTCGACGACCGCGAGTACGACGAGCCAGCGCCACGCGCCCCGAAGCGTCGGCAGCGTGCCTGCGCGCCAGGCGAGCGCCAGCAGGACCACCGCCGCGAGCGTGACGCGCCCCCAGGCCAGCGCGAGCGGCGGGACGCCGCCGTCAACGGCGATCTTGATGAACAGGTACGACGCGCCCCAGATGATCGACATCGCGGCGAATGCGATCCAGGCACGGCGGCTCATACGAGCCCACCTTACGCTAGAGGCTCTGGTCGCTGAGGCCGTCGACGAGCCGCAACAGGTCCAGCGGACTGAACGGCTTGGTCAGGAACAGGTCGGCGCCGGCCTCCTCGGCCTCGCCCTGCACGGTGTCGCTCTGCGCGGCGGTGAGCATCACGATCGTCGCGTTGCCGGTTGTCTCGTCGGCGCGGAGCCTGCGGCACGCCTCGATCCCGTCGAGCTCGGGCATGTCGACGTCGAGGAACACGATCGCGGGACGCTCGCGGCGGGCCACCTCGATCGCCTGGAGGCCGTCGGCGGCCTCGTGGAGGTCGAAGTCGGTGACGTCCTCAAGTGTTGTGGTGATCAGCTTGCGGATGAACTTATCGTCGTCGACGATCAGTACGCCGCGGCTCATCCGCGAGCCCCACGGGGCGCTCGGTCGCTCATCTGAGCTCGCGGCGGATGCGCTCGAAGACCTCGTCGTCGATCGTCTTGAACGCTTCGATCACACGTGGATCGAAATGCGTGCCCGATTCGGCGACGATCATCTCCCGCGCCACCGACATCGGCGAGGCCGATCGGTAAGGGCGGTCGCTGGTGAGCGCATCGAGCACGTCGGCGACGGCGAACACTCGTGCCGACAACGGGATCTCGTCGCCGACGAGGCCGTCGGGATACCCGGTGCCGTCCCAGCGCTCGTGGTGATGGCGGACGATCTTCGCCGATTGGCGCAAGAACTCGATGTGTCGCACGATCTCCGCGCCGACGACCGGGTGCTCGATGATCAGCGCACGCTCGTCGGCGTTGAGCCGGCTCGGTTTGTAGAGGATCGAGTCGGGGATCGCGAGCTTGCCGATGTCGTGCAGCAAGAAGCCGAACTCGAGGTCGGGCTGATCGGACACCGGCGGCCCGTAGGCCTTGGCGATCTCGAGCCCGTATGCCGTGACGCGCTCGGCGTGCTTGCGCGTGTACGCGTCGCGCGCCTCGACCGCGTTGGACAGCGCTCGGACGGTCGCCATATACGAGCGGCGCAGCTCCTGGGCGCGGGCACGCTCCTGCTTGAACGTCTCGCGCAGGTCCGTCGCATAGCGCTCGAGCTGCCGTTCGTTCTCGGCAGCCTCACGCTCTCGGCGAGCGAGCTCGCTGCGGAGTCGTTCGAGTTCCTGGATCAACCCGACGTCGCTCTGCACAACCATTTTGCCCGTGAGGCTACCCTTCCCTCTCGCCTTTGAGCGCAGCAAGCACTGCGCCAGCGGCCTCTTCGGCCGGGACGACCTCCATGCCAAGCCTGTTCACTCCAGGCGGAGTGGGCGTCTCGCTGTCTGAAAACAGTATCACCACCCTGCGGACCCGCCGGCCTCGAAGGTCCAGGGCTTGCAGGACTGCTTGCGGATTTCGCACCCCCACATCGACGAGCGCCACCTCGAATCGCCGCTCCTCGCAGACGCGTGCGGCGGCGGCCCCGGTGAGCTCCCACTGGTGCTCGATGCCAAGATCGTCGAGCGCCGGCTCCACCAGCGACTGCAGCTCCGGACGGCCGACGACGAGTACACGCGAGCGCCCCGCGCGCACCGCCGCGCCGAGCACGTTTCGCAGCTCGTCGGCGTCGATCGGTTTGGTCACAGCCCACTCTCCCGCGAGCTCCTGCTGGCCGGAGAACACTGACACGAACACGATCGGCGTGTGGCGCAGCGCGGGGGTCTCGCGGATCTGCTGCAGGACCTCAAAGCCGTCCATCCCGGGCATCAGGATGTCGAGCGTCACCGCGTCGAAGCTGTCGAGTCGCAGCAGCTCGATCGCCTCCTCGCCGCCGTGCGCGATCGTGACGCGGACGTCGAGCGGCGCCAGCTGCCCGGCGATCAGCTCGGCGATCTCGGGCTCGTCGTCGACGACCAGCACTTTGCGGCCCCGGATCGCGTCGAGCGACGCGGCGATCTCGATGCCCGTGACGGCCGCCGGCAGCCGCACTCGGAACGTGCTGCCCCGCCCGGGCGCGCTCTCGACGCCCACTTGTCCCTGATGTAGCTCCACGAGTGACTTGACGATCGACAGGCCCAGGCCGGTGCCGGGTGTCGAGCCCTTGCGCCCCCGGTAGAAGCGATCGAACACGCGCGAGGCCTCCTCGAGCGTCATGCCCACGCCCGAGTCCTCGACCACGACCTGCACCCACGCACGCTCGGGCTCGACGCCGACGTGAATCCGCCCGCCCTCCTGCGTGTAGAGGTGGGCGTTGGTCAGGAGGTTCGCGACGATCTGGCGAACCCGCGCCGGATCGGCGAGCGCCAACGGCAGGTTGGGGGCGACGTACACACCGAGCTGCTGGTGCTTGGAGGCGATCCGCGGCCCCATCAGCTCGACGACCTCCTTGACGGCCTCGCCGACGTCGATCGGACGACGGTTGATCTCGACGTGATCGGCCTCGATGCGGGCCACGTCGAGCAGGTCGTTGACGAGGTCGACGAGTCGGTCGGTCGACTTGAGGATGATCTCGACGAACTCGCGCTGTCGCTCGGACATGTTCTCCGGCGAGCGCTCGAGCAGCTCGACGAAGCCCTTGATCGACGTCAGCGGGCTGCGCAGCTCGTGCGACGCCGTCGCGACGAATTCACTCTTGGCGCGCTCCAGTCTGGCGCGCTCGCTGATGTCGCGGACCGTCCACACCATGCCGTCGGACTCGCTGCCCAACGGCGCCGCGGTGACCGCCAGGGTCCGCTCGTTGTGCTCGATGACGGTCTCCCCGCGCAGCGCCTCGTCGATGGGAGGAAGCGGGCTGTCATCGTCGTCGACCTCGTCGCCCACCGCGAGCTCTGGTAGGAGCTCGCCCGCGCGCGGGTTGACGGTCGCGATCTTCGCGGATCCCGGCTCGGTGACGAGCAGCGCATCTCCGAGGCTGGCGACGGTCACGGCGAGCCGGCGACGCTCGCCCTCGAGCTGCTGGTAGGCGGCGACCAGCTCGTCGGCCATCGCGTTGAACGCCCGCGCAAGCTCCTGCAGCTCCCGCGGTCCCGCCGGCTTCACGCGGGGCCCAAGGCGACCCGATACCAGGCCTCGCGTTGCCTTCACGAGATCGTCGAGCGGCGCCTGCATCCCGCGGACCAGTCCGGCAACGAGCGCAAGCGCACCGACGATCGCGAGCACGCCGGCGATCGCTACGAGCACCAGCGCCCGTCGCGACGACGAGCGGGCATCGGCCCGGGCTGTCGCCTGGCGGGCCTGCTGGCGCGCTTGGAGCTGGTTGGCCAGCGAACGCGCTTGGGCAAGAGGGCCGGTCGGCGCCGTCGCGAGCGCGAAGCGGCCCCGTGCCGCGAGTTGACGGGCCTGCGTCTCGGCTGCGATCTGAGCTTGCGCGAGGCGCATGCTGACGGGATCGTCCTGCGCGAGCGACATCACATTCCGCGCTGCGGTGGCGAACGTGGCGGCAGCCTGGCTGCGGGCAGCGGCGGCGCTCGGCCCGCGGGCGTCGCGCAGAACCTCTTCCTCGGTCACCCCGGCACTGGCGAGGTTCGCGGCCGCCGTCGCCAACGACGCACTGTCGACGAGCTTGTCCTCGTAGTGCTGTCGCGATGTGTAGAGGCTCGCCACGCCCACGGCCGCGACCACCGCTAAAGCCACGGTGAGGCCGACGAGCGCCAGGCGGAGCGAACGGGCAATCGAGAGGCGCTGCATGAGATTTGCGCGGGCGAGTTGACCTGCTCCGACGGCTGATCGTACCCCACGTCCGACGGCGATCCTACCGGCGAAAAATGCGTTGTATGCGGGTAGGATGCGGGCGTGATCCTCGTGCGGGCGTGGATTAGGCAGGCATTGGGCGCGTCTGGTGCTGCGGTCGCCGTCCCGGCGACGATGCTCGGAGTACTGGCGCTGCTGACGCTTTCGGGCGGGCTGGGACGGATCGGGAACATCGGCCAGGCGTTCTCAGGTCCGCGGCTGCCGGCGACTGTCGTGTCGGCCCCGTCCAGCGCCGCGAAAGCCGGCTCGCGCCCGGATCGGCTGTTCGCCGCGCTCGGGGGCGGGGCGGTCCGCGCGGCCGCGCCCGCAGCCGCCCAGGCACCCGGTGAACGGGCTTCGGGCGGCGCTCCGAGCCCGCCGGGGGGGTCGGGATGGCGCGGCGGTTCCAGCGGGTCTGGCGGCAGCTCGAGCGGTACCGGCGCGCCTGCCGGCGGCGCACCGGCCGGGGGAGGCTCGGGCGGTCCTTCGACCGGCCCGGCGGATCCGTCGCAGGCGCACCATCCCTCGCCGGGGCCGAGCCTGGTCACCCGCGTCACGGACACGGCCGCAGCGGCTACCGGCCGCCTGCCCGCCCCGCTGGGGGCCGCCGCCGCGCAGACCGTTGAGACGGTCGGGTCCGCCGCCAATGCGCTGGTGCCGTCGGTCCCGGTGCAGGCTCCGAGCCAGGCGGGCGCGCAGCTGGGCATGCAGCTCCACGGTGCGGCCGGGACGCTAGCCTCGATCCGATGAAGCCGTCACTGATCGCACGCGGGCTGTCGGTGGCCTGCGCGGCGGTGCTCGTCGCATGCGGCGGCCACGCAGCGGGAGACGCTGCGTCGGCCCGAGCCCCGTCGACGACCGACCCGCCGGCATCAGCCGCGGCCGTGCCCGGTGACTGGCTGCGCTTTGACTTCAACGCACAGCGCAGCGGCGTCGGCCCGTCCGACACAGGCATCACCAGCCGCAACGTCGGGCAGCTGACGCTCCAGAAAGTCCACGTCAACGGGACTGTCGACTCGTCGGCGATCGAGCTTCACGCGTCGACCGTCAAGGGACGGTCGCGTGACGTGGCGATCATGACCACGACCTACGGCCGCACGTTCGCACTGGACGCGCGCACGGGCGCGATGCTGTGGGAGTTCACTGCGGCCGACGTCCTCTCTTATGAGGGCAGCGCCCAGATCACCACAGCCACGCCGATCGCCGATCCAAACCGGCGGTTCGTGTACGCGGCGAGCCCGGACGGCCGGATCCACAAGCTGCTGATCGCAAACGGTCACGAGGTCCGCTCCGGCGGCTGGCCGGCGCGCGTCACGCTGGACCCGACCCACGAGAAGATCGCCTCGGCGTTGAACATCAGCGGCGGATCGGTGCTCGTCACGACCGGCGGCTACATCGGCGACGCACCGCCGTATCAGGGTCACGTCGTGACGATCAGCCGCACGACCGGACGGATCACGGGCGAATGGAACTCGCTGTGCTCGGACCGTCACCACCTGATCCAGCCGTCGACCTGCTCGGCGAGCGACTCGGCGATCTGGGGCCGTGCCGGTGCCGTCGTCGAGCCCGGCACCGACCGGCTCCTAGTTACGACCGGCAACGCCCCCTTCAACGGTTCGACAAACTGGGGCGACAGCGTGCTTGAGCTCAGTGCCGACGGGCGCACGCTGCTGCACAACTGGACTCCCGCCAACCAGGCCCAGCTGAACGCCCAGGACGGCGATCTCGGCAGCACATCGCCGGCGGTGCTGCCCAAGTTCCACGGTTTCCGGCTGGCGGTCCAGGGCGGCAAGGACGGGATCCTGCGCCTGCTGAATCTGGCCAGGCTCGACGGGACGACGGGCGGCGCCGGCACGCGCCTGGGCGGCGAGCTGCAGCGGATTGCGGCGCCCGGATCGGGCCTCGTGTTCACGGCGCCCGCGGTGTGGAAGCACGGCGGGCGCATATACGTGTTCGTCGCCGACACGTCGGGCACGAGCGCGTACGTGCTCGGTGGCAAGCAGCCGCGCCTGCACGTCGCTTGGAATGACTCGGCTTCTGGGACGAGCCCGATCGTCGCCGGCGGCTTGCTGTACGTGTTCGACCCCGAGGGAAGCCTGAACGTGTACTCGCCCACGTCCGGTCACAAGCTGATCTCGCTGCCGGCGGGGTCGGGGCACTGGAACAGCCCGATTGCGGTGGGAGGGCGGGTGATCCTGCCGGTCGGCAACGCCAACGATCACTCGAGCAGCGGCGTCGTCGACATCTACCACCTTCCGGGGCACTAGTGGCCCACTGACCTCGCGGCCGGCCGTCAAACTCCTGCAAATCGGCTGCAATTTTCGATTCATGCCGGTCTCCGTCTAGTCGCCGCGCCGCCGTCCCTGGTAGCTTCGCCCGCGGTCTGAGACGCAGGACGGTCAAAGCTCGTCGTATCGCGTCGGTCGTTGCGCTGCAATCAGTCGCGGCGATCGTCGCAGTAGCGCTGCTCGCAGGATCCAGCAGCGCCGACCTGTCGAGCCGTTACAAGACCCATCAGCACCAAGCCAGTCAGCTGCGGTCCGCGATCCAGGCCGACTCCACCAGGATCAAGGGATTCCAGGGCCGAGTCGGCGACCTCGAGCAGCGCCTGCGCGGGCTTCAGAACAGCATCGCTGTGCAGGAGCGGCAGCTTTCCAGCGTCCGGTTCCAGCTCGGCGCCGCTCGCACCCGGCTCACCCACCTGCAGGCGGAGTACAACCGCGGGCGCAAGGTGCTCGCCGCGCAGCTCGTCGCCGAATACGAGTCACCGCCTCCGACGCTGATGAACGTCGTCGTCGACGCGCAGGGTTTCAACGACCTGCTCAACCGACTGAACAGCATGCATGCCGTGGAACGCCGCAACGCGCAGACCGTCGCGCTCGTGAATAACACGCGGAAGGCGGTCACCGCGCAGACCCAGCGGCTCTCCCAGATCGAGGGCAGGATGCAGCGGGCCGTCACCACCGTGCTTGTCGAGCGCGACAACGTCGCTCAGGTGCGGCTGTCGATCGTCAACCAGGAGTTTGCGGTGCTACGCGCTCGCGGACGCAGGTTCGCACAGCTGGTATCGCTGCGCTCCACGCTGACGCGCGAGGCCAGGATCCTCGACCAGCGCGCCGCTGCCGCCGCGGCTCGGGCAGCGCAGTCGAGCGGCGGAGTGGTAGCCGCCCCGGGGTCGTGCGCGAACACGCCGTTCGTTGCCCACGGCGGCCCCTACGGCTTCTTCCCTGCCGCCGGCACTGACTACAGCGCCGGCGTGGAGCCGATCATCGCCGCGCGACTCGACCAGCTGGGCCGCGCTCTGCAGCTGCACCTGATCGGCATCTCGGGTTATCGCAGCCCGGCACACTCCGTCGAAGTTGGCGGCTTTGCCAACGACCCTCACACGCAGGGCAGGGCGTCCGACACGCCCGGGGTCGAGGGCGTCCCCGAGGCCACGCTCGAGAAGTTCTGCCTCACGCGCCCGTTCCCCGGCGCGCACGAGGCCGATCACATCCAGCTTTCCTAGGCCCTTAGAGGCGGTGCGCGACGTCGGCTGCTGCGCGCTCGCCCGAGCGCACCGCCCCGTCCATGTAACCGTTGAAGATCTCAGCGGTCTCCGTCCCGGCCCAGTGCAGCGGGCCGACGGGCTCGCGCAGCCCGGGGCCGAAGTCGGTCCACACGCCCGGGGGCATGTAGCCCGCATAGCAGCCGCGCGTCCATGGATCCGCCGACCAGTTGCGCTCGACGAGCGTCGTGGGATGTGCCGCACGCCCCCCGAACAGACGCTGGAACGAACCGAGCACGGCGCGGCGTCTTGCGCCCGCCGACAGCCTCCACAGGCGCCTTGCGTCGGCGCCCTCGACGAACCCGAGCAGCACTCCGGGCTTGCCGTCCGGCGGAGAGTTGTCGAATGTGACCGACACCGGGGGGCGGTCGCTGTTGGCGTATCCGTTGAGCCCCTGGGCGCGCCAGAAAGGCGTCGGGTATACGGCCTGGTACTTGATCACCGATCCCTGTGGGACCCGCTGCGTGAGCCCGTCTCGCAGCGGCGGCAGCGCGGGCTCGTAATCGATCCGGCCGGCGAGCATCGGCGCCATCGCCACGATCACCCGGCGCGCATGCCAGCGTCCGGAGTCGGTCTGCACCGTCGCGCCGCGCCCGTCGTAGGAGACGCGTCGCACGGGCGACTCCAGGAACACGCGGTCGCCGAGGTGCTGTGCCATCAGGATCGAGACCAGCTGCGAACCGCCGACGAACCGTGAGTCCTGCGCGCCGCCGGAGGTGCTCGCGAGGTTCAGGACGCCGTTGCCGGAGTGGAAGTAGAACATCGCGTGCAGCAACGACACGTCGCGCGGCTCGGCGGCAAGGATCGCCTTGGCCGCAAGATCGAACACGAAGCGGGCGCCTGTCGTGCTCGAGTTGGCGAGTTTGAACGTCTCGAGCGTCTGCGAGTCGAGCGCCGCCGCGTTGGCCGCCGTCCACGGCTTGTCGAGCGGCACGGTGTCCTGCAGCGCGACGATCTTCGACAGCAGTTGACCGAAGTCGGTTGCATCGGGCTCGGGCAGCGGCGGGATCACGCCGGTGAAGTGCGTGACCTTGCCGGCGTAGTCGAGGACCTGCGAGCCGCGGGTGAACGTCTTGAAGGTCTTGATCCCGTGGGCGCGAGCGCGCGCCAGCACCCGGTCCTGTCCCGGGCCGACCCATTCGCCGCCGACCTCGATCTCCTTGCCGTGGCCAACCGGATGGTTCAGCGTCCTGCCGCCCACGCGGTCGCGCGCTTCCAGCACGGCAACCGTATGACCCGCCTTGTCGAGGTCGGTTGCGGCCGTCAGACCGGCGAGGCCGGCGCCGATGACGACGACGTCGACACGCCGAGTCGGGCCTCGCGAGCGCGTCTTCGCCGCAGCGGACGCCGCGTCGGCGATCACGCCGCCGGCGGCGGCTGCCGCCGCGCCCGCCAACGCCTCGCGGCGCGAGATCCGCGTCATCGTCCCGCCACCAGACAACCGGGCCGGTTGCGGTCGAGAGGGAAGGGAAGATCGGCGATCACCGCGGTCTGGACGTAGCGTCGCGGCCCGGTGCCGGCCGCGAGCGAAGCGCCGACGCTGCGCAGCGCCGGTCGCGGCCCGTCGGGCGCCGCCCACGGTGCGAGCGCGAGGAACTGGGACTTGGAGCCGGCGTATGAGGCGAACTGAGGGAGGTCGTCGCCCGCCACCAAGGCGCCGTTTCCGACGTAGTGGCAGCCGGCGCCGCGCCGCCCGCGCTCGAGGATCGCGGTCTGTCCGTCAAATGGCGTGTCTGCCAGGTTTCCGACCATGAAGGGGTTGACAGCGTATGCGAAGTGGACCGATAGATCCGTGACCGCGCGATACGCCGATCCCATCCACGACAGTGGCTGCCACAGCTCCATGCCGTCGGTCCCGGACCACGGACCGTCGTTGGCGTCGGCCTGGATCACGACGTTGGCGCCGAGCTTGTCGAGG
>Ga0207693_10002270_pt1 | contig 16721 bp, 17 predicted proteins | sample LARL81metaG_FD_184347 | JGI IMG/M metagenome (GOLD analysis project Ga0207693, IMG submission 184347) | Corn, switchgrass and miscanthus rhizosphere microbial communities from Kellogg Biological Station, Michigan, USA - LAR L8-1 metaG... | ecosystem: Host-associated > Plants > Roots >...
CAACTAATTGCACATAAGAGGAAAAAACACCGTTCCCCTCTGTGATCGCGGTACCATGCGTTGTCGCGGTACTAAAGCCAATCGAGTCGAGACCGCTAAAACCCTCACATTGGGCAAACCCGCTATCAAAGCCGGTTATCGCCACCACAACCGCATTGCCGCCAGTGGTGTCCTGACAGCGCGCAGCAATCCTAGTCCCGGCTGGAAGATTGATCGGCAATAAGATGTTGTTGTCAACGCTGCCTAGTTGCAGCCTGAAGGAAAATAGATTCGCAGCAATCACCACCTCGCTGGCGGCGGCGCCAATTCCAATATCTACTGCGCAGTCACTTAAAATGTTCCACTGCCCGACGAAAGAGATCAATAGCGCCGTATGGTCGGCACTGGTAGCCGATGTGATCTGTGTCCAGCTTCCCTTTGTATTAGCTGACGCGCTAGAACTTACCACAACTCCGGGGGCACCAGCATTTGACCCCGCGCCGCCATAGGTGACTCCGTTGCAAAGATCGGCACTAAACGGGAATCCGCCCATTACTCACCCCGATGATGACGCAGAGTTGCCATTAACAGTTGCTAAAATCGCCGTGGCGCGAGCTGACGTCAGGAGATTGTTCGTAACCAGATAGTTGATGGCATTGGTAATCGTTGTAGAATTGAGATTGACGCCCTGTGTAACTTGCATGGCGAACAGGAATCGCTGGATGGCGTTATCCGTCGACGCACGAATAGCAGCCAATTCCGCAGGCGTGAACGCCATAATGAAATCAAACGTATTGATCACATTGGCTGGAGTAGGCGCAGTGACGGCCACTACGGTTTTTTGACTGGCACTCCAGGCATGGGTAGAATCGAGCGCCGGCAACCCCGATACAGAAGCTAAGCCGTTCGCCGCCAAGGTGGAGCTATCTGCGACCGGGTCTGTATCATTCTGATTCCACGAATACAGCGCTCCGGTCGCAGTGTAGTAGACATACGTTGCCATGAATGCCTCCAGAGGCAACTATGCGAGCGACAGCGTGATAGTTGCTGCCGCAAACGATGCAGTGACGTTCGCCGGGATCGACTGCTGCGTGATCTGACGCACCATACCGTCACCAGTGCTGGTGGTATTAACGCCGAGATTGAAGGTCGAGCCAGAGACGCCAGCAACCGTCAGGACGCCAGCCCAGGAGCCGGCCGTCGTCGGCAGCGTGCCGCCGTACTTGGCAGTCACCACCGCAACTTCGCCGTTGACGAACGATTGATCGGTGACCGTGAGCACGCCAGGCGAGGCCGAGGTGCAGGTGAAGGGCGACCACTTGAAATTTCCGAGATAATCCCACCACAGCAGATTGCCGCTAGACGAGGCGTCGTAGAGACCCCAAGAGGTCACCGTGCCCCAGTTGGCAGTTGCCTGCGGGAAGGTGACCGCGGCATTGGTATTGGCAATGCTGCCTGGAGTAGTCGCGGGTTCGTTGCCGCTCGAAGCCGAGGGAGGCGCGAATGCCGAGAATATCAGGTTATCGGTCGAGCCGCTGGAGGCGTGCAGGGCATTGCCGGTGAGCGTCAGCGCAGTACCAGAATAGGTCGACACCGTGCCGATCTGTTGGCTGTTGGTTGAGTCGTACACGTTCATCCCGGCCACAACCCAACCCGGATTGCTTGTTCCCATGGTGATGCTGGCCGTTCCGGTCGTCCATGTTCCTGCCGCAGCGATCGTTCCAGCGACCTGGACGCGAGAATAACCAGTGCCTGACACCTCGGTGCCGCCAGTGCCAGCATCAGAAGTAGGAGCAGTGGTGAATAGTGCGAGATAGACCGAAGGAAGCGTCGGCATCGGAATCTGACCGGTCATGTAAGACATGACGTTCTTGGCCGAATAATCAGAGAGCCCACTCATGGGGACAAAACTCCTTAATTAAAGACTGAAGAAAAATGTTTGACTGGTGTCAGTTGTTGACTGGCCACGCAGGAATTGGCGCCGGAGGCGAATCAACTTGCGCCTTGTTGATGATTTTGCCGGATTGAATTGCTGTTATCACCTGACTCAACACGGCGAAACAGTGCTGGATGAAAGTGTTAACGCTCAGATCAATCATTAGAATTTGAGCGCTGGTTAGGAGAACAGCATTATGGGAGACGTCAACCCAATGGAATTTTGCTTGAGCATTGGAGTGCGCCATCCGCACCGCGCTTGTTAGTAGAGAAAGACTTGCTGTATCGGTGCCAGCCGCAACAACCAAGCCAGACCCAACCGCCACAGCAGTGCCACCAACAAGTATCTTGTTATGCTTGGCGTTAGCATAGGCAACTAGCTGCTTTACTTGCATCCTGCTGGGAGCTGCTGAGAACGCCCATCCTGCGCCACCAGGGACAGCATTCCAGCCTATTTCAACTCCTGCAACGTGAGTCACGTCGACCCATACCAGCGAGGGATGGAACAATTGCTTGATATCAGCGTCGGTGGTGAAAAGTTCAGCTACTTTGTTGTTCTCAATGCGAGCGTATATCTGCATAATACCTATCACCACATAATAAAGACGGCGCCATCGACACCATTAGTCTGAGCATAGCTGCTGCTTGCCCCAGACCCGCAGGCCGGGTAAGAGCCAAAAGCGCTAGCGCCGCCAACACCGAAAAGCCTGCCGTAGCCGCCACTGAAGTTTGCTGTTCCACCAGTGCCAACACCCCCCAGCGGCAATTGCAAGTTAGCGCCACTGTCGCTGCTCTCGGAATTACCGTGACCACCAGTGGCGCTCATAAAGGCGCCAAAACTGGTCGATCCACCGTTGGTATTGCCGGAATACAGGCCACCTTGGCCGACTGTAACGGTAACGGTTTGTCCTGGTGTCACAGCGACGAAGCCTTCGGCGTATCCGCCAGCTCCTCCGCCAGAATCGTCATACATATTCTGCGCGTTGCCTTCGTCGACAGATACGTCATCGTTGAAGAACGCGCCGCCAGCCCCCACCAATCGAACGAATATATTATAAACACCGTCCGGAACTGTGAAAGTATAGGAGCCGTGGCTGGTGTATGACGTGCCATTAATCAGGCTGCTGGCAACAGAAGTATCATTGACGACCTGGAATTGGGTTCCGTCATAGACCAACAGGATAACTTCTCCTGTGGCTATGGCATTGGCCGCAAGCGGGTTACCAAATTTGTCCACCACCGGAGCTGCCGCAAGAGCGTTAACGGTGATCTGCGTAGCGCCTGTATTGGTGTGGGCGACTTTGACTTCGATAGTCAGGCCAGCGACGAGAGAGGTTATTGCTGGACTGAATGGCGCAACGATATTATTAGCTGTACCGGTATCGACGCAGTAGGGGATGTCAATCGTGAAAGTGTTATTATTGGTAGTCGTCGAGGTGAACCCCTCGAAGTTCATGACCTGCCAGGCGGAGCCGTCGTAAATCAGCGCGACCACCATGCCAGCGTTAATGTCGCCGCTAGATAGCGCCGCGCCGTTAGCTCGGTGTACCGCTACCGCGCCTAATCCGTTGAGGTTGAAAGTGACTGCGCCAGTATTAGTATTGGCGACCTTGATGAAGACTAATGAACCTGGAACAAGTGCCGGCTGCGGCGATACTGTCGCCGACATGGCATTGGTCGTACCGGCATCGACGGCATAGCTCCAAGTGCATTGCTGTACGCCAGTGGGAATCTGCGGGAGATGGCCATAAGTGGCGAGATACGGAGCATTCGGGTAGAGATTGATATTGCCACTGGTGATGGTCGTGGCGCCGTTCGCCACCGTGATCGTGTAGATCGCAGTCCAGCCGGCATCTGGAGTAGGAGTTTGCTGGGTTCCGGTAGGAGCCGCAGTTCCGGCTTTGAGCTGGTAGGCAACCTTGCCCTGCCTGACGGTATTCTGAGCAGTTCCGGCGTTGCCGGGGCCAGAGAACGGTGACTGCGGATTGGCGGCATTGAAGTAGGGAAGAACGGTCGCGCCAGTGTCGAAGTCTTGATACTGCACCTCCAATAGGAACACCTGGCTGTACCCGAAGGTGGCAGGAGGCGTGATACCCATGGTCACAGGCGACAACAGGATGCCCTGCTTCATGATCGTCGTCGCCAGATTCTGTGGCAGCGATGACCATGTCGACTGCTCCAGGTCCTCCATCTGATAGATGTTGCCGGGAGTGAGAACGATGTTGAGTGTTGCTGGAGTGGTAGGAGTACAAGTGAAGCTATCCACCAAGGTCGTAGCGCTGGTGGTTGGGAATAGCGTGCCTTGACCAAGAATTGTCTGAAGCATCTGCGCAACAGCAACCATGGTATTCTGTTGCGTTTTAAGCAGGTCGGTCTCCAGAGGGACCTGGCCGGCGTATATGGTCTGACGATCCATTTCGTCCTCAAAAACAAAAAGCCGACACTAGGTCGGCAAAAATTCAAATGGCAGGTCTAGAGACTAAACGATCTTGCTTGAACCGATCGTGGCAGTGGCCGTTCCAGAACCAGAAACCGTCACCGAAATCCTGTATGTTCGTGGCAGAACTTGCGAGATCGACACATTCGACGTCGTAGGTGCTCCAGGATATACAGTCATCAGAACGAACCCGGTGCTTGCCAAAGATGCGCCTTGCAATAGGGTGTAGTATTGACCAGAAACAACGTCTTTACCTTGGATGGTGACCTGCATAGTGGTCGAGGCACTGATCGCTGTAAGATTGACGCCGAGCTGGATGCCTTTGTGATTGTGGTTAGTCAGATCGCCGGAAGTTACAGTCTGAGCAGACAATCCATTGATCGTTACCAACGAACTCTGAGCATCGACATTACCGCGATGACGGTCGTAAGTCAGGCCATTGAAATCAAGCATGACGGCAGCAGCTTGCGCAGAATTGCCAGTAAGTGTCTGGTTGTCCGAGTTGTGCGCTTGGCCAACTGCTTGCTTGACGCCGCTGGTCGGATCAGTCACACAAGTGGAACCAACCAGGTTTCCTGATGCGTCTACTGTGGTACTCCAGAGCTGCTTGGTCCCAGTACCATCGAGAGAATCGAATGCCATAAATACCTCGCACTAGAAGAAATTATTCATCATCACCGCGAGCAGTTGAGTATTCTCAACATCGCCGAAATAAGCAGTCGGTGAAATTGTCAGGATCGGCTTGGTGAAAATCGCGGTCCATGCGGTAATGCCTGCCGCGACGTTGCTGGCAACATTAGCGTAAATATCAGCATCAGTGACTTGAGCGTTGATGTTGCCAAGATCACCATACTCACCAGTATTGTCAGGACCATACCCAGACTGGGGATTACCATAGCCACCGATGGTGGATATACCTTCACCAGTCGGTCGGTAGGCAGTAACAAACACCTGATTGTTGAACAGTAGGCTGCCATACATGCCGCTTACTCCGTAGCCCATTGCTCCCGGAGCAGCATTGGCAAAAGACGGAGTAGGAGCCCAGGCGCTAAACCCAGTAGGTAGAGCATAAGCGAAGGAAGATGCTCCGAAGTTAGCCGTCCATGCACCATTCTTATACACCGACGCTGCGGCATACAGAGGGCCAGTCACGCCAGTAAAGCTCGGATTAACTCCAGTATTCGGATCGCCGTCCTGCCATACTCCATTGAGCGCAATCCAAAGATGTCCAGAGTCGATGTCGACGGCGATAGAGACCACATTCCCTACGGTAGAAAAAACTGCGGCATTCTCGGCAATACTGTTGCCATTCAAGAAATTACCACTGTCGGCGTAGTATCCCCATGACTGGGACGTTGCGCCCAATTCACTGGCGAGCGACCCCGATCCGAATGGGTAAACCTGCGACACGCCGATGGCGGTATTGCCAGTGCCATCTGAGCCGACTAGCGTTGCCTCGAAATACAGTTTTCCGGTTGTCATTTGCGTCGTGCTGACGACGCCGGCCTGGGAAGATGATCCAGTAACAGTCAGATTGTTGTTGCCGAAGGTAACCGCAGGAGAAGTAACATTAGACGGCGACCACGACGACCCGGCAGTGAGGATCGATCCAGCCGTATAGGTTCCCGTGTCACCAGGATTCCAGAATTCCAAAACTTGAGGCGTATGACCAGTCAAGAATGTCAGCGCAATCGATATAGCTTCCTTGGTCTGCCGCGGGGCTAGGATCGCCGCTCGAATACGCTCACTATAAGTTTCGTCACTTTCGTTGGTCAGGCGCGGCAGATCGAAACCGAAAAAGTCGTATGCGATACGGTCGAGCCACACTCCTGAAGAAGAAGCGATACGAGCCTGCGCTATGACATACTCATAGAGTATGTAAATCCAAAGTAGCGGATAAGCATCTCCAGCTTCGAGGGTAGTGAGAACCGGAAAGCCATCGCTATTATCGAACCACGAGGGTGGTAGAAGGGAGTGGATTCTTTCTTGGAATCCAACCTGTGTACCGATATCCGCGACTTCAGTAGAGCCTACTGCGCCAGCGGTTGATGTTCCTTTGATTGTCCCGATGCCGCCCGGAATTCCCTGAACCGAAGTGACGGTAAAGGCGTATGCGTTAGCCGGAGACGCGGAGAATATACCGCTGACAAATGTGGTAGCGTTCGAGGAACCAACGCTAGCAGATACGTTGAATACACCCGATGCGGTAGCGGTCGCAGTGATCGTCCCGATCGCGCCTCCGGAGATAGCAAGGACGGCAGAAGAGCCGACCGACGAACCAATCGACCCAGCGAAACCTTTGACGGTAGCTGAACCGACTGCATGACCGGCAGCAATATGGGGTACTACACCAGCAAGTAGACGTATCTTGCGATGCGGAGACCTCCTAACGATAGTAACGCGCATTGGCTCAGCTCCACGCCGGCCAGAGGATCAATTACCCCTGAACACTACCTTCGCTGACAATAGCGCAGCCACTCACCACCTGTGAAGAAGGCGTTGTATCAAGACTAATCACCAGACACGCACTAACTGGTATGAGAATTCGGTGACGTGGATCAACAGGCTGCCAAACCCAACCATTGACCAGATTCCATGCTCCTGCGTCCTTGTTCTTCAGTGTGCCAGTCCCAACAGCGGTCTGGGTGGTATTTTGCAGCTTGCAGGAGAACGACGCAGCAGCATCAGCCTGGTCAGTCTGAACTGGAGTAAGCGAACTGCCGCCGCTGCCGGCAGAAAACGATCCAGTGAATAGATTGATGCTTAGATTGAAGTCGGTGATCGCCGACGCACATGGGTCAAGACGTATCTCCTCCAAAACTGCATCGAGCGATGAGCCTGTGGTGATTGCCCACAGGTCTTGCTTAGCGCTGCTTAGGTTAAGAGCCTTGAATGGCAGACGATAGACGCGGCTCATTGAAATCCTCCTGACTACATACGTAGCAATGATCGATAGACCACACCGCGACGGACGAATGGTGTTGGCGTAAACATGAATGTGCCGACAATTCCAACCAGAATGTCTGAATTGGGAGACACGGAAAAACTGAATGTTACCGGTAATGCACTGACAAGATTATCATAGAATAAAACTAAATAGTTGCCAGCGCTTGCGATTTGTGTAAACCCCGAAGTGGGTGTCGGCGTGTGTAGCTGAAAGTCTAACGCCAGACCAAAAGCAATCTCATTAGCTTGTTGCAAAGAATGAGACGTGACGCTCAAAGAGGAAATGCTAGTGCCGGTGTTTGCTGCGCTTGTATCCACCTGTACCAGGCTAGACAGACTCGCTCCGACAATGCCAGCTTGTGTAGTCGTGGCTGCAAAATGCGCAGTTATCGTAGCGCCTAAAGAGCGACTGCTTGTTGCGCTGATACAATACCAGAGTTCGAGATTAACCGTGCTTTGTGGCTCAAGTTGCAGTCTCTGATATAAATTAGCACCGTCACTGATCGAAGTTACGGTAGAATGGGAATATACCCCAATTACGACCAAATCTCCTACATTGATTTGATTCGTAATAGTAAACGAGAATGAGTTGGCACTCATGCTCGTGCTTTGATTACCGCCTAATGAAGATGGCGTAGCCATTTACATCAATCCTCGGTGACTGTCGAGGACGTCGTCAATTCCGGGGTAACGCCGGAAACCACGTTAATGGTCGGGCTGATAGGACCGGTGTAGAGAAGATTGCCGGCACCGGACGAGGCAGTCCCAACACTCCAGAAAGAAGCAGTGCCGCCAGCGCCACCGGTAGAAGTAGGAAACGTGATGTTAGCGGCAGGGGAGACCTGGGTCGGAGAGGAGCCGGACACAGTCCAGCCGCCAGCCGTGCGGGCCACAGCAACACGAGCGTAGCTGGTATAGCTGATCTCGTTGCTCGACTGATTGCCGCCATTGGTCGGATCGGCAGTATGCAATGCCACGTAGAGATTGGTCAGCGGAGACACTGCCGCATTGTCGGCTATGTTGCTGAGCGCAGTCGCATTGAAAATCAGCGCCAGCACACCCTGTTGAAGATAATTGCTCTTACCACTCATTAGATTGCCTTCCTATTATGGCTGAACCGTTAGGGTTCCAATCTTGATCGTGTGCCCCATGGTCGGGACTAGATCGACTTCCGCTTCGTTAAGAAATACGTTGGTGACGTTGGTTACTCCGGGACTAGAGTTATAGGCGACGTGCTCAATCATCGTGTATGGCAGTGTCGCCTCCAGACCGAGGCTGTTGACGTAGGCGCTAACTGCGTTGGAAACCGCGCTAACAACAAGCTGATTGTTGTAGCCAGGCGCTATAACAATAGTGATGTCGATGTTGGCGGTAATTGTCGTAGCGCCAAGAACATTCACCCTGACTCCGGCAGCTCGCACCGCCTGCAATACGCTGGAGTTATTGGAGAAGCCAATGACATCGCCGGAATTTACCGTGGCATTTACCAGGCCATCCAAGGTGACGGTATTAAGCGTCGTATCGATAGCTTGAATTTTCTGACCGTTAGTGATCGCGCTCGGCGTAGTGAAATCGACTGCGGTCATGCCTGTCGCCAGCCACGACGGAATTCCGTTGCCGAACGTCAGCACCGCGCTTGTTGTTTCGGTAGCCGCAGTAGTTGGTACATTGCCGGAGCCGTTGATAGCTCCAGCCGCATTCTCGACGGTTAGCGCTGATGGACTCCCAGAGCCATCATCGACGTAAACCGTAACGACCCCATAAGCCTGAGTGCCGTCTGGGTTAATGTTCTCGTGAACGGTGACTTGCAGCCCTTGCCGTAGCGAGGTAACTGCATAGGCTATAGCGCCTGGAGTGCCGGCGCGCAGCGATGCAATGAACTGCTTAAACCTAGCCTTCAACGAATCGTCTGTTTCCGGGTCTAGGCCGGAAGTCAACGCCCCGGAGTTGTTGACTGTATCAACACCTACTACGGATGACTTCAGAAGCGTGATCGTGTTGGCGAGGGCATTCCCCGCACTTCCTGGAGTGAGTGCCGTGACGGTGATATTGATACTTGCGGTTCCAGCGGGGATGATAAATCCTCCGCCAGGTATCACAGTCGCAGAATATGCAGTGTTGGTTGTATCAGCGAGAACTTGGTAGACCTGTGCCCCATCAAATGTAGCCACCAGGGAACCAACAGGAACAACTGCCTGACTCTGATCGGCGTTACGGCTGAAAGTGACCGGCCCAGATGCTGGGGATGCTGGCAACCTTGGGCTATTGGTCCCGACAACGGGAGGCATATAGTCTGCCGTAAAAGAATCGACCCAAGGACCCTGCGATGTCTGTAGTCTTCCGACTATGAGGGAGAACAGATAGAGCTTCTGGAGCCAGTCAGATACGCCGGCCGTAGCCTCAGCTAGGGCAAGGAAGACTGATCCTTCAGTGAAATCCAGGGGGGTTCCGCTTGTCGCCTGCGCCATAGCGGCAAAGTCAGAGACAATTTGCGCAAACGATTTTGAATACGGAACAGGAGGAAGCGGAAATCCAGCCATAGTATCTGACTGCGTGCCACCGCACGCGCCCCTCAAATTGAATTGTTAAGAAAACTAGCTGCTTACAGTAACAACAAGCGGCGGAATTCTTTCTCCGGTATCAGCATTCCAATACTGAATATGAAGATTGTAACTGCCGTCAGGATTGAAATTCGGAGTCAAAATCGGCTCGGGGCTGTGACTCACAGATGTCTCTAAATACATCTGCGCCCTCATCAGGCCAGTGAGAACAATAGCCTGCGTTGTGCGACCGACATACCATGGTGCAGAACCGCCGTAGGTAGGATGGAACAGGTATTCGGCGATCTCTGCGCCAGTCAGGCCACCATTAGTGCAGAGTCTGCGGAAGATACGCTGATTGTCTTTCGGTAGACTGTCGACGGTCTGTAGATCGCCGGATGGTGTAAGGGTAAGATCACTTCCCCACCAATGAAAGAGATCAGCCATTTTACCGAACCCCAGACAACTCGTCTATGCGTTGGTTTAGTGCCGCTATCTTATGTTCTGTTGCGGCAACATATTCCTGGAAAGCAGCAAGGAGTATAACGCCCAGCTTACTCTCGCTAAGACTCAGAATTTCCCTTTCCTCATCTCCGGAGACCAGCTCTGGGAATGTCTCACGTACCCTCTGAGCAATCAGACCAACAGACTGAATAGGGTCTCCCTTGCGCTTAACCGCTCCATCCTCTATCGATGTCTCATACAAGTCGAAGCGCGATGGTTCCAGACCCATGACCTTGTCGAGGACATTGGATAGCGGAGCGATATTATCCTTTGCTCGTTCGTCAGAGGTGGTGTTGTAGGCAAGGGATGTAGTAACTTGCGATACGCCTAAAGTGCCGGTAACATTGGTGTTGCCGTTGTGGGCAATCGACTGGGCGGAATCGCTAATGCTCTGATGAGCTGATCGGCTGATGTTGCCTTGCGAGGCAGTGATACTGATATCATTCTGCTGCGAGGTAACGCTGATATTCTTCTGTACCGTTACCGTGTGCTGCCCGTTAGGTACAGTGTAGGAAGACGAACCATCAGGATTATATTGCAGAATCTGCTTTCCCTGATTCTGCTGTTGCTGCTGTTGCTGCTGCGGAACCTGCTGGCCAGTATTGCCGTCACTTCCCCCAGTGCTGGTGTTGCCTGACTTGCCTTGCCCAGTCTGTCCGACTTGAAAAAACTGAGGGCCGGCGTGCTGAACAGTCCCGTCCTGCTTGTAGTATGAACCAGAGCCGGTCTTGTGGATGATGGCATGCTCACCAGCTTCAAGCTGTGGCGGCTTATCATACTTGGAGAAATGCCGAGTGACGACTCTTCCTACGTTATGATCGCCCTCCTGGTAGTGGACCTCGACCTGGTCCATAATGTTGGGTGCGGAGAGAACTCCGAATTGGTTTCCTGTTCCTAATGCGGTCAGCGGTATCCATCCGGATTCAGTACCAACCGGCTGGAAGCGAACTTTTACTGCATGCAGCTTTTTGTCGTAGCTGCTAACCAGTCCGAGACGTGGCTGCTGATGATGGTAACGCATCGTCCGGACGATCTCTCGCCGGATCAGCGACATCATCTGTTCGTAGTACATAACTTCAACTCACGGTGTTATGCCACCAGGATTAGGACCGACTTGAAATGGATTAAAAGGCTGATTGGTTTGCGGAGTAGTTGTAGTGTTACCACCGCCAAATCCCTGACGTTCTGGGATATTGTCGTATGGCGTCGTATTGGGAACGCCTCCGCCAATGATACCAAGCCCTTCTCCAGGCAAATCAGGAGTACCGCCGCCACCTCCGCTGCCGCCCTCAGCCTGGCCAGCGATCTCCATCGTGTATCCAAACTCGGTGGAAAACCTATGAACAATAGAATAAATCTGGTATTCGCGATCAAACGCCGATTGTGTACCGCTAAGAGTTACCGTCATCGTCGGGTTTAGATTAACATCCCCACGCATATTGATTTCGACGGAATACTCAAACTGTTGTACCTGACTCTGATTGTGTCGAGCCGTAGATGTCGTTTGACTTTCAGTAAGACCTGACTGCTTACCGTAGACTTGAGTACCGGGGGATGAACCTGCCATTGCATTATCCGAACGGTACAGACGTAGGCGACGGAGCAGTAGGCGCTGGAGCTGGAGTTTCCGGCTCGGTTATTGTCGGCATGCCGATATCGACGTGTGGACCCGTCGTATCGTCTGGGACATTGCCAGCACCGGGATCACCACCTGGGCTACTACCGTAACCACCTCCGATTATACCTAGACCCTCACCACCAACAGAACCTGCGCCACCGCCATCACCTTCGGCGGTATGGGCTTCCTTATCGTAGCTATGGAACGATGTAGCGGTAACCTGATCAGCTCCAGCGGACGTATCATGTGTCGCTAGAATCTTGACCGCGTTGCTTTCATCATAACTCTGAGAGGTAGGCGGAACATACACAACCTCATACGACCCGCCACCAGCACTACCATTGACAAAATACAGGTTCTGACCGTGAACGAAAACTCTGGCTCCTGCTTCACTGGCGAGCTGCTGAAGAGCGTCCCAGCCGTTCTGCATATCGGTAAGGAAAGAGTAATTTTGGTGGTCGTAAGTCCGACCAGCCATATTCCCGGAATCCGGGGCGTTGATGAACACTCCTAAGCCGGCCTTGGATGCAATCTGACTGACAATGCTGGCTATTGGCTGGTTGACATAATTCTGATCAGTTCTTTGATCGGCAAGCCCGGTGCCTTCCGGGCCGCGACCTTCGATGTGAACTATACGAGGACCAAAATCAATATGAACCTTGTCTACGGCACCAGCAATAAGAACCGCTTCACCAGTCCCGTCACCATTGTCGCCGACTATTTCGACAGCAATCTGCTGAGTAGAAGACCACCACCCCGCACTAGGACTAGCAGGATCATCAAGCGCGATATGCGCCTCGAACGTACTTACTCCTCCACCCTGCGATCCTAGCTGATTGACCTCGCATTCCAGAACTGGAATTCTGCCGGAATCCAGGACAACCCATGCAAGGGGCTGTCGAAGAACACCGGTCTCGGGCATGGTTATGGCCAGGTCGCATTAGGATTTGAGGAAGGGATCAGCAATGTGCCATTGAGGCGATTTGCATCGTTGGCATTAAGAATGAAGTCCGGCTGCTCACCAGGATAAAAGTTTAATGCAGCAATGCGCCACCACTGCGTAGCGTCACCAAGATACAGCTCGGCAATGCGAAACAGATTCTCGCCGCCGACAACCTGGATTGACCTTCTAGCGCCAGGCAAATAGGTCGGGGTATTGATAGCCATCAAACTACCCCGACGCCATGGTTAGGTTGTTAATGATGCGTTGAAGGTACGCCAAAGCCAGATTGATGTCGCATTCTGTGGCTACATCAACCACTTCCGTAGTGAAAGTATTCCAGCCATCGAGCACGGATATGCCACTGCTGGCATTCAAATCTATACCGGTGGGCGGAGTAATCCCGGCAGCGTAGACGGCGTATGCGTCTTTAAACCCCTGGATGATCGGCTGTAGCTGTGCCAGAGTAAGATCATCCAGCTTCTTGCCTGCCAATATGGTATTCATATTGGTGACCGCAGCTTGGAGCGCATTATTCATAGCAGCGGTAATTGTGCTAGCCATGATGCTGCCCTACTACGTAGATGTAGCTTGCGATGACCAAATCTGAAGCCACTTGATGTCGTTCTGCACGGCGCTATCCAGGGAAACCTGAAACGATCTAGCTGGTCCATCCTGCACAACAGTACAGATGATCTGGTACGGTATTTCCCACTCGTGCTTGTAATTCGCTTCAAAATGACGAACTACTACCAGGTAGGAAAAGCTACCCCATGTCAGCCAGACCTGACGTCCAGACTGTCTCAGGGAGTCACAGGCGCGAGCGCGCGAGGCGGCTTCAGATGGCCCATTGAACGAATAGAATTTCCCGGCCCATTTGATGTCATCCGGGTCTGGACCCATCGCATCAATGACGCGGCTTCCACCTATATTCTTGTGGACGGCAAGCATCTGCTTGCCACCGAAGTTAATATGATCTGGGATTTCTCGATCCATGAACTGGATCGACCCAAGAATCAAGCCGACAGTCATGGAATGTATCCCAGATTTATACCGCTACCGGCCGCGTAGTCCAATGATCCGGCAGTCGAGGGCCTTGCGTCGGATGCGTGCCGTGCTTGCCGATATATTTCATCGTGTTCTTGGCAATTGGGCGGCCATCGAGGTGGATGATATTGTGCAGCTCTACCGGCTGAGAATGATGGCTTGGAGGTATAGTAGCAGTAGCGTGATCGTCAGTCTTGCCGGCCTGCGGGACAGGAGCCTGATCTTTGAAGTTTCTAGCGCCTTGCTCAACCCTATTGGACCAGTATTGCTCGAACTGCTGATGAGTATGTACGTAAGGCCGTGCCGAAGCGGGTAGATTACCGTGCATATTGGTTAGGGCACCCCTGGTATAGAAACCAAGGCCCTGCTGATGCATCAGATATATTTCATCGTTGGTAGGGTCGCGACCAAATCGACGCTTGAAATCAGCGCGGTTGCGATTGACCAGATAAGCCATTGCCATGGCATTGTCGCTGGCATTGTAAATGCTACCAGAACCGCCGTGCTTTAGGTATTCACCCCACTCGCTTCTGCCGATCTGGAACAGCCCCTTATACTGCGTCCTTTTGTTGTAGTTGCTATGAGGGTCGAGAGCACTCTCGATAGCGGCGATCGACTTAAAATGCGCTACATCCATGCCTGCTGCCGCAGCACCGGATTGCAAGGCTGCATCAACATTTGGAGACCCTGTGCTATGACTCGCTGTTACTGGACCAGAGGATTTCAGCGCAGCAATATCATTGAGCGTGAAATGGGGAGGCTTGGCAGCGATCGCGCCTTGGCCTGGACCGCCCCACTCGAAATGACCAAAATCAGGACCACGCCAATCACCGCCGCTGACAATGCCGTACTTGTTCAATATAGCACGAAATTGCTGCGGATGCGCCATGGCCCAGGCGTGCAGTCGTGGAGATACGTTTCTCCTTACCTGGTCGATATCGATGGCATTACCATATGCGTGTTGCGATATATGGTGACTGCCAGCTATGTATGTGTTTCGATAACCGCCGATTTCATGAATCGGAGCGCCGGCAGCAACAAGATCGTCGACAAATCCCTTGAAATATGGAGCCGAAGCAGCGTTAACCTTGAACCTATGACCGCCGGCAGTAACGGTGGTCATATTCTGACCAACACCACCATACTGACCGTGCATAAGATTAGTATGAAACCCGCCTCCACCTATCATCGGCAGACCTGTTACGCCGACACTTGCTTGACCAGGAGTAGGCGAGCCAATAGGATTCATCCTGCCTTGCGGGACGAAGACATTATTGTAACCCGTGCCACCAGTTATGGTGACTCCATTGCCACCACCCGCATTCGGATTACCACCAGCAGCTCCCGTTGGAGCACCGACGATATCCCCAGGACCTGAATTGGGGATCATAAGAGTGTCGCCGTCAGCGTCGGAAACCTGAATTAAACTGCCGTTATCGTCTCCGTAGTAGACAGCATCGTTCAGAAGACCGCCTAAGCCAGATTTACCCTTATAGGAAGCCGGATGAAAGCCGCTCTCGATGGCTTTCTTCTCCCACTCCTTCAGACCTTCCCTGACGCCCTCTTTAGCACCCTGCTTTACAGCTTCGCCTTGCTTCTTTCCTTCAACAGCATCGAGCGCAGCAGCGCCTGGGTGCATCATCCAGGCAGGAAGGTGATCATCCATCCATTTACCAATGGAGTGCAGCCAGTTTACGAACTTGTCGAAGTAAGGAATGACAAACTCAAAGCCGGCATGGAGTAGATCAAGACCTTCCTTAAATCTACTTAGCCCAGCACCAAGCACAGGCATCAAGACATGGCCTATGTCTTGCAGTACGACCTTGAGAGATTGCCAAACAGATAGAAATTGCTGAAGCGAATCAGCGCTCATAATATCGCTGATGAAGCTTGGACTTTCGGATTTCTCAGTAAACGCCTGAAGCTTCTTTTGCAGCTCGCCGATATTCTCAAAACCGGGGAGCATTAGGACATTGAGACCAGCGGCAGCCTGCTCGCTTCCCAGCGCCAGCGCCATGACAGCAAGACGATCCTTTGGATCGATCTTGTCCAGTCTACTGTGAACCCTCTGGATAAAGCCGGCTAGATCGTTATGTTCAAGCAGCTCCAGCCCGGTCTTTTCACCACCTGGACCAATCAGGCCCAATTCTACAGCAGCTTGCCGGTCGGTCATATAATGACCGCCAACCATCTCTCGCTTGCCGCGCTTGCCGATATGGCCTCTCTGGCCCTTACCTAGTTTTTCTATAAGACCACGAAACCAAGTACCAGACTTGGTGTTCATAATGCCTGATGCTTCGGCTTGAGCGGCGATTAGCAGCATCAATCCTGGATCGATACCGGCCTGGCCGGAGAACGGCAACACGTAAGAAGCAGCACGCTCCAATTGTGGCATGCTGGCGGGAGTAAGAGTAGATGCGAAAGCGATCTCTGGAGCTAGCTTTTTTAACTGCTCTTCGCTATAGGCGCCGCTCAGATGAAGCAGTCCGACCAACGATTGCGCGGCTTCACCGCCACTGACGCCCTTCATCTCATGTTCTACGAACGAGAACTTCAGAATATCAGGAAGCAAATTCAAGCGCGTGTTGACAGGAAGGTTCTGCATTTGCAGCATGACTTTTGCTGCCGCCGCAGAAACATCCTCCTGCGACATACCAGTCTGCATCATGGTGCGCTGAATCTGCCGGCGCAATCTCATGGCGGTATTGCCGCTCTGATCGAGCGGTTCGCCAGACGCAATCATCATTCCCATAATGGAATGCTGTAGTTCTGCTT
>Ga0207693_10002271_pt1 | contig 16712 bp, 8 predicted proteins | sample LARL81metaG_FD_184347 | JGI IMG/M metagenome (GOLD analysis project Ga0207693, IMG submission 184347) | Corn, switchgrass and miscanthus rhizosphere microbial communities from Kellogg Biological Station, Michigan, USA - LAR L8-1 metaG... | ecosystem: Host-associated > Plants > Roots >...
GGGGATTCTCCTGCCGCTCGCAGTCATCCTTCATCAGTTGCGACTCACGCTGGTACTGGGTGCGGGTGATGATTGAGTTGTTGACTCGGGCGACGATTTCTTCTACGACGGTGTCGCCAAACAGCACAACCGGGAAAAACACACCGCCAGTGCCCAGAGCGGGCAATCGAACAGCAGCTCATCGCAACGGCCGTCGCCGTCGGATCAGTCGCGTCGGCAGAGCTGAGTGGCGCGTGGGGCGGGACGTGGGGCGCGTGGCGATGACTAACCCCGCATCCCGCGTCCCGCGTCTCGCGCTTGCCGCCCGTCACACTTCGAGATGGTCATGCTCCCGCGCCGATACCGCATAGAGCACGGGCATCAGAAAGACGCTGATTAGCAGTCTCGAAAACAATCCGCCAACGATCACGAGCGCAAACGGCTTCTGCGTATCGGAGCCGACGCCGGTCGAGAGAGCCGCGGGCAGCAGTCCGAGCGCCGCGACGAGCGCTGTCATCATGATCGGCCGCAAGCGAAGCAGCGCCGCCGTGCGCGTCGCCTCCGCGATGGTGAAGCCCTCGAGCCGCAGCTCGTTCGCATACGAGATGTACACGACCGCCGTCTGTACCGACACGCCGAACAGCGCCAGGAAGCCGATCATCGACGACACCGACAGCGGCGTTCCGGTGAGCGCCAGGATGACGAGGCCACCGAATGGCGCGGAGAGAATCACGCCGACGACCGTGATGAAGGGGAATTTGAAGTTGTGGTACAGCACGAACAGAATCGCGAAGATCAGCAGTACCGTGAGCGGCAGAACGACGTTGATCTGGGTTCGCGAGGCCGTGTACTCCTCGTATTCACCGCCCCAACGCGTCGAGTAGCCCGTCGGGAGCTTCACCTGCTTCTCGACCGCCGCGCGTGCCTCACGGACCGCGCTGGCCAGGTCGCGCCCTTCGACGGAATACTGCACGCCGATGTAGCGCGAGTTGTCCTGGCGATAGATGAACGCGGCGCCATTGGCGACCTGCACGTCCGCGACCTGATGCAGAGGTATCTGCGCGCCGCCGGCGGTCGCGACGAGAATGTTGCCGATGGCATCCGGCGTCTCGCGGAACTGCGGCTGCAACCGGACGACCAGATCGAAGGTGCGCTCACCCTGCACCACCTGCGTTGCGGCCGACCCCCCGACCGCCGCGTCGATGAGACCGTTCAAGTCGGAGACGTTGAGCCCGTATCGTGCCATCTTTGCCCGGTCGGCCGTGATCGTTAGGCTCGGCTGGCCAAGCTCCTGGACGAGCGTCACGTGGGTGATACCGCGCACCGATTCCAACACTTTCTTGATGGCGCGTCCCTTCCCCTCGAGAATCGTCAGGTCCGTGCCGAAGACCTTCACGTCGAGAGAGCTCTTCAATCCGGTCAGCGCCTCATCCACTGCATCCTCGGCGGGCTGCGTGTAGTTGAAGACGATGCCAGGGAACGCGGCGAGCTTTTTCTGGATCGCGTCGATCAGTTCATCCTTCGAGTGATACGGGCCCGACCAGTCGCTGTACGGTTTGAGTCCGACGTAGAACTCGGCGTTGAAGAACCCCGTTGGATCGGTACCGTCGTCCGGACGGCCATGCTCGGACGCGACCACCGTCACGGGCGAGAACGATGCGAGCACCTGGCGAATCTGCGGCACGATCCGCGACGACTCCTCGAACGAGATCGTGTACGGCATCGTCGCGCGCACCCAGAGCGCGCCTTCGTCGAGCTTCGGCATGAACTCGCCGCCGATCGAGAAAACGATGAGCAACGACACCGCGAACAGCGCCACCGAGACGATGATCGTCAGCCCCGACCGCGCGAGACACCAATCGAGGCCCGCCTGGTAGCGGTCGCGCATCCACTCGAACGCGGCATTGCGCCGCTCCTTGATCCCGCCGCGCAGCGCGAAGACGCAAAGCACCGGCACCACCGTGAGGGTAAACACCAGCGAGCCGAGGAGCGCGTAGATCGTCGTGTCGGCCATTGGCGTGAACAGCTTGCCCGACGGGCCCGACAGCGCGTAAATCGGGAAGAACGCGGCGACAATGACGGCAATGGCGTAGACGATCGGCCGGTCCACCTCCGAGGCCGCGTCCATGATGACGTTGAGAATCTTGTAATCAGTGCCGTGACGCCGGGCGAGATGCCGGTGGATGTTCTCCACCATCACCACCGCGCCATCGACGATGATGCCGAAATCGATCGCGCCGATCGATAGGAGGTTGGCTGGTATGTGACGAAGATCCAGACAGATGAAGGCGAAGAACAGCGACAACGGTATCGTGACGGCAACGATCAACCCCGATCGCACGTCGTACAGGAAGAAGATCAGGACGACGATCACCAGCAGGATGCCGCGGACGAGATTGTCCTCGACCGTGCGCGTCGTGAGCGCAATGAGGTCGGAGCGGTCATAGAACGGCAGCACCTTCACGTCCTTCGGCAGGACGTCGTTGTTGAGGTGCCGCGTCATCGCCTCCACGCGCTTCAGTACCGTCTGCGCCTGTTCGCCCGTCCGCATCAGTACGACACCCTCGACGGCGTCGTTCTGATTGTTGTAACCGAACTGGCCGAGCCGCGGCGCGTGACCGATCTCGACATTGGCGACGTCGTGCACGAGGATCGGCGTCCCGTTCTTCACCGCGAGGACGATGTTGCCGATATCCTCGAGCGTCGCGACGAGCCCGAGTCCACGCACGTAGAAGAACTGGCCGCCTTCGGAGTAGAAGCCGCCGCCGGCGTTGCTGTTGTTCGCACCCAACGCATCGGCGACGTTCTGCACGCTCAGGCCCGCGCCCGCGAGCTTGTTCGGGTCGAGGAGCACCTGATACTGCATCGTCTCGCCGCCCAGCGATGACATGTCGGCGACGCCCGGCACTGATTTGTACGCCTTCTCGAGCACCCAGTCCTGGAGGACCTTGAGCTCCATCGCGCTGCGGTCCGCGCTCTGAAGTACGTAGCGATACACCAGCCCCGATGGCGAGAACAGCGGCGACATGCCCGGTGTCACACCGGCCGGCAGCGATGCGTCGCCAAAGCGCTCGAAGACCTGCTGGCGCGCGAAGTACGGATCCGTGCCGTCCTGAAAGGTGACGCGGACGTTCGAGAGGCCGTAGAGCGAGATGGAGCGCGTCACCGTCAGTCCGGGCAGCCCGTTCATGGCCACCTCGAGCGGGACGGTTATCAAACGCTCAACTTCTTCCGCGGCGTGGCCGGGCCATTGCGTCGTGATCTCGACGAGCGGTGGCGAGACGTCCGGATAGGCGTCCACCGGCAAGCGAAGAAATGACCAGATGCCGACGGCGATCACCGCGAGGGCGATCAGGGCGACGAGGAGAGGCTGAGAGAGAGAAGCGCCGACGAGTCGGTGAATCGGGCCGTGCACATCACGAGCGTGCTCCGGTACGACCTTCCGCGACCCGCGCCGTCGATTGCTCTCGCTCTCCGGAGGGGTCTGGATTGTCACTGGCTTTCTGCGAACTGAAGGAAGAGCGCCCCCTCGGCGACGACGTTGTCACCCGGCTGCAGACCAGCGCTCACCTCGTACCTGTCCCCGACGCGGGAACCAAGTGTGATGCGGCGACGATCGAACGTGCCATTGGCGGCGCTGACATAAACGAAGGGCAGGTTCTCCTCGTCCCGAAGCACCGAGGTGGTCGGGACGAGGAGTCCGACATGCTCGTGATTGGCGTGAATGGCCACGTGCACGAACATGTCCTTGCGGAGGATGTGATTGAGATTCGGCACGAGGAGCCGGACGGCGATCGCCTTGCTCGTCGGGTCGACGAGCGCCGCGACGTAGTCCACGCGGCCCTGCAGCGGCGCCGTCGACGCGTCGGTGACGACGTCCGCCGGCTCGCCGACGGTCACGTCCTTCACGTCGGAGGGAAAGACGTTCGCCAGCACCCACATCGTCGAGAGATCAGCAACCGTGAAAGCCTGCGTCGTACCCGCCTGCAGCAACTGGCCGGGGCTGATGAGCCGCTCGACCACCGTGCCATCGATGGGTGAGCGAATCACACCCTGGATCGGCTCCGTGGGCTTGTTGTCGCGAATGGCCGCGATCTGTGACTCGTCGACGCCGAGTGACCGCATCTGCTGAATGGCGGCGTCGCGGTCCGCGGCGGCGCCGGCGAGATCGGTCTGGGCCTGCTCGAGATCACGACGCGCCAGCGCATCGTTCTTATAAAGTTGCTCATCCTGATCGGCGATGCGCTTGGCATTCATCCAGACGCTTTCCGATTTGCGGTAGGCGGAGACCGCGGCAGCGAAGTCCGGCGACGAGACCGTTGCCAACGGCTGTCCTTTCCTCACGACCGTGCCGAGGTCGGCCAGGATCTGCGTCGCCGGTCCGGAGATCTGCGACAGAACGGGCGTCGACCGATCGCCATTGAAGGCAACGGTGCCCGTCGCCTCGACCATCGGTCGGAAGGACGAATTCTGCACCGTGACGAGGTGAATGCGCGCGCGCTGGTCCTGGGTGAGGCTGAAGCCGCCGCCGCGGCCGTTCGCCGAATCGGCGGGATGCGCGGAGCCGTTGCTCGAGCAGGCGACGGCAGCGAGGGGCAGAGCGAAGAGCCAACGAGTGGAGATCATAGAGCGCAATCCCGCCTAACGGCTGACGAGCGTTGAGAGTGGAACACCGAGCGCGCGCTCGAGATCGGCGCGGGCAACGTTGGCCGCGGCGAGCGCGTCGGCGAGCTGGCTTTCGGCGTCGAGCAGCGTGCGCTGCGCGTCGATGACCTCGAGCGCCGACGAGCCGCCTAACGAATAGCTGATCGACGCGACGCGATACGCCTCGCGCGCCGACGGCACGAGCTGGTCCCGCAGGAAGATCACCTGGCGAAGCGAGGTGCTTGCCGTCGCATACGCGGAGCGGACGTCCTGCGTCACCTGCGCCCGCAGGTCGCGGTACGACGCGGCCAGCTCCTGTTCATGATGCTTCGACTCGGCGATGTCGCCCTTCGAGTGCTGCCAGAAGAAGACCGGCAGCGGCAGCGCGATGCCCGCGGAATAGACCGGCGCGCCCGGCTGCGTGTAATCGTGCGAGGCGCCGAAGGTGAAGTCGGGAATCCAGTACTGCCGCAGCAGACTGGTGTTGGCGCGTGCCCCTTCCTGCTGGCTCTCGAGTTGGGAGATCTCGGGACGATTCTGGAGCGCGGTCTGCTCGATCGTGAGTGAATCGGGGAGCGGCGGTGGAACCTCCAGCGTGTCCACCGGGGCAATCGGCGCACCGATCACGCGCCCGAGCAGCCGGTTGAGCGCCGCCTGCGCGTTCGCGATGTCCAGCTCGTTCGCGATGAGCTGATTGTCCGCCTGCGCGACATCGACCTGCGCCTTGATCACATCCAGCTTCGCCGATGTGCCGGCGTTGTATCGCGCCTGCGTACGCTTGAGAAAATCGGCGGAGAGAGTGCGCCCCTCGAGGAGAACCTCGCGATGCTTTCGCGCCACGAGAAGCGAGTCGTATTGCTGGGACGTCGCCGACGCGATCAGTTGTGTCTGCAGTCGAAAGTTCGATTCGAACGAGTTGATGTCGGAGTTCGCGGCGCGATTCCGCAGCGCGGTCTTGGTCGGAAATGGAATGAGGAAACCGAGCTGCACATCGCGTGCGCCAGCCGAGCCAAAGTTGAATGGCTGCGGCGACTGGTCGTAGGCGGCCGTGAGCGCGGGATCCGGAATCGCGATCGCCTCGACGCGACGGGCGCGCGATTGCGCGGTCTGCTGCCGGGCGACCTCGATCTGTGGATTGTGCGCGAGTGCTTCGGCAATCGCCTGGCGGCGCGTTAGGCGTAACGAATCGACGAGCTGGCCACTACCCCGCTGCTGCGCGGAGGCGGCCTCGCCGAGCGCGACGAGCGCGCACAGCGTGATGGAAAGGCGCATGTTCTCCCCGAAAAATGAACCGAACGTAGGAACGGCAAACGAGCGTCAGCCTACGAGATTCGTCGGGGGAGCGCGGGAGTGGTTGTGGCGATCGACGAGCCGGCCGATGAAGGACGCGGGCCACTCGGCCGGAGCTGATTGCCGTGGAACAGTGGCGATCGTCGGCGGGTGTGCCGGTCTGGCGACACCGTGCAGCGAACGCGCCTGACAGGAGGCGCACGCCGCTTCGTTGTGCACGTAGTGCTTCGCCGTCCCGGCAGGATCGATGTGCGACCCGTACCCCACCCCGCTCCGCCCTTCACCAATGCACGCGACCAGAAGGGCGAGCTGGGCGACCAACGCGAGGATCGCCGCCGCTCGCCCAACGATCGGGCATGTGGAACGGAAGAGAGTGGTACGCATCGCAACTAGCCTACGCCGGGACGGGTCTCGGCGCCAGTGACCGAGTCAGAGCCGCCGACGTTGGGCGGCCTGCGTCGGCCTGTTCACCTCGGCAAATTGTATACGGCGGTCGCCTGGAGTGTGCTGAAGTTCTGCTTCTTCGCCTCAGTCGAACTCCACTCTCGGCGTTTCCTGCTCCGCGCCAACGCGCCCGCGTGAGATCGCAGCCTTGGCGTAGTTCTCACCACGAATCGGCGTACCGGCGATGCGGCGGAGCATCGTGAGCTGCCCCGTGTGCGTCAGCGCGTCGGCGACCGGTCCCTGAAACAGCCGCTCGACGGATGTACCGAGCGGCGCGTCGCTCGCGAGGTAATCGTCGAAGGCTTCCAGCGAGCGGAAGAAGCGGTCGCAATCGGCATCCCAGGACTGTGGCGTGGTGTTCTGCCACTTCTGCGCTCCCTGCGCCATCGACAATCCCCAGTCGAAGAGGTCGCACATGTGCGAGAGAATCTGCGCCGGCGTGCGACTCCCCGGACTCACCGCGAACGACCCGAACGTCGGCGGCGCCTCACGAATCGCCTTGCCGGCTCGATACGCGAGTGTGGCGACGGTGTGCCGGAGAAGTTCTTTCGCGGCGATCTGGGATTCGTCTGGCATACAGGTCCTTCTATCGAATGAAGCCACAGAGAACACAAAGGTTCACGGAGAAAGCCGTCACTCAGCTTGTAAGGTCACACCCGGATTGACCCGCGACGCCCTCCACGCCGGCACGAGCGACGCCGCGAGGGCCACCAAGATCAACACGATGGCGACTGAAATCAACACGCCGACATCGTACATGGTGGTCTCGAAGAGCACCGTCCGCATGAGCGGTGCGAGCGCGAACGCGGCCACGAGTCCCACGGCCGCGCCGATGATGGCCATACGAAGCGCGCCGTCTATCACGAAACCGACGATGCGCAGCCGCGTCGCACCGAGCGCGAGCCGAATACCGATCTCGCGCCAGCGCTGCGCTACGAGATAGGACACGACAGCGAAGAGTCCGAGGGCGGCGATGAGGAGCGCGAGGATGCCTAACGACGAGAACAGCGTCGCACCCATCCGCCAGGGCCGAATCTGCGGATCGAGCAGATCATCGTACAACTGCACACGAGCATAGACGGGCCGCGCGCTGCTCCCCTGGAGGAATCGCTGCAGGGCCGTCGTCAGACGGGAGGGATCCCCGCTCGCGCCGATCAGCAGACCTTGCACCCTGGCCGCACCCTGAAACGGCGGATCCGGCTGCTGGCCGAAGGGGACGTAATACTGCATGAGCCGCCCCTCGTTGCCTGTCGCCTGAATCGACCGAGCGCGAGAATCGCCGACTACCCCGACGATTTCGCGGCATGGAAGGGTTGCCGGTGCCAACGGAGAAGGCGCTGCCACACTGAGATCGAAGCCGATGCGAATGCACTTGCCAATCGCGCTCTGCCCCGGCCAGAGAGCTCGGGCCATCGTCTCGTTCACGAGCACTACGTATGGAGTGCCGCGCCGGTCAGCCGCCGTGAACAACCGGCCCGCGCGCAGTCGCACTCCCATCAGCGACAGATACGCCGGTGTCGCCGCGTACATAAAGGGCATCTGTCCGCCAACGCTCGGGGGTTCGGCGCGGCCCGGCACGCTGATCGGCGGTACGTTGAAGTTGCCGAAGGGCATCGCCTGCACGACCGTCGCGCCCTGCACACCTGGCACTGTCGTGAGGCGCTGAGCCGCATCGATGTAGATGCGGTCGCGCTCTTCGGCGGGCAATGCATCGCGAAAATCGAGCGTCGCCACGAGCAGGCCCGCGGTCTTGTATCCGAGGTCCTGCTTCTCGACGCGCTGCAGGCTGCGTACGAAGAGTCCCGCCGCGACGAGCAGTATCGTGCACAGCGCCACTTGCCCAGCGATCAGCGCGCGATGCACGCCGAACCTTCCGCTTGAGCTACGGCCACTCTGCAGCTCGGCGGCGATGTCGCGACGGCGCGTCTGCGCCAATGGAGCGAGGCCCGCGACAATACCAGCCACGACGGCACCGAGGAGCGTCGGCGCGAGCACACCGGGATCGATGAACTGCTCAGACGCGGCGACATTCGGCAGGAGCGTCAGCCTTACCAGGTCGCTCACCCATCGCGCAACGAGCAGCGCCGCCACCGCGCCTAACGAAGCGAGGAGCCATCCTTCGACGAGCAGCTGCCGAGCCAGGCGCGCCTGGCCCGCGCCGAGGGCGAGGCGGACCGCCACCTCGCGCCGCCGACGCGCCGCGCGGAGGAGAAGCAGCGTCGCGACGTTGGCAATTGCGACCAGCAATACGATGCCCGAAACTCCGGCCAGCCAGCGCGCGATCTCGAGCTGTCGCGGAGTGACGCCGAGGTCTTTGCCGAGCGGCTCCAGCTGCGCCGCCAGCACCTGTTCATCACCGGCATCCGCCCGAAGCTGGGCGGTAATAGTGCCGAGAGCCTGCGGCAGCGCCGCGCGATCGCGGATGCGCGCGAGGATCGAAATGAAATGAATGCCGCGGCTGCTCACCCAGTTGCCGCCGCTCTTTCGTTGCGACACCGTGAGCGGGACGAACAGGTCGACTGGCGAAACGCCATCACCCGTGAAGCCGCGCGGTGCGACACCGACGATCGTGTAATCGATACCGTCGACAACGATGTGACTGCCAAGCGCGTCGGCTCCGCCATCGAATCGGCGCTGCCAATATGGATGACTGAGCACCGCAACTGCGCTGCCCAAGGGCAACGCATCGTCCTCAGCGCTGAAAAACCGACCGATCGCTGGGTGAGCCCCAAGCAGCTGAAAGTAGTCACCGCTCGCGGCGATGACCTGGCCTTCGGTGGTCTCCGCACCGGCGCCAATCGTTAGGCGGAGAGCCTGCGACGCCGCGACGACCGAGAAGGCTTCATGCCGTGACTGCGCCGCCTTGAACACGGGATACGACGTCGTCGACATCGCGTATCGGTCGCCGTCGGATGTCGTGACCTGGATACGTAGCCTCGCGACTGCGTCGGCGTCGGCGACACCGGGAAGTGCGGTGAACATCAGCGAGGTCACGAGTCCCACCATCGCCGCGTTCGCGCCAATCGCGAGCGCAAAGGTGGCGACGATTCCGGCCGCTACACTCGGCTCTCTCCTGAATGAGCGCAGGGCGAACTGCGTGTCACGCCACGCATCGTCGAGTAGCCGACGCACATCGCTCTGCCCTGCACCCACGGTGCTCACCGCACGCGTGCCCGTTCCAGCGTCATCGATGTGCCGTCACGGCTCACCAGATATACCGTGCCGCCCGTACCAAAGCCGATGATCGTCCGGTTCGCCGGTACCTGGACGCGATCGACCAGCTTCCCCTCGTGGTTGATCACATCGTAAATCGGGCCGCCCGGAATCTGCTTCGTCGGAATCGTGCGGACCCAGATGTTGCCCTCGGCGTCGGCTCTCACCGAGTTTGCGAAGAATGGCGGCTTGTAATCCGGCAGATCGCTCGGTGATACGAAGTTGAGCTGCGGTTGACCGTTGAACCCGGCGCCACCGCCCCGCCCACCATCCGGGCCCATCTGCACGACGACGCGTTGACCGCCGCCATCCGGACCGGAAGCAGCGGCGCCACCCGCTGGCGCACCTGCGGGCGTCAGCCCCGGCGTCGGTTGAGAAGCCGCTAATCGAGCACGCGCTGCCTTCACCGAGTCGATGAACGCGACCTTGTCCTCATCGCTCAGGCGTTGCCACTCGAAGGGGATCTTGGGAGCGGAATTCTTGCTGCCGTCGGCGTTCACAAAGTCGACGTGGTAATCCTTGCCGCGCACGAACGCGATCGATCCATCCGGGAGCACGGCCCAGTCGTCGACGACGGGCAGCGGATTCACCTCGGAGATGACGCGCATGTTGCCCTTGTCATCTTGCGAGACCTGGATGTTCACTTTGGGAGTGCGGATCACGCCGATGGTGTCCACCTGACGCGTGGCGAGATCGACGCGGACGATCAGCGCCGAGTCGGGCGGCGTTGGCATCTGCGGTGGTGCGCCCGCACCGGGCGTGGGTGGTGCACCCCGGAAGAATCGGACGGGAGCGCGATAAACGAGACGTCCCCTGGCATCGAGCCCGGCCGAGGAGCCGAGCAGACCACCCAACGCGCCGGCGTCCTCACTGCGCGGCAGCGCCATGACTCGTGTCATCTTGCCGTCAGGATCCACGACCATCATGGACATGGATTGCGGATCGACGAACAATGTCGAGTCGCCGCGATAGGGAATGAGACTGGCGAAGCGTCCCGAGTACGCCGTCGAGGTCGCGGGTGTTGTATCGGCTACCACGGCGACCTTCGAGAGACTCGAGTCGAGCAGCACGACCTTTCGCCCGAAGACGTCGTTCACGAGCACGCGCCCGCCAGGGAGCGCCCGCACGCTGGCGATATTCGACCAGCTTTCCGTGCTCTTGGACGCGACCGGTCCAAGCTGCCGAATCGGCGGCTGCTGCGCCAATGCAGACGGAACAATCGCGATCAGAAGGCAAAACGTGTATCGAGTCATGGTCGGTTCATTCATTGTCGGGCGCCGAGGAGAGCTGGATTTGACCGCGGAGCTCGCGGAGGACTACATGTCGGTCTGCTTTCTTTGGAAACCACAGAGAACACGAGGAACACAGAGGAACAACAAATTATCAAGTTGTAACACTCAATGATTTGTTGTGCCCCTCCTCTGTGAACCTCTGTGAACTCTGTGGTTAACGTGCTTTTCTATGCGTGCAGCGAGAAATCAGAGGAACATCTACGGTCTGGAGATAATCACGGTCCGCCCACCACCGTCCCCCGCACCCGCGAAGATGGCTGCAGCGGAGCCCGGGAGCATCGGTGCTCCAGTGAATGCCGCCGTGCCCGAGCGGATCGACGCGAGATACCGCGGCTCGAGATAACCAGCAATGAACGCTGGCAGTTTTCGTAGCTGTTCTGCCGTGAGAATCTGTTTGACCGTTGGCGCAAGCTGCGCGAGAAGGTCCACCGACGCGCGGCGCGCTCGCAGGTAATGATCGTACGCCGCGTCCTGATCGTACTTGTCAGGCAAGTCGCCCAGGTACTTGGCGACGGGCGCCCAGATCGAGTCGACGCGCACGGTGTACCAGCGGTTGAGCGACGCGATGCTGTCCGCCTGTCGTGACGTGAGCTGGAGGCTGTCCTGCTGGCGAAGAATCTGCGCCATCGGATTGGGAATGCCGCCCGTGCCGTACATGAGCCGGAGAAACTGCTCCGGTATTTTCTGTCCCTCGACGCGACGGCCGCGATCCAGCTGCGAGGTCAGCGATTGCCGCTCGCGCGTCGGACCGACGTCGAAACGCATCATTGCGGTGAGCACCACCGGCAGACGAAATGCGCTCAACGCCGGCAACGTCGCGCCAAAGCGCTGGTTCACTTCATATACGTAGCGGCCGTTGTTCGCATCGAAGCCACGGACGTACAAAAGCGACTGATCTGGTGCCGCGGGCTGTCCCCACCCGTGCAGATTGTTCGAGCCGTGCATGAGGAGATCGGCGGCGCCCAGGGGATTCGAAAGATTGAACGAGAGCGTTGCCCGCTGCGGCATGCGCACCCGCATCGGATTGAAGGTGAAGCTGAGATTCGCCGTCGATGTCCACGGCCCCTCGCAACTGTTGCGCGACGCGAGTTGGCCTAGTTGGCTGCGGAGACAGTCCCGCGCGGCGCCCGAGCCGTGATCCAGCAGCGACTGAATCCCGGCCGCGACCGCGGGATCCTTTGCCGTCGCCGGATCGAAGATGTACGCGCGGTCGTTCGCGTAACCGTCGCCATTCACATCGCCGGCAATCATCGGTGTGAACGGCGCGCCGGAGCGGAACTGGCCGTACCAGCTCACGTTGACCGTGTTGAAGAAGTTGTAACCGAGCGTATAGACGAACTGATGCCGTGAGTCGAACGACGAGCGCCCCCAGGACGTGCCGAGTGGATTACCCGCCGTGTTGCCGAAGCCGTACACCTCATCGCGCACATTGCCGTAGACGTACGCGAGGCTCCACGAATACGTGGCATTAAAGGTCGCCGGTGAAAATCGAAGACTGATCTGACGACTCTCCGACTGCAGCCCCGAGCGCAGCTCACTGACGTGGGAGAAGAGTGGCGTCACCCGCGCGTCACCGGATGCGATCGCGCCAGTCGCCGGCACGATGCTCGTGGGCTGCACGTACACTGGGCGCCCCGCTTCGTCGGCGAGCCCGAAGCGCTGCGTCGAATTGAAATTGAGGTCCACGAACCCGGACTGATTCAGGTTGCGCGAGTACGTGCCTTCGAGCGTCGCCATCAAACGATTGCCCAGCACCGGGCCATTCCACTGCAGGTTGGACCGCACACTCCGAGACGCGGCGAAATCATTGGCGAAGAGAGAGACATTCGGCGCGCTGTTGGCGAACACGCCTCCGGTCGTCGCGTCGGCGCACAGCGATGGAATCGTCGCCAGGTTGTTCTCGTACGACGCCCAGTTCGGCGTCGGCGTCGCTGGTCCGACGCAGTTCAACTGCTGAACGGCGTTAGGCAGGCCCGTGTTGTCGAGTGCCTGGCCGATCGTCCCGGTCGACGGGGTATTCTGGAAGAGGCCGACGCCACCGCGTATCACGGCGCGCGGTACGCGCGCGGCGCCGTCGAAGCTGGCGATCGTCGGCGCGGTGCCATACGTCCACGAGAAGCCGAGTCGCGGGCTGACATAGGCTCGGCTGGGCACATGGTCGTTCCGAACGCCGAAGATCGTCTCGACGTCCGGATTCTCGAGCGGCTCGGCCAGGAAGCGATTGCCATCGAGACGGACACCGTATTGAAGCTGGAAATCATTCGTCGGCCGCCATGCGTCGCCTAACGACATCGCGCCGACGACCTGGCTCGCTCCGCTCGTCCGTGGCGAGAGCTGGCGCGTGAACGACGCCGGCTGATCGGCGGCGAGGTCGGCGAGCGAGAGATACGTATATGTCCCGAGCAGATTCGTCGTCTGGTTGGACGCATAGGCATCCCGCCGCAGCTCCGTCGTCAGCTTCAGGCGGTGCTTGTTGCTCGCGCTGAACCAGGAGAGCTGGTTCAACAGGCCGACGCTCGTGGTGGACGTGCTCGTGTTCAGCGACTGATTGCCACCGAACGCGAGATTCTGCACACCGCTCGTGCCGTCGTCGAAGGTGGAATTGACCAGCACTCGTCCGCTCGGCAGCGCCAGATACGGCGTGCCGTAATTGTGCGAGCCGCTCACCCCCAGCGTCGTCTCTTCGAGGATGCCGAAGCCGAAGTAGCTGTTGTGTCGAGCCTGGAGGCCCGCATTGAAGCCCGTGCGGTCGCCGCTGCTCGCCGGAAGCGACGTCGCGCCCGCACCCACCGGCGACTGCTTGTTCCAGCTGCCGTTGAAGGTGACGTTGTACGCCTGACCCGTCGTAGACGTCGGGGGTGCGAAATCCAGGCTACCGAAGATCGCGCCCTGATCGCTCGTCCGATCGCGTGGGATGTGGCCGATGGCTGTCGGAATCTGAGACTGGCCAAGGATACCGAGGAAGTGCGACACCGAATCGAACGCGACACCAGCCGTCTGCAACCCGAGCGGGTCGGTATTGAGCAGATTCTGATAATCATTCGCGCGGCGACCGAGCTGATACGAGATGTTGTAGAAAGCCTTGTCGATGACGAGGGGGCCGGCGGCGAGACCGCCAAGCGAGACGTTCGAGTACTGCTGGCCGAGCGCCTGCGCCGCGCGATCGGTCCACTGCATCTGCGGGGCGTCCAGGTTGAGGCTCATCCCGCGCGTGATGAAGTTCGAGCCCGGCCGCGTTCGGATCGTGATCTGTCCACCACTGAATCCGCCTCTCGACACATCGTAAGGTGATGTCGCGAGCGACGTCGACACACCGGCGTCGCGCGGAAGGCTCGAGCCGCCGAACGACATGCCGTTGAGTGTCGTGTTATTCTGATCGGCGCCGAGTCCGAGCACGGAGAAGCCATTCGGGTCGCCGTTCTGCCCCGGTACGAGCTGGACGCCGGGCAACGTCGCGGCCATCGCCGCAAGATCACCGAGATCCGCCGGCGGAAGAGCCGAGCTGGTGACGGGACGCTCGGTGCCGCTGATGTCGGGCTGGACGTCGTTGCGGCCGACCTTCTCGCGCGGCGCCGTGACCTTCATCGCTTCGAGATTCACCGCCGCGCGCGTGAGCTTCGCGTCGGCGATGAGTATCTCCTCATCGGCGGTCCGCTTGATCTCGAAGTGCTTCGCGGCGAATCCGAGCGCGGCAAAGGAGACGATGTAGTCGCCCTCGCCGTTGGGGAACGTGACCGTGAAGCGGCCGCTCTTGTCGGTGCGGGTAGACCGGCTGACGTTGCCGTCGAGCGACGTGACCGTGACCTTCGCCCCTTCGACAGCCGCACTGTCGGGCCCGATGACGCGTCCGCGGACGACATCGGCTTGCTGGGCGCAAAGTCGTTGGGCGCCGAACGGCGCCACGAGGATCAGAAACGCGCCGAGAAGGGTGAGGGACAGGCGATAACGCACGGGTGCTTCCGTGTGGGGGACGTCATTGGACCCGATGGGGAGAGGAAGGGTTTCCTTCCCGCGCTTGGAGCGCAAGCCTGCAAACCGGCTCTAGCGAGGTTCCAACATCATATCGCAGAATACGCCGATCACGCTGCAGTCGCTGCATTATTGGCTTTCTGGCGAGTCTCGACGCTTGTCCGGACAGATTTCCCTGGCAGCTGGACCGGTGAGGCCTGCTGCTCGGGCACACTCACCGTCAGTGGCACGATCGCATCCGACTCGATTCACGTGCAGATCGCCCGGTCCGGCGCCGCGTTCGACTACACCTATTCCTTCGACCGAATTTTCTTGTCCCGAACGCAGCTCGTGGGTATGGCCACCCGGACCGGCGTACCGCCGCACGTGGAGCACCTGCAGAAGCTATAGCAAACGCTCATCGGGCTGACATAGAGCTCAGCGGCACAGCAAGCAGTACTGGCGCGGTGAGCGGTCTTTCGGGCTTCCGTTTGCCGGCGTCGGTGTACTTCTCCCACTGGCTGTTCGCGACGTACACGAAGTCACTGCCGACTATCGCCCCAATTGTCGGCTCGTCGGCGATCGCGACATTGCGATCGAGCACGTCGGCACGCGTGATCCGACGTCCCGATGTGTCGAGCTCGAAGCGCATGATGCGCGCGGGCTCGACGCCATTCTGCACCGCGATGATCGATCCGTCATACCACGCGAGCCCGTCACAGCCGAGCGACGTCGAAGCAGGCGCGTCATCGAGGCGGCTGACATCGTTCGTCGCAAGATCGACGCGCAGCAGCCCATGCGAGTAATCGGCAACGTACAGCACTTTGCCGTTAGGCATCGGCGCCAGGCCCTGCAGCGATCGGAAGTACGGACTCGTAAGTCGTTCGAGCGTATCTGCCCCGGGACGCAGTCGATACAGTACTGGGTCGTTCGAGTCGGTGACGAACACATCGCCAGATGGCCCAATCGCGAGATCGCCGAGCACGTGCCCGAGCTTCGCTGGCGGTAGATCCCAACGTCGCTCGATGACGCCATCGGAAATCCGGACGCGCACCAGCGCGGCGATGGTCGAGTCGCGCGGCGTGTAGCCCTCCATCTGCGGGATGCCGGCGAGCGTCGCCCACAACACGCCACGTCTGGAATCCACGCGCACTCCGAGTACAGCGCCGATATTCGGCCGATCGCGCGGCCACAGCTCATGCACCATCCGTCCATCCGCCACCTCGGCGATGGTCCGGTGCCTGACGCTGGCAACATAGTGTCGCCCGGTGCGCGGATCGTAGTCCATTCCCTCGGGCCAGAACGTCGAATCAGTGAGTTGCGCGACGAGGCGGCTGCGAACGAGCGGGGCCAGATTCGCCACGTGACGCGCGAATGCGTCGGCAAATCGCGGCAGGGCGCGGTAACCGGCGAAGCGCGCGTCATGTGCGAGGTCGCGGCCGAGTCCGAGTGCGGCGTACGCTTGGAGCGCCTCGATGACTGCCGTCGTGTCGTGGGCCAGGTGAGCGGTTACGGCGCGTCCCCACACGTATGCAGGCTGCGTCGGCCAGGCGTTCGCCGCGCGTGCTACTTCCTTATATGTAGTGCGTAGATCGTTCGTGCCGAGCGCCGAGTTGGCGCGAGCCCATGCCGCTCGTGCGACCGCGGCGGAGTCGACCGGGGCGACACCGGTCATGCTCTGCGCCGCTACTTCTCGAGTCGCAGCGAGGCACAGGGCAAGCGCGAGGAATCGTCCCTTCGTCACAAGCGAAGATGAGGCATGCACTACGGTTTCGTCTCCGGCGTTTTCGCGACAGGGCTCCGTGACGAACCGTTCGGAGAAGGGCTAAGCCGGTGAACAACAACTGACGTGCGTGCCGACGCAACAGCGGGGTCCGCGTGCCGGACGTCATCGGTTGCCCC
>Ga0207693_10002274_pt1 | contig 16708 bp, 17 predicted proteins | sample LARL81metaG_FD_184347 | JGI IMG/M metagenome (GOLD analysis project Ga0207693, IMG submission 184347) | Corn, switchgrass and miscanthus rhizosphere microbial communities from Kellogg Biological Station, Michigan, USA - LAR L8-1 metaG... | ecosystem: Host-associated > Plants > Roots >...
AATGGGTCCAAGAAGCGCGGCGACTTGAGCGCGGCCATGATTCGCGAAGGATTCTCTTCCCCATCCTGGCAAAGGTTCACCTCCTGATTAGCCTTCGCCTTTGCGACGCTGGTCGCAACCCCAGCGGTGCGGGCGCTGCTGGCCGCTTTCAGCCCCAAGTAGTTGTGCAGTACCCACAACAGGACAGCGCTGATCGACCACCCTTTCAATTCGAATAATCCCCAGCGCACGGCCAGTGGTCCAAAGGCGCAGGTTCCGGCCAGAAGCAGCCACCCCAGCGTCATCAGCGTCAAATATCCGCCCAGTCGCGCCCACCACTCCCGCACCAGGTCCATCGACCCGCGGCCCACCAGTCCCACGTGCAACGTTCCCACAATCAAAATGATCACCATCACCACGCCGCTTCCAAAAACCACCACCACCCAACTGATGGCCGTCCAGGAAGGCAGGTGGCTCAACTGCAACGCGTAGGCCCGGAACAGGCACCCACCCGCCGCGCCAGCCAATGGCGAGAAGACCACCAGGGCGGGAATCGAAACCATCGCCTTCTTCGGCTTGCCGCGATTCTTGCGCCATAGCCGTCGGAGTCCGGCCATAATCGCAACTACGCCCCACGCAACGAAATAAAACGCTGCGCCGCATCCCATCCACAACCAGATTGACTCCGCGCTGAATTCGGTTCGCCATAGTCCGCAATTCAGCAAAATGCAGGACAGCACGATCGGAAGCAGCACTGTCGCCGTCACCTTGACTCTCTGGAACGGCGTCTCCAGGATTGTGGTCGTCTCCCCCTCCTGTGTTACATTGATGGCCATCGATATCGACGCCGCGAGAAGTACCAGCCCTCCAGCAATCAGAAATGCGGTGCCGTCGTTGTTCCCCAGCACCAGTGGCAACAACGCGCTCTGGCACAGCACAAACGCACTCATGAACATGAGCGCCAGAATGGTCTGGTTGAGCAACACATTGCGCATCCACGTGCCCAGCATCGCCCACGTGTCCCCGGAGATCACGCTCTTGTTGGGCGTCAGATAATTGCTGTACAGCCGCAGCCAGTGAAACACCGACGGTTCGGCGCGCCTCTCCGTCTCGTACTTGTGCGAGCTCAGCGCCTTTTCTACTTTCGCGATAGAAAAGTCCGGTTCTCTCGTCAGTCGCCGGATAAACGCCGCCAGCCACGAACCAATGTAGCCGCCACCCGATACCGTGGACAGGTAATCAAACCTGCGCAGCAGCCCTTTTTCCGCCAGCGCCTGCAGGATTCCCAGGTTGAACGTCGCACTGCGGATCCCGCCGCCAGAAAATGCCAAGCCAGTCAAGTTGTTGGCGCAGTCCTTCGTGCCAACCCCTCGCTTATCGCGTGAGCTCTGTACACGATCAATTTCGTCGCGCAGCACCTGCGGGAAGGTTGTGGGTTTAGGATCGGCTGGGTCGTAGGGTCGCGGAGGCACAACGCTGCCTGATGTCATGGCTTCCTCGAAACAGAAATGAACCGCTGCCGGGGGGAGGCATCACGTTATCAGAGTGGGCGACCATGTCAAGCCATACTTCATTCCTGTTCGGAAAACGGAACGCACGCTCGCCCGTTCCTCTCGAATGCACCAGGTTGTGCTGTGCTTTAGCGAAACTATGAGAGGAGATAGCTGCGACACATCCACGCGGCTACGCCCTGAGACAGCAAAAACACGGTTGAGCCGGGGCTGCTGGGGACAGTGCCGGTTTCATCTTGACCCAACGGAGAAGTGTTACTGGATTAACATAACGGAAGCATCGCGCCGAGATTCAAACCACAGGGCAAGCTCTACCCGGTTCCAGAGCCCGAGCTTGTCGTAAATGACTCTCAGATAATTCTTCACGACGTGTTCCGTCGTTCCGATGGCCTCGGCCACTTCTTTGTTCTTCAAGCCTTCGGCAACGAGTTCGATGACTCGGTATTCACGTTCACTTGGGACACGGTTCCCGTAGCGTCCAATTTCAGACATGCTTGCCTCCTGTACAACAAGGTAGCGAGTTTCACTCGCTTGTTACCGCCAGTAATTCCAAAACGAAGAAACAACCGGTTAAAATGGGCTTTTACAGTTCGCAATGCCATCTTGAGTTGGGCGGCGATTTCGGCGTTGTCACAACCCAGCAAAAGCAGTTCAACCATCTGCTGCGCGGACCAAGTCGTTCGCGCGGACCGAGCCCAACGGTCTGGTCCTTCATCTCCTTCTCCCCATTTTTAATCTCCTTAGCCGATCGGGCGCACGCCCGACGTTTTCGCAAAATGCATTTTTGTTTTTCCTGTAATCAAGCGGGCAATCGACGATCAAAGCCCTGGAGAGTCTCTCGGGTAGGCAGCCATCGAACTACTTTCGCGAGGTGTCGCTACACTGCGCCAGGCGCTTCTACAAGCCTCAATTTGGCTGGAAGCGGGATTGAGCGATACAGGCCAATGCGATCTCCAGGCTTGCACCTGCCTCCAAGAGCGGCAGAACCCAGAACCGACGAAAGTCCGCAAGATCAACATGGAGTGCCTGCATGAGGTGGCTCACTGCTCGCAGTCGCAATGTGGATTCGAGTTCTTCGCGAATTATTCCTCTTCGGAGCTCCCTCCGAAGTCTTTCCATTTGTTCTGTGCTTGGCCAGGAAGCGGCCTGGTCTTTATCCAGTTGTTTCATTATTCAATTCTCTCGACAGAAACTGATTAGGCTTGTGATCGAGCCAACTGTATACGAGCATAGGCGTTGACGCGGTCATTGTCATTGCTTCAGCGCAATTATCTGCGGCGATTCAGCCGTTTTTCACTCGGAGTGAACGGCCGAATGTTCTGCACAGATTCGTTGGAAGATTTGGCTGTCCATCCCGCCTTGAACGCTACCCAGACGATAGCCGCAGAGAATATCCAAGTCGTATGCCTTGGCTAGCTGATTGCCGAGTTTTTCGACCTGAATCGCTGCCTCTGCATTCCCTTGTGCCCACAGGAGATGCACACATTCTCCGAAAACCGCAACGCGGGTTTGTTCACCCCTCATAGCCTCAGCCGCTGTCGTAATGACACCACCCAAGAGTCTCAAGAATCGAACTGGCTCTGGCATGCCATTTAGCATGAACTTCGAGATCGTGTCAGCAGCATCCAACGAGATGTATCTCCCCTGCTCAATCGCAGCAGCAGTATCCAAGCCATAAGCCTGCAATCTTGGAAGAAGGCTGCTGCGGTGTGACTCGGTCGCGATGACGATCGCTGCATTCCCAGCCCTGAGGGCGGTCCCGATGAACCGAGTGATGTCATCCAAAAGACTGGCATCCCCAGAATAGAACCCCGCCTCGTGGCGCCGAGCGACTTCCGGGTTGCGCTCAAGCGGTGGGAACACGCTATCGCTTCTGTGGCCCTGGTCCCCCAATCGCCTACCCACAAACTGCCCGCCCCGAAGCACGGCGTCCACTGCAATTGGTAGCTCGCTTCGCGCATCCATCTTGACGACGTAGCCAGCTGCGCCTGTGGCAAGAGCTTCGCGCACCACATCAGCGGACAATTCCTGGCTAACGAATAATATTCTGGAGCCGGGAGAAAGCTTACGGATTCTCCGGGCCGCCTCGATTCCACTCAGGGTCGGGAGGCCGATATCCAGCAGGATCAGGTCAGGTTGCAGTTCTTCCGCTTTCTGAACGGCTTCTAAGCCGTCGGAGACTTCCGAGAGGACCACCCATTCTGCCCGCTTCATTAGTAATGACCGAACATATCGCCGAAAAGGCTCGTAGTCGTCCACCAGAAGAATTCGCACGGGTCCTGCAGAACTAAAATTGCTGCTATCCATAATCTTTCCTATTACCTACGACTTATTCAGGATAGGCGTTGCGCTTACGAACGTCGTTGCGATAGCGCACTAAGATGGGTTAACAGAGGCGGGTTAGTGGAACAGGGGGTCAGCAGGAGAGAAGACCTTCGGGGGAATGAATGTGAACTACGTTGCGCTCCTTGGTGACTACCCCAGCCTTGCTCCAACTGCTTAGTACGCGGCTGGCGGTGAACCTGCTGACATCGGCCAAGGATCCTAATTGTTCATTCGTGATTTGCACATCGATTCCCTGGGGACGGAGTCCGCCGCTTCGACGGCCAACGTCAATCAGAGCCCGTGCCACACGAAGATTCGCCTTGCCTTCGAACAGGTCGGCGTGTCGATCGGATATTGTGCCCAGGAGTTGAAGGGCAATGAGCAACCCGTTCGTCTTGATCTGGGGATAGCGATCAGACAGTTGAGAAGCCTGGCGGTGATCCCAGACGAGCAACTCTCCCGCAAGCACTGCCTCAGCTGTGCCTAAATAGTTCGGCGGGTCCGGTAGAAGAGTGGCGAGTCCGAAGGTTTCACCCGGCGTGAACAGGCGAAGGACGATTTCGTCCCCGTTGACTGCTAGCCGACTGTATTTGACTCTTCCGCTCGCCACGACGAAGAGGTGTTCCGCCTCATACCCGCCCGTACAAACCGGCGTTTTCGGCATGACCTTTACAGTTCGGGCCTGAGCTAAGACGTCCGCTTTCTCGGATGGACTCAAGCCAGCCAGTAGCGGAATGGCCAGATTTCGCAGTGCTTCGCTAGGCACGGGCTGCCTTCACCTCGCGTCTTGAAACGTTCTGCAATGACGCGGCCTTGAGCATGATCATGGAGCGATAGTGTGGCGAATTACACCGCTAAGCACGCGGGCAGTTTAGGGGGGAGGTCCACTGCATCAGCATTTCCCTGAGAACGTAGCACTCCCCGTGCATGGCTTTGCCGGCGGCTTCCTCATTGGAAGCGTTGATATCAACCGGCTTGTCGCAGATAAAGCAATTGTGTTTTGTTTGTGAGGAACGGGCCTTACCGTATCTCCGCGAGGGGATTTGTTCAGTCATAGCCAAAGGTAGTGGTCGGACGGCCATAATGGGGTTCTCCTCCTGATCGGAATGAACATTGGAGTTGAGAGCCATCTTGGCAGGCAACTGTCAGAACTAATAGGCACAAAATTGAGGAAGCCGAGAGTGAGCCCTCTCGCCGTCCGAAATAGCTGCTGAACGATTTCGCTCACTGACCTGTTGATGAGACGCCGTCTCCGATACCTCTCTGGAACAGGCGACTCACGTTTTGAGCGAGGTCAATGAGCGTCGAGGATTTTACAAACAATCTCAGCGTGCGGTCGCCGACTCGTCTGCCGCCCGGGCACTAATGACGAGGGTGGAATGGCTTTTCGCCTCCGCTCTCACTTACCGGCTCAGGACTCTGGATATCGAGATTCACGACCACAGGATCCTGCCCGCTTCTGACGATCACCGCTTCACACGGCATATCTGGACGAGCGTTAATTTCCTGATGCGGAACGTAGGGCGGAACGTAAATGAAATCTCCCGGGTCCGCCTCATCGCAGAACTCTAAGCGATCACCCCAGCGCATGCGGGCACGGCCTCGCACGACGTAGATCACGGTCTCAAGTTCGCCATGATGGTGCGGAGCGGTTTTGGCGTGCGGCTGAACCACGACGGTACCAGCCCACAACTTGCTGGCCCCCGTACGCGCGTTCGTGATCGCGGCAGCCCGTGTCATTCCAGGGCTCTGCGGTGTGTTGGTATCAAGTTCCCCTGCCCGCACAATTTTCACGCCGTGTTGCTTCCAGTCCATGTGTACCCCACTCCCAAATTGAGGGACTACGAACGGAGTATCCCAGCACCGCGTTTCAGATGCAAGTATGCTATGAGGGCAGGACCGAGAAGCGTAATCGAGAAGGTTTGTTTCGCCAATGCGAGACGATTAACCTCGCTCGCAGGCAACAAGTGTAGTCGCGATTTCTTACCAATTGACATCTCGTCGGTGCCGTTTTCTTTGTTTTGCTTCTTGCTCGGGCCATGAATAACGAAAACGAAAAAGACAAGGAAGACCATCTCCGGCAACGCATCGTGAGCCTGGTTCGGGCGAACGAGCAAGCTGTGAAGAAGCCGATCACCGATGATGAAGTGCGGACGCTGAAGGCTGCGGCGGCCCGACTCGATCAGATGTTGAAGGCCGCAGTGGACGCCGACGGGCAAGTGCTAAAGAGCGCGGCGGCTCGACTCGATCAGTTGTTGGAAGACATCGCTACCGGGAAGGATGTCACCGACAACCTCAAGCGGCGACGAAACTGGCAAGTGAGAGAGGACGGCTAGAAATTTCCAAGATCAATGAGCGTAATCGAGATTTTTCGCCAACTGAGGCGTTCATTACTTGACATATCACTCGGACTTCGATATAACGAACTCCGAGTTATGAAGGACGACGCCAACAATTCTTTACCGCTTGCTCCGGCCGCGCTTCATATCTTGCTGTCACTTGCGGCCGAGGATCTCCACGGCTATGGGATCATGCAGGACGTGGCCCGGCAGTCGGAAGGAAAGTACAAAATGGGCCCGGGAACGCTCTACGACAATCTGCAAAAGCTGATCCGGCGGCGGTGGGTCGAAGAGATTGGCCAGAGACCTGGAGACGACGATCCACGTCGCCGCTATTATCGGCTGAGTTCGTTGGGCCGCGGAGTTCTGACGGCAGAAACCGCCCGCCTCGCCAGCGTGGTGCGTGAGGCGCGCTTGCGCCTTCAGGTTACCAAGCCCAGGAGGGCCTGATGCTCCGTTTCATCTACCAAGGCCTGCTCCGCTTGCATCCCCCCGCATTTCGCAAGCGATTTGCCGAAGAGATGCAGTCGATCTTCGAACAAGTCACGGAGAGGTCAGCCCGCGTGAAACTGTTGGCGGACGGGTTCCTGTCTCTGCTGCGGCAGTGGTCGTTGCGCCCGGAGTTCTGGCAGGAATTCGCCTCGGGCGGCGAGCACGCCGCGCCTGACGGCATTCCTTCTTTTTATACTCTCGATCCTTTCCGGCCGCGAACCACTGCGGTTGTTCACGGGCTGATCCTAACTATGGCGGTCTTTTGCCTAACTTGCTTCGCCATCCGCTACAGCTGGATTCACGTGCTTCGCGTCCGGATTCCAAAAGTGCAGTTTGAGAGTTCCTCAACAGCTGTGCCTGGCGTGGCGGCGAGGCCAGACGAGCGGGAAGTTGCATCGCGCCCGGGAGGCCGCACGCAGGACGACCTCTCAGGGTCGTCTCGTTCTTCGCATGCTCCGCAGACTCAAGCGCCGAGCCCGACACCGGTCACGGCGGCGGAGCAGAACGCTGGCGGAATTTCGCGGCCAGCGCCGCCGGGACGAGCGGGCAAACGAGCAAGAAGGGCGGCAGTCGAACGAATGCCATCAGAGCAGCGAGCGATCTCGCCGCGTCCTGAGAGGGGACCCCTGAAGGAAAGCTCTTCCTCGCTCGGACAACCTTTATTCTCGGAGGTGCAGCCTGCTGCGCCCCTGTCAAAAGCTCAAGTACAAGACGATTCTGACGCCTCCCGGTCGACGCCCTTGACGAGTGCAACTGCTCTTCTGCCAGCTCCTACCTCTCACCATAATTTCTACGAAGGCAAGAGCGATTCGTCTACACATACCGCACGGCTTATTACTGTAGCTAGCAATGTCAAGCTGGAGGTTCTCGATTGGGGGGGATCGGGACGCCCTCTTGTCTTATTGGCGGGCCTAGGAAACACGGCTCACGTCTTTGATAGTTTCGCACCCAAGCTTGCAGCGACCTTCCATGTCTATGGCATCACACGACGTGGATTTGGTGCCTCCAGCGTTCCTGCGGACACAAATGGTAACTACTCGGCCGATCGTCTTGGTGATGATGTGCTGGCCATCGTTGATTCCCTTGGGCTCAATCGACCGGTTTTAGTGGGGCATTCCATTGCTGGTGAGGAGTTGAGCTCCATTGGAACCCGGCATCCGGAAAAGATCGCTGGACTCGTCTATCTCGATGCTGGCTATTCCTACGCTTTCTATGACCGCTCACGCGGAGATCTAGGACTTGACTCACTGGAGTTGCGAAGAAAGCTGGAGCAGCTGATCCCGGGCAGGGAGCTGCAAAATCGGAAGCAAGTAGTCCAGGATCTTCTAACGATTCTCCCAAAGCTTGAAAGAACCTTGCGCGAGCACCAAAGGGATATGCAATTTGTGCCCGAACCCTTGCAATCACCGGGTCAGGTCCCTGTTGCCGAGCAGGCGATCGTCGCAGGCGAGCAAAAGTACACCAACATTCGGTGCCCAATACTTGCGATCTTTGCCATCCCTCATAATCTGGGCCCGGCCTTTCAAGATGACCTTGTCGCGCGTGCTGCGGCGGAGGCGACCGACGCACTTTGGAGTAGAGCACAGGCAAGAGCATTCGAGACCGGCTTACCTTCCGCCCGTGTGGTTCGACTGTCAAATGCAAGTCACTTCGTTTTCCAATCGAACGAGGCGGATGTGCTACGTGAAATGAACGCATTCATCCGCAGCCTGCCATAGCGCCAGTCCTGCAGTCCCTGTACCGCATCAGCCAAAACGATGGCCGCAAGGCGACCTCGTCACAGAGGTCCGTCCCGAGAGCACCCTCATCGGCAAATTGGAAATGACAAGTTGAAAGCCTATTGATGCTCGCGGAGATTGGGGCTTACATAACGGGCAATCCGCAAGTCAATTGGGGGGCTGGCCAGCTGTACCTTGCGGATACCCACACAAAGTACTGGCTGCCCCAGCCTTCGTGGTTTTCGAAGGCTGGGCATTCCTGCTGCCGGCACTACGGAATTTCCCTGACAGACACCTCCGCCATTAACGCGGGGGTCAGTTAAGTCGCTATCAGCCCTAGCGCTCAAAACCCGTGCTTCAGGATTAATGACTGTTAGTCGGATCTTTCGGCGCTCAGAGTTGCGCCATAACCCCCAAGGCCCGAACGCAGTTCCATGAACCTTGACTATTGCGCGCTGCTGGGGCAGTCTTCAATGCCCAGAGGGATTATGCCGACATTCAGAACGTTACTCTTGAGGCGGCTACGGCTCTGCTTAACGCCGCTTCTCCGACGAGCGTTGGCTGTCCTTTGCCTTGCAGCTTTCGGTTACGCGCAAGGGAAGGTTGATTCCGCACAGATGAGTTTCGCCGCTCAGGCTGTCTCGTCTCAACGCCCGTCAGACGAGCTCCTGCAGGTTGCCGCAGGCTTCGATCAGTTCTTCTTGCACGACAATTGCACTGCGCAATACCCGCCCCAGCCTGACACCTGCCTCCACGATCGGCTTCACCAGCAATCATTCACCTTTGGCGGAAAACCTGGAACCGTGTACGACGTCACGCTGCGCATTCGCGGCATTTTCGAGCCCACGACGATCACTGGTGGCGATACGCCGGACCCCGCACACCCATACTTCAAGGTCGGTGGTGCGGTCAGCACCGCAGATTGGTCCCAGTGGGGAATCGAAGTCTCGGAACCCAAACAAACGTATTGGTTGAATCACTATCCCTCGGTCGGACACACCATCTACAAAGAGGACTTTGAGGCAACCATCGCAGTGGCCGCCGGTGCCACCGTTGTCATCCGGGTCGCCGACGGGAACGATCGGCAGATCGACAATGCTAAGATCGCCCCGGATCGGCAGCAGATCATTCCCGGAGTTGTGGACCACCCTCTCGCGGGCCAGATGTTGCGTATCGACGTGGTCCACGTCAAAACAAAATAAGGCCATGTTCTATATCTCATCAGGCTTAAGTCAGTCAGCATTCTCACTTCGTTAATCGCTGAGTGCTATCGGGGATGAAGAGATCTTGGCAGTCTTTGTACCCTTCCCGACACGCGATTTCCACAGGCTTGCCAACTCTCGTGTGACATCTGCCCTTGCGGCCCGTCCTCGAGAAAGCCGAAGATGGTCAAGGCGTGAGCGGTAGCATGGACTGCCGCCAAAAAGCCCGCAAACTCTTTGTTATCAGGATTTTGACCTCTAACCCCTAGAGGCTCAAGATTTTGCAGACCATTCTTGCGAACCCCGCGCCCAGCAAGACTTTCAGAGGGGGTGGGGGGAGGGGGGTACCCCCGGAGCGGCGGATTTTCCCGAAACGAAACTGCCGAAAATTCAACTTTTCGAGCAATTCACCAATTTATTTTTGAGAGTTTCGAATACCAACCGCGCGTCGATTCCCGATCGTGCCGCAGCTACTTCCCGTCGTTCGACCCTACTTTCCGTCCAGGTGAATATCGCCCACTCCCACATGCGCTCGCAGTTCGTATTTGCCTTCTCCGTGATACTTCAATTTCTTCCCCAGCCAACCGCTGGTCTCACCGTATCCCTCACCATGCACATCGCCAATGCCGGTACTCGCGTTCACAATCCGGTATCCCGCACGCTCGCTGCCGATGCGGACATCGCCCACGCCCACGCTTAAATCTTTGTCACCCTGCACATCACCCACGGTAACGTCGCCGACTTTCACGTGCGCATCCAGGTTGGTGTTCTGAGGAACTTCGATCTCCACATCAAACTGCGTGTTGCTGCTCGAGGGCGAGTGGAACTCGATCGTGGCATCGTTCCCGCGAACGTCGAAGTCGACGCTGGCTTCCTTCACGTTCTTCTCGCGACTCGACTTGATCGTGTAATGCAAGCTGATTTTGTTGGTATCTCCGCGCTTCACATGCAAGTCGCCCACGCTCAAGCGCACATGCAAGTAACCACCGGCTGCGAAATCACGCGCATCGCTGTGGGTTTCCTCGTACTCCCAATCCTTGGCTGCGCAAAACGGAACCAACAGAAGACAAAGCACCAGCGCTTTGTACAGAGCATTGAACCGAACCGGTGATCTTCCAGGCATGAAGCACCTCGCGGGCGCAAAGGCGCCTGTCTCTGATACGCATTCGGAATGGACGAAGTTCCCCGGAAACCTGGGCCCAATTCAATTCTTGAAGTCGGCAATCCCGTTCCACACCAGTTGGACGGCAATCGCCAGAATCAGGAAGCCGAAGATCTTGTTGATCGCTCCCACCGCGCTCGGCCCTAAACGCCGCACCAGCGGCCCACCCATGCAGAAGAACAGCGCCACGCTGAGCGCAATCCCTGCGATGCCAATGACCATCCCTGCATACGCTGCCACGTTTTCCACGTGAGCGGCGAGCGCCATCACCACGCCAATTGCCCCCGGTCCCGACATCAACGGCATCGCCAGCGGAGTCAGTGAGATGTCTTCCTTCTCCTCCGCTTCGTCGCTCTCTGCCGGAGTAATGCGCGAGTGCGACGTCACCATTCCCCACGCTGTATTCGCCACGATCAGCCCGCCGGCAATCTTGATGACCGGCAGCGAAATGCCAAAGAACTGCAGTACAAATCCCCCGAAGAAGAGAAACGTCACCAGGATGACAAACACCCACAACCCGGTTTTGTAAGCCGTTCGCCGCCGGTCCTGCGAACTCCACTTCGAAGTCATCGTGAAGAAGATAGGAATTCCTCCGAACGGATCGACAATCGGGAACAACGCCAGGAACGTCGCCGCCGCCGAAGCCGGCAAAGTGTGCAGCAAGTGTCCCAAGACATGACTCGACGTCATTGCTATCGGTATCCTTCCAGCGTCCTTGCCGCGCGCTCCAGCGCAGCCGCGAGCACCGCCAGTTGCGCCCGGGCTCGCTCGCTGTCGCCCTTGTCCAGGGCCTCATTCACTCCCGGAATCACCACCGCCGCGTAACCCGTATACTCGCCCGGCGCATAGATCACGTGGCGGAACCACGAACGATGCGGCAATCCTTGCGGCGTCAGCAGCGCACGCTCCGCCCCGCGCAAAGCCGCATTCATGCGCGCTGCATCCTGCGGCGGATTCTTCTGCTTCGCCAGGATCTTTACGCCCGCGCTCTCAAAGTGATGAGCCGCCGCATTCACGGGTCCGAAGTCCAGCGCGTGTTCGCCGAACTTATCCTGCGCCCGCTTCTGCGCCGCGTCCAGATAAGCCGCAATCTCCTTCCCGTATTCCTCGTAGTCATAAGGAAGCACGTCGGCATCTGACATACGCACAGCCTGCAGCCCGAACACGCGCGCCATCTGCTGCTCATACACAAAGTCCGGATCGCCAAACTTCTTGAACCAGGCAAAGTTGTCGAACACCGAGTGGTACACGCCATACGGACCGCTCGAACTCACATCGCTCGACGGAACTCCCATGTGCTGCAAAAAGGCCGTGTAGTCCGACCCGCTGCCCAGGTCTCCGACCGGAACGTCGCCCTTCACCTGCGCCGCCGGAGTCCGACGGCTATCGCCAATCGCTTCCGTCGGAGATTGCGTTGCCGGAGCATCCGGTTGCGCCGCCTTCTGCCACGCCTCGTAAACCGTCCCACCCTTCGCGCCGGGCACAACCTTGGTCACGTCGCGCAGAAACTGCTTCAGGCTCGGAACCGCCGACGCTCCGAACTTCGGCCCCGACACGGCAACGTCCATGTTGAAGTACGCCGCCGCATTCGCCAGCTCCGACTCGTGCTCCTCTACCCATTCGGTGGAACCCATCAGTCCTTCCTCTTCTCCATCCCAACTGCCGAAGATCAGGGTGCGCCTCGGCTTCCACCCCGACTTCAGTAGTTCGCCGACCCCATGCACAGCCTCCAGCATCGCTGCCGTGCCGCTGTTGGGATCGACCGCGCCATACACCCACGCGTCCCGATGATTGCCAGCCACCACCCACTCATCCGGCAGCGCACTGCCGCGAACCCTCCCGATCACATCCAACAGCGTGCGGAACTGGTAATCCTGCCTGAGGTGCATCTTCAGCTTCGCCGGCCCCGGCCCCACGTGATAGGTAAACGGCAATGCCCCCTGCCACTCCCGCGGCGTATCGGGGCCACCCAGGTGCTGCAGCACCGGCCACACGTCGTGATACGACATAGGAGTCACCGGGATGGTTGGGATCTGCGCCGACTTTTCGGGAGCGACGCGCTGCGACTCCGGCAGTGATGGCACCGACGCCACACCAGGGGTGGTAGGGTCCCCCGGGAACTCAAACATGTATCCCACTGACCCGCGCTGCACGCCGGTGTCCGGGCGCCACGGCCCGTCTGGATACTTGTCGCCCCGCTTCCATCCGTCATCCGCGGGATCGGAATAGATGATCACCCCCGCCGCCCCGTGCTCCTGTGCCACGAAAACTTTGACACCACGGAAATTTTGCCCGTAGCGGACCAACACGATCTTGCCGCGCACATCGACTTTTAACTTCTGCAGTTTCTCGAAGTCGTCGGGCGTTCCATAGTTCGCATAGACCACGTCCGCTTCGACATCGCCCGACGGCGACATTCCGTTGAACGGCATGACCACGCGCGGATCGTCCTGGTAAGGATCATTGTCCACGTGCTCCCGCGTGGGCCCGTGCATCTCCACTCCAGCCGGTGCGGTCAAATCAACGCTGATCTCGGTGGGATAGTTCATCCACACCTTGTATTCGACGACCTCGGTCTCAAGCCCCGCGTCGCGAAATTTCTGCGCGACATAGTCGGCGGTCGCTTTGTCCTCGATAGTCCCCGCCATGTGCGGAGCTTGCGTCAGAATGCGCAAATGCTCCTCCGCCAGCTTCGCATCAGGCACCGCCAGAAACCGCGACTCGGTCGCGTTCTCGGCGGCAGCATCGCGAAAACCAAAAATGGCGGACGCCGTATTCGAGGACGAAGCATTACCACTTGCAGTTGGAGACGATCCCGAAAGGAATAGGGCTGAAGAGAAAATAGCGGCTAAGAGAAGTTTCATCAGGCTCCCGCGGTGAAAGTTAGTAAGGTAGCACAGGCGTTCGGCCTCATGCGTGATATGGACCTAGCGTATGGCTTCAATTTGAAGTCCTCACCACGAAGGAAATGTATAAAGATCAAGTGTTTCGTGTCATTTGGTTTGCAGCAGCGAACTCGTCCAGGACTCTAGGAGGATATGTCATTTGTTCGCCTAATATTCGCCTCTAGTGTAAAGTTCACCAATTTCACCAGTTGGTGCTATACTCTTCTCATGAAGCGAGCGACAGTGACATTGCCGGATGATCTTGCCGAGGCGGTGGAGAAGTACACTGAGGCTCAGCATGTCCCCCCGGCATTGACGGCCGTCGTTCAGGTAGCGCTGCGCGAGTATCTGCAGGAACGTGGTTTTTTGCGAACTTACCGGCCCTTGAAACTCGAGCCTCTGGGGAATAGCGGCCGGAGCGATGTCAGCATCAACCATGATCTATACCTGACGGGCCTCAAGAAGTGACACGTGCAGTCCTGGCTGACGCCGGTCCGTTGTACGCCGCAGTGGACGAAGCTGATCAACACCATCGAGAGGCGAGGCAGCAACTCCAGAAGCTGGACGCGGAGCGATGCGATGTCGTGATTGCCTATCCGACATTATTAGAAGCGTACTCGCTCGTACTGTACCGCCTCGGCGTTGCTGCCGCGCACAAATGGATTGGGTTCCTAGACGCTGCCGCTTTCATTAATCCTGATTCTGAAGACTACGGGCGCGCAGTGATCACCGTCCGAAATTTTCCCGACCAAGGAATTACGTTGGTCGATGCAACCGTTGCTGCATTAGCGCTACGCCTTGGTCTTGAGGTTTGGACTTACGATCATCACTTTGATGTGATGCGGGTACCGGTGTGGCGGCGCTCGTAACTCCGACGGACAGCCTGCGGGATGCCGGTCGCCACACTCCTCGATGCCTACGGCATCAGTATTATCGAACCTGACCGGTGCCGATAATCTCGTACTTCGACGAAGTCAACTCCGCCAACGCGAACGGCCCGCGGCAGTGCAGTTTCTGCGTACTGATTCCCATCTCGGCGCCGAAGCCGAACTCCGCCCCGTCCGTGAATCGCGTGGAGGCGTTCCAGTAGACCGCCGCCGAATCCACGCCCCGCAGAAACTTGCGGGCGTTCGCTTCCTCGTGGGTCACGATTGAATCGCTGTGCTTGGTGGAGTACCGGTTAATGTGCGCGATCGCATCGTCGACACCGGCAACTACGGCCACTGCCATACATAGCCGCAGATACTCTTCGTACCAGTCCTGCTCAACCACCGCACCGACGTGCAATCCAGCAGCGAGGCTGCGCACTTTCCCATCGCCGCGCACTTCAACGCCTGCATCGATTAACTTTTTCACAATGCGCGGCACATATGCCGCCGCGACCCGTTCATGCACTAGCAACTTCTCAGCGGCATTGCACACGGACGGGCGCTGCGTCTTTGCATTGATCACAATCCGGTCGGCCATCTCAAAATCGGCCGTCTCGTCGACGAAGATATGGCAATTCCCTGCCCCGGTCTCAATCACCGGCACGGCGGAATTTTCGGTAACGAACGTGATAAGCCCCGCGCCGCCCCGAGGAATGATGACATCAACCAGCCCGCGCGCCTTGATCAACTCCTGCACCGATTGCCGCGAACTTGAATCCAACAATTCCACGGCGCCCTCAGGCACACCTGACACCGCCGTCATGATCTCGACCAGCCGCTGGCTGCTCTGTGCCGCTTCCTTCCCGCCGCGCAGAACTATGGCATTCCCGGTCTTCAGCGCCAGCACAGCAGTATCAACCGTCACATTAGGACGCGACTCGTAAATAATTCCAACAACGCCAAGCGGCACACGCACTTTGCGAATCCGCAGTCCGTTTGCCTTCGTCCACTCTGCCAAGGTTTCGCCTATGGGATCCGGCAGGGCCGCAACCTCTCGCACGCCCCGCGCCATGTCCTTGACCCGCTCCGAAGTGAGGAGCAACCGGTCGCGCATCGCGCCTTCGAGGCCAGCGTTCTCCACGTCCTCGCGATTCGCCGCCAGAATATCTTTCTCGTTGGCTTCGATCGCATCTGAAATCGCCAGCAGCAACGCGTTCTTTTCACTGGTCGAGAGCAAGGCCAGCCGGGCCGACGCGGCACGAGCCCGCAACAACTTCTCCTGCGTCGAAGCGGCGGTAGTGAGAGTGGCAGCCATGATCTAAATTATCGTTCCTTCTGTGGCGGAAAGTAAGTCCCGATCTTACGCTCCATACCTGCGGCAATCGCCTTGGGATGCCTTCCATTCACAATCGCCACGTGTACTCCGCCCTCGCTGGCCAGTTTGGCTGCGCGCAATTTGGAAATCATGCCGCCCCGCCCCAGAGAACTCTTCCCATTGCACTGCGCTTCAATCTCAGGAGTCAGTTTGCGAATCACGCGCTGCAAGCGCGGCTTCTTGCGCCCGTTCGGAACCAGGAATCCGTCGACGTTCGTCAGCAGCAGCAGCCAGTCGGCCTTCACCGCCGTGGCCAGCAGCGAACTCAACTCGTCGTTATCGCCGAACGCACCTTCCAACTCCCGCACGGAGACACTGTCATTCTCATTCACGATCGGCACCACACCCAGCGCAAGCAACTCGGCAAGGGCATTCTGCAAATTGCGATAGCGCACTGGCGAAGTGAAGTCGTCGCTCGAGAGCAGCAATTGCGCCACCACTTTCTTCCCAAAGAACAGGCGTTCGTACGTATGCATCAGTTTGCTCTGCCCGACAGCGGCACAAGCCTGCATGCCGGGAACATCGCTGGGCCGTTTCTGCAGCGCGAGCCCCGACATTCCCGCCGCGATCGCGCCCGAGGTCACGATCAAATATTCGTTCTTCGAGAGATCGAATTGATCGACCATGCCGCGCAGCAGGTTGATATCGATCTGCCCGCCGGGAGCAATAAGACTGGTGCCGACTTTTATGACCACTCTCATAATGTTGGAATGCGGTCGGAGCGCTTCACTTTTTTCGCTGCCGCGAAACTCCAGCCTGGAGACCCGGCGGGCAAACTCTGCGGACCCAGCGGGGAGGGACAACATCTCTATCCTGCCGTTAGAATGACTTTCTGGCAAGATGAAAAATCC